>Ga0075030_100004946_pt1 | contig 12019 bp, 6 predicted proteins | sample LitLauG_LLR_2012_FD_71393 | JGI IMG/M metagenome (GOLD analysis project Ga0075030, IMG submission 71393) | Freshwater sediment microbial communities from Pennsylvania, USA - Little Laurel Run_MetaG_LLR_2012 | ecosystem: Environmental > Aquatic > Freshwater > Creek > Sediment | place: USA... | reverse complement strand
TCTTTCGATCGCCTGCTCCTGCGCGCGGACGGCGAGCGTCGTCATCCGCCCGCCCTCCAGCGTGAGAACCCGGCGTTCTGAGACCATCGCGCGTGCCGCGTCGAGCGCGCGCTCCGGGCCGAGCTCGCCGACGGTCTGCTCGAGCGCGACCGCGCGCAGCGTCCCGGGGTCGAAGATCGCCTCGCGCTCGGTGAGCCTCGCCTCGATGCGATCCGCGACGGGCTGCTCGTGCACAGGGGGGCCGGCCGCCCTGATCAAGAAGACCGCCTCGCCAGGGCCGAAGCCATGGCGGGCTCCGGCGGCCCCCCATACCCGCTGAAGGTCGCCGCGGGTCGTCAGCTGCTTGGCTTTGCGGTTCTGCAGGGCGAGGTCGCGCAGCTCGCCGCGCTCGGGCGCCCTGCCGTGCCTGGCGCGAAAGCGCTCGCCAGCGCGCACGATCTCGCGACGGCGAGCGGACAGCTCCTCACACAAGGCTTGGGGGACGCCCTCCAGCTCGAAGTAGCGACCGTGGGTGCCCGCTCCGGGCTTGACGGCGTACCCAAGCTGAACGAGCTCCTCAGCCAGCGCGGAGCGGTAGAACGCGCCAAGCTCACGCCCGGCGCGGAAGATGGGACGTGATGCGACCGCGACGAAGCGGTCATCCTTGCGCACCGCGCCGGTGATCACGACGTGCGTGTGCAGCTGCGGGTCGGGGGCCTCGGCGCCCGCGACGCCCCTGGCGGTCGTGTGCCGGTAGGCGGTCGCGATCACGTCCTTGGCCTGCTCTTCGACGACCTGCCCGTCGTAGCGGCGGCGCACGACCGGCACCCGCTCGCGTAGGTCATCGACCGTGCGTAGCACAGCGCGGGTGTGGGCGGCCTCGAGCTCCTCACGCTGCAACGGGTCCGCCAACGCCCATGCCACCGACACGGACTTCGGGGCGCTCAGCGTCACGTCGATCCCGCCGCCACGGCTACCGTCGCCGCCAGCGGGACGCAGCCAGCGGCCCGTGCTGGGGTGCCGGCCCTCCATCAGCCTGATGAAGTCCCTGCCCTCCACCGGCGCGTCGGGGTCGACGCCGAGCCGCGTGAGGGTCTCGGCGCCCGACAGCCAGTAGCCGGGCGCCTCGGTCACGTTGCCATCCGGGGTGAGGTAGTAGTCGCCGCGCTCAGGCGCGACGGTCTTTGACTCCAGGTAGCGCGCGTACCCTCCGGCGCGGCCGGCACCGATGCTCGAGGCGCTCATCACCACCCCATATAGACCCCGAGCAGCCCAGACCGGCCAAGCAATCAGCTACCAATCGCACACCCGTGCATCCGGTGTGTGTTTGTTTGTTCGTTTGTTTGGCCAGTTGTGCTGCGCAGCGTGCGCGGGGAGCCTGTCGGGGAGCAGCTCGAGCACGTCGGGGTTCTCACGCGTGAGCGGGGCAGCGTGAGGCGTCTGGTGGTCGGAGGATGTCCGCTGGGTGCGGGTGACTGACGTAGCGAAGCGCAGGCGTCAGTGGCTTGTGGCCTGCCGCGCGGCTTTGCCCTTCGAGGCCCTATTTCATGCGCGCCCCGGTGTCGCGCCGCACCCCCTCTCGGCGCGGTCGTGCGCCAGTCGGCGATCAGCCGCCGGTAGGCTTGCTCGGCCTGCTGCTGAAGCGCCTTCTCGGCCTCGCGCTGGCTGCGCGTCGGTGAGACCGCTGCCCCGCCGTGGCGGCGCGGCAGCCGGGGCGCTCCTGCGAGCAGCTCAAGCCGCGGGTCTTCCGCCTGGTCTACGAGGGACGCGCGAACGCGTAGTCCTCATCCTTGGTGAGCAGATGCCAGCACAGCACGAGCAGCTTGCGGGCGACCGCGACAGTGGCGATCGGTGCGCGACGGCGCGTACGAACGCGCTCCCCAAACGCGCGCAGTGGGCCCGGGGTGCGGATCGCGCGCCACGCCGCCTCGACGAGCAGCGCGCGGGCCTGCGGGTCCCCACGCTTTGAGATGTGCCCATAGCGCGCGGGCTCAGAGCCCGACTGGCGGACCCTCGGATCCAGGCCGAGATATGCCACAAGCTGGCCGGGGCTCTGAAAGCGGCTGATGTCGCCGACAGCGCCGATCACCGCCGCGGCGGTGCCGACGTCGACGCCGGGGATCGTCAACAGCCGATGGAACCCCGGCAGTGCGAGCGCCTGCTTGGCGATCCGCTGATCGAGCGCGGCGATCTCACCGTCGAGGAAGTCGATCTGGCGCAAGCGGCGCTCCACGGTCTGCGCCTCCTCCTCGGGCAGCTCCGGCTCGGCGAGCCACACGCGGCCCTGTTTGCCGAACAGGTCGCTCACCGGCCGGCGGCCCAGCAGGCACCTGGCGAGCACCGCGTGGATCTTGTTCTTCACCTGGTCCGGGCGCGCACCAGACCGGCGCGGCGAGCGACGCGGCTCGCCCGGTTGGGCTGCGAGCCCGTATCCGTAGTTGTCGCTGCCCGCGCGCCTTCCGGCTCAGAAAGATCACTGATGAGAGGCTGCGCCAGGATCCCTGCACAGATAAGGAGCGTGGCAACCGCCCCCAGGAAGGCCTGTCCGCCGGAGGTCCTTCACACGAGAGCAATCGAACACGGGAGCGATTCTCGGAGAGCGGGAGATCCCCGCTACCGAGCAGGGCTGCCCGGTGGGCCTGCGCTGGGCGCACGGCTCCGCCGCGGAGCTCGTGTGGGCAGTCGAGGACTGCCGGCATGTCTCTCACCAGCTCGAGCAGCTGCTGCTCACCGCGGGCGAGCGGGTCGTGCGCGTCGCACCGAAGCTGATGGGGGCTTGTCGCCGCGGCGAGCGTGAACCCCGCGCAAGTCCGACCAGATCGACGCCAGAGCGATCGCGCGGGCCGTGCTGCGCGATGGCATCGAGCGCTTTCCGACGGCGTTCGTCGACCCGCGGGCGATGGAGATCAGGCTGCTGTCCGATCACCGCGAGGCGCTCGTGATCGAGCGCAACCGGCTGACCAACCGGCTGCGCTGGAACCTCGTCGTGCCCCCCCCCGAACTTGAGGCCGAAGTGCCCGCCCGCAAGCTCGACTATCCCTGGCAGCTCAAGCGGATCACCAGGCGCCCGAGAGCGATGCCGCAGACCGCGAGGGTCCGCGTCGCGCTCGACCAGACGAAGCGCACCGGCGCCCTCGCCCGCGAAGCCGAGGCACTCAAGCGCGAGCTATGGGAACTCGTCAAGCTCCACAACCCGCGGGTGCTCGCCGAGACCGGCTGCGGCCCGCACACCGCCGCGATCCTGATCGGTCAGACCGCTGGCGCCGAGAGCTTCGCTACCGACGCCAAGCACCGTCACCTGGAGCGACGTGTGGGTCGGGCGCGGCGGGTTTGGCCTAAGGGGTAACTGCTGCTCATGCCATCCACGTGGCGTGCGGTTACCCCGCACGCCGGCCCAGAGGGCCATCGGGCCCCAGTCGTCTCGTTTCAGCCGATTGGGCGTGGCCAGCAGCGTGGTCTCGTGGCTAGATTCGGGCTACGTAGACGGACGATGCTTCGGTCGAGTACCCGAGGGTGTCAACATGTAAGGATCGTACGGCTATCCAGATGACCATGTAGTTGGTGTGGCTGGAGTAGCCCAATATCCCGGTGACGCCCACTCTGAGGCCCGGGTTGCTGAACGTCTGGCGCGGCAGCGCCCAGCTCACCAGTTGCCCGCTCCCGAGGTTGTAGCTCCACAACCTTCCATGATTGATCGACCCAGCGCCGACGCCGAATTCTTCGCCGCCGATCGCCGTGTCCCACGTCAAAAAAGCTCCGCGCGGATCGAGGTCCTGCTCGGGAGACAGCGGTTCGCTGCCTTCAGCGCGGTAGCGACCCCCTGTGGCAGCAATGACCGTCGCCGGCCTGTCGCAATGTGACAGCTCAACATTCCCCGCCTTGCCGGCAGGTCTTGCGATTCGTTGATCCGAGAAGCCGTATGCGGCTTCGGGCTCTTCTGTCTCTTCGATCAGCTTCAGAAGTTTTGCGCGTAGCCTCGGGCACAGTGGCGGCGCGCCCGCCTGATCGATGTTCGGCCACTGCGATTGCGGTCGATATGACACCTTCTCGCTCGCCAAGTCATACAGCGCGACACAGTTGAGTTGGCGCCGTCTTTCAGTGCTCGACTGATGACACATGCCTTCAGGCGCACCACCGAGGACATAGCGCCTACCAACGACTTCCCACCCCAACGCAGGGCCGCTTGCGCCCCCTCCTTCGCTCGCTTCCTCCGCGCCTGCTATCGCAGGTAGCTGCCTCAGCGCGCCGGTCCTCACGTCCAACAGCTCTTCGTGCGGGCACTTGACCAGGAAGAGCCCGGTCGATTCCGTGAGGTCGTATTCGCGTTCGGTGCGGTATTGCAGCCGCAGCCGGCACCCGTCGACCACGGTCCGTCTCTTGCCGTTGAGCGTGTCAAACACCACGATCGGCCCGTGCGATGTCGTTTGCCAGGCGACATAACGCGTTCCGTCGCTCGCGAAAGCCGCGACGCTCGCTGCGATCCGCGCGAATCGCGCGCCCCTCGCGCCCGCCGGTCCAGCGCCCAAAGCGCACGCAGCCACCGCGACCCCCAGCAACAGGTCGCGCACCCGCAACCCTGCGCGCACGCGCCGACACGGCCCCGCCGCCAACACAGCCACGCCCACCGCTAGCGTGCCGTCTCGCCGCGACCCAATTCCCGCCTCGGCCGGCGGCGTGCGCAAACCACGCACATCGCTAGCGCGTTTTAGTTGTCGTCGCGTGCTTATAAATGTTATAGATTTCACGCGGCAGTTTGGCTGGTCGCTGTCGCTGGTACCCAGGCGGCAGTTTTTCCGCTTCGAGCAGCCCGGAGTCAAACTTCGGGTCACCGAGCATCGCATAGTAGAAGAACTCTGTGATCTGACAGTGAGGCCTGTTCGGGCAAACGTTCGTTAGCTGGTATTGGCTGCCTTTCGGCCGGTCGACGAATGCCTGAATGATCTCCTTCGCCGCTACTTCATGTTCGCCTATCTTTTTCGGCCAGATGCCGTGGCCGCCTTCCACGAACACTCCTGGTTTGCTTTCGCGGAAATACTCCACTCCTTGCTCGGTGAGCCAGATCGCCGGGTAGCGATACTTCGCGTTCGCGTCCGTCCTATCGACGGCGCTCTCGAAGTGCTTAAACCGCGGCCACCATTTCTTAGGTTCCCCTCGATACTTCGCCGTTCTGCCTCCCTCGGTGTAGGCGTGCCACGCCCATTGGTGCGCGGCTTCCGGGTCCTTCATACCTTTTACGTACCAGTGGAAATACGCCCACCCTCCCTCTGCCACACCTTCTAGTTTTTCGTGTTCTTTTTCATATTTGTCTTCGGCCAGCGCGTCTTCCATAAAGGTGTCGAGGAAGTCGCCCGCCGCGACCTCACAAGAGGGTTTGGCTGGTTTCGGCAACCCCGCCGCTATTCGTGCTTCTTCTTCTTTGGCGATTCTGCCCGCGCACACTAGGTTCAGGGCGCGCCAGTATTCGCCGGCTCTTTGTGCTCCGGAGGTTTTGTCTTTTTTCGTGGGTTGCGCTAGGTAGGTCGGGTGTAGGTTTCCGCCGTCTTCATTTGGTCCTAGCTTGTTTGGCTCGTTCAGTGCCTCGAAATACCTGACTTTCCTCAGAGTCGAGTGGTCCGAGCAGCCGCCAGGCTGCCCGCAATGAGTTGGGACGCTCGGTTCCAAGAACTCATGGACCGCCCGTTCGTAGTCCGAAGCGGATGCGAGTTCCTCGCATTTTTTCTCTTCCGGCACTGTTGTGATTTTACCTTCGACGATTCCGAATGGTTCGGGCCGGGCCCAGGGTGTATTGCTGCTGAAGCATTCGTCGCCGAACGCGATCTCGGGTTCCGCGCCGCTTCCCCTCACTAGGTTGATCCATTCTTCAACGTCCGCGAGCAAGTTCGCAGCGCCGCCATTGTCTTCGGGGACTTCTTCGTTGTGCTCCGCTTCGGAGACCATGTTCCAAGGGACGACTCGCCGCACCAGCTTCACATGCAGCGCGTTGAAGTAGGGGGTTTCTTTGAAGTAGTTGAAATGTCCGTGCGGTCCGATGCCTTCTGCCTTTTCTTTTGCGTCTGGCTGGCGTTCCGCCATCCAGCTCCCGTCCGCGATACCGAGGTGTTCATTCGGGAAGTCTTCGCCTTCTTCGGGCGGCGCTTCTTCCAGTTCGCATTCGGCGGGCGTTCCTTCGCAGAAGCCGGCGGGGAATTCAGGCTGCATTTCGCCGCCACCTTCTTCAAATTCTGCGGCTTCTTCTGCGCTCGGCACGCTTTCTTCGATTTCTAGCGCGGAGGGCACGATCAGCGCCGTTGCGGCAGTCGTGAGAGTGGCTGCGCCGGCTTCGTTGGAGGCAGTGACCTTGACGCGGACCGTGAGGCGGTCGTCCTCGCTTTCGAGGGTGAAGGCCTTTTCGGTGGCGTTTTCGATCGGTTCGCATTCGCCGCCAAGTTCTTCGCCTGCTTCGGCTCCGCCGCAGAGTTCCCACTGGTAGGTGTAGGTGATTTCTGGTGTGCCTCGCCAGCCGCCCGGGTTGGCGGTTAGTTCTTGTTCGCCGATTGCTTGCCCGCTGATCGACGGCAAGGGCTTGGGGTGGTGGGGCGGAGAGGGCCGCACCGGCGCGGTCGCGGCGGAGGGAGGTCCTGTGGCTTCTCCGGCTGCGTTCTTTGCGGTTACGAGCACCCGGATTGTGTGGTGCACCTCGGCGTGGCCGATCATGTAGCTCGACTGATTGGCGCCTGTGATCGGTTCACACGCGTTGCCTTCGGTGTTGCATTTTTCCCACTGGTAGCCGTAGCTGAACGGCGGTGTGCCTCTCCAGCTACCGGGCCTTGAGGTCAGGGTCCTTTCGTCTTCGGCGATGCCGTAGATGCGCGGGCCTTCGGTGTTGACTGGTGGCGCGGGTGCGATCTTCGCGGTCGTGAGCGAGTTGGTGGTGGCTTCTGTGACGACGTTGACGGCGGTCACGACAACGCGGATCGTGCGCCCGACGTCTTCATGGATGAGCGTGTAGCTCGGTCCGGTCGCGCCGGGAATGCTGGTGCACGCTTGTTCTTCACCGGGGGCGTTGCAGAGCTGCCACTCGTAGAGGTAGGTCAGCGGCGGGGTTCCGCCCCAGACGCCGCTTGTGGCCGTGAGCGTCTGTTCGTCCGTGGCTTCCCCGGAGATCTGCGGCAGCGTGAAGTTCAACGGTGGTGAGGGGATCACGACCGCCGTGGGAAGAGAGGTTTCCGAGGCTTCGCCGGCGGTGTTCTTGGCGGTGACCTTCACGCGGATCGTGTGACCCACTTGTTCGTGGGCGATCGCGTAAGTTGAGCTTGTGGCGTTGGGAATGTTGCTGCAGGCTTCGCCGTTGCCGTTGCAGCTCTGCCACTGGTAGCTGTAGGTGATTGTCGCGGTGCCGAGCCAGCCGCCTTCGGTCGCGGTCAGTGGCTGTTCGTCTTTGGCTTCACCGCTGATCACTGGTAGTGACTCGGCGACGGGTTTGACGGTGCCGCTGGAAGCTTGCGCCTGGAGACTGGCGGAGGCTTTGTTGGCTTCCACGAGCAGGCCTGGGGTGTTGTTCTGCGCCGTGAGGTTGTGCCCAGAGGTGTTGTGGGCCACGATCACAGGACCGCTGTTTTTCTGTGCGGTGAAGTCGTAGCTGCTTGTGTCGTAGGCGACGGTAGTGCCCGCGGTGTTGCTCTGCACCGTGACGTCGTGTTCGCCGGTGAGGTATGAGACGTTGACGTTGGTCGCGTTGTTCTGGACCGTGAGGTCGTGGCCGACTTTGTCGCCCTTGCTGCACGGCAGGCCGCCGATCACGATCGGCGCGGCAGACGAGGTCGCTGCCTGCACTTCCAGACTCTGGGCGATCGTCGCGTCACAGACGAGGTTGGGGGCGCCTTTGATGCTGCCTGTCAGGCCAGTGATCTGGACGCTCCCGTCGATCACGGTCGGCTGGCGAGCGGCCACGGAGCCGACCTGGATGCCGACGGGATTGTTGGCTTGCAGATTGCCTTCGATGAGGGACGCTTCGTCGATCAACGAGCCGCCCTGGCTGACGTGCACGTTGTGCGTGACGGTGGTACCCGGCACGAGCCGGCAGGTCGCGCCGTTGGCGACGGTGACTTCGCTGCCGGTGCCGCCGTAGAGCCCGTTGCAGCTGGTCGTTCCGGCCGAAAGCGGGTTGTACACGGTGTAGGTGATGTGGGCCGTGCCTTCCTGGTGATCTTTGCTGACGGCGGTCACGGCGTAGGTGAATTCTCCGACCGCTGAGGTGTTCAGTTTGCCCGTGCCGGTCGATCCGGGCTGGCCGCCGCAGCTTTCGATGCCGCTTCCGTACTTGCTGTCCTGACAGGAGAACTTGGTGGCGACCGACTGGCCGACGGCGAAATAGGAGTTCGTGGCGGGTGCTTCGATTTTCGCTTCCGGGGGTGCCGCGGCCCGGTATTTGATGCTCGCGGAGGAAAGCTGCCCGTCCTTGCTTTTGACGGTGACTCGATATTCGTATTCGCCTGCGGCGGCGGTGACCAGCTGGCCTGTGCCGTTGCTGGACCCGTTGGAGTCCGTGCAGAATTCGAGCCCGGGCCCGGAGGCGCCCTCTTTGCAGCTGAATTTGGTCGCGACGACTTCGGCCTGCCGGTAGACGCCGCCGCCCGCGGGCGCTTCGACCGCGGCTTCAGGGGGCCCGGGGATACCGAGCAGGCACGAGCTGCTGATGTGTGCCGTGGAGCTCTTGCCGTCCGCGCAGGTTGCGCCCACCCAAAGGGTTTCGGCTGATCCGCTCGCGCCCGATAGGTTCGCGCCCTTCAAGTCGGCGCCTATCAGGTCGGCGCCTTCGAGGTTCGCACCTTCCAGATCTGCTCCTTCCAGGAAGGTGCTCTGCAGAACGGCTTCCTTGAGGTTGGCGCCCTTGAGATCGGCACCCGTCGCACTCGCGGCTTGCAGCGAGGCGCCGTGGAGATCGGCCGGTTCCAGATTGGTTCCAAGTAGTCCGGCTTCTTCGAGCTGGGATTCCGCGAGCTCCACCGGACCCAGCACGAAGCCATCGAGATTGCAGCCACTCCACTGCACCCCCGGTTCGGTTTCTGCTTCGGCGGCTGCGTCCGCCGCAGTCGGACACGAACTCGCGGCCGCGGCTCCTGCGCTGAACCCGAGTACGCAGGCCACCAGAACCGCCGCTGAAGCCGCCCAGAAGATCCTGCGCATCACTGCGTGCCCTCCTCGCTCATGTTCGCCGACCACGACGCCACGCGAAAGCAGGCGCTGCAGCCCTACGCCATCCGGCGACTCTGACGATCGCCAGAGCACGAAGTCAATCCCCGCCAGACGAATACTTCGCAAACAGCGCCAGAACCGCAGTCACTCGGAGACTCCCGTTCGCGGCGAGCATCGATCGCAGTCCGACTCGATCCCGACGGTAGCCGTTGCGCTGGCCGGCGCGGACCGGTGCCGACCAAGGCTCGTCCTCAGTGGCGTCGTCGCGCTCGCGCCGCGCGAGCTGCACGCGCCAACGGCCAGCGCGCGAAGCTCGGGCTCGCGGTGAGGGACATAGCACCGCGGAGCGGCGGGGCCGAGTTTGCGGGAGACGCCCCAAGGCGCCCCGAACGACCGATTTCGAGCGTCCTCTGAGAACACCTGAGATCCTCAAGAACCGCGTAGGGAAACGAAACCCGCCCCCGACGAAGCGACTGGAAGGCCGCTTACGGCGGCCCCTGGGACAGGGTGCGCGACGGCATGTCCGCGTCGGCGCACACCACCAAGGTGCGGAGCTAACGGGGCTTCCGCGGTCGCGAAACCGTGCTTCGTTGGACGTTTTCGCGCTCTCGGGGTCAATACGCATGTGAGACCCACCTCTGCCCTCGCGCAGTCCGACGCTCATTCTCGCCGCGTGCACCTGTCTCGCGAGGACGTGCTCGACGCGCGCGAAGTCGCCGAGTTGCTCCACCTGCCGCTCTCGACGGTTCTCGACTACGCACGGCGCGGCGTGCTCCCAGGTCGCAAGCTCGGCCGACGCTGGATTTTTCTGAGTGACGAGCTCGAGAGCGCCGTGCGTGCCGCGCCGAGAGCCAAGGACGGGCTCGGTGCAGGGGCCGCAATGCGATCGGTGTCTACAGAAAAGGGGGTCAAGCGGTACCCTCGTGCGGTACCCTCGGCGCAGCCGGGCGCTCAGACGTCACTACTAGCCTGAGCCAAAGGTGCCATTTTGCAGGGCTTTAGCTGAAGTGGAGCCAACCGGGATCGAACCGGTGACCTCCTGCTTGCAAAGCAGGCGCTCTCCCAGCTGAGCTATGGCCCCGTACTGCGACAAATATAGGGGCTCTGGACCGTTGCGGTCCGCGAGCAAGGAGCCAGCGATGGCGATGGTCGCGCTCGCGCCGGCGCCTGCGCACAGGCCGCGCACCCGAGCGGAACGGTCGTCGTGCCCAACTCCGATCACCGGCGCGTGGCGCCGTACGTAGCGACTGCCGCCGGCGCCACGGCGGAGCGGTCGCTCAGAATCTTGCACCCGGCGGGCAGCTGGGCCTCGCCGCCAAGGACCGACCGCGGGCAGAGGAGCCTGGACCGTGCTCTAGCCACAGATGGCCGAGCACGGTCTCCAAGCCCCTCCGAACTCCATCCCTTCCGTTCAGGCCTCCTGCCCGAGGGAGCGCTGCAGGGCGGTTCCAGCTGGGCGCCGGAACCAGCCCGCAGGGAGGATACCGTCCGCTCCGGCGGCCTCTCGAGTGATGGCGTGCGCTGGTCGCGCGGAGCCCTCCCGCGGAGCCGAACCTGCGCGCCGCGCTACGCGCGTCGCGCCTCAGGGACCTCCCACTCGAGATCCTCCTCGGCGAGCCCAGCCTCCGTATGCGTGATGCGCCGCGCGCGGAACGCGCCGCCCAGCGGTCCCTCGCCGCGGACATCATCGCCTGCCGCTGCACCTTCCTGCGCAAGCACCGCCGCCATGTCGATCTCGACGGTTTCCTGCTCGAGCTCTCGCGCTCCGAACTCCACGGTGCGCACCGGCTCAACCGCGGCTGCCGCGGCGGGCGGCCCTGCCGCGGCCACGCGCGAATCGTCGTGGATGCCCGGCGGATCGGGTTGTGCGGTGTCGCGCTGCGCCGGCTCAAGCGATGCCGGTGACATCGCCCACGCCGGCAGCTCGCCCGCGTCGATCGGCTGTAGCGCCTCCTGCTCTTCGCGCGCGAGCTCGCCGGGGTCCGCGCCGCTCCTGCGCCTGAGCTCGAGGTGTTCGCGGATGGCTTCGTCGAGCAGCCCCATATCGTGCGCCAAACACTACTCACCGCGCCGACGGCTTATCTGGCACTACACTTCGCGTACGGCCGAGCAGCACCGACGGCCGCCCGCACGGGGCTATAGCTCAGCTGGGAGAGCGCCTGGATCGCACCCAGGAGGTCGGGGGTTCGAGTCCCCCTAGCTCCATTTCCTAAGACCCCTGCAAAGGGGGTATTTTGGCCAGTCGAGCCGAAGGCTCCCTGTGCTGCGAAGCCGAGCGATAGCGACGCAGAGCGGGATGGACGCCTCCGTGGGAGCCGGCACGGCTGGCTGGGTGCTGCGTGCACGTGTCGCGGGTCCAGGGAGCGATCGGCGTGGGTGCGGCGGCTCGGGAGCGTGTCGGGTAGGCGAGTCGTGGGCGCTGCTCAGTCGAGCGGCGCGCGCCAGATCTCAAGGACCGCCCCGCGACGCTTGGGCGAACCCGCTCGCGAGCCTGGTCCGCCCGCCGTAGGATCCGTCGCGCGTGTTCTTTGAACCTATTCCTCGACCAGACGAGCCGCGAGAGCCCCGCTACCGTCCACCGCCGTGGTTCAGCGCGCCCGAGGGCATGCTTGCGGGCGTGGTCTCGCTCGAGCTCGTGCTCGCCAAGACGGACAAGGCAGCCGTGTGTGTGACGCACATCGGCGCGTACCCGACAGGGTTCGAGCTCCAGCTGCTGACCATGGTCGCCGAGGGCGCCAACGACCTTGACCCGATGCTATTCGGGCCCCACAGGCCTCGCCGTGGCCGACACGCGCACGAGAGCCCTGACGGGATGCTCCGGTTCGGCGTTCAGTTCGCCGATGGGTCAAAGGCGACGAACGCCAGC
>Ga0075030_100004944_pt1 | contig 12019 bp, 10 predicted proteins | sample LitLauG_LLR_2012_FD_71393 | JGI IMG/M metagenome (GOLD analysis project Ga0075030, IMG submission 71393) | Freshwater sediment microbial communities from Pennsylvania, USA - Little Laurel Run_MetaG_LLR_2012 | ecosystem: Environmental > Aquatic > Freshwater > Creek > Sediment | place: USA... | reverse complement strand
AGCGCCAACCCCGGCGGGGCAAACCAAATTGGCTGGTTCGATCGCTCCGGCAAGTCCCTCGGTCCGGTGGGCGCGCCCGGCGCTGTCGATTATCCTTCGCTTTCCCCGGACGAGAGATCGGTTGCGTTCCGCCGCAGTTCAAGCACGGGAACCGATATCTGGGTGCGGGATCTGAGCCGGGGAACCGAGGCGCGCTTCACCAGCGATGCATCGGCGACCAACAGCACGTCCTTCTGGTCGCCAGGGGGCGACCGTATCGTCTTCGGATCCAATCGCAAAGGCGGAATCACGAATCTTTATGAAAAGGCCGCCAATGGAAGCGGGGAGGATGCGCTGCTGCTGCCGCCGAACAGCCTTGGCGACTATCCAACTCAATGGTCGCGGGACGGGCGGTATATCGTCTACCAGCAGGCTGATCCGAAGAACAAAATTGACCTTTGGGTCTTGCCGGTCGAAGGCGCAGCGTCGGACCGGAAGCCGATACCGTTTCTCAGAACCGAGTTCAACGAAATCGACGGTCAACTCTCGCCGGACAGCCACTGGATGGCCTTTGCGTCGGATCGGTCTGGGCGCTACGAGGTTTACGTTCGGCCATTTCCGCCCGGTGAAGGCGAAGTGGCCATTTCGACCACGGGCGGCTATCAGCCGCGCTGGCGGGCGGACGGCAAAGAACTGTTCTATGTGGCAGCTGACGGGAAAATGATGGCCGTGCCCGTAAAAGCCTCAAGCGGACCGAAGACATCGCTCGAAGCGGGTGTTCCCATGGCGTTATTCGATGCGCACATGAAGATTAGCGGCAGCGCTTTTGAGTACGACGTGACGGCGGACGGGAAGCGTTTCCTGATCGACACGACGGGCGGCACGGGCGCGGCGTCTGCTCCGCCGCTCACGGTGGTGACCAACTGGAATGCAGGGAAGAAGTAGCGGTGAATTTTACGGGGCGACTTCGACGTAATCGACGAAGGCGTGGGGTTCGGGAATGGGACAGCCGAGTTCGCGGATGACCTCGAAGTGCCCGGTGAGGGCGTCCTGGAAGGTGGCGCGGGTTTCCTCTTCGGTAGCGCCAGTGGAGACACAGCCGAGGACATCGGGCGACCAGGCGGAGTAGCCCGTGCTCGTTGGTTCGATGACTACTGAATAGCGTTTCGTGGTCATTTCAGCCCTGTCATCTGAATGCGGCGGGGGTGTGCTACCCCTGAACGCCCTCGTCCATTTTCACTTACCGGAAGCGCCGTGCACCTTGACTGTGCTCTTGTTCGAAGGGACTGTGTTCTTGTTCGCAGGGACGGTGCTTTTCTTCGCAGCCACCACCGGCGCGGCGGGGCTTGAGGGGGCTTTTTTTGTCGGCATCGCCCTCTTCAGCCTCTTGTTAAATGTCAGCTTCCCGGGCTTCATTTCCGCCCCGCCCGCCAGCCGCTGATCGATAATCTCCGCTCCCATCTGCGCAATGCGGTCGGCCGTCCATTCCGCGTCCTGAAGCGACGATTGCTGCTGCAGCTCTGCCTGGGTAACCGGCTTCGCCCATCTGGCGGCGGCGGCTGTTTTGGCAATGGCCACGCGCTGCTCCGGTGTGAGTTTTTCCATGCGGGCTTTGCCGCTGGCTTTTCCGCCCTTGCGGCCGATCTCAGCCAGGTATTTCGATACCGCAGTCTTGCTAGCCATTATGTTGATTCTAAAGCCGCTTCAGGAAAATTTCAATTGCCGATTGATAATGCTCAAGTTGACATAGCAATAATCAGCACAATTACGGCTGAAGCAGACTCAGCACGTAAATGCAGCCTGTCAACATTTCAGGAAACGGCTAAGCACCACAATCCTGTCTATACAGTGGCGGCTTCGGTTGGCAGTTCGGCTGTGGAGCCTTTCACGCGCCTTTGAGTTTCACTCTCCGGCCACGGGTCCGGAATTCCGCCGGAATTACAGGAAACGGGTCGTTTGCCATGATGACGAACTGATCGTGAAGAACCACATTCAGCAGGGAGCTGTGAATCTTCAGTTCACCGTTGTAATCGATGAAGCCCAGCCTGCGGAACTTTTTCATGAAAAAGCTCACCCGGGAAATGGTGGTGCCGATCATCTGCGCCAGGGCTTCAAAACTGATCTTCGGAACAACGCTCTTCGGTCTGCCTTTTTTCCCGAAGTCGGCCATCAGGAGCAGCGCACGCGCCAGTTGCTTCTCATTGGAGTCTAAGATCTGGCTGACCATCTCCTCTTCGATGCGGGTGTTGCGGGCGAGCAGATGCGCGAGGAACAATTCGGAAAAGGCCGGGTCTTTGCTTAGCAGACCCATCACGCTCGACTTATCCAGCCGCAAGATCGAAGACCTTACCGTGACCGTGGCTGTTACGGCGTGCGGTTGTCCCGTCAGGCATGCTTCACCCAGAAAGCTGCCAGCGGCCAAAACGCCCGTGACGGCTTGTTTGCCGAATTTAGAAACGACGGTGAGCTTGACCCGGCCTTTCTGAATGTAAAAAACGGCATCCCCTGAATCCCCCTGCGAATAAATCACCTCGCCTGGGCGACACACGGAAGGTTTGATGCCCTGAGCGAACGTGGTTAACATCCGGGGATCGAAAGGCAGCGGGCTGCGTCTTTCCATTTCTTTCATCACGATCTCGTTGTTCTCCAGAATCAGGGCGTGCAGGGGTTCTATTTGATCGCTGGTCTTTCTGAGGGTCAGGTCGCCAAGCGCTGCCTCCAGGGCGGCAATACAGCAGGGAAAGGTTATCCTGTGCTCGCGGAAGCGTTTGATGACTCTGCGGGTTTCGCGGGTGTACACTTCCATACCGCTTAAGAGTATATTCAAACCCTTCACCAGCGATGAGGGAGGTCTGCTACCGTTTCGAAAACAGCCATGAAACCAGCGACAACAGTACGCTGACCAGAATGCACGTGACAATCGGAAAATAGAACCCGCCCCGACCGTTTTCCACGCGGATGTCACCCGGCAAACGGCCCAGCCGAATGCCGATGCGTTCGCCCAGCATCACCAGTAAACCGATGACGATCAGCAGCACTCCGGCGTTGACGAGGAAGCGTCCCATTCGGACCTCAGGATAACCCGCCACGCGGCCATGCGGGTGACCCGATGCCCCGGTGCTAGACTGACCTATTGTCCATCGCATTTTCGCTGGCGCGCGCCGGGCGGTGGTTTCTGGAGTCGGGAATTCAGGAGCCATCGGGTGGCGTAGCCCGCTTCTACCGTTCCGACATTGAAAAGAACAAGGCTGTCTCGACCGAGATCACCGGTTACACCGCCAGCGCACTCGTGTACCTGTTTCGGGTTACAGGCGACCAGCAATATCTCGACCGGGCAAAGCAAGCGGCGAAGTTCTTGCTGGATCACGCCTGGGACAACACGCTCCAGACGTTCCCGTTCGAGCACCCTTCGCCCTCCGACGAAAGTCACCATCAGGCGTATTTTTTCGATTGCGGCATCATCATCCGTGGCCTGCTCGCGGTGTGGATGGAGACGAAGGAAGCCCGCCTCGTCGAGATTGCGCACCGTGCCGCGCAGGGCATGGTGAAGGATTTCCATACCGGCCGGGATTATCATCCGATCCTCGATCTGCCAGGGAAAGAGCCGCTCGAAAGGACGGACCAGTGGTCGCGAACCTCGGGTTGTTACCAGCTCAAGGCGGCGCTGGCCTGGTACGAAGTGGCGGAATTGACGGGCGATGACGAGCTGCGTTCAGCCTGGCTGGAAATCCTGGATTTTGCCGTTGCCGGGCATCCCGGGTTCCCGGAGGGCGCCATCAACGCGCACCGCCGAATGGACCGCCTGCATCCTTACTGCTATTTTCTGGAAGGCCTGACACCGGTTCTGGATCGTGCGGAATGCGCCGAAGCATATCGCACTGCCCTCGCCGAAGTGAGCCGGCATCTGCGGGAATTGGTGCCGTCTTTTGTGCGCTCCGATGTGTACGCGCAGTTGCTGCGGGCGCGCATATTCGGTGCATCCGTCGCGCCGCTGGACGTCACCGCTGCATCCGAAGAAGCGGCCGCGCTGGCCGAATTCCAGGCCAGCAGCCCGGCCGCCGAATTCGACGCCCGTATCGACGGCGGCTTCGTCTTCGGGCGGCGCGACGGCGAAATGTCGCCCCATGTGAATCCTGTCTCGACCGCGTTCGCGCTGCAGGCCCTCGAAATGTGGCGCGGTTTCCAGGCCGGGAGCGCGCCGCCATGCCGCCAGTTGCTGATTTGATTCGTGTAGTATTTGCTTCCGGATCGCCTGAGCTGAACCGCGCCGTCATCGACCGCGTTGCCGCCATGGAGCCGGAATTACCGCTCGTGGTGGTCGGCGAGTTTGAACCGCATTGCGGCGAGTGGATCCCCTGGCATGTCCTGCGAAGCTTCGGGGAGAATCTGGCGGCTGTTCAGGCGGCGCTCGGGGCGCGGCGGATTGAAACGGCAGCTGTGGCGCTCGCAAAGGGCACCAGTTACGGGAAACTGCGCCTTCTGGCATGGCGTCTGGCGCCGGGTGTCACGGTTGGGTTCGATGAGCATCTGCGCGAAATCCGGGGCGCCGGCCTGGTGGGACACGGCTGGCGCCGGCTGGGTGACGCGCTCGGCTCCCCGCGGTCGAAAAAGTGGCTGCGGACGCTTACTCATCCCGCCGATGCCGAGATTCCGCTGCGCGCGCGGCTGGCTCAGATCTATGGCGTTGCCGCCGACCGCCTGAGAACTGTCGCGCCTGAACCCCCGATGCCCGCTGGAGGTCCGCTGACGGATGGCGTCTCGGTGGTAGTCCCGAGTCGCGACGGCAAGGATCTGCTGGCGACCATGCTGGCGGCCCTCGCCCCCCAACTCGGGGCCGGTGAAATCATTGTGTGCGATAACGGCTCCTCCGACGGCACTGCGGCCTGGCTCGCCGAACATTTTCCCGCGGTTCGGGTTATTGTCTCTCCCCGACCGCTCTCCTTCGCCCGCGCCGTGAACCAGGGGATTCTGGAAGCTCGTTTCAGCCACGTTCTGCTGCTGAATAACGACATGATCGTGGAGCCGGGATTCATAGACGCCCTGCGCGCTGCGTTCGCCCAGGTTTCCGACTTATATTGCGCAACGGCTCAGATCTTCTTCCCGCCGGGAATCCGCCGCGAAGAGACCGGGAAAGCCGTCTGGCGCCGTGAAGGTCCGCTGGACTTCCCGGTCCGCTGCGACGATCCCCTGCCCGGCGAAGACTTGACCCCCGTGCTTTACGGCAGCGGAGGTTGCTCACTTTTCGACACCGTGAAACTACGGGAGATGGGCGGCGTCAGTGAGGTCTACGATCCGGCATATGTCGAGGATCTCGACTTCGGATATCGTGCGTGGAAACGAGGCTGGCCATCGGTGTTCTGCGCGGGGGCAAGAGTTGAACACCGGCACCGCGCCACCACGGCCCGATTCTTCACGCCCCGGCAACTCGACTTCTTCGTGGAGCAGAATTATCTCCGCTTCCTCTTACATGCGGTCGGCTCCCCTGCCCTCTTCCGACAATTGTGGAAAGAGGCGATCCGGCGGCTACAATTGATGGCCATGAACGGAAACGGCGCGGCCCTGGATACTCTGCGGCAGGTACCGTCAAGCGCTTCCCGCCCGCTGCCGCCCACTGGCGCACTAAGCGAAGAAGAGATCTTCGCGCTGGGCAACGGTGACCTCGCCAGCTTTCCGGGACACGCGCCGGAACGAGCGAATACGGTCGTTATCGCAAGTCCATATCTTCCTTTTCCTCTCTCACATGGCGGGGCAGTGCGAATGTATAACCTCATGCGATGCGCCGCGGAGGAATGGAGCCTGGTCCTGGTCGTGTTCGCCGACGAATTAGTGCCCCCACCTGCAGAGTTGCTCGACATCTGCCGCGAAGTGATCGTGGTGCGCCGCCACGGTAGCCACTACCGCCGCAGCTCCGATCGGCCAGATACCGTTGAAGAGTTCGATTCTCTCACCTTCCGGGCCTGCCTGAAAGAAACCGTGCGCAAGTGGCGTCCGGCTGTAGTGCAATTGGAATTCACCCAGATGGCACAATATGCAGCCTGCTGCAGGCCAGCTAAAGTCATTTTAATTGAACATGATATAACGCTTGACCTCCAGCAACAGTTGATCCGTAATTCTCCGGATTCCGGCGCCGCCCGATGGGAGCAGGAACAGCAACTGGAGAAATGGCGAAAGTTTGAAACAGAGGCTTGGCGCAACGTGGACGCGGTAGTAACCATGTCTTTAAAAGACGCCGCCCAAGTGACTGGAGCCACGCAGGTTATTTGCCTTCCTAATGGGGTGGATTGCAGACGTTTCCAACCAACTAATAACGAGCCGGACCCGCGCCGGCTGCTCTTTATCGGTGCCCTTCGCCATCTTCCGAATTTACTGGCCTTAAAGTACTTCCTGAACGATGTTTGGCCATTACTGGGACCCGGTTGGACCCTTCATGTCATCGCCGGGGCCGACCACGAGTACTTCCTCGACTTCTATCAGGACCGGGGGCGGGTGAACCTTGCGCAATCGGGCATTGAGGTGGAAGGGTTTGTTGCCGACGTGCGCGATGCGTACCGCAAGGCCGCCATCGTACTGGCACCTTTGACGGCATCCGCCGGCACCAACATCAAGGTATTAGAGGCGATGGCGATGGGACGGGCAGTGGTCAGTACCCCCGCTGGCGTCAACGGCCTCGAAATAACATCAGGCCATGATCTTCAAGTTGAAGATTCAGCTGCCGGAATGGCATCTGCGATCCAGCACATTGCCGATGACAGGGCGCTGCGGATGAAAATCGAAACCGCCGCGCGCGCCACGGCGTTAAGGTCGGATTGGCGCGAGATTGCCCGGCGTCAGGCGGAGTTGTACAGCTCTTTGGTTTCCTGAAATCAGCCGGCGAAAGCCCCGGTCAGCCTCATTACGTAATTGTGCTGCAGGGGTAGCAAGTGCCAATTGCCCGAGGTTATGAACCTTTGACAGTATTGGTTCATACGTGTTCCTGTGCCTAAAATTATGATGGCCAGAGGATATTTCTAACGCATGTTCAGGAAAACAACCAGCATGGTGGTGAAAGTTACCGCGATAATTGCGGCCTTTCTTATGCTGAGCAGCGCGGGATATCCGGCGACGGCTACGGTCACAGAGTCCCTCTCTGCAGTCTTCAACCCGGCCGGAAAGCTTTCAGTTCCTGGCTCGGTATCGCTGATCAAGAGTGCGGGATTCTTCAATTCGTACAACGGGAGCGTTGTAGTCAGCTATCGCGCGCGGACCGTCAACGGGGCAACAGTCACGTTGATCGTGACTTCAGATTTTCCGGCTGGAGGGCCCTCCGTGGCCGCCGGGGATCTGACGTACACTTGCGCGGGAGCAACCCTGGGAACGGCCTGCTCGGGAACCGTGACTGCCAGGACGACTGCTGCAACATCGGTGTTGACGGTACCGGCAAATTCCTGTACGGGAACAACTTGCGGTAACGCCGATCCCAATTCCTTAACCCTGAGTTTCACGCTGCCGGACAGCCCGGCATCGCAAACGGGGTCTTATTCGGCCAATGTGCAGTTCACGATCAGCGCTACTTAAGAGGGCAGCGCAAATCAGATGGACATCAACAGACCGCAATTTCGATCAGGAGAAACCAGAGGAGAAATGAAGAGACTTTCCAGAATTCGAATGATGACCGGAGGGCTGCTGATACTATTCACAGCCACAGCATCAGCGCAGTTTGCAGCTACAGGTACCACTACACTTTCCGTGGTAGTGCCGCCGGAAGCGGCCATCAGCGTCACTACCGCAACCACCAACCTGGCCACGGCCAGCACCACCTTCGGAACCGCCATCACCGGGACCACGAACTTCACCATGAAGTTCCGCACCACGAAGACAACCGGCGGCGGCACGGTGACGGTACGAATTACGACCGACTTCAGCCCGGCAGGCGGCCCTTCCGTGGCCACGCCTCCCACCGCCGGTGACGCGCTGAGCTACAGCTGCACCACTACCTCGACGAACGCCGTCTGCATAACCGGCTCACTGAACGCGAGCACCGCGGCTGCCACGAATGTGATCCAGTCGATGGGCGCAGGCAAGAGTTCGGCGAACGCGGGCGATACGGGCACCGTTTCCTGGTCACTGACCGATGACCCGGTCTACGCCCAGGGCACCTACACCGCCACGGCGACGTTCACCATCGCAGCCACATAGAGGCAACTATGATTGTCGGCCTTGCCTGCGGATTAGCAGCGATCGGCGGTTTCGCGGGGTTGGGCGCGCAGGCGCCTTCAGCCCTGCGGAATCCGCCGGCCACTGTTCGTCCGCTGGCATCGGCAATCACTGCGACCAGCACGACTCCCACCACCATCTCCTTCACCCTCAGCGATCCGGATGCCGCGGCTGCCACTGGGACGGGAACCGTTCACTGGACGATCACGGGTGGTTCGGCCGCCAGAACCTGGAATGTGGCGGTCAGCGTTGCGCCTTCGTCGTTCATCGGCTGCACCGAAGTCCCGGTCACGGCCGCCACGGCCCAATGCACCACGGTGACCGGCGGCACAGCAGGCGTCTGCAATTCTTCCGCCGTCACGCTGGGCGCTACGGCAACGCAGGTTGCCAGTGGCACGGAAGCCACCGGCACGGCGCTCTACTCAGTCGGTTTAACCTATTCCATCTCAGATGCCTGGAAATACAAAGGGCACACTACAGCATGCACACTCACAGTCACATACAAAATCACAGCCAATTAGCGGCCAATCGCATCACCGGCGTCACTGCGCTTCTGCTTTGCAGCGCTGCCGGGGTGCTGGGTCTACCGAGTCCCGCGCTCGCCCAGGTGGGGCTGGGTCTTTCGCCCATGCGCGTGGAATTGAATGCGCCAGCCGGTTCACAGCGCGCGGGTGCGCTTTCGATTTCCAACAGCGCCCCGGTGGACACCCGGTACCGCACCGAAATCCTAGATTTCAATCTCGATCAGGAAGCCACGCCCCAGTTCGAGCCGGATCTGCCCGTGGAATCCGAGTATTCCTGCCGTCAGTGGCTGACGTTCAATCCCATGGAGGCTGCGATTCCCGCCGAGGGCAATGGCAGCATCCGCTACACCCTGCGGATTCCGGCTAATGCCCTGCCCCGGACCTACCATTGCGCCGTAGGTTTCACCTCCCTGCCTCCGGTTCGAAAGCCGCAGGACACAGCGGTCGGCATGGTCTCCGTGGTTCGCGTGGTCAACACCTTCTATATCACGGTTGGCGACCCCAGGCCGGAAGGAGAGTTGAAGGCGATCGTGCTGGAAAAGGTGGTCGACCCCAATACCGCAGGGCTGCGGGCGATTTTCCGGGTGGAAAATACGGGCCTCACCAATCTGCGGGGCGACGGTAAAGTAGATGTTCTGGACAGCACCGGCAAGATTATAGAAACAGAAGACTTTCCAACCTCAGTAATCCTGCCGAAACGGACTCAGCGCGTGCCCCTGGTCCTCAGGCATAAACTGAGCGACGGAGACTACACGCTTCGGGCCCGCGTCAACCTCGGGACAGGCGAAATACAGGAAGCGACAATCGGATTCCGGCCGCCGGCGGCTGCCCCGAGTGCCTCTCCACTTGCCCAATCGGCCCAGCCCGTACCGCCCGCGGCGCGGTAGGTCCGCGATGCGGTTCGCGGCAAAAAGCGGAATCGGCGCCGTGCTGGTGCTGGTTGCCTTCCCGGGACAGATTTTTGCCCAGGCGGCGGCCATCAGCCAGCCCGGCCTCCCCACATTCGGCCGGGATACCCTTCCCACCACGGGCCTTTCCGGCGGTATTGCCGATCTCGCACTCCAGGGCTATTACCTCGGTGGAAACTCCCAGCCGGTGACCGGCATTTCGGGCGCATCGACCTCATTTCGCGATTTCTTCCCCGGCCTCGGCCTGCTCAGCGGCAACATTGAGGCCTACGACCAGAAGACGCGCGGCCGTCTGGGGGAGAACTATATCCAGCTGAAAGGCTTCGTCTGGAAAGGCCGCCGCTGGACCTTCACAGGCGGCGATTTTAAGACTCCCGGAACCGCTGTCACCTTCCCCTTTCAGAACTACTTCGTACCGCAGGCGGGACTGCGCGGCGGTCAGGTGGAGATACAACAGGGAAACCGCACCTACACGATGTTTGCAGGCGAGGAAACACTCACCGCCGGCCCGCGCGTCACTTTCAGGTTGCCGGTCCCGCAAAACGCCGCCGGGGCAGCCGTACGCCAGACCCTGGGCCACCTGGAGATCGGGATCCGCTACACGCACCTTTCCAGTCCCCCGAGCGCTCCGCAGAATTTCGCAGGCTTCTTTCCGGTCGGCCGCGAATTCCGCCAGGTGGATTCCGTGAATCTGGGCGCCTATTACGTGCTGTCCCCGCGCCTCAAACTCTATTCCGACGCGACCCTCTCCCGCGTCGATTTTCTGGCCGGCTTTCCGGCCGCGCCGCAGCACCCGCTGTCCTTCCTCGACGGCATGATCTACGACACCAAGCGCCTCACCGTGCGGGCCAATTACGGCGAACAGAGCACGTCCTACCTGCCGCTCCTTGGCTATTACGCCGGCGACCGCCGCGGACCTTTCAGCGAGGTTCGCTTGCGCCTGGCGCGTTTGTTCGAAATCTATGGTGCGGCCTCCCTCACGCGAAATAACGTGGAGCGCAATCCGCTGGTGGCGAACCTGAAAGCGGAAGGGGCTTCCGCCGGCGGGTCGCTGCTTCTGCCGAAGCAGTTCAATCTGAGCGGCGAGTATTCCCTGCTGGATCTCACCAGCGATCAGCCCACTCCTGCCGACGGGATCCAGAAGTTCCGCAACGCCGAGTTCTCCGCCACCCTGGCTAAGCCGTTCAAGCATCAATCGGTCCGCATCACGGTCCGGGAACTCAAGCTGCATTCCGGCACATTTACCCAGAAGCAGCCGGTTGCCGAAGTGGAGGACACGGTGAGCTTTTCCCGATTTACCGCGGGCGCGGCGGTGCGGTTCCAGCAGGTCAATACCGGTCAGTTGCAGAACTCCCTGTTCTTCCGCGGCTCCCTGCAAGCCCGGCTCGGGCACCTGACGGCCTACGGGCAGGCGGAGTTCGGCAACGATCTGGTCAATCAATCGGTCTTCGCCACCAACACGGTCAACACAACCATCGCCGGGGTGTCGTATTCCGAGTTCAAAGGCTGGAGCCTCTCCGCGGAGGTCTTTCGCAATTCGCTCACTTCGCAGCTCAACCCGGTGAGCCTCTTTGCGCTGCAGACTCAGGGCGTGGGTGTCTCCACTTTGCTTTCCGATCTCAACCAGTGGAGCGCATATCTGCGCATCACTCGCCGCTTCAAGTGGGGCGCGGGGCTGCCCGAGGCCACCGACCGATTCATGCTGGAGCAACTGCCGCTGGTGGGCAGCCTCGAAGGTTTCGTTCAACTGCCTCGCGGCGGGGCACTGGAAGGCGTGGCCGAAATGCCGGTGGTGCTGGACAGCGGGCGCACTACGCTCACGGATGCCTCCGGTCATTACCGTTTCGAGGAAGTGCCGGAAGGGCCGCACCGCGTGGAAATCAGCAAACTGGAATTGCCGGCCGAATACGAGCCTGGCGAGCATTCAGGGAACCAGATTTCGATCCGTTCCCGTAAGCTGACCCGCGCGGATCTCGAAGTCGTGCTGCTCGACAGCGCGATTCACGGCGTAGTGGAGGGCAGCGAGAAGGACCCGCAGATGGCCGGGGTCGTCATCATGCTCTTGCCCGGTAACCGCATGACGACGTGCGATGAAAACGGACGGTTCAACTTCTATAATCTGCCGGCGGGCCAATATGAGGCGACCATCGACGAGAGCACGCTGCCCGAGTACTTCGTCGTCGTCCCCCCCGGCAAAATGGCGGTCACTACAGCGAAGGGCAGAACGCCCGAGGTGCGATTCACCATCGAGAAACACGAGCCGCAATTGCCCGTCCGCAAAGTGCTGGCAGCGCGCGCGGAAACCATTGAGGATTTGCCGGCGGGTTCGCAAAGTTCTGCCGAGTTGCCGATGCCGTTGCGCGCACCATCCACGTTGCCGTTGGCCGTGCGTTTCCATCCGCCGCCAGTGACGAA
>Ga0075030_100004943_pt1 | contig 12023 bp, 11 predicted proteins | sample LitLauG_LLR_2012_FD_71393 | JGI IMG/M metagenome (GOLD analysis project Ga0075030, IMG submission 71393) | Freshwater sediment microbial communities from Pennsylvania, USA - Little Laurel Run_MetaG_LLR_2012 | ecosystem: Environmental > Aquatic > Freshwater > Creek > Sediment | place: USA... | reverse complement strand
GCCATCATCGAAGGATTCCCGGCCGCGCCGCACTGTCGGCGCCTGCTGGCCGAACGGCCCGAGTTCGAGCTTCCGGCGCTGCCCGAGGTCGTGGTGACGTCGACCCTCGTCTCGCCCAAGGAGACAGATCCTCTCGTTCGTGAGCAACGCCGCGCCCGGCGCGAGGAGGAGAAGAAGAGGAAGAAGGGTCCTTCGTCGGTTCGCCCGCCCCGGCCAGTCAAGGCGAAGACCACGGAGAGGTCCTCCGTTTCTCGCGCCGTGGCGACTCGGAACGAAGGGTCGCCGGGTGCCCTGAACGAGCGTCGACGAATCGTCTTGACGCCGATCGAGCTCGAGCGGTTCGATCCGGATCACCCACTGGCCGGGACCGTCGTACTCGTTGACGTGCCGTTCGACGCCGTCGACCCCGACGTCCCCGAGATCAAGTCCAAGGAGCGTCCGGCGTTGGTCGTCGCCGCCTGCACTGACGGCCTCCTGATCCGGGCCATCTATTCCAACCCTTCGCCCACCCGGTCGACGTTCCAGGCGTGGCGGCGCCTCGGGTTCGATCACCTCAGTTACGTCGACGGTACGAGAATCGCTCTGACCGGCGTGACACCCGAGTCGTTCAAGCGACTCGGTCGGTTGAACGACCAGGAGTGGAACGCACAGCTCTGACTCGCAGCGCTAACAAGACAACTCCGGATGCGGCGAGCACCAGGCCAGCCAACTGCACGCCACTCGATCCACTGCGGGACTGCTGGCCGAGGAGGAGTCGTTCGTCCAGCGCGCGTACCACGCCCCACACGATCATCGCTACCGCGGTGACGACACCGACGCTACGAGCGAACCTGGAAACCTCGAGCCGCAGCAGGGCTAGCCACAGGAGGGCGTCCTCCGCCCCCTGGATCAGCGGTACCGGAACCCGACGGCCCACCTGACCGGCGTAGTGGAGTCCGAACCACTGGTGGGTCAGGTGGCCGCCTCCGGCGACCATGAACTGGGGCCCCAGGACCCGACCCAGGGCCCAACCGGCTATCAGCGCCGGTACGATCGCGTCGCTGAAGCGCAGCGCGGCGGTGTTGGGCCACCACCGTCGCTCCAGGTAGAGACCGATAGGCAACGCCAGGGCGATCCCCCCGAAACTCGCGAGCCCGCCCTGCCACACGGCGATCCAGCGGCCGGGATGGCCCGAGTAGTACGACCAGTTGGTCGCGATATTGGCGAGGCGGGCGCCGACCAGTCCGCTCACCAGCAGGGCGATCGTGAATCGGAAGAATGGCCCGACGTCGATTCGAGCCCGCACGAGGCGCCGGCGCGAGTAGAGGTAGGCCACGTAGGCCGCGATGGCGAGTCCGAAACCGTAGAGGTGGAAGACGAGGGGCCCGAGGTGGATCGAGGTCGGAACGGCGCTCACCTAGGCCCTGGGGCGACCTAGTCCCGCGAATCCCCAGCCCAGGCGCACCGGAGTGACGTGCACCTGGTAACCGGTCTGGGGAGCCTCGATCATCATGCCGTGACCGATGTACATCGAGACGTGCTGGTCTCCGTTGTAGCCGTAGAAGAGCAGGTCGCCGGGTTGGATGTCGTACAGGGGCACCCGCATGGTGTCGGCGAACTGAGCGCCCGAGTAGTGCGGCAGGTAGATTCCCGCGGCGTCGTAGGCGAGCATGATCAGACCCGAGCAGTCGACTCCCGACCGGCTGGCTCCACCCCACTGGTACCAGACGCCGATGTAGGAAAGCGCGGCGCGGATCGCGATGTTGGCCCGAGAGTCGGGTGGCGGGGCGGGAAATCCCGCGATCGGCTGGGCGTTCTTCAACTGCCCGGCGTCACGGGCCGCGGCGGCAGCCTGCGCTTGGGCGATGTAGGTGGCTATCGTGCCCTTCACCTGGCTCAGCGCGGCGTTGAGCGACCGCTGCAGGGCCTGGGCGTCGTGGAACGACTTGGCCGCGCTGTTGGCGACGAGGGCCGCTCGGCGCACCTCGGCGTTCAACAGACTCCGTTCCTGGGTGAGCTCGATCTTGTAGTTCTTGAGCGACGCAAGCGTCGTGCTGATGTTGCCTTCGGCCAACTGGTTGTACACGTTGGTCGCGCCGATCGACGACGCATTGGTGGTGAAGAGCGGGTTGTACTTCGCCGCGGAGCCGTTGGTCACATAGGCGAAGACGGCGTCGGCGCGCAACTGGTTGTTGCCCCGCTTCACGTTGGCCTGGATCTGCTTCACGGTGGCCCGGGCGTTCAGAATCTCGTTCTTGATCTTGTCCAGCTTGATCTGGGCGAGGTCGTAGCGTTGGCCCAGGACGCCGACTCGGGCGTTGAGGTTGTTGATCCGATTGAGCAGGACGGCCGCCTGGGCCTTCTCCGAGGTGAGGCTCGCGCTCGCGGGACGTGGCGAAACGGCCACAGTGCTGAAACACACTGCGACGACAGCCAAAATGGACGACGTCCACCGGAACCGCTGAAGCTCCCTTGCTGGCCGTAGCGCCGTTGGCGCGAGGCGCTCGACGTCAGTCACGAGTTAGAGGTTACCGGCAATGGACGAGTCGACGCGACCCGAATCGCGTAAGAAGTTGCGTAGTCCCTGATCAACGGCGGTCCAATTTCACAAGCGCTCGAAATCGATCAGGAGAATCATTGGAACCTTCGGCGCCGAGAATATGCTCTGGCCCATGTCAATGCGCTCACGTAACCTGCCACGTCGTTCGTGCCTGTCCACTCCGGGCTCGTCCGATCGATTCCTCGCCAAGGCGCCGAGCGCCGTCGCCGACTTCTCATTCCTCGACCTCGAAGACTCGGTCGCCCCGAATGAGAAGGTCGCCGCCAGGGCCCGGGTCGTCGAGGCCATCCGCACCCTGGACTGGGACGAGCGCGTCCTGTGCGTGCGCGTCAACGCGTGGGACACCCCGTGGACCTACGGCGACGTCATCGAGGTCGTCGGCAACGCCGGCGAGCGGCTCGACGAGATCATGATGCCCAAGGTGCAGAAGGCCTCGGACGTAGTGGCGATGGACCTGTTGCTCACCCAGGTCGAGCGCAACTCGGGTCTGCCGGTCGGCCACATCGGTATCGAGGCCCAGATCGAAACCGCCGAGGGACTGATCAACGTCGAAGAGATCTGCGCCGCTTCGCCGAGGCTGGAGTCCATCGTCTTCGGGCCGGCGGACTTCGCCGCCTCGATCGGCATGCCCGTGACGACCATCGATGAGACCATTCACGAAGGGCCATCGAACCCTTTCAGCTACGTCTTCGCCAAGATACTGATGGCCGGCCGGGCGAACGGACTGCACGTGATCGACGGGCCGTTCCTCAAGGTCCGCGACCTCGACGCCTTGCGCTACGCCGCGCAGATCACGGCCTCCTATGGCTTCGACGGCAAGTGGGCGCTCACGCCGGACCAGGCCCTGGTGCTCAACGACGTCTACTCGCCGAGCCAGGCGATGTTCGACAAGTCCTACGACATCCTCGACGCCTATCGGGTCGCCACGGAGAAGGACCACACCGGCGCCCTGATGTTCGGCGACGAGATGATCGACGAGGCCTCGGCCAAGATCGCCAGCTCCTTCGTCACCCGGGGCCAGCGTTCGGGCATGCGTCGGTCCTCAGAAACAGCTTCGGAATAATTCAGTCCTAATGGGAGACGTTCCCATTAGGGTGGCCCCATGGCCACCATCACCGACTCGCCCGCGGACTCGAAAACGACGTTGCGCCGCCGGTTCCGCGCGTCGTTCACGGCCGGTGAATGGCGCAAGCTCTACGGCATGTTCGGATTCATCGTGCTGTTGCACGTGGTCGGAGCGACCCTGCTCATCATCGCGTCACGTCACCACTACGGCATCGGTTCCAAGAGCGTGCTCGGCATCGGGACCGGGGTGCTGGCCTACTCACTCGGAATGCGTCACGCCTTCGACGCAGACCACATCGCGGCCATCGACAACACGACGCGAAAGTTCATGTCCGAAGGCAAGCGACCGATGTCAGTCGGATTCTTCTTCTCCCTTGGGCACTCGTCAGTCGTGTTCGCGCTTACGGTCCTGCTGGGCCTCGGGGCCCGGGCCCTCGGCAAGCAGGTCGCCAACTCCCATTCCGCGCTGCACCACTACGGCGGTCTGGTGGGCACGATCGTCTCGGGGAGTTTCCTCTACCTGATCGCCACCTTGAACCTGGTGATCCTCGTGGGTATCGTGCGGCTCTTCGTGCAGATGCGTCAGGGTCGGTTCGACGATTCGGAACTCGAGAAGCATCTGAACGCGCGGGGCTTCATGATGCGCTTCTTCGGGCCGATCGCACGTTCGATCGACGCGCCATGGAAGATGTACCCGTTGGGCGTGTTGTTCGGTCTCGGATTCGACACCGCCACCGAGGTCGCCTTCCTGGTGTTGGCCGGGACCTCGGTCGCCGCCGGTCTGCCGTTCTGGGCGATCCTGAGCCTGCCGATCCTCTTCGCCGCGGGCATGAGTCTGCTCGACACCATCGACGGGTCGTTCATGAACTTCGCCTACGGCTGGGCTTTCTCCAAGCCGGTGCGCAAGGTCTATTACAACATCGCCATCACCGGGCTGAGCGTCTTCGTAGCTTTCTACATCGGCACCCTCGAACTGCTCCAGGTGCTGACCCAGCAACTGAACCTGCACGGCGGGCTCTGGAACTACGCCGCCAACTTCAACATAAATAAGGCCGGCTTCACCATCGTCGGGATCTTCGTCGCCGTCTGGCTCGGGGCGCTCGCGTACTGGCGCTACGGCAAGGTCGAGGAGCGTTGGGAGCAGGCGGCGCTGCGAGCTCAGAAGTCTCGCGGCGAAGCACCAGACCTGCATTCGGCCGGCATCACCCTCGGCGCCGTGCACCGTCCCTTCACGATCGACGAGGACTGAACTAGGCGACGTCGTCTAGGAGCTTGCGCGTCACGACCTTCAGACAGAGGGTCTCGTCGGCCCCCTCGAATATCGAGAGCACCCGCGCGTCGACGAAGTAGCGGCTCACCGGGTACTCCTCGGCGTAGCCCATGCCACCATGGATTTGCATCGCCTCACGCGTCACCCATTCGGCCGCGCGACACACGTAGGCCTTGGCCATCGAGGCCTCCATCGCCCCGCCGCCCCGACCCATCATCCGGGCCACCTCGAGTGAGAACTGGCGTGAACACTGGATGATCGCCGCCATCGTGCCCAACTTCACCCGGGTGAGCTCGTAGTCGATGATGGGTTCGCCGAAGACCACGCGATTGCGCGCGTAGTCGAGGGCGGCCTCGTATGCGGCCTGCATGACGCCCACCGCGCGCGCGGCGGTCTGGATACGGCCGTTCTCGAATCCCGCCATCTGGAAATAGAAACCCTTGCCCAGCCCCGACTCGCCGCCGACCAGGCAGTCGTCGGGGACGAACCAGTTGTCGAAGCTCAGTTCGTAGGAGTGCATTCCCCGATAACCCAACGTGTCGATTGGTCGTCCTTCCAGGCGACCACCGACTGGCGCCGACCCGTCGGCTTCCTGGCGGAAGAGGAATCCGTGACTATCACCCAGGGGCTTCTCCACGAGGAACAGCGAGAGGCCGCGATGGGCGAGCGAGCGGTCGGGATCGGTGCGCGCGAGCAACATCAAGACGTTGGCCCGCGCGGCGAACGTGCACCACGTCTTGGTGCCGTTGATCAGCCAACCGCCTTCGGTGCGTGTGGCCATGGTGTTGATCCCGGCGACGTCGCTGCCGAAGTCGGGTTCGGTCACGGCGACCGCGGCGAGCGTCTCGGCCGAGGCCAATTGGGGCAGCCAACGTTGCTTCTGACCGTCGGTTCCACCTTTCAAGAGGGCACGGGTCAGGATCTCGGGCCTCGTGATGAGCGAGCCGCCGATGCCGAGCCCGCCCCACGAAAGCTCTTCGGTGGCCACCACCATGCCCAGGTACTCGGACTCTCCGCCCGTGGCGAAACCGCCGAACTCTTCGGGGACCGAGAGGCCGAACCCGCCCAACTCACTGAGCCCCGAGACGATCGAAGCGGGGATGTCACCGTTGGTGCGGTGCACGTGTTCGGCGTGGGGGCGGACCTGCTCGAGGGCGAAGCGGTGGAACATCTCCGAAACCATCTCGAAGTCCTGGCCCAGGTGCTTGGGTCCCGGTGTCTCTGCGAGGCCCGCCAGATGCGCGGGATCACGGTGCGTGGTCACGAAGGCAGCGAAGGGGGTGAACCATTGCGAATCGACGCCCCAGAGTTCCTCGCGTCCGAGGATGCGCGCCGCGAGGTCGCCGAGGGCCAGCGCCAGGAAGGCGTCGGTCAATCGGCTCTCGAGATCTCCCTTGAGCGCGTAGGCGAGGCAAGCTCGTGCCGTCGCGATGGCACTCGCCGCGTGGGCCAGGTCGTAGGCGAGGCTCTGGTTGGCGTCGATGCCGCCCCGGTTCGCCAACTCCTTCACCGCGTTGTCGATGATCGTCTGGGCCCGGTCGATCAGTTGGGCGGCCGGAGCTGTCGTGGATGCGGGAGTGGACATAGGTGGAATTTACTGGTTGGGGGACCCCGTCAAGCACGCCCTAGGCTGGCGACGTGAACGTAACCATGCTCCTCGCGGATTCGGCTCAGGTGGCCGATGGCAAGCTCTACATCCTGGGTGGCGGTTGGTCGGTGACCGGTCCGGACCCCACGCCGTCGGCGGTCGCGATGAAGGTCGGCGTCGACTGGCACGAATTCAACTCGAACCACCACTGGGAGCTGTTCCTCGAGGACGCCGATGGCCGACCGGTGAGCTTCGAAACCCCCGACGGACCCCAGGTGATCGAGGTCCGCGGTGACTTCTCGGCGACCGCACCCGACGGAGTCCCGGTGGGCACCCCGGTCGACGTGCCGATCGCGGTCAACTTCGGCCCGATTCCGCTGCAGGCCGGTGCGCGCTTCACGTGGCGACTGGTGATCGACGGCGAATCCCTGCCGGGCGGAACGGTCTCGTTCACCACGCGGCCGGCTCCCGCGGTCGCCGAAGAATCCTGACCGGGAGCCCTGGGTAGGGGAGAATGCAGTCATGAGCACTTTCGATCGTCCCTTCGGCCGTCACTTCGAGGACTTCGAGGTCGGTGACGTCTACAAGCACTGGCCGGGCAAGACCATCACCGAGGCGGACGACCATCTCTTCTGCATGATCACCATGAACCACCACCCGCTGCACACCAACGCCTGGTTCGCTGAGCACGAGAGCGTCCAGGGGAGGAACGTCGTCGTCGGGAACCTCGTCTACTCACTGGTCCTGGGGATGAGCGTGCCCGACGTCTCCGGCTCGGCCATCGCCAACCTGGAAGTCGAGACCCTGATCCACCGATTCCCCACCTTCCATGGCGACACGATCTACGCCGAGACGCGCGTGCTGGAGAAGACGCCCTCCAGTTCGAAACCGGACCGCGGTGTCGTGCTGGTGGAAACGAAGGGGTTCAACCAGGACGGCCTCGAGGTCTGCTACTTCCGACGCAAGGTGATGGTGTGGAAGCGTGAATTCGCCCCACCGCGTCGGCGTCCCTACGGTGACGAAGTCTGGAGTTAGGGGCGACGCCGCGTTTCGTCGCTCGCTGCTTCGGGCCGAGTCGAGTCTTCGCCGAGCGTTGCCCTGGATCGGTCACCCCGACGCCTGGGCCGTCCTCGTCAGCGAGGTGATGCTCCAGCAGACCCAGAGTCAGCGGGTCGTCGAACCGTGGAACAGGTTCCTCGAACGTTTCCCGACGCCCAAGTCCTGCGCTGAGGCGCCGCTTTCAGACGTGCTGCGACTCTGGAGCGGCCTCGGCTTCCCACGCCGCGCTAAGGCGCTGCACGAGGCGGCGAGCCAGATCGTGAGCGAGCACGGCGGTGAGGTTCCCCGAACCTACGAGCAACTCCGACGGCTACCCGGCGTGGGGGACTACACCGCCAGCGCCGTGGCCTCGTTCGCCTTTCACCTGCCCCACGCCGTGATCGACACCAACGTCGGGCGAGTACTGGCCCGGGCCGTCGCCAACCGCCCACTCAGCGCCAAGCAGGCGCGAGAAGCGGCGCGGGACCTCCTCCCACCTGGAGATTCAGCGCAGTTCAACCAGTCGATGATCGACCTCGGGGCGCAGTTCTGTCGCTCGTCACCCGATTGCGCACGTTGTCCGATGAAGAAAGTGTGTCGTTGGCAGCTCGATGGTGGTCCGGACCCTGCCCCAAGGAGCGCCGGAGTCTCGATCCCACAGACGAAGTTCGCGGGTTCCGATCGACAGTTGCGCGGCCGGGTCCTGCGGGAGGTCCGCGAGGGCCCGCTGTCACGCGATCGACTCCGGACGGCCCTCAGCGACGTCGAGGAAGCGCGCTACACCCGCGTGCTCGATTCCCTGGAACGTGACGGACTCATCCGACGCGGGAGGCGGATCGGGCTCGCCGGGGATTAGGCGAGAAATCGCTCGATCGACTGATTCACTTCGGAGGGTCGCTCGAGGTGGAGGAAGTGACCTGCTCCCGGCACCACTTCGAAACGGGATCCGGGCGCGAGGTACGCCAGCGGGTCGGCGAGACTCGAGGTCCGAACGCACCCGTCCAACTCCCCGTGCAGGTAGAGGGTCGCGACAGCGTTGGTTTCGAACGCCGCGTCGCGGAAGATCGCCGACGACGGGTCGATCGGGCCCGATCCGTCGAACAGGGCCCGGTAGTACCCGAGGACCGCCGAAAGGTTCTCCTCGCCCCGGAGCGATTCGCGGAGCAGACCCAGATCGACGTTCGCCTGGTAGCCCGGCGACCAGTCCTCCCAGAGCCTCGAGAGGAAGTCGAAACGTTCGTGACGCACCACACCCTCGGCCATTGGGTTTTGAAAGAAGAACATGTACCAACTCGAGCGCAGTTGGTCGTAACTGCCCAGGGAGCGGGCCATGACGGCGGGCGGCGGAATGGCGAGCGTGACCGCACGTCTCCAGCGATTCGGCTCGGCCCCCGTCGCGAGGTAGGTCGCGGCGGCCCCCCAGTCATGTCCGATGATGACGGCCCGCTCGTCGCCGCCGAGCACCTCATGCAGGTCACTGGCGTCCTTCGCCAACGCCGCGGTCTGGTAGTTGTGGGTCGAGGATGTGGATGATGGGGCGTAACCACGCATGTAGGGCACGACCACCCGGTACCCGAGGTCGGCCAGGCGTGGTGCGAGATGGCGAAAGGTATGGGCGGTGTCGGGGAATCCGTGCAGACACAGGGCGAGAGGTCCGTCGCCGGGCCCGTAGGCCAGCGAGTGCAGGGTTACGTCACGCAATCGCGACTCGATGTCCACCACCGCCCAACGATAATCACTTCGGGCCGGTAGTGTCGGCCGAGTGAGTTACCTCGAGATCGCCCACTTCAAGGAAGTGCTGGGCCATTTCGTCACCGGTGTCGTCGTGGTCACGGCGCTGACCGACGACGGCCCTGCCGGATTCACCTGCCAGACCTTCGGTTCGCTCTCGTTGGAACCGATGTTGATCTCCTTCGCCGCCGGAACCAACGGCAGTTCCTGGTCGAGGATCCGTGCTGGGCGCCAGGTGGCGCTCAACATCCTCTCGTCGGAGCAGGAGACCCTGGCGAGACTCTTCGCTCAGAGCGGGATCGACAAGTTCGCGGGGGTTGGTTGGTCGGCCGAGGAGCTGGCGGGCGCTCCGCTGCTGGATGGGGCCCTGGCTCACTTGAGCGGCGAAATAGTCTCGATCACGACCCACGGTGACCACGACGTCGTGGTCGTGCAGGTACACCACGCGATCAGCCATCCGGGCGATCCCCTCGTCTACTACCGAGGCGGTTTCGGTCTGCGTCCCTGAACGGGCGCCGTTCACTACGCTTCGTCCTATGACCAGTTCACGCGGGACGGACAACGCGAGCTCGGTGCGCCGATGACGGTGGTCGTCGGGGTCGTCGTCCTGGTGGTGCTGTTGGTGCTCGCCGGGGTCGGATTGCGGATTCGCAAGCTCCAACGTGACAACTTCCGCGAGATCACCCGGTCCACGGACCGTCGGTTGATGACCCCGCCGCCGTCACCGTACGCGACGTCGAAGGGCTTTCGCCTCGTCGATGACTCCGGCATACCGATCGCCCGACCTGAGCCGATTCGGCCCCGGCTGGAACCCGACCGCGAGTACGTGTTCAGCGACAGTCAGATGGCTCCTTTGGACGAGCCCCCAGGTTCGTCGCTTCGTAAGAACGACGCCTGGGCCCTCTCTCGATCCGCGCACCGGCCCAAAGTCCACGTGACGACCATGCGAGTCGGCCTCGGCTTCGCGTTGGTCGTCTTCGTTCTGGCGGTGGGCGGCTACTTGCTGCGTCAACACCCCGGTATTCACCCCTCCACCGCGACCTCGAGCACGACGACGAGCGTCACCGGTTCGACGACCACCACGACCTGGCCGAAGAGCTTCGTCGCGAAGAGTACGAGCGGGCAGTCGGCGAACTACGAGGTACCGGCCTCGAAGTACCAGGTGTCGGTGAGGGGATCACTCGGACCATCGTGGGCGAAGTTCGTGATGGGGCCGAACTCGACCCTTGAGTGGCAGGGCACGGTGAGGAAGGGGGCGAGTGAATCACTCCAACTCACCGGAGTCTCCTCGATCACCCTGGGTTCGCCAAAGAACGCCGCGGTGACCGTTGGCGGCAGCCCGGTGGTTTTCCCGACACCGCTGCCGGCCACCCTGACCCTCAACTTCATGGTGCCGGCGGGTTGATCTCGTTCAACAGCCAGGCCAGGATCTGGGCTTCGTCGCGCCACGCGTCGTAGCGACCGGACGGGCCGCCGTGACCGGCCCCCATCTCGGTCTTGAGATAGGCCACGTTGGCCGGATTCGCGTCGCGAAGCTTCAGAACCCACTTGGCTGGTTCCCAGAAACCCACTCTTGAGTCATTGAGCCCTCCGGCGGCGAAGAGGTCTGGGTAGACGCGCGCAGTCCCGTCGTCATTCAGCGCTCGCACGTTGTCGTAGGGCGAGTAGCTCTTCATCGTGCGGTAGGCGGTGGAACTCGCGTCGGGATTGCCCCACTCCTCCCATTCACCGACGGTGAGCGGCAATGACTCGTCGAGCATCGTCGTCAGGGCGTCGACGAAGGGCACTTCGGCGATCACCGCTCGAAAGAGGTCCGGTGCGAGGTTCATGACGGCCCCCATCAGGAGCCCTCCGGCCGAGCCGCCACGCGCGGCCAGTTGGTCGGGCGTCGTCCATCCCTCATCCACCAGGTACCGGGCCACTCGGACGAAGTCGCTGAAGGTCGTGGGCTTCTGGGCGAGCTTGCCCATTTCGTACCAGGATCGGCCCATCTCGCCGCCGCCCCGGACGTGGGCGATGGCGAAGATCACACCCCGCTCCAGGAGCGAGAGTCGCAGCGACGAGAAGCCGGGGTCGATCGAGATCTCGTAGCTTCCGTAGCCGTACAGCAGCAGTGGCGCGGGTTTGGCCGGCGCGAGTTCGTCGTCGCTTCGGCGCTCGACGAGGTCCCGACGAGCCACCAGGGAGACGGGGATCCGCACCCCGTCACTGGCCTGGACCCATATCCGGCCGGTTACGTAGTCGTTGGCGTCGTACCCGCCGAGCACCTTCTGCTGCTTGCGCACGATCATCTCACCGGTGGCGACGACGACGTCGGCCACCAAGCGCGGCGTGACCAGCGAGGTGATCGACACCCGCAGCTGGGTCGTGTCGAAGGTCGGGTTCGCCGAGAGCGAGACCGTGCTCGGGTTGGCCTCGGCCTCGATGAGGGTGGAACGTTCCAGCAGATGGTCGCCGAACGGATCGTCGTCGTCGAGGATCTCCACGATCCGAACGGCCGCGCATCCGTCGTGGCGCTCGCTGATCGCGAGGAACGACTCGAAGGCGTCGACGCCGTCCAGGCGTTCTCCGACTCGCTCGCCAATGACCTCGCGCCACTCGAGTTCGCCAACGCGCGAGACCAGGAGCCGGAAGTCCGTGGCGTCCTCGTTGGTCACCTTGAGCCACCAACCCCTACCGGATCGGTCGGTGAGGTGTTCCACCGAGTACTCGATGCCGTGACGACGGATCTCGAGCATCTTCAGGGGCTCGGTGGGCGCGTCGGCTTGAACGTAGTGGATCTCCGAGGTCAT
>Ga0075030_100004942_pt1 | contig 12024 bp, 9 predicted proteins | sample LitLauG_LLR_2012_FD_71393 | JGI IMG/M metagenome (GOLD analysis project Ga0075030, IMG submission 71393) | Freshwater sediment microbial communities from Pennsylvania, USA - Little Laurel Run_MetaG_LLR_2012 | ecosystem: Environmental > Aquatic > Freshwater > Creek > Sediment | place: USA... | reverse complement strand
GCTTGGTGAGAAGAAGCGGAAGCTCGACGTTCTGAAACGCGGTGAGCACGGGAATCAGGTTGTACATCTGGAAGATGAAGCCGACGTGGCGGGCGCGCCATTCAGTGAGGCGGCTGGCGGACATGCTGGTGATTTCGTCACCGGCGACGGAGATGCTGCCGCGGGTGGGGACGTCGAGGCCTCCGAGAAGATTGAGGAGGGTGGTTTTGCCGGAGCCGCTGGGGCCCATGAAAGCGATGAATTCGCCGGCTTCCACGTCGAGGTTGAGACCTTGAAGGACGTGAATCTCCTCGCCGCCGCGGCGGTAGGTCTTGTCGAGATCACGGACGCGAATCAGGCTTTGGGTGCCGCCACTGCCATCCACTTTGACCATAGGGAGCGCTCCTATTGTTTGATCTGGATTTGCTGGCCATCGCGCAAGGTGTCGGGTCCCTTGGCGACGACCATGGTATCCGGCTGAAGGCCCGCGAGAATTTCAATATCGGAGCCGCGGTTGGAACCGACGGTGACGGCGCGGCGTTCGATGGTGTCGTTTTTTACGACGAAAACGAATTTGGAAGAGTTGTCCTGTCGAACAGAACCTTGCGGAACGAGAGCGACAGCGGCGGATTTTTCCTGCCTGGCGTTGGGCTTTTCTTCTTCAAGGAAGGTGACCTTGACGCCCATGTCAGGAAGAATTCTGGCTTCGGTGGCCGGATCGATCAGTTTTTTGTGGCCCTTGTCGGTGAAAGAAATACGGACTTTGACGGTGGCCTTTTGCCGATCGGCAGTGGGAATGACGGTGCGAACTTTGGCGGGAAGCGTCCATTCGGGATATGCGTCGAGGACGGCGTTGACGCCTTGATCCTGCTGAACCCGGGAGATATAGGATTCGCTGACGTCCACTTCGATTTCGTTGGAGTGGAGATCCACGATGGTGGCGATGCCGGTGCGGGTGAAGCCGCCGCCGGCGGAGACAGGCGAGACCATCTCGCCGACCTGGGCATCCTTGGAAACGACGATGCCCGCGAACGGAGCGCGGATAGTGCAATTGTCCACGGCCTGCTGCTGCTCGCGGATGCGGGCTTCGGAGGCGAGCACTTGCTGCTTGGCGAGAGCGATCTTGGCGCGGAGGCTATCGGCCGCGGTGATTGCCGAGTCGAGAGCTTGCTGGGTAGAGACACCGTCTTTGACGAGTTGCTGGGTGCGGCGGAGTTCGATTTCGGCGTTTTTCAACTGAACTTCAAAGTCGGCGATGGCGGCTTGCGAGGCGTCACGATCGGCCTTGGCGGAATCGAGGGCGCGGCGGGCATCGGAGTCGTCGAGCGTGGCGAGAAGCTGCCCCTCGGCAACGCGGGTGCCTTCGTCAAAGTGCACGCTGGTGACGCGGCCGGTGATTTTGGCGGCGATGGTGGCGCGGCGGCGAGGGGTGATGTAGCCGCTGGCATTGAGTATGCCGGCGGGACCCGTGGCGGGCTTCTGAGAGGTGGCGACTTCGACTTCCGGCTTGCGATCGCGAAAGGCAAAGGCGCCAATGGCGACGAGGGCCAGGACGATGGCGCCAAGGAGAAGCCAAAGCCAACGGAGGCTGCGGCGCGTGGCGTTGCGCTTGGTGTCGCTGATGCGCAGCGAAGACAGGTCAGGCTTGACGGGTTTTGGCGGTGTCGCCATGCGGCGGCATCTCCTTGGATTTTGAAGGGCTCAGAATTTGAATACGCACCCGGAAACTTAAATGTTTCGATGAAAAGGGAGCGGGCATGTTACGGCCTTATTCTACCGGGAGGGGGTGCATTTGGGGAGAGGAAAGGGGGAGACGGGATGGTAGAGGAGAAGAAGGCGGCATAAAGGCGCCCCTACATTTCGGAGTAGAGCGGAGATTAAGCGCGGAAGCCGTGGTAGAGAAATTGGCCGAGGCCGATGGTAAAGAGAAAATTGCCGAAAATGGCGTGGTCGAGGCCGGCGAGGAGGAGGGAGCCAGAGGCCTGGTAGGTGTAGGAGAAGAGGAAGCCGCCGATGACACAGAGCCCCACGGCGAGCCAGTTGCGAAAAATGATGTGAACGAAACCGAAGGCGAAGGCGCTGGCGGCGAGCATGCCCCAGCCGGAGCCGAAGAGAGGCTGATAGCGATGGAAGAAGAAGGCGCGATAAAAAAGTTCCTGGGGATAAACGGAGACAAGCGGATAGAGGAAAAAGATGGCGAGCCAGAGAAGCGGGGAGCGCTTGATTAGAGAAAAGAGAAGCTCGGGTGCCAGGAAGCGTACGGCGAGGGTGAGGAGAACGATGCAGAGCGCGTCGCGGATGAAGATGGTGGTGAGAAACGGACGATAGTTGCCCCAGGAATAGAGTTGGGCGAGGGGAAATTTGGAGTCGGCGCGTAGGAAGAGGAAAGAGACGAGTGCGGCTGTGAGGAGGTATGGGATCGGAAGATTGGGAAGGCGGCGGAAATAGATGAGGAGAGGCAGGCCTGCGAAAACGGCGAGGAATTCGAGACTCAGAAGGAAGAGGCGAAACATAGTTCGGGCGGAAAATGCGGATCAGGTGTCCACGGGTTTGCCGGCACCGTTTGGATGCAGGGAATCGGGATTACGTAGCGTGTTACGGAGACTGGTGACAGCCGCCTGGGCTCGATGAACCTGCTTGCGGATGAGCAGGGCGCTTTCGCGGTCGGGGGGAGAGAGCGAGGGGACGTCGGTGAGGAGTTCGGAATAGCCGAGGATGGCGGTGAGCGGATTGCTGATTTCGTGGGCCGCGCCGGCGGCAAGGCGTCCCAGGGCAGTGAGCTTTTCCGTATGGGTGACCTGAGCCTGGACGGACTTGAGATTTTCGAGCGAGGACTGGGAAAGACGAACGAGATGAGCGAGTTCGCGCGTGAGCAGCGTGAGTTTGCGGAAAACCAGGCCACTTAAGAGCAACATAGCACCGAAAACCAGGCGGAGCCGGAAGGCGGCGACGCCCACGGGAACGTTTTTCTCCAATGTGCCGAGGAGCGCGACGACGGGGAGGGACAGGATGGCGCCCATGGCGATACGGGCGGTCCAGAGACTCTGGCGAATTTCGCGGTTGGGGGCCTTGTCCTCGGCTGGCTGGAGTGAGGGGCCGAAGGAGGCAGTGACGGTGAATAGAACGAGGGAGAGGAAAAAGGGAGTGTCGAAAAAGCTGCTGGCGTAGTAAAGGCCCTTATCAATGGCGACGCTGAGGAGGAGATTGCCTGCAGCGATAAGCCCAAAAGTGGCGATGAAGGTGGCGTAGAAAATGCGCCAGAGCCCGGAACTGCGTTTCCAGACGACCAGCAAGCCACCGATGATAACGAGATGTTGGATGAGGGCGAGGAGATAGTAGGCGGGGTTGTACTTGGAGAAATCCTGGAAAACGGATTGCCAGGGGAGAGCAAAATAGCCGTACAGGGCGAGCCACCAGAAGGTGAGCAAGGCAAAGTCGAGATGGCGGAGACGCATGTCGCGGCCAGCGGAAGAGGAATGGGGCCGGAGGACAAAAGCGGAAAGAAAGAAAACGTGGGCAAGCAGAAAGAGGACGTCGCCGATAACAGGGGATGGCGTGGAGGAGAGGCGAGCGTAATCGTAGTAAAACCAAAAGGCTTCGGAGAGGAACATCTGAAAAAAGCCCGCGGCCATCAACTTCCAGAACAAGGGCAAGGCGCCACGTTGAACGTGAAAATTCTCGCGTGCGGCGAGAATCGCGACGAGCAAGAGGATGCACGGCACGGAGTCACCGAAAAGGGTCAGGCCGAACGACGGCTTTACCGTGGCCGCTACACTGAGATGCAAAAGAAGTATCGAGCAAGCTACGCCAATGAGAAATTTCTGGCGAGGCCGGAAGCTCATCGAACTTCTCCCACGGCAAGAGGGTGAGAGGTCAGGGCTGGAGCGGGTGGGTGAGAAAAGGCGGGCAGGAAAATGGTGAAGTGGGCGCCGCCTTCGAAGCGATTGCCGCAAGAAATATCGCCGTTGTGCTGGCGAATGATGCCATAGCAGGTGCTGAGGCCGAGGCCAGTTCCCTGCCCGACAGGTTTCGTGGTGAAAAAGGGCTCAAAGACGCGATCCGGATGAGAGATGCCGGGGCCGGTATCCGCAAACTGGATGCAGACCTGAGGATCGCAGGGGCGAATGGAGATTCGAAGATCCCCGCCGCCTACTTCCTGCAAGGCGTCCATGGCGTTGGAAATGATCTGGAGGAAGACGTGTAGCAATTGACTGGAATCCGCGAGGACTGGCGGACAAGCGGCCTCTTCCTGCAACTCGAAGCGGAGATTCGGGAGCTTGCTGATGCGGCTGAGATGCAGAGCAGTTTCGAGAAGCGGCTTGACCTCGACTGCGTCGAGTTGCAGAGGGGATTCCTGGGCAAAGCGCTGCATGTTTTCGGCGAGGGAATCGGTGCGCTGGGCATACTGGCCGATTTTGGCGGCGAGGGAGTAGACGCGAGATTCGACCGGAGAGCGCGAGGTAAGTTGAGACGACTGCTCACGGATGCGCGTCATGGAGTCGCTGATCTGGTTGGCGACGCTGGCGACGAGTTCGCCGAGGGTGGCAAGTTTTTCGCTCTGAACCAGGTGACCCTTGAAGCGGTCGATGCTGGAGTAAGTATGGGAAAGATGCTGCAGCGAGCCAACCAGGCTGGCGCTGAGAAGGTCTTGTTTGATGGAAAGCAGCAAGGTCAGCAAAAAGATGGTGAGTAGGGTGATGTCGAGGCGGAAGGAGAACAGGCGATCGGAGTGAGACTGCGTGGTGAGAAGCCACATTCCAATGGCGGGAGTGGAGATAGTGACCAGCATCGCAAGGTGGGAGGAGACGAACGTATAGCGGCGGCTGGGACGCACCGCCGGAGAGTCCCCAGACACGCTGTCGTCGTTCGAGTCTGACAAGCCATGCCCGACCAGAGACATCCAAACGAATCCAGCCAAGCCCGCCAGAAGAATTACGTCATAAAGGGAGCCGGTGTAATAGGCTCCCCGATCGATGGCGACATCGTTGATCGTGGAGGCGATTGCGTAACAGACGGAAGCGAAGAAGAGGAGGCGGAAGAGGGGACGCCACGAGCCATGTTCGCGAAGATAGGCAATACCGGTGACCAGGGCGAAGGCAAGGTTACCGACGCCATCGGCCACGTTGAAGCGGGAGCCGTAGAGATTCGAGGCGCCGGGAAGGAGGCGATAGGCATAGACAAAAAAGGCAAAGAGATAGAGCGAATAGAAAGTGAGGATGGAAAGGTCAAGCATTCCGAAGGCGCGAAAGCGGGAGTCCTTGGTTTTGTGGGGCTCAAGAGCCGCAGCGGCTGTGAATGGGACGAGCTTTGCGATCAGAAGGAAATCGGCGAAGGGCAAATCGGGGACAGGTTGCCGGAGGAAGAGTTCGTAGACGGACCAGACGAGCTGGCTGGAAACCCAAATGGCGGCCCCGAGAAAGATCATCATCCAATAGCCGCGGACCTGGGCACGGCTGCGGAGTGCGTTGCGGAGAGAGAGAACGGCAAAGGCGGTGAGGAGCGCGGTCTGTAGGGTGTCGCCGATCCAGGCGAGGACATAGCCCCTGGGAAGCGCAAGGGCGCACACCAGCGTAAAGGTTACAACTCCGAGGGTGAGGTAGAAACCGAGACGCGAGGACGCAGTCGACGGGCTGCCGGAGCTGGCAGCGGAGCGGAGCGAGTTTGGGTCAGCGCTCATGTTCACTTAGAGAACGAAGGGGACCGCGAATTAGCCAAAAGCCCGGAGCGGTTCAGTGGAAGGCCGTTGGCGGAGCAAACCATTCCCGAATGGACCCTGGTCTACCTATTTTTCGATACTTGGGGGTAAATGAGGGGGGAATGTTGGGGAAGTGTGCAGCGAAGGTTACGCGGGGATGGTTGCAAGGGGAAGAGGTGGCCGGAACCGGGGGTCCGAGCGTTGGCAAGGGCGTGTAGGCAGGCACCAATGCAGATTTTTGAATCGCAACACGCGCGCAATACATCTTAACGCTGTGCGGATGTGTTGGGTCGAGTTTGTTTGGTACTGGGCTTGACAGTTGGCTCAGGAAGAAATATGACTATGACGCCGCGCAATATGCTCCATGATCCTATCGGGGGTCCAAATGGACGCTTCTCGCCGTGATTTCTTTAAGATCGCCGCTGTTGGTGGAACCGCTGCCGCTGTTTTCGGCTTTGATCTGAAACCGGCGTATGCGGAGCTGCGCAGGCTGAAGATCGCCCGGGCCAGCGAAACGCGCTCAACTTGCCCATACTGCGCGGTGGGATGCGGGACGATCATTTATACGATTGGCGACCGGGCGAAGAATGTGACCGCGCAGGTGGTCCATGTTGAGGGAGACCCGGACCATCCGACCAACCGGGGCACCTTATGCCCGAAGGGTTCCTCGCTGCAGCAAGAGATCATGAACGAACGGCGCTTGCTGAAACCGCAGGTGCGCCGGCCGGGGGCCACCGACTGGCAGGACATATCGTGGGACGATGCGCTCAACGAAATCGCGGCGCGTGTAAAGAAGACGCGGGACGACACGTTTGTGGAAAAGGATGCGGCGGGGCACACGGTCAACCGCTTTGAATCGCTTGCTTTTATCGGCGGCTGCACGGACACGAATGAGTTTAACTATCTGGTTGTGAAAGCGATGCGCGCCCTTGGGGTGGTGCATTTAGAAAACCAGGCCAGGGTTTGACACGGCCCCACGGTCTCAAGTTTGGGACCAACGTTCGGCCGGGGCGCGATGACCAATGGCTGGGTAGACATGAAGAATACCGACATGATGCTGATCATGGGCGGTAATCCTGCCGAGAATCATCCCTGTGGATTCAAGTGGGCGGTGGAGGCCAAGCGAACGCGGAACGCAAAAATGATTTCCGTGGACCCGCGCTTCACGCGTACATCGGCGGTCGCCGATCTTTTCTGTCAGATTCGTGCCGGAACGGACATCGCATTCCTCGGCGGCGTAATTCACTACGCGATTGAAAACAACCGGATCGCGAAGGAGTATCTGGTCAATTATACGAATGCCGGGTTCATCGTCGACAAGGATTTCAAACTCCCCGAGATCGATGGCTTGTTCTCTGGCTTCGATGCGCAGAAACAGAACTACAACCGGACCACCTGGAATTACCAGGGTGCGGGCGGCAGCGCACCCACTGCGCCCGCGCCGAAACCCGGGCAGCCCCCGGCCCTGCCCCCGTTGCCGGAAAAAGTCGATTTTGATGCGACGCTGCAGAATCCGAATTGCGTATTCCAACTGCTGAAGCAGCACTACTCTCGCTACACGCCGGAGATGGTGGAACGCATCACGGGTATTCCGAAGGAACAATTCCTGAAGGCTGCTGACCTCTATACTTCGGTTCGCAAAGACGGCGACATGAAGAAGGCGGGGACGATCATCTACGCCGTCGGCTGGACGCATCACTCCTTTGGCACACAGATCATCCGGACCGCGGCGATTCTGCAGCTCGTGCTGGGCAACGTTGGGCGGGCGGGCGGCGGCGTCAACGCGCTGCGCGGGCACTCCAATATTCAGGGCGCCACGGATATGGCGGGCCTGTTCGACAGTTTGCCGGGATATTTGAAGGTTCCGACGCCGGCGGACGCATCGTTTGCCGATTGGATGAAGCGCATTACGCCGACAGCTTCGAAGCCGACGGCTTGGGATTCGTTCAATTATTACGGCAACACGCCGAAATTCACGGTCAGCATGATGAAAGCCTTTTATGGAGACGCAGCCAAGAAAGAAAACGGCTGGGCTTTCGACTATCTGCCGAAGGTGGATCGCAACTACGCGTGGGTGCAGATGTGGGACGACATGTACAACGGGACGTTGAAGGGAATGATCGCGTTCGGGATGAACGGTGTGGCCATCGGCCCCAATTCGAAGAAAAACATTGATGCGCTGAAAAAAGCGGAGTTCCTGGTTGTCGGGGAAATTTATCCCGATGAGACCAGCGAGTTCTGGAGGTCGCCGGGCATTTCCGAAGACGAGATGAAGCAAATTCAAACGACCGTCTACCGCTTGCCTTGCGCGGGATTTGCCGAAAAAGACGGTTCGATGACGAATTCGGCGCGCTGGCTGCTGTGGAAGAATACAGCGATGCCGACCCCCGGAGATGCGCGGCTGGACCAGGCAATCGTAGCGCAGCTTTTCCTGAAAATCAGGGAGCTTTACAAGAAGGACGGAGGCAAGTTCCCCGAGCCCATTCTGAATCTGACATGGAATTACAGCAACCCGGCGAGCCCTCCCCTGGTGGAGGTGTTGAAGGAAATCAATGGAAAGGCGCTGGCGGACCTGGAAGATCCAGCGACGAAACAGCAAATCAAGACCGGACAGCAACTGCCCGGCTTTGCCTGGCTGAAGGATGACGGCACGACATCTTGCGGCAACTGGATTTACGCAGGGTGTTTTACCGAAGCGGGCAATCAAACGGCGCGGCGCGACTCCTCGGATCCTTCGGGGATGGGCGTGCACCCGGGCTGGGGCTGGTCCTGGCCGGCGAACCGGCGCGTGCTCTACAATCGCGCGTCTTGTGACGTGGACGGGAAACCGTGGGATGCATCACGGAAGCAAGTCTGGTGGAACGAAAGCCAGCAAAAATGGGTCGGCAACGATGTGGTGGACTTCAAGGTTGATTCCAAGCCAAAGGATCACATGGGGCCGTTCATCATGACTCCGGAAGGAGTGGCGCGAATTTTTGGACCGCTGGCGGCTTTCAACGACGGGCCGTTCCCGGAATACTACGAACCGACCGAGAGCCCCATTGACAATCCGCTGCACCCGCAGCAGACGCACAACCCGGTGGTCAAGCGGTTCAAGACGCCCGACGATAAATACAGCACGCCGAAGGACGGTTACACGGTTGTGTGCACGACCTACCGGATGACCGAGCACTACCATTACTGGACAAAAAACAATCCCATGAACGTCCAACTGGTGCCGGAGATGTTTATTGAAATACCGGTCGAGCTGGCGAACGACCTGGGACTGAATGGCGGCGAAAGAATAAAAGTGTCCAGCATCCGCGGCGAGTACATTGCCAAGGCGATGGTGACCAAACGGATCAAGCCAATGCTGATTGACGGCAAGAAGGTCTACCAGATCGGCTTCCCGATCCATCAGGGCTATCGGGGAATCGTCGAGGACGAAGGCAAGGACGCGAGAACGCTGGCCAACTTTCTGACGCCGACGGTCTACGATCCAAACTCCTACACACCAGAGTTCAAGGGATTTCTGGTGAAGGTCGAGAAAGCGTAGGGGAGCCGCCATGAGCCAAGCGACACTACGCGTGCAAAAAATTTCGGGACACTCGGGAACGGTGCCGGGCGAGGACACGCAGCGGCAGTTCACGGTCTGCAAACTGGTGGACACCACGACTTGCATCGGGTGCAAGGCGTGCGAAGTGGCGTGCGTGGAATGGAACGACATGCCGTTTTCGCCGACGAGCTTCGACAACACCTACCAGACGATGCCGGAGACCCGGTGGAACTACTGGAACCTGATTCTTTTTAACGAGCACGAACGGGAAGACGGGACGCTGCAATGGCTGATGCGCAAGCACCAGTGCATGCACTGCGCGGAGCCGGGCTGCCTGGAAGCGTGCCCCGCCGACGGCGCGATCGTGCAATATACGAACGGTATTGTGGATTTCCAGCAGGATCACTGCATCGGGTGCGGTTACTGCATCACGGGCTGCCCGTTCAACATTCCGAAGTTCAACAATGTGACGAAGCGGATGTACAAGTGCTCGTTGTGCACGGATCGCGTGAGCGAGGGCCTGGAGCCGGCGTGCATCAAGTCTTGCCCGACGGGCTGCCTGCACTTTGGAAGCAAGGAAGACATGAAGTATCTGGCCGAGTCGCGTGCGAAGCAGTTGCGCGAGCACTTCGGCTACGACAAAGCCGGCGTTTATGATCCGCCGGGAGTGGGTGGCACGGGCGTGATTTACGTACTGCACGATGCGACTCAGCCGGAGCTTTACGGAGGGCTGCCGAGCAATCCGTCGATACCGCTGGCAGTGAAGTTCTGGAAGCACCCGCTGAAGTGGCTGGGGAACCTGGCTCTGGTCGGGGGATTGGTGGGGTTGTTCGTGCACTATCTGAAGTATGGGCCGAAGGCGCGTGAGGAGGCCGATCTGGCTCCGAGGGGGGAGGAATGAAACCGAGAGGAATGATCGGGTATCACCCGGAACAGGTCATCCCCCACGACCATATCCTACGCTACAGCTTCAAGGAACGGCTGAATCACTGGATCGCGGCGGGATCGTTTATTTATTTGATGCTGACGGGGCTGGCGTTCTGGTCGCCGTGGCTTTTCTGGATCGCGACAGTGCTGGGCGGGCCGGAACTTTCGCGGATGCTGCATCCGTGGATCGGATTGGTGTTTTTTGTGGCAGTTTGTTACATGTTCACACTCTGGTCCGCGCAAATGAATTTTCAGCAGGTGGACAAGGAGTGGTGGGCTTCGCTGAAATATTACATCACCAACCAGGACGAGAAGATGCCGCCGGCGGGGCGGTACAACGCGGGGCAGAAATTGTTGTTCTGGAGTTTTTTCATCGGCGGGTTTCTGCTGCTGGCGTCGGGGTGCGTGCTGTGGTTCACGGAATCGATTCCGTGGAACCTGCGCTGGCTCCGCTATCTCTCGGTGGTCGTGCATGCCGGGACGGCGCTGCTGATGATCGGGAATTTTATGATCCACATCTACATGGGCGTGTTCGCGGAGCGCGGGGCGTTCGGCAGCGTAATCCGCGGAGACGTTTCGCTGGCGTTTGCGAAGCGCTACCATCCGGGATGGTATAAAGAGATCGTCGGGGAAACCGAAAAAACGGAATGACGTTCGTCGCGGCCGGGAAGGTGAATTATCGCGCGCGGATGGAGCGTGCGGCACTGCTGGCCGGGCGCGCGGAGTTTGCGGCTCGAGAAATACTTTCCTTCTACGGCCTCCTGGCCAAATTCCAGAAAGAATATTACGAGGCGCTCCCGAAATTGTGGGGGAAGAAACCGGTTGTGCCGGCTGGCGGCGCTTTGCGGGCGGAATTCAACCTGGGCGTGGTGCTGGACGCGTTTGAAAAACTGCTGAAGCTTGTGGAGGCAGAAGGGCCCGCGGCGTTGGCAGAGGCCTCGCGCACGATCCAGTCGGAAGGAGGCGCGCGGCAAGGGGAGCTCCTGCAGGAATTCTGGAAGACAGGCTTGGTGGAAGAGACGGGGCACGGCACGGATGAGGCGCATGCGAAAGCGCTGGCGGCGTTTTTTGCCCGGGTGATGCTGCAACCGTATACGGAATTTGTTGCAGGAGCGATGCTGCCGCCGGCACCGGTCATGACCACTTGCCGATGCCCGCGGTGCAATGCCCTGCCCTTGCTGGGCGTGCTGCGGCCGGAGGGCGAGGGGGGCAAGCGATTCCTGGTGTGCTCGTTCTGCTCTCTGGAATGGGAGTTCCGGCGGATTTTGTGCGCGAATTGCGGAGAAGAGACGGAGCAGAAGTTGCCGGTGTATGTGGCGGAGCAGATTCCACATATCCGGATGGAGTGCTGCGAGACGTGCAAGCATTTCCTGCGCACGATTGATTTGACGAAGGATGGGAATGCGGTGCCGCTAGTGGACGATCTGGCGGCGGTGCCGTTAAGCTTGTGGGCCGAGGAGAACGGGTACGAGCGGATTCAGGTGAATTTGCTGGGGACGTAAGCGGGTTGCGAGCGGTGAGTTTGACGGGGAGTGTTGCCCGGCGCTTACGTTGAGATCCTTCACGCAGAAGGCGCGCTCAGGATGACAGATCGGGTTAGTGTCGCGATTCAATAGCACAGACAGGAGAGACGATGAGACACATTGGGATTGTGCTGGGATTGGTGTTGGCGTTTGGCGTGGCCGCTCGCGCGCAGGGGCAGAAGGCGGAAGCTGCGCCACTGACGGTGATTCGGGCGGGGACGTTGATTGACGGGCAGAGCGACGCGCCGCGCAGGAACCAGCTGATTTTTGTGCGCGGCGAGAAGATTGAAAAGGTTGCGGACGGCGGCACGGCGATTCCCGGCGATGCGAAGGTGATTGATCTTTCGAACGCGACGGTGCTGCCG
>Ga0075030_100004939_pt1 | contig 12026 bp, 10 predicted proteins | sample LitLauG_LLR_2012_FD_71393 | JGI IMG/M metagenome (GOLD analysis project Ga0075030, IMG submission 71393) | Freshwater sediment microbial communities from Pennsylvania, USA - Little Laurel Run_MetaG_LLR_2012 | ecosystem: Environmental > Aquatic > Freshwater > Creek > Sediment | place: USA... | reverse complement strand
GCGCTGATTCGCAGCAGCCGTCATGCAGGAGAAGATCGGAGCGAAGGCGCAGGGAGTCGGTCCGCTGAAAGCCGGGCAGCGCATCCGCGCGCCGGCCCCGCCGGTGACCGGCCGGGCCGAAGGGGCCGGTGATCATCTCTATCTGCGCGTTGCGCGCGCCCTGAAGGAAGAAATCCTGAGCGGTGTGTACCCGGTGGGATCGCCGCTCCCGACGGAAGATGAACTGTGCCGGCGTTTTTCCGTCAGCCGCTATACCGTCCGCGAAGCGCTGCGACGGCTGCGCGAGGACAATCTCGTCGCTTCGCGCCAGGGCGCGGGCACGATCGTCGTACCGCGACGCTCCCCGAACTCGTACGTGCAGGACGTCATGTCCATCAGCGACCTGCTCACCTTTGCGAGCGGTGCGCGCTTCGCCATCGAGTCGATCGAGATGATCGTGATGGACGCAACCCGCGCCGCGCGGACCGGACTGGCGACCGGCCTCGAGTGGATGAGCGTACGCGGCTTCCGGCAGGCCGAGGGTGCAAAGGTCCCGGTGTGCTGGACGGAGTACTACATTCATCGGGAATATGCCGCCGTCGGCAGGCTGCTGCCACGCCACACGGGGCCCATCTTTCCGCTGATCGAAGACCTGTTTGGCCTGAATATCGTGGAAGTCCACCAGGAAATCACCGCGGTGCTGATTTCGCCGGACCTGGCAGTGGGGCTCAAGGTCGAGGCCGCAACGGCAGCGCTCGAAGTGCGCCGCACCTACAAGACCTCCGACGGGGACATCGCTCAGGTAACCGTCAATACGCATCCCGCTTCCCGCTATCGCCACTCGATGACGATGCGGCGTGTCCGGGGCTGAGTTCAGCTCTTCCAGGCGGCATTGACACGGCGATGCCGACATGACTCTAATGGTTCGACGACGGGGCGTAGCGCTGCGGAATTACAGGGGTTTGCAGCTATGACGGGGGGCGATCGGTGAGCTATCAGTACTGCAGGGTCGAAGCCAAGGACCATGTCCTGACCGTCACGATCAACCGGCCGGAGCAGAGGAATGCGCTGAATCCGCCGGCCAACCACGAGCTGGGCGAGGTCTTCGACGGATTCGAACGCAACCCGGAGCATTGGGTCGCCATCGTGACCGGCGAGGGCGAGAAGGCGTTCTGCGCCGGCGCGGATCTCAAGCATGCCCGGGACCACGGTCTGGAAAAATTCGTCCCGCCCTCGGGATTCGGTGGACTGACTTCAAGGTATGAGCGCAGGAAGCCGACGATCGCGGCGGTCAACGGATTTGCCGCCGGCGGCGGTTTCGAGCTGGCCCTGGCCTGCGACATCATCGTCGCGTCTGAAACCGCCCGGTTCGGTCTGACCGAGCCGCGGGTGGGGCTGGCCGCGCTCGGCGGCGGCATCCAGCGCCTGATCCGGGAGATTGGACCGAAGCGCGCGCACGGGATGCTGCTGACGGGCAGGCTGGTGTCGGCCGAGCAGGGTCTGCAGCTCGGATTCGTCAACGAAGTGGTGCCCGCCGCTGAACTCATGGCTGCGGCGCTGCGCTGGGCCGGCGAGATCCTCCAGTGCTCACCCGCCTCGATCAGTGCCACCAAGGCGATCGCCGATGCGCTGGACGGTCAGAGCGTGCAGGCCGCCATCGCCGGCATGTTCGCGTTGCCCGCTGCCAAGGCGCTGTTTGCCTCGCCCGATGCGCAGGAAGGTCCACGCGCGTTCGCCGAGCGCCGGGCGCCGCGCTGGAACAATCCGGCCTGAGCCGGCGCCATGCTGACGGCGGAGCAGCCGGTCTTGATGGAGCGTCGCGGGGCGCTCGCCGTCGTGACGCTCAACCGTCCGGAGCGTCGCAACGGGGTGACGGTTGCGATGTGCGCACAGCTCCACGAGGTCCTGCTCGCGCTCGCCTCGGCGGATGCGCGCGTGATCGTGCTGCGCGGTGCCGGCAGCGACTTTTCCGTCGGCGCGGACCTCGGCGGATCGCCCGGCGGGCCGGCGGCTCCCACGCTCGAGCGGCTGGCCGACGTCTATCACGCGGCGACGCTGCTGCACACGATGCCGCAGGTGACCATCGCGGCCGTCGATGGCGGATGTGCCGGGGCTGCCATGGGTTGGGCCTGCGCGTGCGACCTTCGCTTTGCCTCCGATCGAGCCCGGTTTTCAACCGCCTTCCTCAGGCTTGGCGTGTCCGGTGACATGGGCCTGGCCTGGTCGCTGGCGCGGCTGGCCGGCGGGGCCCGGGCACGCGAACTGCTGTTTTTTCCGGAGAAGATCACGGCACAGCAGGCGTTCGACTACGGGCTCGTCACTCGCCTGTTTCCGGCCGATGCGCTGCAGGGCGCGGTGCTTGCGCTCGCCGGGGAACTCGCGGGGCGCAGCCCCTTTGCCCTGCGCATGATGAAGGCCAACCTGCTCTCGGCGGAGACCCTGGCGTTCAGGGACTATATTGAAATCGAATCCGCCCGGCATCTGCACACGACCTCCGTTTCCGCATTTGCACATGATGAGCCGGGGCGCAGTGAATGAACGGGAATGACGCCATGCCGGAACCCGGAACGCTGGATGCGGTCAGAAGCGAGCTGCCGGCGCCACCGCACGTGCCCAGGGATCGGATCGTGGACCTGTCGTTTGCGATGGGCGGCATCCCCAACGATCTGGTCGATCCCTATGAGCCCTTCGAGTGGCTGAATGGTGCGCAGATACCCCGCCTGCTGTACAACGCGGTGCAACGCGGCCTGGATGGCCGCAGCACCAGCGGCAACTGGGTGGTTACCCATTACGACGACATCAACCGCGTCTATACCGACAACGAGCATTTCTCGAACCGCGGTGCGGCCAATTTTCAGGCGGCGATCGGTGAAACCTTCAGTTCGATCCCGCTGGGCATCGATCCCCCCGAACACGGCAGGTACCGGGCCTTCCTGATGCCCCACTTTTCGCCGGCCCGAATGACGCATCACCTCGAGCCGCGCATCCGTCAGCTGGTCGTCGAGATGATCGAGGCCATCGCCGCCCGGGGCGAGGTGGACATCGCCTGGGATTTCGCCCGCGTCTACCCGGTGCGCGTCTTCATGGGGTTGATGGGTTTTCCGCCGCCGATGTTCGAACAATTTCTCGCCTGGGAGTGGGATATCCTCCATTCCGGCAGTCCGGACAAGATGCAGGCTGCGCTGCGCCAGGTACTCCGATTCCTGCGCGGCTTCATCGCCGAGAAGGAGCGGAACCCGGACGAACATCTGGTTTCCTCGATCGTGCACGGCCGGATCGAAGGAAAGTCGCTGACCGACGACGAACAGATCGGCATGGTGTGGTTTCTCTGGCTGGGCGGGCTGGACACGGTGGCGGCGACCATCAGCCAGATGTTTCGCCGCATGGCGCTGCAGCCCGGCATCCAGCGTCAGCTGCGTGGCGATCCCGAACTGATCAATGGTGCGGTCGAGGAGTTCCTGCGCACCCAGCCGATCCTGAGCTCCACCCGCTGGGCGAGGAAGGACTTCCTATGGCATGGCGTGCAGATCAAGCAGGGCGAGTACGTCACCTGTCTCAATCCGGCAGGCAACTTCGACCCCGCCCGCTTCGCAAACCCGCGCCGCTTCGATCCGACCCGCAAGGGCAACCGCCATTTCACCTTCGTGGGCGGCATTCATACCTGTCTCGGCGCACATCTGGCCCGTCGCGAACTGCGCGTGCTGCTGGATGAATGGTTCAGGCGCATTCCCGAGTTCCGCGTCAAGCCCGGCGCGGACAGCACGGTCTATCCCGGCCTGCTGTCGATCCGCAACCTGCCGCTGGTCTGGGACTTGAAATAGCGGCCCTCCCTAGAAGCGCTGTGCGCCGTCCACCCGGATGGTCGTGCCGTTCAGGAAGTCATTTTCGACAATATGCGCCGCCAGGGTCGCATATTCGTCCGGATCTCCCATGCGCTTGGGGTTGGGGACCAGCGGGCCCCACTTGGCCTGGGCCTGTTCGTCGGTCATATGCGCTGAATAGGCGAGCGTCAGGAAAGTGCCGGGCGCGATCGCCATGGCGCGGATGCCGAGCGGGGCGAGATCCCGTGCCAGCGTCAAGGTCATGCCGATGATGCCGCCCTTGGCCGCCGAGTAGGACACCTGGCCCGGCTGGCCCTCGAAACCCGCAATCGAGGCCGTATTGATGATCACGCCGCGCTGGTTGGAAGCCAGCGGTTCGTTCTTCGCCATCGCTTCGGCGGCCAGGCTGGTGACGGAGTAGGCGCTGTTGAGAAATACATTCACGGTGTGCGAGAAGTGCCTGAGCGAGACCCGCTTGCCGTCCCGTCCGATGGTGCGACCGCCCGGATCGGGCGCCGGTGGGCCGCCGTGCACGATGACGGCCGCGCGCAGCGCGCCGAGGCCCACCGCGACCTGGACGGCCGCGGCAATCGAGGCTTCATCCATGATATCGGTGTGCACATAGGTGGCGCCGTTGCCCAATTCCTTCGCCAGCGCCTGGCCGCGCTCATCGGCCACGTCGGCGATGACGACCCGTGCGCCCTTTTCGGCCAATCGGCGTGCGGTGGCGCTGCCGAATCCGCCGGCGCCGCCGGTGATGAGTGCCGAGGCATTCCTGAGGTCCATGGACGTTCTCCTTTGTTGAACTCTACTCAATCCCGCGCGGGCTGGGCGGCCCCGGCACAGCCGGGCCGCGGCCCGCGCCGCCCCGGTGCTCACCGCCATGTTACCGATGATGGCGGCCAATTGCCCGCTCCCGGATCAACCAGGATCTGACCGGACGTCTAGTACTGGCTGGCCGGAATACGGACGATCAGTCCGTTCAGCTCTTCGGTGATCTTGATCTGGCACGAGAGGCGTTTTCCCGGCAGAGGATCATCCCGGATGTCCATGATTGCCTCCTCGATCGCCGACGCACGGCCAGTCTTCTCCCGCCACGACGCGTCCACATAGACCCGGCAGGTTCCGCAGGCACAGTTGCCACCGCACTCGGCAACGATGCCGGGCACGCCGCTGGCCAACGCAGCCTGCATCACCGACACACCGGCCCGGACCTCCGCCACGTGCTCGGCGCCGTCGGCTTCGATATAGGTGATTTTCGCCATCATGAGCGCCTCAGGCCCCGGTTTCCGGGCGCGTGAAGCGGATCGGCAGGCCCCGCAGTCCCCAGGTGCCCGGGTAGGGACGCCAACCCACTTCGCCGGCCAGCCGCGGATGGAGCAGCCGCTGCGGAATCTGATGCAGCGCCTCCTGCAGCTGCGCGCGGGCGATGAACTGGCCCAGGCACATGTGCTTGCCCAGACTGAAGGCCACATGGCGCTTGTTGGCCTCGATCGTCCGGTCAGGGTTGAAGGCTTCGGGCTCCTTGAAGGTTCCCGGGTCGCGGCCGGCGATGTTCAGGGTGAACCAGAGCATCGTGTCCTTCGGAATCAGCACGTCCCGGAACACGAGATCCTGGTTCGTGAGGCGGGGTACCGAGCCCGGATTGTAGTAGCGCAACGCCTCGTCCAGGACCTTGGCACAGTAGTCGCGGTCGACGCCGCAGCGCTCGTAGATGCCGGAGTGTTGCAGCAGCAGGTACATGGTGTGCGTCAGCACGTTCTTGGACGTGTCGTAACCGGCGATGAAGAAGAAGATGAGCAGATCGGCCAGCTGCCGTTCGCCAATGCCGCCCTCGTCGCTGGTGTGAATCAGCAGGTGCAGCAGATCGTCCGGGTTTCCGCTTTCGGGGTGGGCGCGGCGCTCGGCGATGAGCCGCTGCACCAGTTCCTCGAGCCGGTCATAGGCCTGGTAGATGACCGGCATGCGGCTCCTGTCCATGGCGAAGGCGAGGCCCAGGGTCTCGAGGCTGGAGCGGATGCCGGGGATTTCCGCAATCGGGGCCCCGACCAATGCGAACATGTTCGAAATCGGGAAGTAGGAGGCGAATTCCTCGAAATCGAACTGCCCCTTGGGGGCCCACTCATCGAGCAGGCGCTGGATGGTCTCCCGCATCATCGGCCGCAGCTGATTGGCGAAGCGGGGGGTGAACTTGGCGGCGAAGGTGTCCCGCAGGAGCCGGTGCTGCCCGGCAGGCAGGGAGATCATCTGCTCCTCGGTGAATCGCCCCCACGCGGTGCCGTGAGCCCCGAGTTGGTCGACGATACCCTCATAGCCCGGGCGCAGCTTGTCGTCCTGGCCGAGCAACTCGCGGATCGCCGTAAGTTCGTGGATGTAATAGCCGATGTTCGATCTGGCCAGCCACGGGTGCCTGGTCCGCGCCTCGTTGAAATGGCGCACGGCATCCGCGCCGAAGTCAGCGTCCTCCACCGCCAGGTGCGGCAGATCCAGTTCGGTCAAGTTCTGCATGGTTGTGCCCCTCCCTGCTAACCGCCTGGTTAGCATGCCTCGAAAGCCCTGTCAACCTCGGACACGGGGTGTGCCGCCTGCGATGATTTGCCACGATTACGAGGCTCCAGGCGATACAGTCGCCAGGACGGGGTGGCAGCCGGGAGGGGCCGCGGCATGGCTGTGAAGCGAAGGATGGGACCGGAGATTTCCGGAACGCGTACGGTACTCATCGATGCGGTGGAGGCGGTGATGCGCGAGGACGGGTATGGGGCGCTGAGCGCCCGCAGTGTCGCCCGCCGCGCCGGCCTCAAGTATCAGATCGTCTTCTACTACTTCGAGACCATGGATGACCTGCTTCTGACCAGCTACCGGCGTCGTACCCAGACCGTTCTGGAACGAACCGAAGCGGCATTGCACTCCAGGCGTCCGCTGCACGCCATCTGGGCGGCCTCATCCGATCCCTTCGATGCGGCCCTGTCGCTCGAGTACATCGCGTTGTCCAACCATAATCCGCTCATCCGCAGTGAAACGATCGCCTTCGGCGAGCGACTTCGGCGCATGGTGGCCGATAAGCTGTCGCGGTTGCCCGCCACGGCCGGGCTTGATCCCGGGATATTCACGCCCATCGGCATCACGCTCTCCCTGAGCCTGATGGGCAGCATTCTCGGCTTCGAGACGGCACTGGGAATCTCCGGGGGACATCGGGAAACGAAGACCATCGCTGAATGGTGCCTGCGCCAGTTGGAGCCGGACACCCGGCCTGCAACCGCGAAGGGCCGACAGGCATAATGCATGGGGTCGGCGTGCGTACCGCGGCCGCCGACCCGAGTTCACACACCCGAGCATCGCCATGCACCCCTACCAACACGCCCTGGCGCATCCATCCCGGCTGGCCTTCGTGATCGCAGACACCGGTGAACGGCTCAGCTACCGCGAGCTCGATGAAGGCTCCAATCGGGCGGCCCAGCTGTTCCGGAGCCTCGGCCTGGTTGCCGGCGACAGGATCGGCCTCATGCTGCGCAACAGGCTGGAGTTCCCCATCCTGTATTGGGGCGCCCAGCGCTCCGGCCTGTTCGTGACACTCATCTCCACGCACCTCAAGCCGGGGGAGGCTGCCTACATCCTGAACGATTGCGGCGCGAAGCTGTTCATCAGCGCGGCGGATGTCGGTGAGACGCCCGTTCAACTGGCACGGCAACACGGCGAACTCCTGGCCAAGGTCGAGGCCGTATTCAGCGTGGGCGAGGAGCCGCTGACCGGCGCGCTGCCGCTGCACGCGGCGCTGGCCAGGATGCCCGCCACGCCGATCGCCGACCAGACTTCGGGCTTCTACCTGCTGTACTCGAGCGGAACGACCGGGCGCCCAAAAGGGATCATGCTGCCGGTTCAGCATGGACCGATCGAAGTGCCCGGGACGGCGGAAGGTTCAACACGCATGTTCGAGGGATTCGATCCCCTGGTGGCCTTCAATGCGGGCCCGCTCTACCACGGGGCACCGATGGGTGGAATGATCGCGACCCACCGGCTGGGGGGCACCGTCGTCACGCTGCGAAAATTCGACGCCCTGCAGACGCTCAGGGCGATCCAGGACTGGCGCGTGGTACACGCACAGTTCGTGCCCACGATGTTCGTGCGATTGCTGGCCCTGCCCGAGGAGGTCCGCCGCAGCTTCGATCTGTCCTCCCTCAAGTTCGTGCTGCATGCCGCAGCTCCGTGCCCCGTGGAGATCAAGCGCCAGATGATGGACTGGCTGGGCCCGATCATCCACGAATACTACGGTTCAAGCGAGAGCCTGGGCGGCACCTACATCACGCCGCAGGAATGGCTGCGCAAGCCCGGCTCGGTCGGCCGCTCGGCGCTGGCTCCCCTCCACGTCTGCGGCGAGGACGGCGAGGAACTGCCGCCCGGACAGGTCGGGTTGATCTACTTCGAAACGCCCGCCGGGCGCGCCTTCAACTATTTGAACGACAGCGAAAAGACCGCGAAGGCCTGCCATCCGCTGCACGGCAACTGGCGTACGGTGGGCGACATCGGCCGGCTCGACGAGGAGGGATTCCTGTTCCTCACGGACCGCAAGGATTTCATGATCATCTCGGGCGGTGTGAACATTTATCCTCAGGCCGTGGAGGACGCGCTGATCGTGCACCCCAAGGTGCTCGACGCGGCGGTGATCGGCGTGCCCAACGCCGAATATGGCGAAGAGGTCAAGGCGATCGTTCAGCCGGTCGACGGGGCGGATGCCGGCCCTGCCTTGTCTGCCGAGCTGATGGCCTGGTGCCGGAGCCGGATTTCGGCAGTCAGCTGCCCGCGTTCGCTTGAATTCGTCCGGGAACTGCCGCGCCTGCCGTCCGGAAAGCTGGCGAAGCATGAGCTGCGCCGCCTGTACGGCGTGCCGCCCAAACCCTAGAGGATCCGCGTGATGCCGCCCTCCACCGCAATGGCCGCCGTCACGCAAGCACGCCTGCGGCCTTCAGGGCCGCGATCCGCTCCCAGCCGATGCCCAGCGCCAACAGTACGCTCTCGGTATGCTCGGAGGCCTGCGGCGCCCGCGTCGTCACGGCGGCCTGCCTGTTGAACTGCACCGGTCCACGCGCCAACCGCATCGGTGCGCCGCCGTCGATCGCTTCGACCTCGAGCAGCATATCGTTCGCCAGCGCCTGCTCGTCGCTCACGAATTCCGCGAAGCTCTGAACCGGCGCCCATTGACCCGTATAGGTCTGCAGATGTCCGCGCCAGTAGGCCAGGGGTCTTGATCCGAAGGCGGCGATGAGCTGATCGCTCACCCGCTGCCAGTTCCGGGCAAGCACCTCCAGGTCCGCAAGCTGGGACTCTGCCGCGAGTTCGGCAAGCCCGAGGTGCTCGAACAGGCTGCGGACGTGCGGCCCGGGCTGCATGGTGAACAGGGTGATCGTCCCGCCATCGGAGGTCTTGAAGCTGCCCAGCAGCGGATTGACGGGCGCTCCCCCGGGCCTGGGGATGCGGTTGCGGCTCACCTGGCCCGACAGGGCGGCCGTGTTGATGCCCACGCCCGATGCCCACCAGGCGCTGCTGAGCAGCGAGACGTCGATTTCCAGGGCCCGGCCCGTCTGCGCGCGATGAAACAACGCGGCCGCGACGCCGGCGACGATGTTCATGCCGGCGATCGAATCGCCGAAGCCACCGACGCCCTGCATGAGCGGCACCTCGAATTCCTCCGGCGACATGGAATAGGCAATGCCGCTGCGCGACCAGAAGGCGGTGACGTCGTAGCCGCCGCGGTCGCGCTCAGCGCCCTTGTCGCCATGCGCGCTGCCGCGCGCATAAATGATACGGGGGTTGACCGCGCGCAGATCCTCGACGTCGATGCGCAGTTTCTGGCGCGCCGAGGGCAGCACATTGGTGAGGAACACGTCGGCCGTACGCGCCAGATCGTAGAGCAGGGCCTGGCCCTCGGGCTTCGACAGGTCGATGCCGACGCTGCGCTTGCCGCGATTGGCGTGCTCGATCACCGGATTGCGATCGCTGTCGACCGCGAGTCCGCCTGCCCGTGCCATGCCGCGCTGGGCGTCGCCGCGCACCGGGTGCTCGATCTTGACGACATCCGCACCCCATTCGGCGAGGATGGCCCCGGCCGAAGGCACGAAGATGAACTGCGCGACTTCCAGCACGCGAACGCCGTTCAACACGCCCGGCATAATCTCTCGCTTCCGTGTGGGCCTGCAGGGGTCTCAGCAGAATCCGACTGTCGCTTAAACTCGAGCCGGGACGGAGAGCGGCAAATCGCCCCTGCGCGCCGCAGCCTTGCGGCGCGCAGGGGCCGGTCGCTGCTCGATCAGCGCATCATTTACCGAAGTTGTACTTCACCCGGACCCCGAACATGCGCGGCAGGCCGGGGTGGCCGCCCTCGGCGCCGTAGGTGCCCCAGGAGCCGTCGGGAAACAGGATGTGCTGTTCATTGGTGACGTTGGTCATGAAGAACGCCAGATCGAAGGGCTTGCCCATCACCGAGTGCCAGTCGGCGTCGACATTGAGCTGGTTGGAGGCCGGCAGCTCGTACAGCAGCGGCGATGCCAGTGGCGAAAGCGCCCGGTTCGCATCGGTGTGCGTGAAGGTGGCACTGAACGATACCTGACCGATGCTGGTGTCGAGCGGCAGGGTGTAGGTGCCGGTCAGGGTCACGCGATTTGCCGGTGAGAGCGAGAGCGGCCCGCCTATCTGAGCCGCCGTGATCAGCTGCGCGTAATAGACCGGCAGTGCCGGGGATTGGAAGGACAGCAGCTTGGTGTCGAGATAGGCGTAGCCCAGTTCCAGCTTAAGCCCCGTAAACGGCTTGACGGCGGCATCGACCTCGGCACCCGCGATCCGCGACTTGCCGGCATTGATGACCAGCTGCTGGGGGGGCACCGCACCCTGGTAAGCCGCTGCGATGACCGTGTTCACGGACAGCTGCTGGTTGGTGAAGTCGTTGTAGAAGGCCGCCACGTCGAAATAGCCCGGTACCGCTCCGTTGAAGCTCAGCTTCGAACCGACTTCGTAGGCGTCCACTTTTTCAGGTCCCCAGGACGGGAAGCCGAGGTTATTGGGATTGATCCCGCCCTGGCGATAGCCGCGCGAATATTTGCCGTAGACCATGGCATCCGCGGTGAGCTTGTAATCGAGGTCCACCAGCCAGGTGGGCTTGCTCGACTTGATGTCGATCTTCTGATCGCACTGTGGAGCATTGGCGTTATTGACCACGACCGGAATGGGGTGGTTGATCGTGCCGTTATTGAAGGCGAGAATATTCTGGCAGGTGAAGATCCCGGTTCCGGGCGTGGGAACGAAGACGCTCACATCGCGGGAGTCGTCGTCCATCCGGTCGATGGTGTAACGGAAGCCACCGGTGAGGGTGAGCTTATCCGTCAATTTGTAGTCGGCCTGGGCATACAGTCCCTGGTTGATGAAGGTGTCCTTGATGTCGTAGTCCGAGATCGTGCCGAACTGGAGCGGGTTCGTGCACTGCAGGGCGGCGAGGTTGGTGCAATTGAGGAAGATCGCCGCGCCACCGGAGCTGAAGCCCAGCGGGTCGCTGATCTCCAGATAACCGCCCGCCTGCCAGTTGAGGCGCTCGTCGAGCAGGCGGCCACGGAACTGCAGTTCCTCGGTGAAGGTCGATTGCGCCGTGTTGTACCCCGACGGCCCCGGATCGAGCTGGATCGTGGGGATCGGCACGCTGAACGTGGGGGTTACGGGAATCTGCAGGTTGGTGCCCCACAGGCTGAAGGAGGAGGCTTCCCGGTATTCGGCGTAGGAAATGATGTTCTTGGCGGTCAACGCGTCGCTGGCCGTCCAGGTCGTCGTGTTGATCACCTGCCACTGGTCCACATTCTGGTAGGGGTGGGTGTCCGTGCTCTGCACATCGTAGAAACCGACGCCGCTCGCCTGCTCCTTTGCAATCTGGGCACAGCCCAGCGGGGCCAACACGCTGTCAAGGGGCCCGGTGGGAGCCTTGTTGCAGACCAGAACGTTCGGCACCACGCCGTTGTTGTGTGATCGGCTGTAGCTGGCGATGGTGTAGTTCTCGAGGTTGGGGGTCAGGTCCCCGACCAGGCTCACGCGACCGGCGAAATAGTTGGTATTGCCAAATCGGTCGGGCCCGATGCCGGAGGTGTTGATGAGATAGCCCTCGCGGTGGTTCGAATCGAACGCAGCGCGCATGCGCCATGAATCGCTCAGCGGCACGTTTACCATGCCCTGGAAGCGGTGCATGTTGTAGTC
>Ga0075030_100004936_pt1 | contig 12030 bp, 13 predicted proteins | sample LitLauG_LLR_2012_FD_71393 | JGI IMG/M metagenome (GOLD analysis project Ga0075030, IMG submission 71393) | Freshwater sediment microbial communities from Pennsylvania, USA - Little Laurel Run_MetaG_LLR_2012 | ecosystem: Environmental > Aquatic > Freshwater > Creek > Sediment | place: USA... | reverse complement strand
CGGCTTTACCGCCAGCGAAGCCGCGCAGGATTTTCTGCTCCGCGAAGGCATTGATCCCCGGTACGGCGCCCGCCACCTGAAGCGTGCCGTGGAACGTTTGCTCGTGCAACCGCTGGCGAACCTGCTTGCCACCGGCCAACTCCAATCGGGAGATTGGCTACAAGTCGATTTGGACCAGGCCTGCTCCCGGCTGATGTTCCTGAAGGGGATGAAAGAGCCCGCGTCCCAACAGGCCGCTACCTCCGCAACGTCAATGGCCGCTTGAGCCGGGTGTTACTTTTCACCGAAGGCCGGGTCCTGGTGAATGGGCACGGCCTTCCGGTGTTTCCACAGCGAACCGGGCACCGGCGGCCTGCCTCGCCTCCTATCGTAAAATAGCCTTAAATGACCGAGAATACCGACGAGTTTTATCGCATCCAGAAATTACCTCCGTATGTCTTCGCCGTAATCAATGAAATGCGCGCTAAGGCGCGGGCGCAGCAGATCGATGTGATCGACCTGGGAATGGGGAATCCCGACGGCGCGACTCCAAGGCCCATCGTGAATAAGCTCATCGAAGCAGCGCGCACGGCCAGGAATCATCGTTATTCGCAGTCGCGGGGCATCCCCCGGTTGCGCGAAGAAATCACGCGGCGCTATCGGGCCAACTATGGGGTCGACCTCGACGCGGATCGAGAGGCCATAGTCACCATCGGGGCTAAAGACGCGCTGGCGCACCTGCTTTTCGCCACCATCGGGCCCGGCGATGCGGTGGTGTCGCCCAACCCGGCCTATCCCATTCACCAGTACGGGGTCATCATGGCCGAGGGGCACGCCTGCATGCTGCCCATGCCGGATGCGGCCACCTTCCTCCAACGCCTCCAGGATCTCTACCGAACCTCGACGCGGAAGCCCAAGATGGTGTTGATCTCCTTCCCCCACAATCCCACCACCACTTGTGTGGATCTGGAATTCTTCCGCGAGATCATCGAGCTCGCCCGCCAACATGGCACCATGGTAGTCCACGATTTCGCCTACGCCGACCTGTGTTTCGACGGATACAAGGCCCCCAGCATCCTGCAGGTGGAGGGTGCGAAAGAAGTGGCAGTCGAAATCTTTTCCCTATCCAAGAGTTACAACATGGCAGGCTGGCGCGTGGGCTTCTGCCTGGGCAACCCCAAGATGATTGCCGCCCTGGCGCGCATCAAGAGCTACCTGGATTACGGTGTATTTCAGCCCATCCAGATCGCGTCCATCATTGCGTTGCGCGAGTGCGAAGAAGATACTCGCAAGATTTGCGCCACGTACGAGAAACGCCGCGACGTACTCGTCACCGGCTTACGACGCGCGGGATGGCCGGTGGATCCACCCAAGGGTTCCATGTTTCTATGGGCGCCCTTGCCCGAACGGTTCCGCCCGCTGGGCTCGCTGGAATTCTCCAAGCTGCTGTTGGAAAAAGCGCGGGTGGCTGTTTCGCCGGGAATCGGTTTCGGCCCTATGGGCGAGGGCCACGTGCGCTTCGCGCTGGTGGAAAACGATCACCGCATCCGCCAAGCCACCCGCTCCATCGGCCAGTTCCTGAAAAACGGCTGACCGCCGGGCGGTCCCTTACTGAATTTGGTATGACACAGTCACGTCCACCGTCTTGGGCGGAAAGCAGGCGCGATTGTTGCAGGCCTGATACCGCAGCTTGCCCGCCGCGGCCCCCGGACCAGCCGACGCATTCGCCGCTACTTTAAAGCTGGCCACCAGGTCGAAGCTGCCAGTCAACACGGACAGCGGCTTCTCAGCGAATTCGTACTTCTCCTGGGACGGCTTGGGATAAACCACCTGTACCGGCTGCAGCGCCCCCGTCGAGGTCCACGTCAGTTTCAGCGGGATGAGGTACTCCTCGCTGGGTTTGTTGCTGTTGACATGAAACCCGCCCATCACGGTCACCGGGATCCTGGCCTGGACCGTGGCGTTCCGCTGGCCCGTTACCATCGAGGGTTGACCGACAGTAAGGTATCCGCTACTTTGCGCCAGCAAGCAGGGCAGGCAGAGGAGCGCGGTCAGAAGCGTTCTCCGCGGGAGATTCCAGAAGCTGTTCGATGCCATTTTCAATATCTTTCCGGTTCACCAATCCCACATGTACCGCGGCAATTTTGCCGCTCTTATCGATCAGGAACGTAGTGGGCAGCGCGTCCACGCCGCCATAGAGTTGCGCCGTCTGGTCGTTGCCGATCACCACCCGATAATTCACCTTCATGCTGGCCAGATAGGGCTTGACCACGTCCCAACCCTCGTCGTCCATGGAAACGCCGAGCACCACCAGGCCTTTATTTTGATTCTGGCGCTGGAAGTCCATGAACCAGGGGATCTCAATCTTGCAGGGCCCGCACCATGTGGCCCAGAAATCCAGGAGCACAACTTTACCGTGAAAATCCGATAGGCGCACCAGTTTGCCGTCGGCATCTTTCAGAGAAAAATCGGGGGCAGGCTTTCGTTGGTTATTCGGTTTTACCGAAGCGGCACTCACGGAACGCTGCGGTGCGGAACAACCTTCGACTAAGCAACCCACGAGGAGCGCCGTGGCGAGCGCGGCAGACAAACGCAATACGGTCACAGCTATCATTCCCTCTCACCCGATTATATCGAGAAAGGCCGGCCTTCCGAGGCTTCCCCGAACCATTCCCGCCGCCACGCCCGAAACCGGGAGGCGAGGGTGAACTCCTCGTGCCGTCTCACACCGGAATACAGCCAGGCGGCGGAATCGCAGAAGCTCTCGCAGCAGTACTCGCGCCACCGCCGGCTGCGCGACTTCATTTCCTCGCTATGCAGGGCGTGTTTTCTCCATTCCGCGGACCAGCCCAACTCGCCTCGGGCATGGGCGGCCTGCTCGCGACGCAGGAGTTCTTCGTAGGAGCGGCGCCGCTGGTTCCCCAGCCTGAACCAGACTAAATGGAACACCTCATGTACGAAGATCCGGGAGAACTCCCGCGAGCCGCAATTGATTGCGATGCGCCGCTCGCGCGGAAAAGAGCCCGCGTGCACGGGACCGTGCGCATCCCGCAAACCCGACTTCCTCACCACCCGTACCGGCTCGCCTTGCAGCGGAGGCAACCGCCTGGGCAGCCGGCACGGAGCCCCGTCAAAAATAAAGAGTGGAGAAGCCGGCATTCCCACAGAGTACACCTGTACCCGGCGGGCCCAGCCGTTACCACCCCGGCAAATCCAGGAGCACGCGTACCGAAATGTAAGCCAGCGAGCTTCCCAACAGGGCGCCGACCAGCACATCGGTTGGGAAATGCATTCCCAAAACAACCCGCGAAATAGCAATACTGGAGGCGCAGAAGAACAGGCCCACGCTCAAGCCCGGATAAAAGTGACTCAGCGAGACGGCCACGGCAAACGCCGTGATGGTATGACCCGAGGGAAACGAAAACTGGTCGGGAGGCAGGATACTGGACCAGCAATGCGGCACAAAGGCGCAGGGCCGCCGCCGTCCGATCTTCTTCTTCAAAAACAAGAACAGCCCAATCCCCAGCGCCACCGCGAGCGCCGCCGACCCCAGAGCCGGCAAGCGACGGTCGCCGCCAAAGGCAAGGATGACTGCCCCCATCGTGTACCAGAGCCAACCATCACCGCCGCGGGTGGCGCAAAGCATCCAGATCCGCACCCAACGTGGCGCGTGCCAATGGTTTAGGTACCGCATCACCCGGTAGTCGCCAGCCGCGATTGCCTGAAAAAGGGCATAGGCTGCCGTGGGCATGCCTATTTATAGAACGCCGACGGTTACGGATTGGTGGCAAAGCGGAAACATTTCCGCGAAGAATTGTAGCCGGAGATAGGCCGGATTCTTATCTCGCCGCGACTTCGGAGGTTTCCATGCGGCCGATTTCCGCCGCAAGCCGCTTCAAATCCGGCAGTTGCACGGTGATGAGGTCTTTCTCGATGTCCTCACCCGTTTCCACCAGGCGACGCAGGTGCTGAGCCGCCAGCCGCGCGCACCAGGCATCATCCATATCCCTGCCAATCTCCCGGCTCACCTGCAATAAATCCGCGTGCTGCAGCGCAATCGTCTTTTCGGTGCGATTCTGGTTCTCATCGACGAGAAGAAACTTCACATCCACCGTGTCGGCGTGGCGAATCGAGATGGCCGTCTGCAACCACTTGAAATAGACCTGGAACTTGCGGCCGAACGGATCGGGCCCCACTTCGAACTGGCGAAAATTAAACATTTCTTCGTATTTTAACAAGCGGTCATGCAGGCATTGCTGCCTTTGTCTGGTTTTTCCCGCAGCCTTTCACGCGCGCCGCAACACCAACGCCGAGTTCTTGCTGCCGAACGCAATGCAGTTCGCCACGGCGTGCTCGACTGCCAGGCGCCGGCCGGCGTCGGGCACGTAATCCAGATCGCATTCCGGGTCTGGCTCGTCCACGTTAATCGTCGGCGGCACCACTCCATCGCGCATCGCCAGCAGCGTGGCGGCCACCCCGGCAGCTCCGCAAGCACCCTGCGGGTGTCCAATCAGGCTCTTCAACGACGAACCGGCCAGTTTATAGGCGTGCCCATCGAAAGCCAATTTTACGGCGCGGGTCTCGATGCGATCGTTGAGCTCCGTGGAAGTGCCGTGATAACTGATGTACTGGATGTCGGAGGGCGCCACGCCCGCCTCCTCCATGGCCAAGCCCATGGCACGGGCCGGCTCCTCGCCGCACTCCTCCAACCGGACGCGGTGGAAGGCTTCGCAGGTCGAGCCGTACCCGCAGATTTCGCCGTAAATGTGCGCCCCGCGCGACAGCGCGTGCTCCCGATCCTCAAGGACGAAAAACCATGCCCCCTCGGCCAGCACAAACCCGTCCCGGTCCCGCGAAAAGGGCCGCGAGGCACGCTCGGGCGCATGATTCCAGCGCGTACTCATAATGCGCATCAACTGGAATCCGCGCAGGATCAACGGCGCAATCGGCGAATCGACGCCGCCCGCGACCACCGTGTTCAGCACTCCGGCCTGGATGTTGCGGAAGGCATAGCCAAGGGCATCGGTCGAAGACGTGCATCCGGTGGAAACGATGTGGCTCATGCCCCGGAATCCGAACCGCATGGAAACTTCGCTGGCCAGTGTCCCGATGGTGCTGGTGGGAATCGTGTAGACGCTGCACTGCTTCTGCTTGCCGGTGTAAAACAGGCGATACTGCTCTTCGGTGAAATCCTGGCTGCCGCCGCCCGATCCCACGATCACGCCGATGCCACGCAGTTCGTCGCGGCTCATCGATCCGCTCTCAAATCCCGCGTCGGCCAGAGCTTCACTGACGCTGGCCACCGCCAGCGGCACTGCCCGTGAGACGTGTTGCCGGTCCTTGGCGTTCACGTAGCGGGTTTCGTCGAACTCGTCTGGCACTTCGCCAGCCACTTGCACCACGAAACCCGAGGGGTCGAAGCGCGTGATCCGGCGCACCCCGCTGCGGCCGGTTCGCGTGGCCAGCCAAAAGCATTCCCGCCCAATCCCGTTGGGACTCACAGCGCCAATTCCTGTTATGACCACACGTCGCATAAAATCAGACTTTGCCTTTGATCTTCTCGTAAGTATAGGCTGAAACGTATGGAAGTATCCACGACCCCGCTCCCAGCCCGCCCCCTGGGGGTGCTCCTGGCCGGTCTGCAGGCGGGCATGATCGCTGTCCTGTGGATGCTCGCGTGGATGGGTTCGAGCTCGGTCTGGCAGCGCCGGAGCTTTTGGACTGCCGAGAATCTGCTGGCCAGCGCCTTCTACGGCAGCGCCGCCGTGCGCCAGGGTTTCTCCACCAGCACGCTTTCCGGTCTCGCGCTCTATCTCCTCGTGTATAGCGTTTTGGGTTGTTTGTTCGCCGGAGCGGTGCGGCTCAAGCTGCCTCCCGGAAGGCTGGTGCTGGCGAGTATCGCAATCGCTCTGGGCTGGTATTATTTATCGTTCCATGTGATCTGGAAAATGCTCAGCCCCTTGATCCCGCTTCTCCATGCCGAACGGCCCACCATCCTGGGACATGTGATTTACGGCGCCGTGGTAGCCCGATTTCCGCGGTACCTGCCCGGCTTAACACCGTCTACTGCCCCCGGCCCGGCCGTTAACCCTGACAATTAGGAGTTCTTTCACCCTTTACTGGTTAGGTTGCTCCACGGCAAGAATACGAAACGAACCCATTTCGGGTTGGCGGGTTGTAATTTACAGACCGTAGTTTCAAGCAGATACAGCGGTTTTCCATGAGAACTCGCGGCGGCAAAACGAACTGCTTTGGAGATCTCCAAACGACGCGCGAGGCGACGGCCGGCACCGCTAGAATAAGCGTCGGATTCAATCTCCGGTTGCGCGTCGCGGAGCGCTGGGCTTTCGTGCCCGGCAGACCAGAATTCGAACTCGTTGGAATGTCAAAGACCGACCGCGGCCCAGCAACAACTCCGCTGCGGGACTTCATGCCAGCCGCGACAAACCCTGGTGCCGCTCCGGGGAACCGAGCGGCAGGGCACCGTCCCCAGCGACAGGGTAGCATGCGACGCTCAGCGCCGCAGCGGAACTCACTGATTTGATTGGTAGAATGGCGTGTCACCGCCCCTACGTTCCATGTCACAAGGCGAGTATACGGTCATGTGGATCGCTTCCGGACAGCCCCGGTGAAGGTAGCGATTTGACTGGATCACGCGGACTCGCGCGGAAGCTGCGCGATTCGCTCAAAGTGCCGGTCGCGCGTAATCAGGGTGAGGTCGTTTTCGAGCGCGAGCGCTGCAATCCACAGATCGTTGTCTGGCACGGGGGTGCCCGCGCGCTTCAGTTGCACAAAGACCCTGGCGTAGTGCTCGGCGGTCTCCCGGCTCGGGAGGAGCACGGCCACGGTCGCCTTTGCCAGGAAGCGCTGCAATAGGGCTTCGTTGCGGTGCCGTTGGGTCCCGCCTTGAAATCCAGCCTTGATCTCTCCCAACACCATGAGCGGGACCCAGACTTCGTCGCACGCCCCCAGACGTTGCGCCAACCGGGCATCGCCCCGCAACAGGTCGGTAAGACGATTCGTATCGACCGCGACTCTCACTTCCATTTATCCCGGTCAATTTGCCGCCCGGCCGCCAGGATCTCATCGAAGGCCGCATCGGGAGTCCATTTTCCAACTAAATCCGAAAAGTCCGCGCGGGTCCTGGCGCCCATGGCCGCTTCGCTTAACTCATCGACAATCATCTGGTTGAGACTTACTTTACGCTTTGCCGCCTTCCGTCTGAGGACGATGTCCACTTCGCGCGGCACGCCGCGAACCGTGTATTGCACCAGGGATGCCTGCTTCCTCATGCCTGCATGATAGCATGAGGTGCAGGCAACGTCATGCGGACTTGCCCGAGGAGTGCACCATGTGCCGGGGACAAAGAATCACGCCAGCTCCAAGTCGATCTTCTTGGCCGCCGGGTCCAGGCGCGCGATGCGGAAGCTGCGGATTTGCCCGGCCCGCGCCGGCTCCGGCCCCAAACCGCCGCCTTGGCCGCCCTTCCACTTGGCCTGCAGCATCGAGCTCAGCGAGGACAGGTCGGCCTTGGAGGCAGCGGCCGAGGTTTCCTCGGCCGCGCTTTCCCCGCTGATGCGGCAGGCGCCCTGGATCCCTTCGCCCAATTCCACGCGGGCCCGGGCCCCGGAGACATCGGTCATCCGGCCCGTCACTAGGTCGCCCACCTTGTGCTCCGCGATGTATTCATCGAGGCCGGTGGGCACCAGTTGCTTCATTCCCAGGCGCAGCCGCCGGCGCTCCGTATCCAGCTCGAGCACCTGCGCCTTGACCACCTGCCCCACCTTCACCACTTCCTGCGGATGATTGATACGCTTCTCGGCGCTGATGTCCCCGACGTGAATCATACCTTCGACGCCCTCGTCGAGTTGCACGAAGGCGCCGAACTTGGTGAGGCTGGTCACGGGGGCTTCTACCACCGAGCCGATCGGAAACTTTCGGGGCGCTTCCGCCCAAGGGTCGCCCAGAGCCTGCTTCAATCCCAGCGAAATGCGCCGGTCGGCCTGGTTCACGCCCAGAACCACCACCTCGACCGAATCGCCGGGCTTCACCAGGTCGGCGGGTTTGCGCACCTTCTTCGACCAGGACATCTCCGAGAGATGCACTAAACCTTCGACGCCCTTTTCGAGTTCCACGAAGGCGCCGAAATCCGTCACTCGCGTCACGGTCCCATGCACCCGGTCGCCGGTTTTGTATCGTTCGCCCGCCTGTTCCCAAGGGTGCGGCTGAAGCTGTTTGAGACCCAGAGAAATCCGCCGCTTCGCCGGGTCCACCTTCAGCACCCTGGCCTCGACCTGTTGCCCCACAGCCAGCACATCGGAAGGCTTGTTGACGCGTCCCCACGAAATATCGGCGACGTGCAACAGGGCGTCCACGCCGCCTATATCCACAAAGGCCCCGTAGTCGGTCAAGCTGCGCACCGGACCGGAAACCGTTTCGCCTTCTTTGATCTCGGTGTAGCGGCGCTCCCGGACCGCGCGCTCTTCCTCTTCCAGGACTACGCGCCGGTCCACCACCACATCTTCGTCCGCAACGTCGAGCTTGATGATTCGGCAGCGGATCTCCTGGCCGATCAGCTTCTCCATTTCAGCCGGATCTTTGGCTCCGCTCCGCGAGGCCGGCATGAACGCGCGCACCCCCAGGTCGACGCTGAGCCCGCCCTTCACCACGCCGCTGACGGTGCCCGCAATCGCCGACTTTTCGGCGAAGGCCTTCTCCAGCGAAGTCCAGTCCTTGGGCCGCTGCACTTTGAGACGCGAAAGCTCGTAGTAGCACTCCTCATCGCGCCCCTTCACCGAGACAGGAAACTTGTCGCCTTTCTTCACGGCTTCGCCGGCAGCCACGAATTCCGCAAGCGGGAGAATCCCTTCCGTCTTGAAACCGATATCGACGAATACCGACTCGCCGGAAACCGCAATCACGGTCCCTTCCAGACCTTTCGTACCCTCGTCGGGCTTGTGCGAATGGGACTGCTCGTATTCGGAAAGGATGTCCCCGAAGGACTCCGCCGGCTCGTTGTTGGGGGTTTGGGATCCTGGCCCAGTCTCCCGGTCGTGGTCCACAGTACTTGAATTGGCCATGAGACGTTTTCCCTTATTGTGGCATAATCCCGACTGGGATATCTCGCGTGCCCGCTCCCAGTTGGACCCGTCTCATCCGGCCGCAGGACGTGGTGTGGCTGCTGCTGTTCGCGGCGCTTGCGGCGACCAGTGAAGCCCTCGACGTTTTCGTGATCGTGCCGCTGGTGGCGCTGGCCATCGCGCAGGTGCTGGAACCGAAAATTCCGGCTCTGGCGACCACGCGCAGCCGCATTTTCTGGATCCTCGTGAAACTGGCCCTGGGATACCTGCTCATCGGGTACACGCGTGGAATCGCCAGCAATTATTGGTTAGTCCTGCTGCTGCCGGTGGTCTCCGCGGCCACCACGTTCGGAGTCGTGGGGACACTGGTGTTCACCATCATCACCAGCGGCGCATACCTCTCGTTTCTTCTGTACGTGGATTTCACACGCGTAATGCTCGAATGGCCGGAGATCAGCCTGCTCCTGATGCGCGTCATCTTTCTCGCCATGGTGGGGAATCTGGCAAACACGCTGGCTGAAGATCTACGCGTCCAATCGGAGAAACACCGCCGCACGGCGAGGGAGCTCGCCGAGGCCAACCAGCAACTTCAAAAGGCGGAAGAGGCGGTGCGCCGGTCCGACCGCCTGGCGGCGCTCGGGCAACTCTCGGGCGGCCTGGCGCACGAACTGCGCAACCCCCTGGGCACCATCAAGGCCTCGGCCGAAATGCTGGCTCACAACGTCAGCAGGGAAAACGAAGTCGCGCGCGAGGTGGCCGGCTTCATCGTCTCCGAAGTAGACCGGACCAATTCCCTGATCACCCGCTTCCTCGATTTCGCCCGCCCGCTGCGCTTGCGTCCCGATCAGGCGGATCTGGCACAAACCCTAGACCGGGCGGTGGCCGCGGCTCAGCGCGAGACGCCGGCCGTGGCCATCTATAAAAACTATGCGCCCGAAATCCCTCCGTTTCCTTTCGACGCGGAGCTCATGGAGCGCGTCTTTTTCAATCTCATCGTGAATGCGGCTCAAGCCACTGAACCCGGCGGGGCCGTAACCGTCAAAACCCGTCAGGCCGGGTCCGCCGTCGAAATCTCCGTCATCGACCGCGGCAGCGGCATTGATCCCAAGGATGTCGATTCCATCTTCAACCCTTTCTTCACCACCAAACCCCAAGGCGTGGGTCTCGGCCTCGCCATCGTTTCCAAGATCGTCGATCAGCACGGGGGTAAGATAGCAGTGGAGAGCGAGCCGGGTAAGGGCAGCGTTTTTCGGGTGCTCCTGCCGATGGCCCTCACCGCCCCGGAAGTCTCCGCATGAAAAAACGCATCCTGGTCGTCGAAGACGAAGAGAAGTTGCGCCGCGTGATCGAGCTCCAGCTCAGCTCCTCGGGTTTCGACGTCGATAAGGCGGCCACGGCCGAGGAGGGACTGAAAATCGTGGACCGCGCCGACCTGGTGCTCACCGATCTGCGCCTTCCGCGGATGGACGGCCTGCAGTTCCTCTCGCAGATTCGCCTGCAGAACGCGCACGTACCGGTCATTATGATGACCGCATATGGCAGCATCGAGACCGCCGTAGAGTCCATGAAAGCGGGCGCCACCGACTTCCTGCTCAAGCCCTTTTCGCTCGATCACCTGATGCAGGTTGTTCACAAGGCTCTCGAAATGCTTGCCCTGCGCGATGAAAACCGGCAGCTCAAAGAGGAACTCGGCCGCCGCTACGAGTACGACAACATCATCGGCCGCAGCACTCCTATGCAGGAAATCTTCGCCACCATCGAGCGCGTGGCCCCTTCGCGCGCCACGGTGCTGCTATGCGGCGAGAGCGGCGTGGGCAAGGACCTGATCGCGCGCGCCATCCACTTTCGTTCGCCGCGCCGCGACCGCCCGCTGGTCAAGATCAACTGCAGCGCCATCCCGGAAAACCTGATGGAGAGCGAGCTGTTCGGGTACGAAAAGGGGGCCTTTACGGGCGCCGCCGGATCGAAGCCCGGCAAGTTCGAGCAAGCCGACACGGGGACCGTCTTTCTCGACGAAATCGGCGACGTGCCAGCCGTGATTCAGGTCAAGCTGCTGCGTATCCTGCAAGAGCGCGAGTTCGAGCGCCTGGGCAGCAACGTGACTCGCCACATCGATGTGCGCGTGATCGCCGCCACCAACCAGGACTTACGCGCCGCGCTGGAACAAGGCACGTTCCGGGAAGACCTCTACTATCGTCTAAACGTGGTACCCATGAACATTCCGCCGTTGCGCGAGCGCAAGCAGGATATTCCCTTTCTCGCCAATCATTTCGTCCACAAATTGGCGCCCGACGCCGGCTGCGAGGTGGACTCGATCAGCGACGCAGCCATGGAAAAGCTCGTTGGGTATCACTGGCCCGGCAATGTCAGAGAACTGGAGAACGTGATCGAGCGCGCGCTGATCCTCAGCCGCGGCAAGCAACTCGAATCGGAAGACATCAAGCTCGAGATGGCGCCGAGCCGGCACTCGCCAACCGATTCGCAGTTCCTGCCCGAAGGTCTGACGCTCGACCAGTACGAGCAGGAGATCATCCGCGAAGCTCTGCGCCGCGCCGGCGGCAACAAAAGCCAGGCAGCCCGGCTGTTAGGCCTGACTCGCAACGCACTGCGGTACCGCCTGACCCAGATGGGACTGGAAGCGTAAACCGCGCTCCTTGCTCCGGCAATGACGGGAAGCCTACTGCAACGTCACCGTTACCGGATTCGCGTCCAGGCCGCCGGCGCCAACCAAAATTTCCACCGATCCGGCGCCGCCAAGGCTTGCCGGTATCTGTAGATTTACCTGGTCGAGGCCGGGGTACGTGCCCTGAGGGCCGGCAAACGCCACCGGGACGCTCACGCCATTCACGGTGGCGGTCACGGCGCCCGCCGCTGCGTGTTGGATGCCGGTAGCGGAGAGGGACAGAAAAAGCTGGTCGCCCGGCGGCCCGAGACTGATCGGACTGGCAACCCACTGTTTACCGGCGGAGTC
>Ga0075030_100004934_pt1 | contig 12030 bp, 10 predicted proteins | sample LitLauG_LLR_2012_FD_71393 | JGI IMG/M metagenome (GOLD analysis project Ga0075030, IMG submission 71393) | Freshwater sediment microbial communities from Pennsylvania, USA - Little Laurel Run_MetaG_LLR_2012 | ecosystem: Environmental > Aquatic > Freshwater > Creek > Sediment | place: USA... | reverse complement strand
GTCCAGCGAAGGCGAAGCCGAAAATGCAGCCCTGCGCAAGGTCCCGAAGGGACCGCCGAAAATAGCCCGCCACTTTTAGTGGCGGGAACCAGCCCACAAACGATACGCTGTGCCGTAGGCACACTTGAAATGATCACCCTCTCCGACCTCCACGCCGCCCAGTCCCGCCTCCAAGGCGTCACCACCCGCACGCCCCTGATCGAATTCGATCTGCGGGTGCCCCATGTCTCGCATCTTTTGCGAGACGTGGGAACTGCCGACACCAACCGCCGCCTGCTCCTCAAGCCCGAAAACCAGCAGCCCATCGGCGCTTTCAAGCTTCGCGGAGCCTACAACCACATCGCCTCCCTGCCCGAGGCCGACCGCCTGCGCGGCGTCATCACCTACTCCAGCGGCAATCACGCGCAAGGCGTGGCCTACGCAGCGCGAGCCCTAAAGACAAAGGCCGTAATCGTCATGCCCAACAACGCCCCGGCCATCAAGCGCGAAGCCACAGCCAAGTTAGGCGCAGAGATCGTCCTCGTCGGCCCCGCATCAGACGAGCGCAAAGCCAAAGCCGAAGACCTCGCCGCCCAACATGGATACGTCATCGTCCCCCCTTACAACCACGAGAAAATCATCGCCGGACAGGGCACGATCGGCCTCGAAATCCTCGAAGATATGCCCGAAGTCGAAACCGTCCTAAGCCCCGTTGGCGGCGGAGGCCTCATCTCCGGCGTAGCTGCAGCCATCAAGCTCACGAACCCGAAAGTAAAAGTCATCGGCGTCGAACCCGAACTCGCCGCCGACGCCCAAGCCAGCCTGCGCGCTGGAAAGATCGTCCAGTTCCCTGCCGAGCAAGTTTCCCGCACGCTAGCCGACGGACTCCGCACCCAAAGCATCGGCCCTATCAACTTCGAGCACATCCAGGCCTACGTCGACGACATCATCACCGTGACCGAAAACGAAATCCGTCAGGCCATGAAATATCTCAGCGCAAATCCCGCCACGGTCGCCGAACCCAGCGGCGCCGTCTCGGTCGCAGGATTCATCTTTCACGCAGCTCAACTCCCGCACACGAAGCTCAACGTAGCCATTATCAGCGGCGGCAACATCGAACCAGCCATGCTCGCCGATCTTTCTTAAATCCCCGTGAGACCGTGCTCCGGATAGGCTTCACCGGAACTGCTTGCATATCTTGCCTGCACTGCCTATAATGTATGCATGCAGTACACCATCCGCAATGTGCCGGATAGCTTGGACGAAGCTCTTCGCAGGGCTGCCCGCGCGCGCGGCAAGAGCCTGAACGAAGTGGCGATTGAAGCCCTGGCTCGGGGCGCTGGCGTTACCGGAGAGAGCCGGCGGCAACGCGATCTGGGCGACATTGCAGGCACTTGGCACAAAGATGCCGCTTTCGATAACGCGGTGGCCGCGCAGGATACGATCGACGAAGAGATGTGGCGGTGAGGCTGGCACTCGACACCAATCGCTATACCGACCTGTGCCGCGGCGATGCGTCCGTCGTCGAAGCTGTCGAACTTGCCGACGAAGTCTGGCTGCCCTTCATCGTTCTGGGAGAATTGCGCGCCGGATTTGCCGTGGGGAGTCGAGGACCGCGCAATGAAGCTGTCCTGCGCCGTTTTCTCCTGAAGTCCGACGTGGGCGTGCTCTACGCCGATGAGCAGACCACTCATCATTACGGCGCCGTTTACCGGCAACTGCGCAAGCAAGGCAGTCCCATTCCGACGAACGATATGTGGATCGCGGCTCTCGTCCTGCAGCATTCGCTTGTCCTCTGCGCCCGCGACGCGCACTTCGACGCCCTTCCTCAGCTCCCACGCCTGTAGGGAAGCGAAAGAAAAACTAGCCGAATAGCACGTAGCTTTGCTGTTTTAGGTTTTGCCATAGTTGTTTCCTGTCACTGGTCCTTACAGATTACTTCGATATTGCGGGAGGAGAGACTCAACAATGTTCAAATGACCTTGACTTCAAACCCACGAACGATGATCCTTAATATCATCGCCAATTCCATGAAACTTCTGCCCAAGAGCACTGCTAACTCCTTTCTTCGCAAGATTTTGCCCGCAACTCATTCCAGCTCTAAGATTTCTTCTCAATTTCGCTCTAACCCGATGATTCCAAGGGACCAGGGGGGAGGGGGGTATACCGCCTCGAATCGACAATTCCCGTCTTGGGAACTGGCATTTTTCGTCTTGATCTTCACCCTCGCACTTTTCTTTTCCACAGCCCCGGCTTCGGCCCAGGCGCAGCGCGGAACGCTCGTTCACGAAGCCACCATCCGGGTCGCTCCCAGTGCTGACGCCGCCAAACTCGGCGAGGCTGGACGCGGACACGAACTCATCATTATCGAAACCAGCCGCGATTGGACGCACGTCGAAGCCATTCTCCGCGAGCCCAGGCGAGACGCCGACGAAGACGATCCCGCCTCCGAAGGCAAGACCATCACCGGATGGGTTCGCGGCAGCGCCCTGGTCAGCATGACGACGCCCAACGGCGACAAAATCGTCTTCGGCGAAGCCGTCGACTCCGAAGATCAGGCCAGCCGCCGCCGCGGCCGACGCGATGCCGCGCAGGAGGCCATGCGTCTTTATTACCGCGTCTACGATCTGTTCCCCACTTCCCCGCTAGCTGCTGAAGGTCTTTATCGCGCCGCCGACATCCGCTGGCAGATCGAGCGCTCTGACGTCCTCACGCGCCCTTCGGCCCGTGAGCGCGAAGCCTACATGCGCGGCCAGATCAACGAAGACTGGATGAAGCAGGTCATCAAGAAATTTTCCGGCACGAAGTGGGCGGATCTCGCCGCCTTCCACCTGATCGAAAACAAGTTGTGCGGAGATTGGCAGGGCGCGTCGAAGTGCCCCGAAAAAGAATCCGAGATGTACGAAAAGTATGCCGGCGAGCACGAACAGTCGCCCTCCGCTCCGGAAGCCTTGTATGACGCGGCCTGGCGCCGCTCGGCCCTGATCGAGATCTACAAGACGGAAGCCAATCAGAAGAAAGCGGACGAATCGAAAAACCGCGCTCTGGCGCTGGCGCAAAAAATCGTCAGCCAATATCCCCAGAACGACTGGGCCTTGCGCGCGCAAGACCTCATCTTCTACATCCAGCAAGGCGTCCCCACCTGGGGAAACGCCAGCGACTAATTTTTTCTGTCTGTCATCCGCAGCGAAATTTTCTAATTTGTCATCCTGAGCGAGGATTGATCTTTGCGCGCCAAGCGCAAAGATCAACCGCAGTCGAAGGACCCCTATCAGACCGATGCTGCGGTGAAGTAAGTGAGGAATTCTCAACGCGATCCAATTGCTCTTTACACTGATTGCCCAAACTCCCCAACAACCTGCGATACTGTTCCCTTACTTTCCGGAGGACGATTGAACGACTACTTGCTCTCTTTGATCCTGGGAATTGTGGAAGGCCTCACCGAATTCCTTCCGGTCAGCTCAACCGCGCACCTGCGCCTTTCCGAAGCGCTGCTGCACATCAGCCTCTCCGACGGATACTGGAAGATGTATTCCATCGTGATTCAGCTCGGCGCAATCCTCTGCCTTCCGGTCTACTTCTGGAGCAGGATCCTGAAGTTCGTCTCGACTTTTCCAAGCGGCGAAAGCGGCAATCGCAACGCGCTTACGCATCCGCTCGGCTTGACCGCAGTCGCATTCGTAGTCACAGCAGTTCCCTCGTTCCTGCTCACCAAAGTGATCGGCAAACATCTTGAAGACATCACCATCATCGGCTGGGCGCTGCTGATTGGCGGAGTCGTCATGTGGATCGTCGACGCGATGCATGCCAAGTCCGAAGCCGCTGGTCCCGGAGCCAGCGGAAGCCGCATCCACACCTGGAAGATGGAAGACATGAGCCTGGGACAATCCATCTGGATCGGCCTTTGCCAGATCTTCTCAGCCGTCTTCCCCGGAACCTCGCGTTCCATGTCAACCATCGCAGGCGGACAACTCGCAGGAATGTCGCGCGCATCAGCCCTCGAGTTCTCCTTCTTCCTCTCGATACCAACCATGGCTGCCGCGACTCTGTACACGCTCTACAAATCGCTCCGCGGCAAAGGTGAGAACCCGATCGGCGTCGCCGAGATCACTCCCCATCAGTGGGTCGTGCTGGCCATCGGCTTCGTGGTTTCGTTCATCGTGGCTTACGGATCGGTAGCCTGGTTCATGGGCTACGTGCGCAAGCGCGGCTTCGCGCCTTTTGCGGTCTATCGCATCATCATCGGCGTCCTGGTTCTGGTGTTCGCCGCCAAGCTGGTCTAGCGGGCGCTGCAGGCTGATTTGCGGGCGGGAAGCCAACTGAACACTACCGCCCATTTCCCCGATTGTCGGAACCCCGGCTTCTTGGCATAATGATAAGGCTCTGGCCGATTGCAACGCTGGACCCTGACAAGTTCAGTGAGCGAATCTGGCCTCATGGATTATCTCGCTACAGTGTTTGCGCCCACGGGCAACCGCCGGCTGAACGAGCTGGTCGGATTCCTGTTGTGCGTCTCCGCGCTCCTCCTTTTCCTCGCGCTCGCTTCCTACTCTCCGCTCGATCCTTCGTGGAACAGCGCCTCGGTTCTTACCGGCACACATTCCGCCCGCAACTGGATTGGCGTAGTCGGTGCGTACATGGCCGACGCGGTGCTGCAATTCTTCGGCATCGGCGCGTTTCTGCTGGTGATCTTTCCTGCGATGCTCGGCGTGCGCTGGTTCCGCTCCAGCAAAGTGCAGTCTCCGCTGGCGAAGAGTCTCGGCGGAATCTGGCTGATGATGTTCGTCCCCGCGATGATCGGGCTTCTGCCCGGCCATTTGCGCTGGATGCATGTCATCCCCGTCGAAGGCCTGATGGGACGCGTGGTCGGCGACTTCCTGATCCACTACTTGAATCTCGTCGGCGCGTACATTGTCTGCGGCAGCGTTCTGGCCGTCGCGCTCTATTTGTCCACCGCTTTCTCGTTCACCTCGATTCGCTTGTGGGCGCCGACGCGCTTTGCCTTCGTCACCGCACTATGGAATCGCTATCAGGATTGGCAGCAGGAGCGAACCAAGCGCCGCCAGCAGAAGGAACTCGATCAGCGGCGAATCTCAAAGCCCGTGGTGAAGACGCAACTGATCCAGACACGTCCGGCAACCGAGCAACCAGCTGAGCACGCTACACGGTCCGCAGAAGCACGCCGCACCGGCATCGAGCGCATGCTGGCCGAAGAAGATCCTGCGCCAGCAGCGAAGGCGTCAAGCGGCGGAATCCTGGCCGAATCGCTTACGGCAGAAACAACCGAAGCGCCTGCCGACCCCGAAGTCACCGAGCGTGCCGACAGCGGCAACAAGGCCAAGACGACAATGCCGCGCATTGCCGGCGGATACAAACTGCCGTCAAGCAGCCTGCTGCAGCGTCCCGATGAGCAGCAAGCCGTCGACGCTGACGAACTCAAGCTCCTGGCGCAAGTCCTCACCGAGAAGTACGCCGAGTTTGAGGTTCACGGGCAAGTCACGCAGATCAATCCTGGCCCGGTCGTCACCACCTTCGAGTTCAAGCCCGAAGCTGGCATCAAGTACAGCCGCGTCACCAATCTGGTTGACGATCTGTGCCTTGCGCTCAAAGCCGAGAGCATTCTCGTCGAGCGCATGGCGGGAAAAAGCACCGTCGGCATTCAGGTGCCGAACCGCCAGCGTGAAATCATCTGGCTGCGCGAAAACATCGAGTCGCAGGAGTTCATGGGCTCGAAGTCAAAGCTCACCATGGCGATGGGCAAGGACATCAACGGCCGCATCGTCACCGCCGATCTCGCGGGCATGCCGCACCTGCTGATTGCGGGATCAACCGGCGCGGGCAAGAGCGTCGCCATCAACGCGATGATCATGTCGATTCTGTACAAGGCGACGCCCGATCAAGTTCGCCTGATTCTGGTCGACCCGAAACGGCTCGAACTGGGCAACTACGAAGGCGTTCCGCATCTTTACACGCCCATCATCACGGAACCGAAGCTCGCTGCGAACGCGCTCCGCAACGCGGTGCGCGAGATGGAACGCCGGCTGAAACTGCTCGCGGCCAAGGGCGTTCGCAACATCGATCAATACAATCGCCTGTTCGATCAAGGCGCGACGCCGAGCCTGTTCGCCGAAGAGTCTGACGACAAACCGATTCCTTACATCGTGATCATCATCGACGAGTTGGCCGACTTGATGATGCTCGATTCCAGCAACGTGGAAGAATCGATCACCCGCCTGGCGCAGATGGCGCGCGCGGTCGGCATTCATCTTGTGTTGGCGACCCAAAGGCCGAGCGTCGACGTGATCACGGGACTGATCAAAGCGAATTTTCCAGCGCGCGTGTCGTTCCGAGTCGCGACCAAAGTCGATTCGCGGACGATTCTCGACGCGAATGGCGCGGAAGCTCTACTTGGCAAGGGCGACATGCTGTATCTGCCATCAGGATCGGCGCGCGTGCATCGCCTGCACGCTCCGTTTGTTACGGAAAAAGAAATTGCCGCGGTGGTCGAGTTCTGGAAGGCGCAAGGAACAGCGGAATATCAGCAGCAGTTCCTGGAAGCGCCCGCTGGGGAGCGCGAGGCTGGAGCGGAAGGCAGCGGCGAGACCGGTGCAAGCGGCGAGGGCGACGACGATCCCATGTACGGCGATGCCGTCAAGCTTGTGGTTGAGTTCGGCAAGGCTTCCACTTCCCTGCTGCAGCGGCGGTTGCGCATCGGCTATGGTCGCGCGGCGCACCTCATCGATCTGATGGAGCAGGACGGTATTGTCGGCGCGGCGGATGGTCCCAAGCCGCGCGAGTTGCTGAAACGTCCTGATTGGATTTCAGAAATCGAAGAGTCGATGCGGTAGGACTTTCGCAGCCGCTTAGAAACCAAACCAGTCGAACACGCGGCCTTTTATCCGGCGGAACGAGCCCGGAAGCCAGCTCTTGTAGCGCAGCCAGACCGATGCGGTCACACTCTTGGCGACTTTAGTGTTGAAGCGATCGTTAAAGACGAGGTAGTAAATCCCTGCGCCGGCGGGAATCTCCGCCTGCACTTTGCCTTCGGGGACTCTCCCACTTTCGTAGACGGAACTGGTGGCGTATCCGTTTTGCCAGACGGTGAAGGCCGGTTCGCTGAGCACATAGACTTCGATCGTGTTGTCGGCGTCGTCGGGTTTGGCTTGGATTTTGTCCTTGTGCTTCGTTTTATCGAGGCTGCCGGTTGCCGAAAACTGTCCGACGACCGCAACATTCATCGATCCTTCGGGCAACGCGAACTTGTAATAGCGAAAACTGTGGGCTCCGACTAGAAACGGCGTCTCCGTTTCGATGATCGTCTCGTCGTGCTTCAGCCCAACCATATCCTGCACTTGCTGCGCGAACGGATTGTCGCTGATGGCCATCCAAACCAGCAGAAGCAGGAAGAGGCCGAGCAAAATCCAGAGGAGGACTTTGCGGCGCTTGCTGTTGTCCGGCGGCGCTTTGGCGCCGGGCAAACTTTTCGCCGCCTGTTTCGAAGGCGAACTGACCGGCTTGCCGCACTTCAGGCAGAACTTGGCATCGTCCGGCAGGTTCTCACCGCAACGGCTGCATCCGAGCAGGACTTTCGTGGATGGCTCGCTTGTACTATCGGTCGGCATACTCAACCGGCCTCCGGCTGCTTAAACGAATGCAACAGTCGCAGGTGCGCCGCTGCGTCAAAAATCGAAAGCATCTTAGCACACAGTGTCCGCTGCCACAGTTTCTAAACTGGGATCACTTTTCGATGCGCACAGACTCTACCTTTCGTTTTAGTGCGGGAGTAGACTTACTCCGATATGTCGCCGTACCGATTGGCCGGGATTTTACTGCTGTCTCTACCGCTTTGCTCCGTCGGACAGGCAAAACAGGACTGCAGCGACGAAGCAATCATCGTAAGTGTCCTTGATCGTGCGGGAGCGCCGGTCAAGGACTTAGTCGCCGATAATTTTAGAATCGCCTTTCGAGGGCGGCCCGCGAAGCTCACTTCCGTAGCCTATCGAGAGAATCTTCAGGCGCGAGTTGTCGTCCTGCTCGATGTGAGCGGGAGCATGAAAGGCGAGTTGAGTCCCGGCAAGTGGAGAACCGCGCTTGCAGCCACTTCGGATTTCTTGTCCTCGGCCCCTCCCCAAACGCAGATCACCCTTGTGGCGTTCAACACCAAGGTGGAACGGATTTTTGCGGCAACCGACGGGCGGGGTCCAATTCAAGATTGGCTGAGCAAGCCCGAAGTGCAGCGCGGCGCTGTGCTTAAAGGCGGGACCGCCCTTTACGGCGCGATCCTCGGAGCATTGCATGCGCTGACCCCGCCGCAGCCCGGAGACGCGATCTATGTGATTACTGACGGCGGGGACAACCGTAGCGCCGAAGGCCAAAAGAAAGTCTTGCGTGCTTTGGGAGAATCGGGCGTTCGGCTATTCGGCTTTTTAGTGACTGGATCAAGTCATTCGGAGGAGGAAAGAATAGGGCCAATTGAGCTAGATGACCTCGCCCGTCATGCCGGTGGACTAATAAGTACAACCACTCCCTACAATGCAGGAGTCGGCTGGTCCAGCAGCTATGATTTTGGCCACGATAGCATCGCCAGAGAGCGTCTATTCACGCGCGCTGTTCAAGCTGCGATCTCCGACTTCTACGTGATAGGGATTAAATCCGGCGATCCCGAACTGAAGCACCTCAAAGTGAATGTCGTCACGCCCGACGGCAAGTTGCGAAAGGATTTAACCATGTCGTATCCGCACGAGTCGGCGCCGAAGATTTGCGGCTCGACGAAGTAAGTCAGCGTGATCAAAGGCGACGATCAAGAAACCTTAGCCGCCGAGCCATCAAGGCCGAGCTCCTTCGCCACCGGCTTCAGGGCCTCGATGCAGAACCCGATATGCTCGTCGAGATCGACGCTGAGAGCCGCCGCACCCTGAATGATGTCGTCGCGGTTCACCTTGCGGGCGAAGGCTTTGTCTTTCATTCTCTTTCTCACGGACTTGACGTCGACTTCGGCGAGCGACTTTCCCGGCTTGATCAGGGCGACGGCGGTGATGAATCCGGCGAGTTCGTCGCAGGCGAAGAGCGCCTTCTCCATCGGAGTGTCGCGCGTGACGCCGGTATATTCGGCGTGCGACATAATGGCGCGGCGGATTTCGTCGGAGTATCCGCGCTCTTTCAAAATTTCATTGCCCTTGTAGGGATGGTCCTCAAGGCTCGGCCAGCAATCATAGTCGAAGTCATGAAGCAGGCCAACAATGCCCCACAGATTTTCATCCTCCGGCGAGCCGTTGCCCCACTTTAGCGAACAAGCGCGCATGCAAGCCTCGACCGCAAGCGCGTGTTTGCGCAGGCTTTCCGACTGCGTGAACTCGGTTAGGAGTTGCCAAGCTGCCTCTCTCTTGTCGCTTTCATTCATGGTTGCAAATTGCTCCAATAAACCCGGATGCATCTGGATGGGCCGTCGTTCCGCCACCTACGTCCTCATGAGTGCAGAAAGATTTTTCGCCAGCAATCCCTTGAATATACAACTCCCATGGCTTTCATTGACTTGCAAAACTTGCCCACGTAAGATTTGCCCGATGATCGGCCAAACCATCTCGCACTATCGCATCGTCGAGATGCTAGGCGGCGGCGGGATGGGTGTAGTTTACAAAGCCGAAGATACCGATCTTGGTCGTTTTGTTGCCCTCAAGTTCCTTCCGGAAGATGTTTCCCGAGACCGTCAGGCGCTGGAACGGTTCCGTCGTGAGGCTCGCGCCGCATCTGCGTTGAACCATCCCAGCATTTGCACCATCCACGAGATTGGAAAGACTGCAGACCAGTCCTTCATCGTGATGGAGTTCCTGGACGGGGTCACGCTGAAACATAGGATTGCTGGTCGTCCAATGGAAGCGCAAGAGATTTTCTCCTTGGCAATTGAGGTAGCTGACGCGCTGGACGCCGCCCATTCAGCAGGGATTGTTCATCGTGACATCAAGCCCGCAAATCTCTTTATCACGAAACGGGGACACATAAAAATTCTTGATTTTGGGTTGGCTAAAGTAACAAGTCCCCTCGGTAAAGGTGAAGCGGCAGAAGCATCGACGCAATCGATCTTGAAGACGGCGGAACAACTGACCAGCCCGGGTTCTGCGCTCGGGACCGTCTCCTACATGTCGCCCGAGCAAGTTCGCGCGAAGGAACTGGACTCGCGCACCGATTTGTTCTCGTTCGGCGCCGTCCTGTATGAGATGGCGACCGGACAGCTGCCCTTTCGCGGAGAGAGTTCGGGAGTGATCTTCAGTGCCATTCTGGAAAGGTCACCCTTGCCTGCAGTTCGTCTAAATCCTGATTTACCGCTGGAATTGGAAAGGATTATCAGCAAGTGTTTAGAGAAAGACCGAGACCTTCGCTACCAGCACGCTTCGGAGATACGAGCTGATCTGCAACGGCTGAAGCGGGACACCGACTCCCGCAGGTCGCCGGCAGAGGCTGAGCCTGTACCTGTGGCTCGGAACAGGCGGCTACGATGGATCGCTGCGGCGACTGCTGGGGTCGTGGCTATTCTGGTGGCTCTGATCCTACGGCAGAGTAAATTCTCTCCGGTTCTTCCCGATCTCAGTCCAACCGAAACGGCGAATACGGAACTGCAAAACGCGATCGCCGTGCTGCCGCTACAGAACCTAAATGGGGATGTCAGGGTCGACTATCTACGCTTTGCGCTAGCGGATGAGTTGACGAGCGTGCTGACGTACTCGCGCTCGCTCGAGGTGCGGCCTTCCTCGATGACGCGGCGTTTTACCGCGCTGGATATTGAGCCCAAGAAAGTTGGAGAGGAGTTGCGCGTAGGCCGGTTGCTGCAGGGACATTTCCTGAAGCAGGGCGACCAGATCTCGGTAACACTGGAGGCGACTGACGTTCCCACTAACCGGCTCTTGTGGGAGACGACGGTGCTGGAGAAGGCGGACAATTTGATCGGGCTGCAGGATCAGCTGAAGACGCAGATTCAGCGCGGGTTGTTGCCGGTGTTGGGCGGCGGAGGCGGGGCGATTGAGACGGCTTCGCGTCCCAAGAGTCAGGAGGCCTACGACTATTACTTGCGCAGCGTGGCGCAGTCCCATGATCCCAAGCCGAATAAGGAAGCGATCAAGATGCTGGAGTGGGCCGTGGGTATCGATCCGACGTATGCCCCGGCGTGGGAGGCATTGGGTCAGAGATACTATTTAGATGCGAAGTTTGCCGGGGGCGGCGAAGACGAGTTCCAGAAGTCGAATTCAGCGCTGGAGCGGGCGATCGCGTTAGATCCGAACCGGCTGATGGCAGCGAGTTATCTGATTACGAACGGGGTAGAGCGAGGTGATCTGGGGCGCGCCTTCGATGAGGCATCGGCGCTGGTGAAGCGGCGTCCGCAGAGCGCGGACGCGCACTTCGCTCTCAGCTATGTGCTGCGATACGCGGGCATGTTGCCGGAGTCGACGGAGGAGTGCAATACGGCGCGGCACCTAGATCCGGGTAATTTTGCGTTCCGGTCATGCGTCTGGTCGTTCGTGGAAATTGGAAAGACCGATCAGGCAATGGATTACGTGCATTTGGATGCGGGGTCGGAATGGGCGGCGTGGGTGACTCCGTACGTGTACCTGGCGGCAGGGGATATGGCGAAGGCGCACGCGGCGGCGAAGAATATGGGGACCGCGGCAACATATCACCGTCCATTGATGGAGGCCTGCACGGCGAATCCGCGGCCGGCAGATTTGGCGAACATTGTGCGCGATAGCGAAGCATCGGTGATGACGGAACCCGATCCCGAGAACTGGTATCACATCGGTGCGCTAATGGCGGCTTGCGGACGGAACGAATCTGCGATACGACTGCTCAAAGCGGCCGTGCAGCAGAATTATTGCGCGTATTCGGCATTGCTGGATGATCCCCTGCTGAAGAACCTGCGGAAAGAGACTGCCTTCAACGATGTTCTGGTGGCTGGGAGTAATTGCCAGGCGTTGCTAAAAGCGTCTCAAAAGCAAGCGGGGCGCTAGCCACATATCGGGATTTTCCTGCACTCCGTCCCTCGCCGCATGCCTAGCGGTTCCT
>Ga0075030_100004930_pt1 | contig 12040 bp, 11 predicted proteins | sample LitLauG_LLR_2012_FD_71393 | JGI IMG/M metagenome (GOLD analysis project Ga0075030, IMG submission 71393) | Freshwater sediment microbial communities from Pennsylvania, USA - Little Laurel Run_MetaG_LLR_2012 | ecosystem: Environmental > Aquatic > Freshwater > Creek > Sediment | place: USA... | reverse complement strand
GCCTGGCGGTTGCCGAGCGTGATGGTGCCGGTCTTGTCGAGCAGCAGCACGTCGACATCGCCGGCCGCCTCGACCGCGCGGCCGGAGGTGGCGATGACGTTGGCCTGCATCATGCGGCTCATGCCGGCCACGCCGATGGCCGACAGCAGCCCGCCGATGGTGGTCGGGATCAGGCACACCAGCAGCGCGACCAGCGCCGTGATGGTCACGGGGCTGCCGGCCTTGCTGACCTCGACGCTGAACAGCGAGAAGGGCAGCAGCGTCACGATCACCACCAGGAACACCAGCGTCAGCGCCACCAGCAGGATGGTGAGCGCGATTTCGTTGGGCGTCTTCTGCCGCTTCGCCGACTCCACCATCGAGATCATGCGATCCAGGAAGGTCTCGCCCGGATTGACCACGACGCGCACCACGATCCAGTCCGACAGCACGCGGGTGCCGCCCGTCACCGAGGTGAAATCGCCGCCGGATTCGCGAATCACGGGTGCCGATTCACCGGTGATGGCGCTCTCATCGACCGACGCGGCCCCTTCGATGACTTCACCGTCCGCCGGGATCATGTCCTGGGCCTCGACCAGCACCACATCGCCGCGGCGCAGTTCCTCGGCCTTGACGCTCACGGTCGCGCGCGGCACCGCAGCCGGGTCCACGAGTTTCTTCGCAAACACGGTCTGGCGCATGCTGCGCAGCGAAGCGGCCTGGGCCCGGCTGCGGCTCTCGGCCAGCGCCTCTGCGAAATTGGCGAACAGCACGGTGAACAGCAGCCAGATCGTGATGGCGAGAATGAATCCGGCCGGCGCCTCACCGTGTCCGCCGAGCGCCTGCACGTCGAGGACCGCCGTGACGATCGTGCCCAGGTAGACCACGAACATCACCGGATTGCGCCACTGCACGCGCGGGTCGAGCTTGCGCACCGACTCGAGCAGCGCGGGGGCCAGCAGCTTGCGGTCAAACATCGACAGTTGTTCCCGGGACATGTGCAATACCCTCTATTTGGCGGCGAGCATGAAGTGCTCGACGACGGGCCCCAGCGCGAGCGCCGGAACATAGGTCAGAACCCCGATCAGCAGCACCGAGCCGATCAGCAGCGAAACGAACAGCGGCCCGTGCGTCGGCATGGTGCCTTCGGTCACCGGCACGCGCTTCTTGGCCGCCAGCGAACCGGCGATCGCGAGTGCGGCGATGATTGGCCAGAAGCGCGCGATGAACATCGCCAGACCCGTCGACACGTTGTAGAACACCGTGTTCGCCGACAGCCCGGCAAAGGCACTGCCGTTGTTGTTGGCGGCGGATGAAAACGCATAGAGGATCTCGCTGAAGCCGTGGGCGCCCGGATTCGCGACGCCGGCCTTGCCCGCCGCGGTCGATACCGCGATCGCCGTGCCGATCAGCACGACGAATGGGGTGGTGAGTATGAACACTGAGGCGAGCTTCATCTCCAGCGCTTCGATCTTCTTGCCGATGTACTCCGGAGTGCGGCCGATCATCAGGCCGGCAATGAACACACCCAGGATCGCGAACATCAGCACCGTGTACAGGCCGGTGCCGACGCCGCCGGGCGCCAGCTCGCCCAGCTGGATCAGGAACAGCGGCACGAAGCCGCCCAGCGGCGTCATCGAATCGTGCATCGTGTTCACCGCGCCGCAGGAGGTCGCCGTGGTCACCGCGGCGAACAGGGCCGAAGCCGCAATGCCGAACCGCGTCTCCTTGCCCTCCATGTTGCCGCCCGATTGCTGGGCGCTGGCCACCTGGTCGATGCCCTGCTGCGCAATCAGCGGGTTGCCGCGCTGCTCGCTGTGGTAGGCCAGCATCACCAGGCTCACGAACAGGATCAGCATGGCCACCAGCACGGCCCAGCCCTGCCGCGTATCGCCGACCATCTTTCCGAAGGTGTAGGTGAGCGCGAAGGGGATCAGGAAGATGGCCACCAGTTCGAGGAAGTCGGTCAGCGGCGTCGGGTTCTCATAGGGATGGGCCGAGTTGGCGTTGAGGAATCCGCCGCCGTTGGTGCCCAGTTCCTTGATCGACTCCTGCGAGGCGATCGGCCCCATGGGCAGGGTCTGCGTCTGCGTCACGGCCGGCTCGATCACCGGATTGCCCGCGGCATCCTTGACGGGATTGCCCGCCGCGTCGGTCTTCGGATTCTGGTAGCTGAGTTTCTCGATGGTGGTCACGTCCTTGTAGCCGTCGAAGTTCTGGATCACCCCCTGGCTCGCCAGCACCAGCGCCAGCACCACGGACAGCGGCAGCAGCACATACAGGGTCGAACGCGTCATGTCGACCCAGAAGTTGCCGATGGTCTGGGCCGTGTGCCGCGCGAATCCGCGGATCACCGCCACGGCGACCACGAGCCCGGTCGCCGCGGACAGGAAATTCTGGACCGCGAGCCCCGCCATCTGCACCAGGTACCCCATCGTGGATTCGCCCGAGTAGCCCTGCCAGTTCGTATTGGTGATGAAGCTCACGGCCGTGTTGAACGAGGAATCCGGGCTTACCGCGGTGAATTTCTGGGGATTCAGCGGCAGGAAATACTGCAGGCGCTGCAGGGCATACACGACCAGCGCACCGAGCACATTGAAGAGCAGCAGGGCAATGGCGTACTGCCGCCAGGACATCTCGGCGCCGGCGTCCACGCCGCACAGGCGATACAGCAGCGCTTCGAATCGGCCGCCGGCGCGCAGCGCCAGGTTCGGCCGGCCTTCCATCACGTCGGCGATGTAGCTGCCCAGCGGCCTGACGCACAGCACGGTGACGCCCAGGAATACCACGAGCAGCAATTCGAACAGGACTTCCGGTCTCATCAGAATTTCTCCGCCCTGAACAGCGCGTACAGGAGATAGCCGAACAGAAACAGCGCGAGCAGACCCACGAGCCAGTACATGGCGTTCATGAGGTCCTGCCCAGCCGGTCGAGGGCCCACACCAGCGCGTGGCTCACGGCATAGAGAGCGACGAGCAAACCTAAGTAAACGGCATCCATGGCGGCAACCTCCGTGGGAGACAGGCGGTGAATCTAGCGCCGGGCGTGTGAAAAATCCGTGCAAAAATGAGCGCCACAGGCGGCCGCGCGTTTGGGCCGGTATGGTGTTTGCGACGCGAGGCTGAAGAGTCGCGTCCGGTGCCGCGCGCGCGGCCGGACGGAAATTCAGAACATCGTGTTGTCGTTGGCCGACGTGTCGGGCACGTCCTGCACTACATCCCAGTGCTCGACGATCCGGCCGTGCTCGAGCCGGAACAGGTCGACGACCGCGCGGCCGCCCTTGCCGCTGTCGCGGGACGCCACGGAGTCCGTGTAGCGCGAATGCACCGCCACCAGGTCGCCCTGGGCGACCGTATGCTTCACCTCGAGGTGCAGCTCCGGGTAGAGGTCGTGGGTGAGGTGCGTCAGCGCCTTGACCGCGCCTTCGACGCCATCGGGAACGTGCGGGTTGTGCTGGCGATAGCTCGCGCCGACGTAGAGGCGGAAGGCGTGCGCCACCTCATGCTTATTGAATACGGTGTCCAGGAAGGCCAGCACGACCGCCGTGTTCTGCTGCGCGACCGCCGCGCGGCTCACGGCGCCGGTGGCCGCGCAGGCGGACAGCGCGCACACCAGTATCGCCACCACCGCGCGTCGAAGGAACTGCAGTCGCATCAGACCCACCCCAATGACCCTTGGGCCGCTTCGATCCGCCTCAGGATCACCGAATCATCGCGTGCCTGCAACCCCCGGCCGCCGCGCGGCGCGCAAATTCAAGGATTCACCTGGAAGGTGTAGCGCGAGAGGCCGGCCAGGGCGGCGCGCGGATCCCAGGTCCATTCCCCGAAGACGCCCGCGCCATCGCTGTCCACGGTCAGCACCGTGGAACAGCGCGTACCGTAATCCGCGCCGACGATGAAGGCGCTCGAGAGCATGCGCTCCATGTCCAGGCTGACGCCGGTGCGTGGCAGCTGCTCGTCCGGGGCCGGTTCCGCGTCGCGCAGCAGGTCGAGCATCATGGCGGCCGACGGCAGCGCCGCGAGGGCGGCGGCCAGGCGCGACTTGGCCTGCTGGACCTTGGGCCATGGGGTATCCAGGAGGTGGTTGGAGAGCGCATAGACGCCCGGGTCCAGGCTGCGGGCGCGTCCGGTCGTACTCTCATAGATCCCGAGTTCCTCGCCGTCGCTGCACAGGAGATTGAACGGGTTGCACCGCGCGCCCCGCCGGGCGATCTCGGCCAGGCCCTCCGCCACGGGCCACTCGGCCGCCAGGAAGTCGCTGACGAGCTTGCCGCGGCTGGGCGCCTGGGCCACCACCCCCTGCGGGTCGCGAAAATTGGTGAGGGCGGCGAAGCGGCCGTTGCGCGTCACCCCGAGCCAGGTACCCCCGGCCTGGAGGTCGCGTCCGGCGAGGATCCCGCTGCCATCCGTCCACCAGTCCGCTTCCGCGGTCGGCCGCCCGAAATACTCATCGCGATTGGCGGCCACGACGAAGGGGAAGCGCGGATCGACCCGCCAGGCGACCAGGATCAGGCACATGGGTCTAGATTACCTCGACCCCATGGAATTTAATGGTCCTCACGAGCACCCGCCTCGGCCGCCCCGGTATTTACTGAAGTTTAGTCCAGGCTAGAGATGCCGTCCCGACGGCCGCGCTCGACGGCTGCAGTCGGTTACATTTGTCATGGGCGGGCCGCCCCGATGCGCCCAGATGCAATTGACATGCGTCTCGATTTAACTAAAATTGTTATCGGTAAGCGTTTACTTATGCTCTGGTAAACGCTTACATGAACATGCGAACAGTCCGTCCGGCCGGCTCGCCAGCGGCGGTGGCGTGACTTCGAGAATCCGGCGTGCCTTCGCGAATTGGTGTGTGGCGCTTCCCCCCGGCCGCACACCCCCTTAAGCCGGACCCGGGTGCGACCGATAAGTCGGTCGACCCGGCTTTTTTTTGGGCTGAAGGAGCATGGCGATTGCTGAAATTTAATCGCCGCCGGTTCCTGCAGGGGGCGCTTGCGATCTCGGCCGGGGCGGCGTTCGGACAACCCTCCACCCGCCCCAGCCAGCTGCACAGCAGCCGTCGCCGGATGCGTCCGGCCGGCGGACCCGACGGGCTCATCAGCGACATCCAGCGGCGATCCTTCAATTACTTCTGGGACACGACCGAGGCCGCACGGGGCCTGGCTCCGGACTTCGGACCGGACCCGAGTCCGGCCAGCGTGGCGGCCATGGGCTTCGCGCTGAGCGCGGTGCCGGTCGGCGTGGAAAACGGCTGGATCCCGCGGGCCGCCGCGGCGCACCGCGTACAGGGCTGGCTGAAGTTCCTGGCCGAAGCCCCGCAGGGACCGGACCGCCGGGGTTGCGCCGGCTACAAGGGCTTCTACTACCATTTCCTGGACATGCACAGCGGCACGCGCTACCTCGACAGCGAGCTGTCAACCATCGATACGGCGCTGCTGATCATGGGCGTGCGCTTCTGCGGCCAGTACTTCGACGGCCTGGACCCCAACGAGGCGGCGATCCGCACGCTGGCCGACAGCATCAGCGAACGCGTCGACTGGCCCTGGGCCCAGGCCGGCGGCGCGGGCATCCGCATGGGCTGGCGTCCGGAAACCGGCTTCATGGAAGCCAGCTGGATCGGCTACAACGAGGCGATGCTCCTCTACCTGCTGGCCCTGGGATCCGAGTCGCACCCGGTCGAACCCGGCGCCTGGGACTATTGGACATCGGGCTACAAGCTGAGCTGGGGGAAGATCCACGACATCGAGCACCTGACCTTCGGCGCACTGTTCGCGCACCACTTCACCCAGGTGTGGGTGGACCTGCGCGGCCTGCAGGACCCGTTCATGGCCAATCACGGGCTCGATTACTTCGAGAACACCCGGCGCGCCATTCTTTCGCAGCGCGCCTATGCCATGGCCAACCCCCTGCAGTGGTCCGGCTACGGGCCCGAGGTCTGGGGACTCAGCGCCTGCGACGGCCCCACCGACCGGCTGCTGCCCTACGCCAACGAACTGCGTCAGTTCCACACCTACGCGGCGCGCGGCGTCTGCATCAACCCGGTTGATAACTACGACGATGGCACGCTCGCACCGAGCGCGGCGATCGGCTGCCTGCCCTTCGCGCCCGACCTGGCGACCGACGCCGTCGTCGAGATGCACCACCGCTACGGGGATTTCATCTACGGCCACTATGGTTTTCTTGACAGCTTCAATCCCAGCTTCACCTATGATGTGCCCCTGCACAGCGGCTGGCGCGCACCCCACGTCGGCTGGGTCGATACCCGCTACTACGGCATCACGCAGGGACCCATCGTCACCATGATCGAGAACCAGCGCAGCGAACTCATCTGGAACGTGATGCGCAGCGACCCGGTGATCCGGACCGGCCTGGTGCGCGCCGGCTTCAGCGGCGGCTGGCTCGGCTGAAGCCCTTCTAGGCGCAGCCGGGTGCGCGCAGGGCCCGGCGTCGGGCGCTCAACGCCGCGTGCCGAGCGCGTCCTGGTTGACCAGTCCCTGGCGGATCGCATACACGGTCACGGCTGCCGTATTGTGCAGGCCGAGCTTGCGCATCAGGTTGGAGCGGTGTTTCTCCACCGTCTTGACCGACAGCTGCAGCGCCTTGGCGATGGCCTTGTTGGTCTGCCCCTGCCCGATGCGCGTGAGTACTTCGCGCTCGCGCGGCGTGATTGGCGCTGCCGTTTCGGCGAAGCGAGTGGTGACCCGATCCACGTATTGCGCCAGGATCTGCGACTCGACGGCATCGCTGAAGAACCGTCGACCGGCGCCCACCGATTTCAGCCCCTGGAGCAACTCCGCGTAGCCGTCAGCGATCAGCACGTAGCCGCTCGCCCCCGCTGCAATCACCTTGCGCATCTCCGCTTCGCTCGCATCGCTCGTGAGCACCAGAATGCGCGCCCGTACTCTGGCCGCAGCAACCCCAGTGATCAATTCCGTGACCGATCGGCCTGCCACGTGCAGGTCGCAGACGAGCAACAGAGGTTGGCTCTGCGATGCTCTGGCCAAAGCCTCCGCAATCGTGGGTGAGGTGCCCACGCTATCAATTTGCGGCTCCAGGGCCAATCGCTCACGCACCGCCTTGTACTGCTCGTCATTGTCTTCCACGAACAGCAGGCGCACCTTTCCAGGCCACACTTCGACTGTCATCGGCGATTCCGCGAACGTGCAGTCACCGCGACCTCTCCTGGTGATCCTTAGTCATGGCTCCTTGGCCTCAAGCATGTGATCGAGTTCGGAACTGCTGATCAGCCGCTGATCGACCGCAAATCTCGTCACGCCAGCGGCAGTTTTCAATCCCAGCCGGCGCATGAGCGCGATGCGATACTTCTCTACCGCTTTGACGCCGCGACCGAGATCCTGGGCGATCCGCCAGGTCGGCACGCCCAGGGCGATCATGCGAACGACGCGGCTCGCTTCGGAATCGAGATTGGCGATCGTCACCGGCTCCGACGCATCGCTGTGCTCGAGCCAATCGGCGATCACCGACGCCCAGACGTTGCCGCACACCGTGCGCCGGCCGGTCGCGGCGCGTCTAATCGCACGCAGCAACGCCGAGCGCGGCGCATCCTTGCAGACGTAGCCGATCGCACCACCGATGAAGGCGGCGCGGATATATTCGAGCGAGTCATGCGCCGAGAGCACCAGCAGCGCCGGTCCGGGACATTCATGGCGGATTGTGCGCACCGCCTGCCCGCCCGAGAGGCCGGGGAGATTCAGATCGCAGATGATCAGATCGGGTGTGGCCGCATGCGCCAGCTCGATGCCCGAAGCCACGTCTCCGGCGCAGCCCACGACTTCGATGTCCTGCTCCAGTTCCAGGAGGGAGGCCAGCCCGTCTCGAACCACGACGTGATCATCGATCAGCACGATCCGGCAACGGCGATCGGCCGTGGATTCCGGCGCAGGCGGTGCAAGACCTGATGTGGACTGCGCGATCGCGTTCTCCAGCACCCGACTGACAACATCCGCAGTTTTGCGCTTCTTGGGCATTGGTGGTTTAGGCATTGGTGGTCCGCGTCATGCGTCCGCTGACTTCATGAACGCGCCGGTATGGAATTGACTTGAGCCCGACCCGGGCACTCCGCCCCACGCATCGGGACACCGCCTCGAACAATTCTCGTTACACCCAACCCTCAGCAGACCCATCGTTTTCAATAGATAACATCGAGATTCGAGGCGCAAGTCGCTCAGTTGCTGCGGCGCAAGTCTACAGTGTTTCCTACGGTGCGATGATGTACGGCGTCTCACTCCCGGGGACTACCGCGATGCAATAACTGTATTATATTTCAAGGAATTACCCAGCGCGATTCAGTGCACCAAAGTCCGCGTAATTCGTGGACATTTTGGGGGAAATTTTCATCGAATGTAAAGAGGCATTGCTTGCCAGTTTCGCAATGCGGTCTCCGCGGAATCACGCGTCTTCCAGCGACGCAGCGAAGATCAGCTTATCGGCAGGCACGCCGATGCCCGCAAGCGGGCACTGGCCGAGCCCCCGCTATTTAGCGGCCTGCTGCACCGGAGGTGCGGGTGCGGTGTCCCTTGGCGCTTGCGGCTTCGGCGCGGCGCTTGCGTCGGGAGGCCGTAGCATGGCCTGGTAAGTCTGGCGTTGCGTGTCCGTCAGTTCTGAGGTAATCGCATCGACGGCGGCGCGATTGTTGGCCTGAAGCTTAAGCATGCGGTCGATTGCCGACAGCGACGGTTCAGCCTTCACCTGCATCGCCAATGCCTGACGGTGCTCCAGGATCCGTCGGATCTTGATCTGCTGGTCCGTGGTCAGACTCAACCGGCTGGTCAACCGCCCCAGTTGTTCATCCATGGACATCGCTCGATGCCTATAGGGCACGGCACGGCGGACCCCATTGGGCGCCGATGCTTGAGCCCGGACCTCCTGCACGATTGGGATCCAGAAGGCCGCCGTGATCAGCATTCCCACCGAAATGCGCGCCGACACAGTGCAAACCGACCTATGTGCCCCCATCAATGAATCTCCCTCACAGCTTGTCACCCGCGCCGCGGCGGCCCCCCATCCCGGCCCCGAAGCGCCTTCGCCGACGCGTCCGACGGCGCCTGCCGTTAGGATTTTACCGCGGCTTTGCAGGACTGGTAACCCTGCGCTCGCGGTGTGCTCTCGAGTTCCCTGCTGACGAGGTCAAATGACTGGCGGTAGTCGGGCGAATTCTGTTGACCATCGTCCTGACCGTCCGACCTGTGCCCCAGCACCGCCTGCTGGAGTTGGCGGAATTTCGCATTGTCCTGCGGATCGATCCGTTCACAATAAGCAAAGATGGCATCGAAGGCCCCTCGCACGGAGGGATCCGTGGGTGCCGCAGCGATCGCCATCGAACTCGACAGGATGGTCAGCAAGGCAGCCGAAACGCATAAGCGCATTACGAGGGAGAATTTCATGTGGTCACCTGCAGTGTGCTTCATCGCCAGCCAGCGGCAACTCCAGCCCACGTTATCGGTTACAAATGTACACGGCAGCGATGCAGGTCTCAGTCCGCTAAATCCAGACTTCTCGGCAGCTCCAATCGCTTATGTCAAACACTAGACCGGCATTACATGGCAGTGCGGCGCGGCCGGCCGTACGCCGCGCCCCCTGCCTGCCTCGCTCGCGCGGCCTAAGGTGCAGATCGCTCGCGCGCTGATTGAAGTGACTGCTGCTGCGCACGCCAGAAATCAACCTGCCGGCGGAAATCGACTGTCGATTGTTGCGCCGGCAGCAGCTGCGTTGCACCGCCGATTTCATAGGCGACGGCCCTCAGCGGCCTGCCGCGCGTGGTGATGCGATAGACGCTGACGTGGCGATCGTCACCGACACGCATGAGAACGATCGGGGCGTGCGGGGACCGGCAGACGTCGAACAACCACAGCGCCGCGTCTGACCTTATCCCAAGCTGCTGCACCGGTGTGCTGCGTTCAGCCGTGGTCAGTCCAAGCAGTACGGACAGATGAGGGGAAAGCTGCGCGCTCTGGCCCTGGGCCAAAGCCTGCTGGACCAGGTCGGATAACCAATGAGTGGAGACGGCGTCTGCGCCGCAGATGCCTGGCGATAGAAATAGCAAGGTCAACCCGACGAGCCGCCTCTTTCCAGTGGGTATCGGCACGATCCCGCCCGCAGATCAAGGCTGCTTCGACGTGGATGGCGCGCTTGGCTCCGACGCCGATGCCGTCGGCAATGCCAACTTTGGTGGCGCGGCTTGTGCGGCCGCATTGGGTCGCGCCGGACGATGCCGGTGTGGAACGCCCGGTCGGGCGAACCGGTCGTCGTCCAGTGGCGGGTTAAGGACCACGCGGTCAATCATCATTCTGTCGGGAGTATCGTTCGAACCCACACCTGTTTCGATGACCGACGGCAACTGCAAGCCGTCGTAGTTGCGATAATCGCTGTAGTAGATCGAGACGCTGCGGGCCGCTCCAATCGCACCGTCGGAGGGCCGATCGTAGCGGACGTCCAGGAAGGTCTTCGCGTCGATCCACACATGGTCATTCTCGCCGGTAGGCAGGCGCACGCTCAGGCGATAGACCTTATGCCCCTCGATCACGTCGAGTCCTTCCAATGCCGGCAGATAGCCCTTGGCCGCAAAATCGATCAGCGGACCGTCGATGCCCGGTGCGCTCTGCGCAAAGCGAAGTTCCTGAAGCGAATACGGCTCAACGGCGGGACGCTCGCCGTGATCAGGATGCAGCTTCCACCCCTGCAGGCCGTTAAACCGTCGCTCGGTAGTCTCATTCAATACATGGATCTCGAAGCGCGTCATGTTGGGCCGTTTTTGCTCCAGCACGAAGGGCATGCTCGGCGCCGCAGCATGGGTACTCTGCATGTGGCCCAGCCACACCATGGTCTGCACCTTGCGCCACGCATTGAGTCCGCCTCGCGCGGCCACGTTTCTCTCGATGATCTGCGTCGCGGTCAGCAGCGGCGGAGGAGCCGGATCGGGCAACGCCGTTGCGGCGCGGCTCGTGCCCGAAATTGCCGCAGCGATGACCGCCGTGCACATTGCAACGGCGATAAACCCCGATCGGGCGGTGGTCTTGTTCATAAAGATCCTCGTTGATCGACGCGAACACCGTCGCGTCATGGTTCTGACCCGATTCACGAGCGTGTCGAGCCCTTGTACGGCGAGCGCACGCGGGCGCTTAGCCTAATATACTGACAGCCGTTCGATCCATCCATCCGGGCGAGCCGTACCCATCTGGGTGAGACCCGATCGGCGAATTCAAAAGTGAAGACTCGCTCGCGCTTATGTCAACGGTATTTAGACGGCTCTCAAACCTTGCCGGATCTGCTGACTTATGCCCTGCGCCCCCTGCGGTTGCCGGGCCGCGCTATACTGCGGCACAGAGGGAAGTCCACGATGAAACCATTGTGCATCTGGCGGCACTTGCTGGTCGTGGTGACGCTGCTGGCGGCCGTCTCGGGCGCGACCCTCTGCGTAGCGGCGGGTCCAGAGTCGGCCGTGGCGTCGACGGCACAGCCCCCGAAGCCTGCCGTACCCATCGATGAGGCCAGTTACGACGTCGGCCTGATCGTCGGCGCACAGCTCGCCAACAGCGGCATGGCCGCGGTGATTGCCCGCAAGGAACTGGTACGCGGCATCGACGCCGCGCTGGGCGGCAAGTTTGCAAGCGTGGAGCAGAAGGACGCCGCGCAGCAGTTCATTCATGCCGCGCGCACCGCACTCGCCGAGCGCAACGCCGCGCTGGCAAAATCCTTCCTGGAGAAGAACGCTCGCGAGAACGGCATCAAGACGCTGCCCTCGGGCCTGCAATACCGGGTTCTCACAGCGGGCGACCCGAAGGGCGCTCAGCCTGGACCCCATGACCAGATTACCGTACGTTATCGCGCCAGCCTGGTCGACGGCACCGAAATCGATCGTTCCGACGCGCATGCCCAGCCCGCCACCTTCAGGCTCGACTCGGTGATCCAGGGCTGGCGTGATGCACTATCCGCCATGACGCCCGGCGCGAAATGGCAATTATTCGTGCCGCCGGCGCTGGGCTATGGCGCCAACGCGCCCCCGCCCATCCCCCCCGGCGCGCTCCTGATTTACGAACTTGAAC
>Ga0075030_100004928_pt1 | contig 12042 bp, 7 predicted proteins | sample LitLauG_LLR_2012_FD_71393 | JGI IMG/M metagenome (GOLD analysis project Ga0075030, IMG submission 71393) | Freshwater sediment microbial communities from Pennsylvania, USA - Little Laurel Run_MetaG_LLR_2012 | ecosystem: Environmental > Aquatic > Freshwater > Creek > Sediment | place: USA... | reverse complement strand
TGGGAGAAGAAAGCAGCCTACGGCGGCCGAAAGGCTATTGTGAATCTCGGCGGCATCCGCGGCGGACACGCCTGGCGCGCCAGTCGCACTCCGGAAAAAACCGACTTGTTTCTCGACGTGCGCGTGCCGCCCACGATTCCCATGGCCGAGGCGCGCCGCGATATTCAGAGCCTCTTCTTTGAACTTGAAAAGTCACACGCCGACTGGGGCCTGGAATTCGAAACCTATGTTTCGGTTCCCGGTGCGCGCATCAGCGAAGAGCACGAGATGATCCGCGCCATCGACCGCAACCACCAGCGCATCACCGGCAAGACGCCGGAGAGGGAAGTGGTTACCTGGTGCTCGGACGCCAGTGTCCTCAGCCGTTACGGAGTCGAGACGGTGAACTACGGCCCCTCCAGCGGCCCGCGCGACAAAGAGGGAGAAAAAGTTCGCATTCAAACGTTGGTCGAGATAACGAAGATTTACGCACTCACCGCCGCGGAACTATGCGGAGTGAGCGAATAGCGACAGAGGTCATTTTGCCAAGTCAGAAGGAAATCGATCGTCGTTATAAGAACATCCGCTCGCGGATGCAAGCCGCCCATCTCGACGCCCTCATTGTCTGCGGCAATCAGTACGCCGGATTCGAAGGTGCAGTCTTCTATACCTCCGGGTTCGAGATCGTTCATCGTTACGTCTACGTTGTAATCCCGCTCGAAGGCGAACCGACGCTGGTGTTTCCCCGCGAGGCTCGCTGGATTGGCGACAAAAAAAAGCCGTGGGTAAGAGATCAGGTCTGGCCAGACGTTCCTGGCCAGTGGCTGCGCGATCGCGCCGTCGAGCGCACGTGGAAGCGCATCGGCGTCTACGGAATGAATTTCGTCATGGCCGTTCGCGACTATCGCGAACTGACGAAGGGTCCGTTTGAACTGGTGCCCTTCGATCAGGAATTTGACATGGCGCGCGCCGTCAAGAGCGAAGAAGAGTTGGTCGAGGTCCGCGACGCCATGGATATTGTCGTCGACGGTTTCTGGGCGCTGGTTGCCGCCTACAAGCCGGGCAAGACCGAGGCCGAAATCATGGCGCCTGCCGTCGAACGTTTCTTTGCGCGCGGAGCGGGCCCGCGCATGATGAACATTCTGCTTTCCGGAGAACATGGCGAGGCGAATGCCTATTTCAAGGTTCCCGGCCATCGCAAGGTTTCCGGCGACGATTTGCTTCTCTATTCGCTCGAAGTCACCGGAACCGGCGGCTACTGGGTCGAGTTCTCTCGCGCCTTGATTCAGGGCAAGCCCAGCGCGACAACGCAGAGGATGGCCGACGCTTATCCGCACGCCATGGAATCAGCGCGCAAATTGATGCGCCACGGCGAACTCGCCTCCACGGTGCATCGCACAGTAGCTGAGACGTTTGCCAAGCACGGATTCTCCCTCGGTCATCTTTCTGGACACAGCATCGGTATGACCATGCTTGAATATCCGGCGATCGGCGCGAAGAGCGAGGTGCCGCTGGAGGAGAACATGATCTTCTCGCTGCACCCGCAGGTCGTCGATCAGGAAGGCAAGGTCTGTCTTTATACGCAAGACACATACCGGATCGGCAAGACCGAAGGTGAGTGCCTGGCCGATGTGCCGTGGAAATTCTTTAATGGCGGAGAAAAAAGAACGGGTTAGAAGTACGAGATCAGATTGCAGAGGTGAGCAGCGTTCGTAGCGGGGTTGAACCTCTGCAATCTGACCTCTGACCTCTTCAATTCTGAATATGGAGTGATAGCTTGCTGAGAGTTTGCATCATCGGTTGTGGCGCGGTTGGCAGTCTGTTCGCCGCGCATCTCGCGCAAAAAGGCGAAGCTGAGGTCTGGGCATACGACGTCTGGAAGGAACACGTCGAAGCCATCCGCAAGGACGGCCTGCGCATTTCGGGAGCCGCCGACTTTACCGCGAAGCTGAATGCCACCAGCGATCCCGCGCAGCTTCCCCGTTGCGATTACGGCATCGTCGCAACCAAGGCCATCCACACGCGAGGTGCGATGGCGCAGGTGGCACGCGCTTTTGACGAGAACAGCGCCGTCTGCTCCGTGCAGAATGGAGTCGGCAACGAAGAGATCATCGCAGACCATGTGAAGTACGTCATTCGCGGCACGACGTTTCCCGCCGGACATCCCATCGCTCCGGGCCACGTCGGATTCGACATCAAAGGTGACACATGGATTGGCCCTTTTGAGCCTACCAATACGTCGATGTCGAAGGTCGAAGCACTGGCAGGCTTGGTCACACGCTCCGGCATGAATGTGGTTCCGCTGAAAGATGCGCGCGGTGCGCAGTGGACGAAACTGATCTTCAACGCCGCCACAAATCCGGTCGGCGCTCTGACGCTGCTGCATCACGGCGGAGCCACACGCTTTGCACCAACGTGTCAGCTGTTCAACGATCTGATTGCCGAAGGCGAGGCAGTCGCTCGTGCTCTCGGCATCGAGTTGCATGGAGATCCTCGCGCGCTCGTGCAGAAAGGGGCGAGTGCGCCAGGCAAGCATCGCGCTTCGATGCTGCAGGATGTGCTGGCCAAGCGCCAGACAGAAGTTGATTTCATGAACGGCGCGATTGTGCAGTGGGGCGAAAAGACAGGTGTGCCAACGCCTCTGAACAAGGCCATCTGGGAACTGGTAAAGGGTCTGGAGCATGCCTGGAGCGACCCAGACTGAGATCTGATTAAGGAGCAATTGCCATCATGACCATTCCATTTGATATTGGAGTACTGCAACTCAGCATGGAGCCTGTGCACGAGACTGCGGCCATGGCCAAAGCCTGCGAAGACGCGGGCTTCAACACTTTCTGGATCGCCGAAGCTTATCCGTGGTGGCGCAAGCATTCGTTCGAGGCGCGCTCCTCGACTGCGATTCTTGCTGTCATCGCCAGTCAGACAAAGCGCATTCAACTCGGCTGGGGAATCATTTCGCCCTACACACGACATCCGGTGCAGATCGCGATGGAAGCGCGCGTGATGCAGGATTTGGCGGGCGATCGCTTTCTGCTCGGCCTCGGCGCGTCCAAAATCTTCATGAAGGAGATTGGCGAAGGCGAGGGAGAGAAAGTTGGGCCTGCAACGGTGATGCGCGAGAGCATCGATGTCATCCGCGGCGTGCTGAAGGGCGACAAGTTCGAATACCAGGGTAAAGTCTTTGCCGCTAGCGTTCCAGCGTTGAAGTCCGATGCGCACGCGTCGCGCAAAGTTCCTCCAGTCTATGTAGCCGGAACTGGACCGGCCATGCAGAAGCTTGGCGGCTCGCTTGGCGATGGGTTGCTGACTGCGTCGATTACGACTCCAGCGTTTGTCCGGTACTCGAAGAAGAACATGGAAGAAGGTGCGACGAAAGCTGGTCGCGATGCGTCCAAGCTGATTCTCGGATGTGTCATCGTCGGCAGCATCGGGCGCGATTCCAAGAAAGGCAAAGAAGGAGCGCGCGAGCAGGCTGCGATGTATCTTGCCAACAAGGTGCAGAACATCAAAGGTTCTGCTGATGTTCTCCTCGAATCGGCTGGCATCACTTTCGAAGAACTTCAGCCAGTTGCGGATGCCATGGAAAAAGGCGGACGCAAAGCCGCGGCGCAAGCTGTCAGCGACGAACTGCTGCGCAAAGTTTGTCCGATCGCAGGAACTCCGGATGAGTGCATCGCAAAAATTGAAGAATACCGCGAAGCGGGTTGCACGCACATCATGCTGGAAATCTGGGGCGACGATCGAACCGGACAGGCGAAACTTTTCGGCGCCGCTGTGTTGCCGCACTTTCGGAAGTAAGAAGTCAAGAGTCAGATTGAAGAAGTAAACCCTTAGGGTGTTGGGTTTACTTCTGCAATTTGACTTCTTACTTTTGACTTTATTTTCCCATCACCAGCTTCGCAATCGTTGCCAGTTGCATGTTCGACGTGCCTTCGTAGATCTTTCCGATCTTTGCGTCGCGCCAGTATTTCTCTACCGGATAATCTTTGGTGAAGCCGTATCCGCCGTAGACTTCGATGGCGAGCGACGTCACGCGCTCGGCTACCTGCGACGTGAAGAGCTTGGTCATGGCGGCTTCTTTGACAAAATTCACTCCAGCATCTTTCATGCGGGCCGCGTTGTAGACCATCAGGCGGGCCGCTTCGATCTCTGTGGCCATCTGCGCGATCTGGAACTGGATTCCCTGAAACTCCGAAATCGCTTTTCCAAATTGCTTGCGCTCCTGCGCGTACTTCGCGGCCGCTTCCCATGCGCCGCGCGCCACGCCCAGCATCTGCGCGCCGATTCCTATGCGGCCTTCGTTCAGGGTCTCGATCGCGATCTTGTATCCCTTGCCCACTTCGCCGAGCACGTTTTCTTTCGGCACGCGGCAATCTTCGAAGATGAGTTCGCAGGTTGACGATGCGCGTATACCGAGCTTGTCTTCTTTCTTGCCGACTGTGAAGCCTGCAAATCCTTTCTCGACCAGGAAAGCTGTGATCCCTCTGTATCCCTGCGACGCGTCGATGGTCGCAAACACGATGAACAGGCCCGCTTCCTTGCCATTGGTGATCCAGAGCTTGCGTCCGTTGAGGACGTAGTCGCTGCCCTTGAGTTCGGCCTTGGTTTGAAGCGCGAAGGCGTCGGAGCCTGATCCCGCTTCGCTCAGCGCGTACGCTCCAACGGTGTCTGCAGCCATCTTGGTCAGATAGCGCTTCTTCTGGTCGTCTTTGGCCCAGCGCAGAATCGCGTTTGCTACCAGCGTGTTCTGTACGTCGACGATCACGCCTGCAGAGGCGTCGGCTCGGGAGAACTCTTCGACGGCCAGGATCGCCTCGAAAAACTTGCCGCCTGCACCACCGTATTGTTCCGGAATCTCGATGCCCATCAGGCCGAGTTGAAAGAACTGCTCGAGCAGGGCGTGATCGAATATGCCTTTCTCATCCATCTCTCGGGCCAGTGGACGAATTTTGTCGTCGGCAAACTGGCGCACGTTGTCGCGGAAAAGGATTTCGTCTTCGGTGAGAGTGGTGAGAGGGGAGGGAAGCGCAAGCTGCAGAGTCTCCGGCATGAAGCACCTCAATTATGACGACGCGTGTGGCTGCGTCTGGGCAGGATGAAGAACCGGAAATTGTAGCAGCAGAGTGCATGTGGTCGGCGACCGCTCGGTCGGCTAATCTCGGTTGGGAAAAAAGGCCGCGTGCATCTGCGCGAGCATTCGGCCTGCGGGGCGACTTTGTGGCGAATGTTTATCACTTAGTACCCCCTCCCCTCCCCCCTCCTGTCTAGTGGAATCATGGAGTTGGCGGGAATTATCCCGCTCGGTCTTTGAATCGAAAGGGCTTACATCAAAGTATTCCGAAATAAGGAGTTAGGGGATTTCTTAGGATGAGTGGGTCTTCGAAGTGGGGTAGAGCGTGTCAAGCCCCCTACTTTGGGTCGAATAACGGTTTTTCAAAGATCGCTGAGGTGATCTTGGACCAGTGCACGGGTCTCCTAGGAGACGAGCCACTTCGACTTAAACATACAGGCCATTTCCATTGTCGGCGATGGATGGTTGAGAGTCTGTGATGGTGCGCACGGCGTGTTTGTGATGAAAGATCTCAGCGGCTGACGGTCAGAGGAAAATTCCAAGATCGAGGCGGCGTGGAATCACAGGTCTCGAAATGGACGAGACGTAGGGCACCCGGCAGTCCTGCAGTTTTACCCGGAATCGAGATGGTTTCTTCAGATAGACTGTCGGGAAAAAGCCCGGACGGCGACTGGGTTGGAACGAACCGCCACGCATATAGCTCAGAGAGGGAAGATCAGTCTTTGTCAAGGAGATGGAAATTTATGCCCGATGTCACTGTCCTGATTATTGGCCTCCTCCTTATAGGCGGATATGCAGCCCTAAACCTAAATTGGCGAAACAAAGGAAACAAGGATGTCAGCTCCGAAATCAGAAAAAAGAGGAGGGTAATAGACGCACTGGAGGTTGGTCAGGACGTTTACTTGTATAACGGGTGTCACTGGCGATGGGGTAAGGTGGTCAGACTTTATCCGGAAGGAATATACGTACAACCTCATCAAGAGTTAGAACAATCCGAAAACTGGAGCCCGCAAGAGGATGTGGAACTGTGGTTTGACTACGATGGCAGGGGGTCCGGCGAAGAGGGCACGTGTGAGGACGTTTGGTACATAAATGACCTACCATTCGCGGAGCGACGAAGAGGGCACGTATGAGTGCGGCGCTTAGTATGTGTGGTACGACCGGAGTCTGACTGCTGATAAACCCCGGCTACACTCATTGACCTCAAAAGCGTCATGAGGATGAGATGGCAAGATTGACCGCCGCCGTGGAATCCCACCCTTGCGCACAGAACGCGCAAGGATGGGGCACCCTCGGGCACGGCTTGGTCTGACAAGATCAAAGTCAAAGGCAGCGGACAGGAGTGTCCGCTCCACACGATCTTATTTCGGCACTAGCTCGGCAACCGTCAGTTTGTCGGCTTTGCGCAACTCGGGAAATAGGAAGGCCCACGTGGCAATCACTATCAGAGTTCCAATTCCTCCCAGGACGACTGCGGGAACCGTGCCGAACCATTGGGCGGTCAGGCCGGATTCGAATTCGCCGAGTTCGTTCGAAACTCCGATGAAGAGCATATCGACGGCGTTGACGCGGCCGCGCATTTCGTCGGGAGTTGCGACTTGAACTAACGTTGCGCGAATGATGACGCTCACCATGTCACTCGCTCCGAGCAGGAAGAGCGCAATCAGCGACACTATCAGGCTGTGGGAGATGCCGAAAATGATGGTCATCGCTCCGAAGGATGCGACGCACACCAGCATGGTGATGCCGGCGCGGCGGCGAATCGGATAGTGCGCCACGACGATTGCCATCAGCGCGGCGCCCACTCCCGGAGCGCTGCGCAGCAAGCCGAGTCCCCAGGGGCCGGTGTGCAGGATTTCTTTGGCATAGACGGGGAGAAGAGCGACTGCTCCGCCCAGCAACACGGCGAACATGTCGAGCGAGATCGAACCGAGGATGACTTTCTTCTCCCAGATGAAACGGAACCCGGCGAGCACGGTGCGCAGGTTTACCGGTTCTCTCTGGGCCATCGCCTTTTCCGGCGAATCGGCCAGCGGGTGAATGCGCAGCGTGAAGATCGTGGAAAGAATCGACACAGCAACGGCAAGCGCGTAGACCGCTTCCGGGCCATGAAACGCAGCGTAGGCGATTCCTCCAACGGCAGGGCCGGCGATGGTTGCGATCTGAAAAGTGCTGGCATTCCAGGCGACGGCGTTGGAAAAATGCTCCTCTGGTACAAGGTGAGGCAGGATGGCGCGACTTGCCGGCCAGTTAAAGCAGCGGAAGATTCCGAGCAGGACGAGGACGATGTAGATCAGATGTACCGAGCGTATTTCAGCCGATCGTGGAGCGCGCCAGCTGATCGCCAGCAGAAGCGCCGAGCACAGAGCGAATCCGGCGTAGCACCAGATCAGCAGCTTGCGTCGGTCAAAAATGTCGGCGGCGTGTCCGGCAAACAGGAAGAGCGCGAACCCGGGAAGAAACTGGGCCAACCCGACGTATCCGAGATCGATGGGCCGGTGCGTGATCTCGTAGACCTGCCATCCCACGGCGACCGATTGCATCTCCAGCGCGACGACGATGAAGAAACGCGCGAGCGTGTATGCAACAAAATTGGGATAGGTGAACGCGACACGCCCGGCAAGGCGCGGGTCTTTCTCGGTGAGCATTCTTTATTACTTTGCCATAGAACCAGCTCCTAGCTCTTAGCTGTTAGCTCTTAGCAAAATCTTTGGCCTGCGGCTTCTTCAGATCGGGGCTACTTTCTATTGATCAGCGAGGCCACGTAGCCAGCGCCGAAGCCATTGTCAATGTTCACTACGCTTACATTTGAGGCGCAGGAGTTCATCATTCCCAGCAGAGCGGCCAGGCCCTTGAAGGCTGCGCCGTAGCCTACGCTGGTGGGGACTGCGATCACCGGAACTCCGACCAGGCCTCCGACCACACTCGGCAGAGCGCCTTCCATTCCGGCGCACACTACGATGACGCGCGATTTTGCTAACACTCCGCGATGAGCAAGCAGGCGGTGAATGCCGGCTACGCCTACGTCGTAGACGTGCTGTACCTCATTTCCCATGAGTTCGGCGGTGACGACGGCCTCTTCGGCGACCGGGATGTCGCTGGTTCCCGCCGATACGACGGTGATCACGCCTTTGCCATAGCGCTTGCGATCGCGTTTCAGGACGATGGCTCTCGCCAGCGGCCGGTAGTCAGCGCGATTCACTTTGGCTGCGACGGCCGAGTACTGTTCTTCCGTCGCGCGGGTGGCCAGCACATTGCCGCCGTGCTCGGAGAGGCGATGGAATATCTCCGCAACCTGCCGTGGCGTCTTTCCTTCGGCGAATATCACTTCCGGCATGCCGGTGCGCAGGACGCGATGATGGTCAACTTTGGCAAACCCGAGGTCTTCGAAGGGGAGATGCCGGAGTCGCTCGACGGCCTCATCGGCAGACAGCTTCCTGGATCGTACTTGGACGAAGAGTTGGTGGATGGATTTCGGATTCATGGGATGTTGAAAGCATTCTAGAGGAAGGCAAAGGAGCCAGGTTTCAAGGTTTCAGGGTTTCAATGTTTCAATGTAAATCGCATCAAAGGCTCTTTGAAACCCTGAACCCTTGAAACTTTGAAGCTTTTCGCCGGTCAACCAACTCTTTACCCACGCCTTATCAATTACTTACATAGATTACTCCAGTGGTTCTACGCCCTTCGGAGAGATTGCCCCGGCCTCCGCCACACCCTATAATCTGCATACTCTGGTTCTTGATTCTTCGGCAGGTTTTGCGGGTAGGTGGGCCCTAAAGTAAGTGTGTCTTCTGGCCGATTTTATAGGTCGACCAGTTTTGTGGCCGATGCGAACCCGTATGTCTAGACGCCTGCAAATCGCGCTGATGCTGAGTTTGACCGCAACCTCCTTTCTTTTCATGTTTATTTCGACTGTGCCGGTTTCCGCGCAGACGAAAGGGATTACTCCGTTGACCGACGAATCCGGCCGCAAGATTTGGGTCAACGGCGACGCGCCTTCGGCAAGTTCAGAAAGCGAGAGTTCGACTTCGGCCCGCTCTCCGCTGGTTTACTGGAGCTTGAAGGAGCACCGTTTCAAGCCAGTCCCAACGAACGGCGCGACGATGCGAGCGGCGCGTTCGGCGGCTTCTGAAGTGAACACCTATTTGGACGGACGATCGCAGCGCAGCAAACAGATCTTCAATCGCGCGTTTACACAAGAAGAGATTGACGCGTCCATTAACGAAGCGGCGGCACGGCACAACGTTGATCCCAGCCTCGTGCGGTCGGTCATCAAAGTGGAGTCGAATTTCAATCCCAACGCGGTTTCACGCAAGGGAGCCATGGGGCTGATGCAGTTGATGCCTTCGACGGCGCGTTCGCTCAATGTTTCCAATCCCTTTGACCCGCAACAAAACGTGGACGCCGGGGTTAGGCATCTAAGGAGCTTGTTGGACAGCTATGGCGGCAACGTTCGTTTGAGCCTGGCGGCTTATAACGCCGGTTCGCGGGCGGTGGCGCGCAGTGCGGGCGTACCGCGCTTCCGGGAAACACAGAACTATGTTCGGCGGATCACGAACTTGTACAACGGAGGCAGCGAGCCGGGCTCGTTTGTGATCGGAAGTCCGATTGACGGCTCGAGGCATGAGCCCGTGCGCATGGAACGGGATGCTCGGGGCGTTTTGTATATCAGCAACACCGAATAGCGAGCTTTCGTGTGGTAGCGGGAGCGTGTTATTGAATCATTGAAACATTTAGTCATTGAGGCATTGAACGATTGGCCCAATGGAGAAATGACTCAATGGCTCAATGAGTCAATGATTGAATGTCTTCTACGACCCTATCTCGAGGCAGCCGAGCCTTTCGCCTTAGCGTAGCGTTCCTGCTCGTCCTACTGCCGCTGGTTCCCGCATCCGCTCGCGTCCACCACAACGATGCCTGGGCTCGTCAGCAATTCGGCAAAGCGGAACGCATGCGGGAAGCGCTCAACGGGCGTCCAGCCGGCGAGCGCACGCGCCGCGAATACCAGCATGTGATTGACGCCTACCGCCGCGTTTATTTCGGGTCGCCGGCATCGTCCAAGGCGGATCCCAGTGTTGTTGCCACTGCCGAGCTGATGGTGGAGATGGGCCGCCGCTTTGACGACAACAAGATTCTGCGCGGAGCCGTCGATCAGTACCGCTTCCTGCGAAAGGAATATCCGGGCAGCAAGTATCGCTTCGATGCGCTGTTTACGATTGGCGAGATTTACAAGGACGATCTCAATGATCCGGAAGAGGCGCGGACGGTTTTTCAGGATTTTCTGCACCGCTATCCGCGCAACCGGCTGGCGGATGATGCCCGCTCTGCCGTGAAGGAGATGGACGCGGAAGCTGACGAGATGGAGCGGACGGCGCAGAAGGGCGCACACAAGGCACGCACAAATTCAGGCATGGAAGCCGCCGTCGATAGTGCCACCGCCGAATCTGCTGTTACCGCCAGCGCCCGCCGCAGCACGCTGCCGCGGGTTACTGGAGTTCGCCACTGGTCGACACCCGACTACACGCGGGTGGCCATCGACGTCGAGCAGGAAGTGAAATTCGGCTCGCAGCGTATCTCGCATCCCGACCGCATTTTCTTTGATCTCCGCGATACGAAGCTTGCTTCGACGCTGGTGGGCAAGACTTTCGATGTGGACGATGGCTTTCTGAAGAAGATCCGCGTGGCGGAGTTTCAGCCGGGGAGGACGCGGATTGTGCTGGAAGTCGACGACCTTGCGAGTTATGACGCTTTTTTGCTGCCCGATCCCTACCGTCTGATTATCGATGTGCACGGCAAGCAGAAGCGCACCATGCTCGTGGCGAAGGCGGATACTTCTGCTACGGCAGTTCCGACTGACACGAATGACGAGTCTAACCAGCCAAGCCCCGCCAAGGCAGAAGAAAGACTGTCCGACCAAAAGAAGCTGGCGCCATCTGACAAGAGCGCCGTTGGCTTCACGAAGTCATCAGCGGTTGAGACTGACTTGCCGGCGGAAGATTCGGCTGATGCCAAGCCGCCAGACTCCGCTAAGTCGGCTAGTGGCATTGGGGTGATCAAGACCACAGTTGCAGTGAAGGGATCGAGCAGACGGATTCCGAAGACGATTGTCGAGGCCGACGACAAGGCGCCGACAAAGGTGGCGACGCTCGACCACGAAAAGATTCAGCCTGAAAAGACACCGAGTGACGCCGCGGGTACGGCAAGTACGGATGAAACAAAGCCCGCAAAAAAGGACCTGGCGGCAACATCTGCCAAACATCGCAAGAAGGCGCATGCAGCTGCGGCTGCGGATGAAACCGCCGACCTTCGTCCGGAGACGCGAGAGGCCCGGCCCACCGCGGCTGGGGACCGCTCTCTGATTCGCGCTCTCGGGCTGAAGATCGGGAAGATCGTGATTGACGCCGGTCATGGCGGCCACGACACGGGCACGATTGGTCCGAATGGGCTGCTGGAAAAAGATGTTGTGCTGGACGTAGCGAAGCGGCTTGGCCGCCTGCTGGAGACGCGACTGGGGGCCGAGGTGATCTACACCCGGCAGGACGACACGTTCATTCCGCTGGAAACGCGCACGGCGATTGCGAATCGAGAGCGCGCCGACCTGTTTATCTCGATTCACGCTAATTCCAGCCATGATTCCGACGCACGCGGGGTTGAGACCTACTATCTAAATTTCACCTCGTCGCCCGAGGCGCTGGAAGTTGCGGCCCGCGAAAACGCAGTTTCGGAGAAGTCGATTCACGAGCTGCAAGACCTGGTGAAAAAGATCGCGCTGAAAGAGAAGATCGAGGAATCACGCGAATTTGCCGGCGACGTGCAGGAATCGCTCTATGGCGGCCTTTCCCTGAATAGCGCCGGTATCCGCAATCGCGGTATCAAGAAGGCTCCGTTCATTGTGCTGATTGGGGCTAATATGCCGTCGATCCTGGCCGAGATTTCCTTCGTTTCCAATCCCACCGACGAGCGCAAGCTGGAAACCTCAGAGCACCGGCAGC
>Ga0075030_100004927_pt1 | contig 12043 bp, 9 predicted proteins | sample LitLauG_LLR_2012_FD_71393 | JGI IMG/M metagenome (GOLD analysis project Ga0075030, IMG submission 71393) | Freshwater sediment microbial communities from Pennsylvania, USA - Little Laurel Run_MetaG_LLR_2012 | ecosystem: Environmental > Aquatic > Freshwater > Creek > Sediment | place: USA... | reverse complement strand
GCCTTGCCTCGGACCAGGAGGACAAGAACGATCACCAGGAACGGCACGGCCGTTGACCAGCCCGGAGTGTGGATGTAGTTCGTCGACTCGGATTCGAGCACGCCGATCAGGAGTCCACCGGCCAGCGTGAGCGGGAACGAGGAGAATCCTCCGAAGAGAGCTGCGGCGAGCGCGGGGACCGCCGCCAGCGTCAGAGCTTGAGGCGAAAGCGACGTGATCGGGGCGAGCAGGATGCCGGCCATCCCGGCCAACGCGCCTCCAGCGGCCCAGTTGCCGGCGGCGAGCAGGTTCGGTGAGTGGCCGAGGGATGCAGCAGCCACTTGATTTTCGGCGGCCGCTGTCGTCCTCAGGCCGAAGAGCGTCCTGCGGTAGATCACCCACAGTACCGCCGTGAGCACAACGGTGATCGCCAGGTTGATGAGGCGGTCTTCGCCGACGATGATCGTCGACGTCAGCTTGACCGCTCCGCTCGGGAAGACGCCGGCCACGGTGAGGGGGGTGACTCCGTACCGGATGGTCGCTGCTTGGGTGATCGCCGCGACGATCGCGAGGGTGGCAACGACTCGCAACAGCGGAGATGCGTGCCGGAGTCGCCGCATGATTCCAGCTTGGATGAAGGCGCCGAGCGCCGCCGCCGCGAGCACCCCGAGGATCATCGCGATCGGGGTCCCGGTCGAAGGCCGCAGCTCGTAGAAGATCGCGACGCCGAAGAGACCGACCGCGCCCTGCGCGAAGTTGACCACTCCCGATCCCCGGTAGACGAGCACGATGCCGAGGGCCAGGAGGCTGTAGGCGCTGCCAGGGCCAACACCCAGGAGTAAGTATTTTGCGAAAACCTCCACGGCGTGACTCTTTCCTGAGGATGCGCAGCGGGCCGATCACCAAGCCACCGCCTGCTGCTCAGCCCCGATGGGGCCGAGCAGCAGGCATGGCGTGCCGAACAACAAGACGCTAACCGAGGGTCTTGACGCCTGTCCCGCCTCCGAGCGGCAGGAGCTGGCCGTCCTTGAACTCGTAGATCCACATCGTGTCGTTGAACAGCCGAGGCGCCTTCCCGCCGAACGCTGTGCTCGGTGTGGAGAAGTTGACTGGGGGGATGATGTTGCCGATGGTGAAGTTCGTGACCTGGGCAGCCGCCGCGGCGATGCCCTTCGCGTCGATGCTCGTGGCGCTCTCGGCGACGGTCTTGAACAGGAGGGCTGCCTCCCAGGCCCATATGACATGCCCGGTCAGGTTGGACGGGTCGGGGCAGAACTGCTTGCAGGCGGCCAGGAATTGCTGATAGCCGGCGCTCTGATAGTCGTCCTGGGAGGTCACATAGATGTTCTGGACGCTGGCGCCGAGGTACTGGCTCACGCGGCTGGCGTCCATGATTCCGCTCGACACCTCGAACTTGGCGCTGCTGCCTTGCTGCTGCATGCCCTTGATGAGCTTGACGTAGGCATCGACAGTAAGGCCGTTGATCACGACGTCGGGCTTGGCCTGGACCTCGGCTGCGACCTGCGGCGTGATGTCAGCTGCCGTCGTCGCTATGGCCACGCTGCCCACGACACTGCACCCGATTGTGGCGCAAACCGTCTTGAGCAGCGCCGGGAGGGCAGCCGCGGCCGGCGTGTTGAGGTGAGGAGCCCCGAGCGTCTTCGCTCCGAGCAGCTTGACCGCGAGCGGTGCCGACCCGATCGAGTTGAACAGTCCCGCGTTGAGCGGGAACATGTTGGACGCCGCGAAGTCGGCCTGCGAGAACATCCCGCCGCCCAACGTGACCATGCCGGCGGCCTGCTCGAGGGGGTCCATGGTGGCGCCGTACGCCGACATCCGGTCGATCTCCGCGACTGCTCCCTGGCTGATGCCGTCCCGCACGCATGTAGCCGCGGTGTTCGGGTCGTTGTTGTCGCTGCAGAGGATGATCGAGAGCGGCCGGCCCTTCACGCCACCATTGGCGTTGATGTAGGCCTCGGCCATCTTCAGCCCGTTCGTTGCGTCCGTCGCGGTCAAGGGCTGGGTCACGGCGAGGACCTTGATCGGAGGGCCCGAGGTCGAGGCCGTGGTGGGGGATGCGGCTGGCGATCCAGATGCGCTACTCGAGGCCTTACTGCTGCTGCTGCACGCAGCGAGAACCATCACGCCCGCCGTCACCACCACGGCGACGGCACGACTCGAACCTTTAACACGCACTTCTCCCCCTTTGGCCACAGCCGGGTCTGGTTTCGGTGGAGCTTATACTATACTGACCCGTCAGGTCAACAAATTTGGTCCCCGGTCTTCGACGGCCTCATCCAGGCGGCCACCGGTACGGCCGCCGCCGAGTCCGACGTGCGACCGCATCGAGCATCGACTCTTCAGTCACGTCCCCATGAACTGGCGGGGCCGTCCGCTGACGAGCCACGAGGTCGCCGTTGATCTCATCGGCACGACCACGACGCGTACCGGCCTCAAGGGCATGCCGGGCTCGACCGTGGGAGCTGTCCCAAAGGCGAGTGGAACTACACGATCAACGGCTCAAGGCTCAACGCACGACCCCGAACGGAATTACAACGAAGTACTTTCCGCAGAGGGCCCTGCGCTTGAACTTGGACCAGCACGCTCCTGACCAGTCAGGCTACTATCTTGAGGATCCTGCACGGAGCTCGGATGGACGATGGCACACGAGACATTCGACCATGGCATTCCGCCCGAGCTTGCCCCTGTTCGAGCCGGCCAGGAGCTCCCGTGGAAGGCCCTCGAGGCGTACTTGCGACCCATTCTTCAGGTTGATGGTCCCATCACTGTGTTGCAATTTCCCAACGGCTCCGCAAATCTGACATACCTTCTCACCTTCGTGGACAAGCAGTTTGTCCTGCGTCGTCCACCGTTCGGCAGGATTGCTCCCGGGGCCCACGACATGAAACGGGAGTACAGAGTGCTCTCCCGTCTCTGGTGCGAGTTCGGGCGCGCACCTCGTGCATTCGTGCTGTGCGATGACCACAACATCATCGGCAGCGATTTTGTCGTTTCCGAATACCGCAAGGGTGAGGTCGTGTGGGCTGCGCTACCGCAGTCAATGGCGGACCTACCCAATGCGGGACGACGTATCGGACTGGCAACTGTCGACGCATTGGCCATGCTGCATCTAGTCGAGCCAGCGGCTTGCGACCTGGACGATCTCGGTCGCCCAGTCGGGTACCTCGCACGGCAGCTCACCAGCTGGCGACGGCGGTGGGAGCTTGTAGCCACAGATGAACACATGACCGTTATGACGTCGACCGCCGCCCAGCTGGAACGAACCTTGCCCACTTCGACTACTGCAACACTTTTGCACAATGACTTCAAAACCGACAACTGCCAGTTTCTGCCTGCCAAGCCCGATCACGTGAGTGCCGTGTTCGACTGGGATATGGCCACTCTGGGCGATCCGCTGGCCGATCTTGGGACCCTGCTGAACTATTGGCCCGATCCATCTGACAGCCCCGATGACAGAGCCCTGCATGTCGCTGGGCTGGAGCTGCTCGGATTTCCCTCTCGTGCCGAACTCATCGAGCGCTACACGTGCCGCACCGGATTCGACACATCTCACATCGCGTGGTACGAGGCATTCGCTTGCTGGCGAACATGCGTGATTCTGCAGCAGCTTCATCAGCGGTACCTCCGTGGTGAGACTACGGACGAGCGGATGGCAAATCGTGGCCAGCCGATCGGGATGCTTTCTCGTCGAGCCGCGCGGATCCTCGCAGGACGATAAACGGGGCGACACTGCACAATGACCGCGGAGGCGACGCACAGTGCGGCGTTGAAGTGTATTCACGATGGCGCATGGAAGGAGCGAAGAGAGATGGAGACCTTCACCCTTGAGGGTAGGGTAGCTTTGATAACTGGAGGCAGTCGAGGTCTTGGACGAGAGATGTGCAAGGCATTCGCCGAGCGCGGAGCCGACGTAGTAGTGGCAAGTCGGAAACTGGACGCATGCCGATTGTTGGCAGACGAGATCGAGTCAACGACTCGGTCGAGATCCGTGGGCTTGCAGTTCCATGCTGGAGTGTGGTCGGAGTCCGAGCGGCTCGTCGAAGAAGTGTACGGGCGCTTCGGGCAAGTAGACATCCTCGTCAACAACGCCGGGATTGCCCCGCTCTATCCAAGTCTCTCAGCGGTCACAGAGGAGTTGTTTGACAAAACGGTCGGGGTGAACTTCAAGGGCCCTTTCCGGCTCTCGGCCCTCGTGGGCGAGCGAATGGTGGGGCAGGGTGGCGGTTCGATCATTAACGTCAGTAGCGTCGGCTCACTTGAACCGAAGCCAGACCACCTCGTCTACGGGGCGGCAAAGGCAGCGCTGAATGCATTGACATGTGGTCTCGCTCGGGCCTTCGCGCCGACTGTTAGATGCAACGCCATTTTGCCTGGGCCATTTCTGACCGATATTTCCGAGGCATGGGACCTCGAGGCTTTCGGTCGCGACGCGAACGCGAACATTCCGCTCGGGCGAGGCGGACGTCCAGATGAAATCGTCGGGGCAGCTCTCTACTTTGCAAGCGATGCTTCGAGTTACACCACTGGTTCGCTCCTGAAGGTGGACGGCGGACGAGTTTGGGGGACGTGACCCTGAACTGTGGGACAGTAATGGGGCTCGCAGCTCGGCTTCCGAATACCTGAAATCACCGTCAACGTCGGCGTCGTACGGACAGACTGTCTTGGCCGAGGGCAACTGACGTTCAGCAATATGAACTGTGCCAAACGCGTCAAGCGTGCGTGCCGTTCGGATTCACGGGATTACGCATCTTCATGATCAGGGTCCTGCTCTACGCCGGCAGGCCCAACTGGGAGCTACTCGCCACCATCTCACCCCGATTGACTCCAAAGCGCCGGGAATAGCGACCTGTATGGCGCCTGACTTCTTTGCGCAGGTGAATGCAAGGAGCCCGATAGCGCCAGCTAGAGGCTTTCCGAACGGCACTCACGTGCAATGGCTCCGACCCGTCCGTTACGGAGATCTTCGACGGCCACTCGAACGTCGTCGTGGACGCCGCTGAGGAACTCGAGGGCAAGTGAATAATCACTCGTCGAGATCTGCGCAAATTTCAACCACTGATTGCACGCCACTTTGGTCGTCCGGATTGCGAACTGTGGACCATCGGCGAGCCGCCTAGCAATCTCCATGGCACGCGCGAGCGACTCGCCCTGCTCGGCGATCTCGGTGACTAACCCAAACCGTTCCGCATCCTCGGCTGTGATTGAGTCTCCGGTTAGGAGGTACTTCTTGGCCCTGGTGAGGCCCATGGCCAGTGGCCAGATCATCGTGCCGCCGTCGCCTGCCGTGAGTGCTGCACGGATGTGGCCATCAGCGACAAGCGCGTGACGCTCCATGATGATGAAGTCGCAGAGGAGGGCGAATACCGCGCCTGAGCCCATCGCGGCACCGTTCAAAGCGCACACCACGGGCTTGTCGCAGTTGATGTGTGACTGGACGATTTCGCGCGCTTCGCGCATGAGCCCGAGCGCCGTTGCGGGCGACTGATTCATTTCCTCGAGGACGTCGAGATCGCCGCCGACGGAGAATGCTCGTCCCTTTCCGGTGACTACCGCGACTCGAACATCGTCGTCGGCGTTGATGTCGCGAAGAATCGTGGACATCTCCGTGTGATCTTCCCGGCCGCATGCGTTCATCTTGTCCGGTCGGTTGAACGCGATAAGCGCGATCTCGTCGCGTACCGTTACCTCGAGATAACGGTACTTGTCGTAGCGGCCAGAGCTTACGCTCTGCAGATCATTGTGCCCAGTCATGGTTTATCAGCTGCGAGGTACATCGCTTGGATTTCCGGCATTCCGATCAGTGCCCGACCTCGCAGCGGCCGATTGGGCCCGATCGAAGTCCCGCACTGTTCGACGAACGCGGCCCGGGTGACCATGGACGCGGCACATGTGCTGGCTTACGTCGACGGAGCGATCGCCGTTTGGGCGGCGCGGCTACGGTTCGTTGTCCAACTGGCCGGAGGTGACCACGGCGTGTCGATCGTCGCCAAACTGGGGTCGGCTATCTTCCAATCGAAGATGCGCTCGGCGTTCTGATAGCTCACCTTGTCGATGACGTCGCTGGGGATGCCGTCGAACACTTCCGCGTAGATCTCTTGGGTGTGCGGGAAGGGCGTGTCGGAGTGCGGGTAGTCGGATTCGCTGAGGATGTTGTCCGGCCCGATGTGCTCCCAGAGCTTCAGGCCGATCGGCTCGTCGACCATGCAGTTGGACATGTTGCGGCGGAACACCTCGGATGGCTTGAGCTCGTGCTTACCGGCCCAGTGCTGGTGGCGGTCGATCATGCGGTCACAGCGCTCGAGCACGGAGGGGACCCATCCGATCCCGGCCTCGGACCACACCATCTTGATGTCCGGGAACCGTTCCGGGATCCCGGAAAGGAGCATGTTCACGAATGCCATCATGCCGGTCATGTTGCCGACCGCGATCGCAGCGGCAAACGAGGCGTCCGGGTCGACGGGCGGCCGGTAGCCGCTGGAGAGGATGTGCATGCAGATCGGCAGGCCGGCCTCTTCGCAGACACCCCAGATGGGGTCCCAGTGGCCGTTCTTGACGTGGAAGGACGGGAACCCGTCGGGCATCGGGTTCTCGACGAAGGACAGGGCCTTGGCGCCCTTGTCGACGCAACGCCGAATCTCTCTCTCGGCGAGCTTGGGGTCCCACACGGTCGTGATGATCATGGGCACGAAGAGGCCCGGGGGGCCACTCGGGCACCACTCATCGAGCACGAAGTCGTTCCACGCCTTCACGCATTCGTAGGCCAGGTCCTTGTCCTTGAACCCGGCGAACAGCATCCCGCCGAACCTGGGCAGGGTCGGGAACGAGATGGACGCGAGGATCCCCTGGGACAGCAGGTCCCGGGCCCGCTCCTTGGGGTCGTAGCAGCCGGGGATCATGTCGGAGAACCGGGTTGGCTCCATGTCCCACTCTTCGCGTGGCTTGCCGGCGACGGCGTTCAGCCCCATGGTGGTGAGGCGCGTGTCCTCGTAGACCCAGAACTCGCGGCCGTCCTCTTCGGTCACGTGGGGCGCCGTGTCGGCATACTTCGCGGCCACGCGGTCCGCCCACACGTTCGCATGCTCGATGATGTGGTCGTCGACACTGAACAGCTTGAACATGTTGATCCTCTCTCAGCTCGATGGGCGAGCAACGACGTTGGCTGCGCAGAACGCGGCGATCTCTTCGGGGCTGTAGCCGAGATCGTTGAGGACGGCGTCTGTGTCCATTCCGAACCGGGGTGCGCCGGCCCAGATGCGTCCCGGGCGCTTCTTGAACTCGGGCACCACCTTGACGCCGCGGATCTCCTCGCCGTCGACTGATTGCCAGCTGGTGAAGACGTGGCGCGCCTGATAGTGAGGGTCCGCCAGAGCGTCCTCGTACGTGTAGCTGGCGCTGCAGAGGATTCCGTGGTCGCTGAAGATCTTGGCAACCTCTTGGGCGGAGTGCTCCTTGCAGAATGCGTGCACGCGGCGCTCGAGCTCATCGCCCGCCGGCGTGCCGAAGCGGACGATGTAGGAGCCCGCGGGGTAGTCGCTCGAGCCGTACTCCAGGCCGAACAGCGGGAGCGATCGTCGCAAGACTCCTTCGCCGCGAAGGATGACGTAGACGTCGCGCCCGTCGCCGCAGGTGATCACACCGCTCCCCGGCGAGCGGCTGTGTAGCGAGCTCGCTCGGCTGGGCTCCTCACCCTCGTTCAAGTACAGCAGGGGCTGCACGCCCCCTGCCCTCAGGAGGATCTCGAACATGGCGACGTCGATGCTTTCCCCCTCACCCGTCGCGCGGCTGCGAAGCAGCGCAGCCAGAACCGCCGTGCTCGTGTAGAGCGCCGTGAGGTAGTCGGCGGTGTTGGGAACCGCGGGCGTCGCCGGCCCGTCGGGGTTCCCGTTGAGCTGCAGGTAGCAGCCGAAGGCCTGCGCGATCGGGTCCGTGGCCGGCCGCCCGATGTAGTCCGCGTCCCCCGTCTGCCCGTAGCCCGAGATGTGAGCGATCACCAAGGCCGGGTTGGCTGCCCACAGCACCTCATCCGTCAGGCCCCAGCGGGCGAACTGACCGCCCTTGGAGTTCTCGATGAACACCTCGGCGTTAGCCAGTAGCCGCAGCAGGATCTCACGGCCGGCGGGTGACGGGATGTCGATGGCGAGGTTGCGCTGGTTGCGCCGCTCCTGCTCGATCATCAGCGGCCGCAGGTCGCGGGTGAACTCGGGCGCCGTCGCGTTCTCGAGCCAGAGGACATCGGCGCCGAACTCCGCGAGCACCGTCGACGCCCAAGGGCCCGCGATGGCGACGCCGGAGTACACAATGCGCACACCGCTCAGCGGCCCGAAGTCCGGTGGACGCCTTGCCTGGTGCCGCTGACCTTCTTTCACTTCTGTCACCCTGACGACCCTCCTGAACGACGACACTGGGCGTTGCTTCAGTGGACACTGACTGGTCGGTATACATTACCGTCCACTCGGGTGTCCTGTCAATAGCAAATCCATCGAAGGCCACGCGCCGGCGAGCGGCGCGCGACTGGCTGGACAGGCAAGGTCGTTACCGCTCCAGCGATTAGCGGAGCTCAGTCAGCAGACGGCGCCGAGGTCTCCCTATGGCGCGGCCGGAACCTCGTTTGATCGCGAGCAGACCCCGCTGAGGATGAGCGCAGTGGTCTCCCGCGCGAATTCGGCGTTCTTCATCTTCCCCCCCGGTTGATACCAGCGGACCATCGAGTCGAGGATCGCCAGGACGACGGTCGCAGCCGCGGCTGGATCGCTGACGTCGAACTCGCCCGCGCTATCTCCCGCAGCGATGATCTCCCGGATCAGGCCGTCGGCGACCGCCAGCCGTCCACGCACGTAGTCGAGGTGGTGTTGTGATAGGTGACCCAGCTCGTCGGACAATACGATCAGCTCGTCTTGGTGGTGCTCGACCATGGCCAGGTGCTGCTCGACCAGGAGCTCGAGCCGGCCAGCGGCAGAGGCGGGCTGCGCGAGCACCTTGCTCCAGCGCCGGATGCGCTCGTCGACAATGCTGCTGACCACGCGGTAGAGCAGATTCTCCTTCGACAGGACGTGGTAGTAGAGGGTCGCCTTCACCAGACCCAGCTCGTCGGCCAGCGTCTGCATCGAGGCGCTCGCGAACCCCTGTCGGCTCATCATCTTCGCCGCCACCCGCTGGATGTCGTCGAGCGGATGCTTGGAGGTAAGCGGCGGAGCTCCTCGTTCGAACTCGGGCAGTGCCATGCGAAGCATTGTACCGGCGGTCGGCGCGCCGCCGGCGCGGCGAGGCGCAGCGGCCTCCCCTGCCGGACGGCTAGGCGACGCCGAGCGCCGCACGCTCAGCGATCGTCCTGGCGCGATTCTCCCGGACCCCGCGCGACGTCGGTGCGATGTCCCAGTCGCGTACCTCCCCGCGAAGCGCTCCCACCGTGCACGACTCGGGCGCCCGCCTCGGAAACGGATCGAACTGCAGGAGCCGCATCGCGTTGCCATGGGTGATGGCCGCGAGGTCCGCTGCGCCCAACGGAGCCAGCGAGGCCGCCGCCAGCTCGGGCGACTTCGGCCACGTGCCATCTGAGTGCGGGTAGTCGCACTCCCAAGTGACGAGCTCCCGATTGAGGTGGTCGAGGCTCGCGACGCCGAACTTGTCCTCGATGAAACACGTGATGACGTGCTCGTTGAAGATCTCGCTGGGCAGTCGCCCGTCAAGATGTTCACCAGTCCATGCGGAGTGATGCGTGAAGACTTGGTCGGCGCGCTCGAGGAAGTACGGGACCCATCCGATGCCACCCTCGGAGAGGCTGATCTTCAGATTGCGAAACTTCCTGAAGATCGGAGACCAGACGTAGTCGGCCGCCGCAGTGAACAGGCTGACCTGGATCCCCGTGAGGTGCGCTGACATGGTCGTCTCGGGCGACGTCGGCGTGATCCCGCCGGTCCCCAAGTGGACGCAGACGATGATCTCGCACTCCTCGCACGCGGCCCAGAAGGGATCCCAGTGGTCGGTGAACAGGGAGGGGAGCCCGAGGTTGTGCGGGTTCGCCGAGAAGGTGACGGCATGCACGCCCTTCGACGCGACCCGCCGCACCTCCTCGGCCATGAGCTGCGGGTCCCATATCGGAGTGATCGCCAGCGGGATGAAGCGATCGGGATACTCGCCGCACCAGCCGTCGATGTGCCAGTCGTTGTAGGCCCGCACCATCGCGAGTGCCTGCTCGGGATGCTTCGCGGCGTTCTCCGCGAACAAGAAGCCGGTGAATCGCACGAACGAGGGAAAGCAGAGGGCGGCGAGGACACCGTTCGCGCTCATGTCCTTCACCCGCTCGTGCACGTCATAGCAGGCTCGACGCATGTGGTCGAAGCTCGTCGGTTCGAGGCCGTACTCCTCGGGCGGCTGTCCCACGACCGCGGACAACCCGACACTCGGCAGCTCCCTGCCGTCGTAGACCCAGACGTCGGTGCCGTCCTCCTTGCGCACCACCCGCGGCGCCTCGTTGGCGAACTTCGCCGGCACTCGTCCTTCGAACATGTCCGGCGGCTCGATGACATGGTCATCGACGCTCACCAAGATCAGATCCTCGACGTTCATCCTGGACTCCTCGCTCAAGGGCATTTTCGGTTATCCACGTCTCGGGGTCTCAGGCTTCGACGGGACCCACGTCTCGAAGACGAACTCTTGGTGCTCAGCAAGCGCCGGGGCTGCGGCGGACCCCATCCCCGGGCGACTGTCGGTGTCCGCCCACCGGATCGGGTCGTACATGCTCGGTAGCCGTCGACCGGGCTCTTCGCCGGCGAGCCGTCGGGCATGGAAATGCTCCTCGTCCGGGATCTCGTCGATGTCGAGCACGGGAGTCCCGATCACGTCATGAGCCGTGAAGAGCTCGACCCACTCATCCCGCTTGCGGGTGGCGAAGATCTGACGAAGCTCCTCGTAGAGCGCGAGGTCTGGCTCGTTGGCCAGCGCCGCCCCGTCAGACCGCCAGCGGTCCACCAGGTCCGGCCGGTCGATCGCGGTGCAGAAGTTGGTCCAGAACTTCCGCTCGAGCGACGCGAACAGGAGCAGCTTGCCATCGGCCGTTTCGTAGAGCGTGTGCAGAGGGCCCAGGTCGTTGGGGTCCGGTTGGCGCCCGTAGCCGCCGAGGGCGTAGGCGAGCCGCGGCGCTCGACAGTCGAGTGCCGCGTCCCAGCACGAGATGTCGATCGCGGCGCCATGCCCCGTCCGCTGGACGCCGACGAGAGCCGCGCAGATTGCGGTGGCCGCGTTCAAGCCCCCAACCCGCGACCCCAGCGAGCCCAGCGACCCGATTCTCGGCGACCCGTTCTCGTACACCACGTTCATCGTGCCGCTGAGCGCGTCGAGCGAGTTGCCGTGGGCAGGCAGCTGCGCGAATGGACCGGTCATGCCGAAGCCAGTGATCGAACAGCGGATCAGCTCCGGGCGCCGCCGGTGAACGTCGTCGAGGAGGTCGCCGAGCGCCTTGAGCGAACCGTGGTCCAACTTGCCCGGCCGGAACGAGTCGACGATGACATCAGCGACCATGGCAAGTTGTTCGAGTTGGGCGAGGCCGTCCGGGGAAGACAGATCGAGGGCCACGCTCAGCTTGCCCCGGTTGTAGACGAGGTGGGTCAGCCCGACGCCATCCACCAGGGGGGGGACGAGGCGGATGTAGTCCCCGCTCCCGGGCTCTTCGACCTTGACCACCTCTGCGCCGAGGTCGGCGAGCTTGCGGGTCGCGATTGCTCCCGGGATCAACCGGCAAAGATCAACGACTCGAATGTCCTCCAAGGGGGCGTACACCGTCGCCGATGCCCGTGGCCGTTCGCCGTCCATGCCCATCGAGTTCTGCTCGCCTCCTTCGACCTATACCGACTAGTCAGTGTCTCTAAGGTAGCAGGCCCAGTGGATTTCGTCAATGGCCGAGGGCAGCGCGCCAGTAACGTGGCGCGGATTCGTCGTACCGACGGGCTGCAGAGCCCCGCTTCAGCGGTTGTGAACGGTGTTCAGCGCATGCAGCGCGGCACTGCATGCGCTGACAAGTTCGAGCGCCTCTTGCCGACTCGCCACG
>Ga0075030_100004926_pt1 | contig 12044 bp, 14 predicted proteins | sample LitLauG_LLR_2012_FD_71393 | JGI IMG/M metagenome (GOLD analysis project Ga0075030, IMG submission 71393) | Freshwater sediment microbial communities from Pennsylvania, USA - Little Laurel Run_MetaG_LLR_2012 | ecosystem: Environmental > Aquatic > Freshwater > Creek > Sediment | place: USA... | reverse complement strand
TGGAGATAGGCGACGAAGCCGGCGAGCAGGATGGCCGCCATCAATAGCGAGGTCGCGACCGGCCGCAAAATAAATGGACGAGAGGGACTCACGGATGCGTGGCTCCGTTTTTGCCGCCGGCGGCCCCTCCTTTAGAGGCTCCAGGAGCGGCTTGGGTGTCGTTATTCTGGCCGCCTGGACGCTGGCCCGATCCGCCGCTGCCGGACGCGCGTGCCGAAACTTTCGAGCCATCCAGTAACTTATCGAATCCAGTGATAGCGACCACTTCCTGCGGCTCAACCCCCTGTACGGCGGTCACCGTTCCGTCCGTGGTGCCGGGCGTAATCGTTCTTATGGAAGCGGTCTGGTCACTCTTAATCACATAGATGAAAGCGCCTTGGGCGTTGCGTTGAATCGCGGGAGTCGGAATCAGCGTCACGTTGCGTTGCGTGTCGACGAGCAATTTGATATTGACGAACTGGCTGGGGAACAGAGCGCTGTCCGTGTTGTCGAAGATGGCTTTGAGCTTCAAGGTTCCCGTGGTTGGGTCAATGACATTGTCGAGGGTCAGGAGCGCGCCCGATGCAAGTTTCGTACTGGCTTCACGATCAAAAGCGTCCACCGTCAGTTTCTTTCCCTTGCGCAATTGCTGTTGAATCTGCGAGAGGAAGTCTTCCGCGATGCTGAAGATCACGGTGATGGGCTGAAGCTGCGTGATGACCACGAGCGCTGTGTTGCTGCTGGCCTGGACGATATTTCCGGGATCGATCAGCCGCAGTCCCACCCGTCCCGCTATGGGCGCGGTGATGTGGGTGTACACCAGATTGAGCCTGGCGTTCGCGAGCTGGCCTTCGTCGTTTTTTACTGTGCCTTCATCTTGCAGAACGACCTGTTGTTGATCGTCCAATTGCTGCTTGGCGATGGCGTTACGACTAAAGGCTTGCTGGTAGCGATCCAGATCGATTCTGGCTTCCGTCAAAACCGCCTGATCGTGCGCTAGCTGCCCCTCGACTTGGGTGAGTGCCGCCTGATAAGGGCGCGAATCGATTTCGATCAGCGGGTCGCCCTTCCGGACCATCTGCCCTTCGCGGTAGTAAACCTGCGTAATCTCGCCTTGCACCCGGCTCGTCACGGTCACCGTATAGACGGGCGTCACCGCGCCCAGCGCGTTCAAGTAGATCCCGATGTCGCCCTGGCGCGCTGCCGCCGTCGTCACCAACACGGGTCGCGAGGCCGCATCACTGCCGGCCTTTGCTGCGGGATCGGTCCCGCGGCGCGTCCACCAGGCAATGCCGCCAACAATTAACACGGCGGCGAGCAGCCAGATCCACCACCGGCGGTTGCGATTGCCAGCTACGGTTGTGTGCTGCACGGATGTTTTGGAATCAGTTGTGTCCGGTCGTTGTTCCGCCACTTGCACTCCTGAAGTCGATGTAGGACAACTGCTTTCACCTTGGACTTCCGGGGAATCTTATCATCTATTCGCTACCCATTCGACGCGCAGCAGGGGCAAACCGGGCCGAGTTTTTTGTGAAGAATTGTCAACACTTCGCTCTCCGGGTCAATTTGCATCGCGTATAATCTGGCGGGTGAGTGCGGTCGAAGATAGCAAATCCGGCAACCAGACCGGCCCCTGGCCCCAGGGAATCGTGCTGCGATGGTTGCTAGCTGGAGTGAGCTTGCTGGGAATCGCTTACGGTGCGGACTATTGCATATTTCGCTATCGGCTGGCAACGAATCGCCAGCCCTTTGGCAGCGTGACCGTGGAACACTACGACGCGGTGCCTCATAAGGACGGTAAAAGCGAGCTTATCTTTGATCCGCCGGCGCAGCAGACGTGTGTACGCAGCCTGTTCCCACACGCCGGGTATCAACCGTGCTGGTTTCTCAGCCGTCACGCTGAGCAGAGGACCGACATGTAGCTATCCGCAGCGGGAAATGCACTGGCGGGACGCGGTAAAGCAAAAGCCGCGTTTTGACCGCAGCGCCTGGATCTAGGCCGTGGTATGAAGCGCCAACTTGTCATAGCGCGACAGGATCTCGCGCTCCGCAATCAGCCAATCCTGGTCCTTGTTGCCGTACTCGCCACCGGCAGTCGCTCTACGCTGCAGGTAGAGTTCGTAGGCGCGGCGCCGAATCTCCTCTTCCATGTTAACGGGAACGTTACGGGGAACGGTGCCGGGAACGATGTTGGCCCTCTTCCCGTTGCCAGGGTTGCCTTTGCGACCCTCCGCAGGAACATCCGTGTTAATTTCGGGTGCAACCTGCACCTCGACAGGCGCAACGGGCACTTCGGCTTTCTTACCGCGTTTGGCGACAGTGTTTCCGGTTGTTTTGCGAGCCATGCAGTACTCCTTACAGATCCCCAACTCGAGGAATGGTCTAACGTGATGAATCAGCGACATACCCGTACCCCGATCGCCGCCGTCGAAACTATTTACGACGAATGATAATTCAATATAACCCGAACGCCTGTGGATTTGTGCTGCGATTTTTTTTCTTGGTACAAGAAAAGATACTTATGGACCGGCACCAGAAGGAGCGCAAGGTTGCCGCAAGGCGTCAAAATTACTCTGGTAACTTGTCGGAAGGTCGCCGACGCCCGCAGGATGAATGAGTAAGGACTAGGCGTCACAATTATGGTATCGACCGGCAATCAGGGTTTCGCGGTTAAGGCCGTCAAAGCCTGCCTCAGCGATTTGGATAAAATGGTTTCGGAGTCGCCGAGTTCAGAGAGAGTCTGCCTGAAGCTGGCCCAAATTCTGCGGGTGCGCCGCGGCGAAGTTGCCCTGCTCAGGTTAGAAAAAGGCAGTCTGCGATTCATCTTTCCCCCGGAATTGCGGTCGGCGGGCGTACTACCGCTTACCGGATCGGCGGTGGCAGCGCGAACTGCAGCGACTCGCTCTCCACTTCTGTCGAATACCTTCATGCGCGTAAAACATGCCAGCCTGTTTGAAGCGGTCAAACTCGGAGCCGAGGCCGACGAAGAGGACCGCAGCCTGGAACAAATCCCGATTCAGAAAATCATGTCTGTGCCGGTGGCGCCATCCGGGGGCGAAGTGCTGGGAGTGGTGCAGATTTCGCGCAAAGGGCTGGATGCTACGGCAGCAGGTCCCGACTTCACCAATACCGACCTGAAGGAACTGGAGCAGGCCGCAGAAATTCTCGCCCGCATGCCCTTCATGCAGGAAGGCGCGGAAATCTAGTCCCGCCTTAGAGACATCGCAAGGCGCCCTACTACCTCGTCAAACCGAGACCTCACACCACTTGTCCGGCGCAGAATCCCGACGCCCAAGCCCACTGAAAGTTGAAGCCGCCAAGCTGGCCGGTAACATCGACTACCTCTCCAATGAAAAAAAGGCCGGGCGCTTTTCTCGACTCCATCGTCTTGGCGGAGAGTTCGGCGGTATCGACACCACCCGCGGTGACTTCCGCTTTCCCGTAACCTTCGGTCCCTTCCGGCCTGACTTCCCACGCGTGCAGTTGACGTTCAGCCTCAGCCAACGCGCGATCGGAGTTGCCGGCCAAGGGACATGTTTCGAGCCACCGATCCGTAAAGCGGCGAGGCAGGACTTCCCGCAGCAGCGACTTCCAACTCGAAGGGTCGCGGTGGCCACGGGGACGCAACTCGGCTGCGAGATTGCGGTCAGGCGCAAGGTCGAGATAAATCGGCCCCTTGCCGTCCCAGTACGAAGAGATCTGGAGAATTGCCGGCCCGCTGATGCCGTGATGGGTGAACAGCATTTTCTCCCTGAACGTCTGTAACGTGCTTTTGGGGCCGCGAGTGGAAGCAACCACCTCAGTTGAGACTCCTGCCAGATCGCACCAGCGCTTGCGCTCAAGATCGCTGAAAACAAGAGAGACCAGGGCGGCGCGCGGAGGCTCGATCTTCAGCCCGAATTGCCGGGCCAAATCGTAACCAAATGAGGTGGCGCCGATTTTCGGGATTGATAGACCTCCGGTGGCGACCACCAGACGCGGCGCGGTGAAACTGGCGTTCTCCACTTGCACGGTGAACGGGCCGTTCTCATCGTCCTTAATTACGCGTTTCACTTTCGTGCTGCAGCGAATTTCAACTCCCGCGTCGCGGCATTCCTCCTCCAGCATTGCCGTAATGTCGCTTGCCGCCCGGTCACAAAACAACTGTCCGAGTTTCTTCTCGTGATAGGGGATGCGATGTTTTTCGACGAGGCGAATGAAATCGGCTGGAGCATAGCGGGCGAGCGCCGACTTGGCGAAGTGCGGGTTGGCGGAAATAAAATTCTCCGGGCTGGAGTGCAGGTTGGTGAAGTTACAGCGGCCGCCGCCGGAGATCAGAATCTTCTTGCCGATGCGGTCCGCGCGTTCCAGCACCAACACGCGCCGGCCCCGCTTGCCGGCTTCGATAGCGCACATCAGGCCAGCAGCGCCCGCTCCGAGCACGATGACATCGTATTGCAGCTTTACAAGACCCTGAGCCACAAGCACACGAAGGTACACGAAAGAAACCCCTGAGATCAAAACCCTCTTTTATACTGCGGGCCATGGCGGTTCAGGGGTCTTGCCGGCTCTGTGGTGAGTTTGACCCACCGCTCGGTTTCAACGACTGCAAGAATGTGACAATCTGCCAGCGCTCTGGTTCCGGCAGCTTCGACCATACCGGCATGCCTCGGCGGACAACACCATTGGTCAGGACCCAAAACAGGGTGCCGGGGGTTGACTGCTGTACTTCATCCCGCAGTAGACTCGGCCCTCTCTTCGCGCCCCCCGCTTTTCTTCCGTGACAATCGGCGCAGTGTTGTTCAAAGAGTTTTCCTCCCGCAGCCACGGCTTGAGGATCGCCTTCGAAAGGGTTGGCTCGCTCGCGCGTTTTCTCGGGAGCTTCGGCCAACGCCGCGTACGTTGACTTTTTATTCTTATGAGCACCTGAGCCTGCATTCTGCGCAAACACTCCAGCCACCCCGAGAATGCCCATCCAGAAGACGGCAAGTCCCGTCATCGCAGGGCGAACCCATTTGGCCGGAAGTATGGCGAACGATGCGTTCATGGGCGGCCTCCGAACAAACGACCGACGATCTCACCAAAGCCGGAGAACTCACGCGAAAGTCCCCAGCGCAAAAGCAGCCGATGGCTGTTGTCATTCAGGCCGAAGCCGCTCGAAAGACGAAGAGTCCAATCCGAAGGAAGATTCCAGGCGAACACGGGCGCGAGGTAGTGAGAGGTATCGTGTAAACCAGGACTCCGAGCGTCGCCCAGGCCTCCATACATTTCCACTCCGGCGACAAAGTTCTCAAGGCAGAAATTACAGCGGTCGGGCGAGGCCTTGAGGGCAAGCGGACGGCTGGCGCCGATCGCGTATGCGAACTCCCAGGGTTCGCTCGGCGGCAGGTCCCTGGTAACAATCGGATTCACGGCGACATTCCAGCCTTTGAAGGTGCTCGAAAGCAGAAGTTTCATCTCCAGTTCGTGCTTATGCTCCTTCCTGGATGCGGCGTTCGAGTTAGTGAAGTCAGACTCCACGTCGTGGCCTTCGATTTCCTTCAGAATCTTGTCGGCTCCGTTGATTTGCTCGTACTCGACGTAGAAGACCGGATTCACCAGGTGCTCCCGCTGCAGCGGGCGAAAGCGGTTCTCCAAGCGAAATCCTGTAAAAATCGTGCTGTCGTTGAAGGTCGTCTGCCCATCCAAGTAAAGCTCGGTCGTCCACCAGGCAGTGGCACCGTATTCCAATGCCGTCCAAAAAGCATGGAAATCGTGGCCGTTGCGCTGCGTACCGAAAGTTGAGAAATATTCCACTTCGAGATTGCCCGGCTCTTCGAGGTAGTGATTGTAGGTCACGATGTACGGACTCTCCTGCGCATAAACCAAGGATGAACGGCAAGCGAGCCCATAGAAAGCCATGAGGATAAGGCCGGGCAATTTCTGCCGTATAGATTTCAGAAAAAAACCCGCGACCATCGACTCTGTCATTTCCATGTTGCGACTCAGTCGCAATAAGAGTTACAATCCCCAGCGTAGTGCGCACCTTCAGACAGTGTCAATGGGCCGCACCAAGTTTTTCGTCGCATGTTTTTTGCGATCAGTTGCGACTGGAAAAGAGGGCTTGCGAATGCCGCTTCCACAAACCGAGATTCCCGGCCGCTTGCAGATGCAACTGGCCGAGCGTGGGATCCGAATGACCGCGCCGCGCCGTGCGATTCTAAGCGTGATTGAGACCGCGAATAAACATCTCGATGCCACCCAGATCCTGCGCAAGGCGCGGACCGTGGATGCCTCGGTAGACCGCAGCACCGTCTACCGGACGCTCGACCTGCTCAAGCGGCAAGGACTGATCGACGAGCTCGACCTGATGCACCTGAACGGCGAAGGCCATTACTACGAGCGCAAGCTGGGACGCGATCATATACACATGGCTTGTCTCCGCTGCGGGAAGATCACTGAGTTTGTGAGCAAGACTTTCGAGTCCCTCAAGAAACAATTAGACCGTGACTGCCACTTCCACATCGTCGTGGCGCGGCTTGAAGTCGGGGGATACTGCGCGGATTGCCGGCGCTAGCTTGAGCCACGGTCACACTAAGGTGTGCTGCAGGTCACAGATCGCTGTAACGACCCGTGGTGTACTGGCGGTCGGAGAGCGGCTGTGTGCCTCGCCATACCAGGAAAGATCCTCGAAATCCAGGAAGTCGGTCCGTTGCGCGCCGCCAGCGTGCAAATCGGCGGGACGGTACGGCAGGTGTCTCTCACCTTTGTTCCTGAAGCGGGACTGGGCGACTACGTGATGGTGCATGTTGGTTTCGCGGTCAGCCGTGTGGATGCGGCCGAAGTTGAGCGCACTTACAAACTTCTGGAAGAGATGGGAACACTGGAAGATCAGAGCTGACCTGTGGAGAATCCAGATCGTGGCGCGCATTGGCCGACCATCGCCTCGTTAACCGTAGGTGCTGCTTTCCTTGCACTGTGGTTCTGGTTGCTGCCAGCATGGCTAGGCTTCCAGGTTGACGCCGCAGGGTTAGCGCGATGGCGCTGGATTGCGGCTGTGCCCTCCGTGGTTGGTTTCGCGGTGGCGCTGCGCTGCGTGTGGGACTTCGGATGGACGGGACACGGAACGCCCGTGCCGATTGCTCCGCCGACGAGGCTGGTCGTGGTGGGGTTTTATCGCTACGTGCGCAACCCGATGTACCTGGGGTTTTTCATCGGCTGGGCGGGGCTGTGGGTCGTTTTTGGACGGGCTAGTCTGGCAGCGATCGCGGTGGCTTGTCTCGCCGCGCTGGGCGTGGTTCTGTTTGTGCTGCTCTACGAGGAGCCACACCTGCGAAAGATCTTCGGCGCGGAATATGAGGAATACTGCAGGAACGTCCGCCGGTGGGTACCGCGGATGCGGGCGTGGATCAGGTAAGCGGGGGCGGAGGTCCGAGTCTACGTCGCCAGGGCAGGTTCCACTCTCGCGTTCGTCGCCCACCAGACGCCAAGTTCGGCGGGATGTTCGCGCCATCGGTAGCCGACACCCAGGCGATCCAGCTCATTTAAGACCTCTGCAATCGCTTCTTCCAACGACGCCCTCGCAGGCTGGCTCAAACTGCAGCCCACCTCAAATGACTCCCCTTTGATTCCCACCAGGAGCACCTCGGCGGGTGCGACTCCAAACAACTCAGCGCTGAGAAGCGCGTCGACCAGCGCAGGCGAGTGCGGGTCCATGCGCACGGCGGGACTGTGCCGCATAATATCTGCTTTGCGGTAAAGCACTACCGTTCCCGCGTCCACACCGGTATCAATGGAATCGATCAGGATGACCGCATCTTTTCCATTGAGCTGATCGATCAGATCCAGCGCCGGAGTCCCCAAATCGGCGATCTCAACGCCAGATTCGAACTCATAGTGAGCGTCGAGAAGCCGCGCAACGTACGGCCCGATACCGTCGTCGCCCAGCAAGACGTTGCCGATCCCGCCGATCAGTATCTTCTTCATGGCACTCTCTTCTTCATTACAGCACCTTCACTTTGGCAATCTGGCGTCCCGATGGATCGAATGTGTGGCAGGCGCAGGCCATGCAAGGATCGAAGGAGTGCACGGTCCGCAGGACCTCCAGAGGCTCTTCAGGCCGGGCGAGCGGCGTGTGAAGCAGCGAGGCTTCGTAGGGGCCGTGAGCGCCAGCGGCGTCGCGCGGGCTGGCATTCCAGGTAGAGGGCACGACCGCCTGGTAGTTCTTGATCTTTGCGTCCTTCACCACGATCCAGTGGGACAACGTGCCGCGCGGCGCTTCGTGCGTTCCAACGCCTTCGATTTCGTGCTCGGGAAACACGGGTTGGTTATGAACCGTGTAGTCGCCCTTGGCAATGTTATCGGTGAGCAATTGCAAGTGCTTCTGCGCCAGTTCCGCCAGCATGCTGGCGCGAATCGCGCGCGCGGCATGGCGGCCCAGCGTGGAGTGCAGCATGTCCGGAGTCACTTTGTTTCCGCTGACCGCCTCGATCTTCCCAATCGCCAGATTCGCGTGCTTGCGAGTCAACGGATGGCCTTGAGCGTATCCGATCAGCACCTGCGCCAGCGGGCCGACCTGCATCGGTTGACCATTGAAGCGCGGCGCTTTCACCCAGGAATATTTCTGCTCACCGTCCCAACCGGTAAAAGCGGGCTCGGTTTCTCCCACCCACGGATGGAGAGGCTTTCCAGACTGATAGTAGGCGTGGGTTACATCCTCGCTGACGGCATCGCGAAAATCCTTGTCCCCGGCGGTCTTGTACGGATGCACACCGCCGATGTTGCCATTCATGATGGTACCGCCTGGAAGGTCGTAAGTAGTACCTGAGCTGTCCAGCGGGAGATCGGGAACAGCCATGTAGTTGGTTACACCCTTGCCAATCTTGAACCACTCAGGGTACATGGCAGCGACGGCGCAAACATCGACAAGGTAAACCTCATTGATGAACTGCACGACGTCGCTTAGCAGTACGCGGATCATCTCCAGGCGGTCCATGTTCAGAGCACTGGCGCTGTCGAGGTCGATGGCGTTGGCTACGCCTCCGACGGTCAGGTTCTGGATGTGCGGTGTTTTCGATCCCAGAATTCCGACCACCTGCAGAGCTTTGCGCTGATACTCCAGCGCTTCTATGTAATGGGTGAAGGCCAGGAGGTTGACTTCGGGAGAGAGGCGCATCGCAGGATGGCCCCAGTAGCCGTTCATGAAAATGCCGAGCTGTCCGCTGCTTGCGACCGCATTCACCCGGTCCTGCGCAGCCTTGAACTCGTTGCGGGAATTGCGCGTCCAGGGAGAGAGACTCTCCGCCAGTTTTGCTGTCGCGGCCGGATCGGCCTTGGGAATCTGCAGAATGTCCACCCAGTCCAGCGCCGACAGTTGATAGAAGTGAACGATGTGGTCGTGCAACGCATGCGCAATCAGGATTAGATTGCGGATGTACTGGGCGTTGAGCGGGATTTCGAGCTTCAGGGCGTCTTCGACCGCGCGCACGCTGGCCATGGCATGCACGGTGGTGCACACGCCGCAGAAGCGCTGGGTGAAAAGCCAGGCGTCGCGCGGGTCGCGGCCGCGGAGAATCTTCTCGATGCCGCGCCACATGGTGCACGAAGCCCATGCATTGCTGACCGCATTGTTGTCAACTTCGACATCGATGCGAAGGTGGCCTTCAATTCTGGTGATGGGGTCGATAGTGATTCGTTTTGCCATAATGCCTGCCGTCAGTCGGAGTCTGTTGGTTCGTTTTCGCCGAAAAATCCGTACTTGAAATATCCCGTCCAGCGAATGTACGGACGGCGGAACCGGAAGTAGCTCGCCATGTCGTGCCATTCCTGCAGCGGCGCGGGAAGAATCCCAAAGCGTTTCACCACCAGAAGAAAGGCGGCGACGCCCATGCAAATGAAACCCAGCGCCACCAGAACTTCTATGGTGGAGGGGAAATACAGCGACTCGGGATTGGGCCGAAAGGCCAAGGTCGTGGGGCTGAAGCGATAGATCATGCCGCCCAGCGAACTGAGGGCATAGCCCAGGAACATCGGCCGCGTTTCATGGGTCCGCAGGGAACGGAGAAGCAGCCAGCCGCCACCTGAAATCAGCAGCGTCTCCAGCCAGAACACGCCCGCGAAGCGATCGAAATGGAAAGCGGTGCCCAGCGCTCCGCGGAAGAGGATATCGAGCAGACGCACTCCGAGCCAGCCGAAAATCAGCCCGGCGGTAATGCGGGCGGCTTCGTCCAGGACCTCCATGTCCATGGCCCGCTTCCAGACCACGCAGCACAACATGGTGGTACCGGCCACACAACCGAACGACATGAAAGTGGACGCACCCAGATACAGGAAGGGCAGCCAGGGTGTCTGCCACAAGGGATGGACTCGCTCTCCGGCGAGCAACATCAGTGCGCCCAACGACGATTGGTGCATCCCCGGCAACAGGTAGGCGGCCGCAATGATCCAAGGGAAGAATTTGTGCAGGCCGCGTTCGATTCGTTCCACTCCCGGCCGCAGGCGGGAATCAAAGTACCAGAGCCGTTCGAGCACGGGCGGAATGTTTTCGAGAGCCAGGGGGATCATGGCGTAGATCGACATGCAGATCGCAACCTCGGCCAGCGGCGAGTGCATGTTCCATTTCCACGGGAAAATGATCCAATAGAAGTTCCAGGGACGGCCCGCATCGATGCCGAGCAAAAGCAGACCGCAGGCGTAAGCCAGGAAACTGGTCAGCAGGGCCATGCGCATCAGTGCATGAAGACGCTTGCGCTTGAAGACCCACGCGGCGATTCCCACCGCGAATGCACCCGAGCCCAACCCGGTCAGCACCATCACGTTGAACGTCTTCCAGATGCCCCATCCGTACGCGTCGTTCATGCCGCTGACCGGTCCGAGGCCGGCCAGTTCGCGGTAAGCCGTCAAGAGAAACGCTAGCAGAGTCATGGCCAACAGCACCAGGAACGGCCCGTTCACCACGGAGAAGCCGTAAACGGGTACGGCCCGCTCCCAGCGAGTCGGATTAGCGTTGTTCGGAACACCGATCTGCGCGTTGCTTAGCGTTGTGCTGCTCATAGTTGTGCCCTCATGACTGTGCTCTCATAATTGGGCTCTCAAGCCGGTCACTTTCTCTTGCTCATGAGCTTCCTGCTCATGACCTCTCAAGCGCTTGCGAATCACTTGCACCAGGCCGACATACAGCAACGCCGGCAGCGCGAAGTACTGATAAAGACGCCTCTGCCAGCGCAGGGTTCGGGCGGGCACCGACTCCGGTCCCAGTTCAGGCAGGCCAAGTTTGTCGAAGGGGACGCGCGAGAGGTACAGGCATTGGGTACCGCCGTTGTCGGTTTCCCCGTACACGCGCTCCTGATAGTATTTGCCGGGATTTTTCTTGATGCGCTGCTTGGCCTCCGAAAGCAAAACGGTGCGCGGTCCAAAGATCACCGCGCCAGTGGGACAAACGGTGGTGCATCCCGGTCTGAGGCCCTTTTCCAAACGATGGCTGCATAACTCGCACTTGGTCACGCGCGGGTTGTATCCTTGCCACTGAAAACGCGGCACGTGATAGGGACAGGTGATCGTGCAGTAGCGGCAGCCAATACATTCTTCCGCCGTCCAATTCACGATGCCGGTTTCGGGGTCCTTGTGTAGAGCCTGGAAGGGACAGCCGGCGGCGCACGCGGGATCGAGACAGTGCATGCACTGGCGCTTGACGAAGGATTCCGGAGAGCCGTCCTCAGGCTTGTACAGCTTGATAATGTTGCGGGTGACATCGTTCAGGTCGGAAGGCGCCTGGTGCAGTGCGTCTCCGCGGGTATCGGGCGGGGTGTTGTTCGCCTCGGCACAGGCGGCGACGCAGGCTTTGCAACCGATGCAGATCGTGGCGTCGTAGAGCAACCCGACAGCGGCGTTTGGAACCGCAATGTGCTCGGTCTCCGCGTGCAGCGTTTCGACGCCGACGGTCATTGTCATTGCCACCGCCGCCGGCACTCCCGCCTTGGCGATGGAGGAAATCAGTTCTCGCCGAGTGATGGCCACATCAATCCTCTTTCTTCCCGGCTGGCGGCTCGATTTTCTTTCCGTTCGACGTCTTGAGTCTTTCCGCATGAGCGCGATCGGCTTCGACTCGT
>Ga0075030_100004925_pt1 | contig 12044 bp, 13 predicted proteins | sample LitLauG_LLR_2012_FD_71393 | JGI IMG/M metagenome (GOLD analysis project Ga0075030, IMG submission 71393) | Freshwater sediment microbial communities from Pennsylvania, USA - Little Laurel Run_MetaG_LLR_2012 | ecosystem: Environmental > Aquatic > Freshwater > Creek > Sediment | place: USA... | reverse complement strand
GAGTCGGCGAAGTGCCTGAAGGCGTATCTTGAGTTCGCGCCAAATGCGAAGGACGCGCCAGGGGTACGGGCCCAGTTGGCGCGGATTGAAGCGAGCGCGCCGCGTTAAAGCCTGGGTGGCGCGGAATCGGACGGCACCGAGAGCCGACTAAAAGTCGGATGCCGGCTGAATAGCCCGCCCCACACGGACCAAGTGCATTACGGATAAGGTTCCAGGCGGTTGGGATCGATGTCCGGTCGAAATAACCAGATTTTCCGGTCTTTGTAGTATTCAAGCAGACGCTTGTTTTCTACCTCGCCCAGGTCGTGAGCCCAGATCACTTCCTGATCGTCGATGACGGCACTGTTGTACACCCACTCCTCGTGCGGCGTGCGCGGGCCGGTGTAGCGGACCAGAATCACGTGGCGGTCGATCAGGTTGCTGATCAGGCCTATGACTTCCGGGCGGGTGGAGTTCACCACAACATGCTGCGGTCGGCGGATCAGGTAGCCGCGATTTAACAGTACTGCGCCCAGCACCAAAGCGGGAATCGTGCGGCTGAAAAACAGCCCGATGACCTGGCCGCCGGGCGTCCAGACGCGCAGATGACGGAAGGATTGGACGCTGGTGATGAGCAGCGCGGCGGCGGCCGGGGCGAAATAATGCTGGTAATAACAGACCTCTATCCATGACCCGGCAAGCGTGGCGGCAATACACCAAATAGGCAAGCGGATACGGCGGTCACGCCACAAATTGGGGAAGAATAGCAGCAGAGGCAGCAGCGTCATGATACCGCCCAGGATGGTGGTGGCGACGAACTTCCAGTCGTTCAGACGGTCAGGGATCAGATGCCAAGAGCGGGCGCGGCTCCATTGCTGAGGCTCCCAGTTTTCGAGCAAATCGTGAAGAGGCAGCGCGCCGTGGACCTGGACCGGTTGCAAAGGCTGGATGTTGAATAGTGGGATTTTCGCGCACTGGCGAGCGTATTCCGTGTAGGGCATGGTTAGCGCGTGACCGGTCACGGCGCGGTTGTAATACGTGGTTGCGGCAGAGGCGGGAATCAAGGCGACGGCGAGCAGCGCGAAGGCAGTCCACTGCGGACGCGAAAGCAGCACAGCGATCGCCACGGGAATGGAAAACAACAGGCCTTCGTAGGGACGAGTATTTGCCAGCAGCGCGATGCCCAAGCCGATGGTGAGCGCATGCCAAACCTGGCCGAGCCGGATCAGGCGGGCGTAGCCGCCCAGAACCAGCGCTCCACCGATGGCGGCGACGGCTCCTCCCCAGTAGCTGTTCATCCAGTAACTATCGATGGTCAGAGGCAGTGCCAGCATACCTCCGAAAAGAGCCCATCCGGGCGGCATCCAACCCTGAAGCGCCCACAGCAGCGCGGCGGCCATGATCCCGCAACTCAGCCATACGCCGAACCAGGGATCGCCGAAGATCGATTGCCCCCCGGCCATGAACAGCGCCTGCCCAGGTGGATATTTCGATGCGTAGGTGGGATGCTGCAACACGTAGGCGCTGTCGAAAAACTCCCACAACGGATGGGTGGGATTCGTCAGACGTCCATGAGCGAACGTGTCGGCCCCCAGGATGTAGCTGAATTCGTCGAAGATAGTCGGTCTGGGGATGCGCCAGACGGGCAAAAGCGCGGCACGCGCGACAAGCACCAGCAGGCATAGGGCAAGACAGGCCGCCAGACGGTGACGGGCGAAGCGCCGGGCCTGCGTTTCAAGCGCGCGGAAAAACGGCGCGGCGAAGGTTGGACGCAGCAGCGCCAGGATCAGGGCGGCAATCCAAATTAGTGCCTTCGCGGCGATCCCGAGCGTCACTGAACGGCGATTCCGCTGGTTTGCGACGTCTGGCCGCCAATAGAAACCACTACCGGCTGATTGCCCGCGGAAATGATCGTGGGTACGGTCACGTTCAGCTGATAAAGTCCTACCAGGCCGGGCGCAAGGCCGCTGAACAGGACCGTGGCGTTGGCACCGCCGATGGTCACCGTGGCCGTGGAGTTGGTCTGGGAAAGCGCAGTGGTGGAGGCCGGATCGCCGCTCGCCGGAGCATTGGCCACCGGGCCCAGGCCGTTGGCGTAGAGCTGAATCGTCTGGCCACGCACCGCCGGATTCGAGGCGTTAATCACGCGATAATTCTCATCGAGCGCCGACACTACACCCGGTGAGGCTTCAAAAAACGCGGGCGCATAGTCGGATAACGCCAGTGTGATCACGTTGCTGTAGGTTTGACTGCCCACGATGACCTTTAGCTGCGCGGTGGATTGTCCGGCGAGTTCCCAAGGCACCTGGAGATTGATTTGCGAGGGACTGGCGTAGGCGAGATAGCCGGGGACGCTGATTCCGGCCGATGGCACGTCGAAGCTGACCTTGGCATCACCGAGCGCCAGCGGAAGGCGCGCGCCGGAATAGACGGCCGATGTGTCGCTGAGGCTGACGCCAAAGATCGACATGAACGATCCGGGCGCAACGGGCGATCCAGCAGGCGCGCTCGCGCCATTGGCGGTCACGGAGATTACAGGTAACGCGCGGGCGGATGCGGTAAAGGTGTAGGAAAGGTTTCCGGCAAACGCGGCGGTAGTGTAGACGCCCGGCGTTAAACCGAGGACGACCTCCGCTTCCGCGATGCCGTAAGCATTGGTCGCTGAGGTGGCGGCATAAACCGTTGCTCCGGAAGAGGCGCGGAACGTCACGCGCTGGTTGGCGGCGGCAAGGCCGTTGGTGTCCACCAGTTTGAACAGCAGGTAAACCGTGTCGCCAACGGTTCCGTCCCAGGCATACCCGTAGAGAGGGATCAGATTGGCGACTACACCGGTCGGAACGATGAACAAGTACGGAATGCGCAGCACAAAGCCCGTTCCGGTGACGGAGATCGTGCCTGCGTAGGAGCCTCCGCCGGGAACGACGCCGTTCAGCGTGACCGTGATGGTTGAAGATGCGCCCGGGGCCAGCGTCAGGCTGGTGGCACTGAACGACGGAGCTACGCCGGCGGCGGCGGTGCCTCCGATAGTCAGAGCCACGTTCACGGCTCCACTATTCGTGAGCAGAATCTGCTGCGGTCCGCCGAGCGGAGGAACCTCGCCGAAGGAAAGCGTCGCGGGTGAGGCCGTGACCACGGCCGCCGCGGCCGCGCCGGCGTCCAGTTTTCCCGCGCCGATGGACTGCGCGGAGACGGCATTGCCTGAATCGTCCTGCGTCACCGTAATGGAGGTCGAGTTGACCAGCGCACTCTTGACCTGCGCTGCGGTCCACCCAGGGTGGTTCTGTTTGACCAGCGCGGCCGCTCCGGCTACGAGAGGCGTGGCGAAACTGGTGCCATCCGCGACGGCGTAGCCGGTGGAGCTATACAGTTCACCCAGAGGATCATACGTCTGGGCCGCCATGTACATATTGGTTCCGGGCGCCGCCAGGTCGGGCTTCATGGCGTTGGAGCCGGTGACTGGACCTTGGGACGAGAACCCGGCCAGTTGATCGTATACAGCCAGCAGATATTCAGAAAGCGCGGGACTGAGGGAAACGTTGGGGCTGCCGCTGAGCCCATTGAGGAGCGCCGCGCCGTCCGCGCTGGAGAGCATCACGGCAGGGATGGTGGTTCCGGCCAGTCCTGCAGGAAAAATGGGCGTAGACGCGTCAGCCATGTAGAAAATCACGCCTACCGCTCCGGCAGCCTGGGCGTTCTGGAGCTTCGTCAGGAACGTGCAGTTGCCGCGTTCGACGATGGCGATGGAGCCGGTCAGCGCTCCGGAAGAATACGCTGAACAGCCTTGCGGTCCGCCGCCGAGCGTGGACACATCGACGCCGGGCGCAATGAGGGCAGCCGCGGTCCCATTGCCCGCGAAAGCCGCGAAACTAGCGTTCCCCGCGCGCACGCTTCCGGCCACCTCGTGCGAATTGGTGGTGGCACCGACCGTGATGACCGACGGCGCATCACCCGGTGAGGTGATGGTGCCGTAGCCCGGCGCAGACGTGCCCAGCAGACCGTCGTTTCCAGCCGCGGCGACCACGATCATGCCAGCCTGGGCCGCGGTTTCCAGCGCCGAGGCTAGCGCATCGCAGGGCGTGCCAGTGGACTGGCCGCAGGTGGCTCCGGAATCGAGCGGCGCATAAAACGCAGGCGTGCCGAGCGAAAGCGAGAGAATATCCATGCTGTCTTTCATAGCGTCGTCAGCGGCGGCAATGATGACGTCCTCTGAAGTGGATGGGTTCACAGCGGGCGATCCGAAAATCTTGTAATTGCCGAGAAAGGCATGCGGGGCGATGCCGGTGATGGCGAGCAACCCCTGATTGGTGTTGCCTGCGGCGACGGAGGCGACGGCGGTGCCGTGGCCTGTGCGGTCGCGCGGCGAAACGTCGTCGGGGCGCGAATTGGCCGGCGACGTTCCGGCGGCCAGCATCGCAACGTAGCTGCGCGCCACGATGACCTTGTTCGAGACGAACGCGCAATCGCCGCCCGTGCAGATCGGGAAGCCGCTGGGGGTGACCAGAGTTGCATCCTGAAACGCGGGGTGCGTCTGATCGATGCCCGTGTCCAGAATCGCGATCTTCAAGCCGGCTCCCGCAGTGCCGGCGCCACCGACAACGTTCCATGCCGCGCCGGCATTCACCAGCATCGCCGCGCGGTTTAGGTTGAGACGGAAACGGCGCATCGGCACCACGCCGGCCACTCCGGGGATGGAAGAAAGCTCCGCGGCGCGAGTGCCAGGTGCGGTGACGAACACGGCGTTGAGCAACGTGTCGGCTTCGCCCGTAAAAACGAAGCCACGCGCCGCAGCCGCGCGCCGGACGGCCGCGTGGCTGGATTTCACGCTCTGCCGGTATTGGGAGGCCTGAGTGCCGCGCCCCGGAAACAACTTTGCCACGGGAGGATCGGCGAGAATCAGCGCGTAGTGACCGGAAAGCGCCTGCGCAGCGCAGAAGAGCGGCGTGCAAACAAGCGCGAGCAGGAACCTCCCTCGATAGGTCACGCTTCAGATTCTGACAGAAGCGCGAGGCCCAAGTCACCCCACTGCGCCGGAGGGTAACTTCTGCCGTATGCATCGTTTGGCGTTTGCAGCGGGAGTGCCCATTTTTATCGCAGCATCGATCCTTGTCGGCGGGAGGATGCATGCCTGCGCCGTTTCAGATTTCGGTGTTGAACATCAACATCAGTACATGGACCCCGATCACCGTGCCGTTCAACTGCACCAGCCTGGCGATCAAGAACCGGGACCTGAGCAATTCCGTGCTGCTGCGCACGAACCCGGCGGATTCGGGGACCCAGGACACTCTTGCGCCAGGCGCGGAGCAATCTCTGGCGGTGCCGTTTCATCGCTACCGTTTCCTGGCGGGAACGCAGCCCATCTGGCTGCTGGCCACGGCAGGAACGGGCCCCGTGGTTTTGAAGTTCCTGGTTTGAGCAAATGCTAAAGGAGAAAGAAAAATGAGGAAATTTTGGGGAGTGGGAGCGGCCGCGGTGTTGTTTGTCGGCGGCAGCCTGTTGGCGCAGTTGAGCCAGTCGGGCGGAACGGGCAGCGCGGTGACGGCCTCCCAAACGGGCACTTGGACGGTGCAGCCGGGCAACACGGCGAACACCACGCCATGGCTGGCCAGCCTTTCGCAGGGCGGAAACACGGCCGCGGTGACGGCGGGAAGCGCGTTGAAGATCGACGGCAGCGCAGTAACCCAACCCATCAGCGGCACGGTGACGGCTGTACCTAAAACAGCCTGCGGATCGGCGTCGTTCGACAGCGGCATGACCACGCTGCCCACCACGGCCACGGCGGTGACGTCCACTTCGACATGCGTGAACGCGATCGTGTTCGTGAACACCACTGGTTCCCCGCAAACGGTGAGCGTCACCGACAACCAGGGCACGCCGATGACATACCTTTCCAGTTTCCAGATTCCCGCCAATTCGACTCTGATTTACGACCTGCAGTTCGTAAAAATGGCTTCGGGCATCAAGTGGTCGGCCACCAGCGCGTCTTCGGTGAACGCGCAGATTATCGGAATCCAGTAGATCGGGAGAAACGCGATGAACAGAATATGGTCGGTAGGGCTGGCGTTGTTCTGGCTGGCGGCGAATGTGGCGGCGCAACTGAACGTGTCCGCGCCGGCGCCGGTGAAGGATCAGGCGACATCGGCCACCGGATCGGCCGCGCCTTCGATGGCACAGTTCATGGGAGTGAATTCTTCGGGGACGCTGGCGGGAATCGTGGGCTGCGACAGTTCGGCGCTGTTGTCGGTCTCGACAGCGACCACCACGCAGATCGTGGCGCTGTCGGGGACGAAGTCAGTGTACGTGTGCGGATACGTAATCAACGGCGGGGGTGCGACGACCGTGAAGTTCGTGTATGGCACGGGCACGGCGTGCGCCACGGGGCAGGTGAGTTTGACGCCGGCGTTCACCTTGGCCTCGGGCACCAACGTTTCGCTGGGCGGAGGCTTGGGTTATGTGATGAAGGCTCCGTCGGGCAACGCGCTTTGCGCGACGACGTCGGCGGCGGTGGCGGCCAATATCCACATCGCCTATACGCAGTTCTAAGGAACAGGAGACACACGAGATGCAGGCAGTTCCCTTGGGGTTGATTACGGTGGCGACGCCGGGCGTTCCGGTGCAAATCTCGACCGATCCGACACTTCTAGTCGCGAACCTGGTGGTGAAAACGGTGCCGGGTTTCACCGGACGCACATATGTGGGCAACGCGCAGATGAACGCGCAATCGTTGGCGAAAACCGGGGTGATCCGTGTGTTGAGCGAGCCTCCCATGAGCGGTCCTCAGGACGGCGAAGTCATTCCGGCGGCGGGCGGCGGCCGCGGCAACGTGATCCGCGCCTCCGACTACTGGGTGGACGCGGAGGTGGCGGGCGAGGGCGTGATGGTCACGTGTTATGTTGCTTAGGATTGGAGAGAGCGGACCTGAAACGCCCGTCTTGCCTATTTTGAAGGCGTGGGCGGTTCATAGTCCACGGGCGCGTCCGGCGTCATCTAACCAGCCATGCGCGGAGTTCGAAAACAGCATCTTCCGGAAAAAGTCTGCCTCCGTTGCGGGCGTCCGTTCACTTGGCGGAAAAAGTGGCAGCGCTGCTGGGACGACGTGAAGTATTGCAGCGATCGCTGCCGGAAACAAGGCCGCGGTTAAAGCGCGGAGCGTAGAGCTGCGGCTTGCGTCTGAATGGCCTGTTTTTTCTCGGCATCGCGGCTATCCAGATTTCGCACCTGCATTCCCATGCGCGGATTGGAACGCAGTCGCGCTTCATGGCGGATCAGAAAATCCCAATAGAGAGTCGTAAACGGGCAAGCCTTCTCTCCCGTGGACTGCGATGGATCGTAGCGGCAACCGGAGCAGTAATTGCTCATCCTGTCGATGTACTTGCCGCTGGCGGCGTAAGGCTTCGAAGCCATCGCTCCGCCGTCGGCGAACTGTGACATGCCCAGGGTGTTCGGAAGCTCCACCCACTCGACGGCGTCCACATAGACGGCCAGATACCACTCGTGAACCTCCCTTGGATTGACCCCCAACAGGAGCGCGAACAGCCCCGTCACCATCAGGCGCTGGATGTGGTGCGCATAGCCGTAGTTGAGTGTTTGTGCGATGGTCTCGCGCAGACAGTTCATCTCCGTTTCGCCGGTCCAATAAAAGCGGGGCAGCGGAAGGCGGGCATTGAGCTCATTGCGCAGTTTGTATTCCGGCATGAACAGCCAATAAATTCCCCGCACGTACTCACGCCAGCCCAGGATCTGACGGATGAAGCCCTCGACGGCTTCGAGCGGGGCGAGGCGCTGGCGGTAGCGCTGTTCCGCGGCCCGGATAACGGTGAGAGGGTCGATCAGTTTCAGATTCAGAGCCGCGGACAGGCGCGCATGATACAGATACGGCTCTTCTGTCCACATGGCGTCCTGATACGCCCCGAAGAAAGGCAGACGCTGATCCAGAAAATCGTCGAGGGCGCGGGCAGCGTCCGAAGGCGTCACGGGCCAGTCGAAGTAGTGAAGCTCGCCGGGGTGGTCACTAAACAATTCGCGCACTTCCGCCAGCACCTGGCGCGTAAGGCCGTCCGGAGGAAATGAAACCGGAGGGGGAACCATGCCGGGCCCCTCCTTTTTGAACGCCGAGCGGTTGGAGGCGTCGAAATTCCACTGGCCTCCGCTGGGGGAGCCAGCCTCCATCAGGATTCCGTAGCGAGCCCTCATCTGCCGATAAAAATATTCCAGGCGCAGCTGTTTGCGCCCGTTTGCGTGAGCGCGAAACTCCTCTGCTGAGCAGAGAAAGTGCCTATCGGGCAGGATTTCAAGGGTGGGGCATGCGGCCGCGAGCGATTCGCGGACGCGGTAATCTCCCGGCTCCACGACTCGCACACGCTGCGGACTGAAACGACGGATGGCTTTGTCCAACTCTGCGGCCAGACTGGTTTCTAGCGAACCAATTTCGCGGTAATCCACCTGCCAACCTGCCTCCCGGAGTTCGTCGCGGAAGTGGCGCATGGCGCTCAGAAACAAAGCGATGCGCGCCTTATGGCTCCACACATGGGTCGATTCTTCGCGCACCTCCGCCATGAAAATAACGTCCTGGGAGGGGGAGGCGGTCTGAAACAGGCCCGATTGACGGTCGAGCTGGTCGCCGAGGATCAGGAGTAAGTCGCGGCAGGCCATTTTAGTTTTGGATGAAGCAGCGGCTAGACGAGGGTTAAATTTAGATTCACCCGTGGATTACCCCCGCCGATAAGCCACCTGAGGCTGAAATCTCGATGCTTTCCAGGGTTCTTGCCGCCGTCCGAATGTTTACTGGCTTGGAGCAGGCTCTTGCAGGTGCGGCGATGACCCGCGTCGAAGCGGCGCATGCCATGGAATCCAGATTCCTCCTGCGGAGCCGCCCTTGAAGACCTCACGCGCGGCAGCGAATCTCTGGTCAAAAACAGCACGGAACTGGTTCGTCTGGCCACCGGAAAGCAGGAAGCTTCAGAGGCGGTCGATGGCACCATGGCAGTGCTGGCGGAGCCGATGGCATATCTGAAACGCCACGCGGGGCTGCTGCGGGAGTGCGGCTCTTCCCTGTCCGACGCGCGCACCATCCTTGGCAAAGTCCTGAACTGCGAATAGCCGAGGCCGATCGGGCCGCGTTTGTGGATCTGGCCGACCAGATTGAAACCCTCCACGAGCAGGCGCGCGGCGTCTTCGCTCAGGAATTCGCCAAGCTTTCGGAAACCAGGGGGACGCTCACCGAGGTCTCGACGCGCGTCAAGGCCGAAGCCGCACGCCAGGGTGAGGCAATGGAGCGCGAAAAAAAGCAGATCGACGATGCCCTCGATTCGCTGAACCGGCAAATCGAAGCCAACCAGGAACATCAGGCGCATTTGAGCGAAGAAGGTGCCAGGGTCGCCCGCGCGGTATCCCGCGTGGTTGTGGCTTTGCAAAGCCAGGACATTATCGCGCAGATCACGCAGCATCTGTTTGAAGGCATCGACCGCATTCGCACCCTCGGCCGAAGCGATCCGTCGCGGCTGCGCACCCTGGTGGAAATGCAAAGAGACAGGGTCTCGGTGCGCTTGAACAAATGCAGGGCGCGAGCGCGGCTGTAGATGCGGCTGCCCGCGAGGTACTTTCGGCGGGGAGAAACAGACCGGTCGCTCGAGCAGGAGTTCGGCGAGGCCGCCTCCTCGGCCAGCGGCGCGATTCAGATTCTGCTCGGCATTGCTGGCAAAATTCGTTTCATGGCGCACTCGGCTGTGACTCTGGGCGAGGAGACGCTTGCGCGAATCGAGCCCCTGACCAAGGTGACCACCGAGTTGAGCGACAGGGTGGACCGTCTTTCGCACCAGATGAACCTGGTGGCGCTGAACGCGCAGATTCAGGCCGTTGGGTCGTCGCGGGTACGGGCCGCGAAGTTCTGGCCGCGCATACCGCAACGGTAGCCACCGAAGCCGCGCGGCTGGGCGAATCCATTCGCGAGGGCCTGGAGCGCTTTCAGGACACTTTACTTGCCGAAGCGGGGGCGCTGGCCGAAGGAAACAGCCAGGGACGCGAGCAGCAGGCGCACCTCAACGGCGCCGTGTGCGCGCGCGAACAGAGGCTCCAGAGCGTCGGCGAAGCCATCGAATGGCGAATGCAACAGATGCGCGCGGACGTGGCGCGGTGCGGGACGCCTTTCGAAGTCCCATGTACGACAGGATTAATCCTTTTCGTCCAGCCGCAGTATACATCTGCGTGTGCCGTTCGGCATGCATTTTTGCTGGTGGAAAGGTGGCAGTACTCGGGTCCGCCGCGGTTCACTGATTGCGCGACAAATCCGTGTAAATCACGCCAAGCGGGGGCTTGAACTGGAACATCGATTCGGCGATGGGAGGGTTGCGTTTCTCCGCCGAAAACGCGAAGTCCAGCTGCGAGCCGTCGGTACCCTTCACATTCAGCCAGCGGATGGTGAAGTTCGGATCCACCAGGAACGTGACTTCCGTGTACGGCATTTTGTCCGACTTGGGATTAGCCGTAATGAAAGTGCTAGGGCCATCCGGCAGGGTGCGGAAGTCGCGAAAATCTTTTTCGAATTCCAGCTTGCCCAGCAGGAACGCGAGCGGCGCGCGCATGTCCTCGGAACCTTTCAGGCTGGCCTTTTCAAAACGATTCTCGTCGGGGAAGTACGAATAGGCGTACTTGCCGTCGCTGCCGAAGAGCTTGCCCGCGGGCGATGTGTACTCCCACCGCATGTGGCCGGGCTTGCGCAGATAGAGCTCGCCTTTTTCCACGCGCTTGCGCCCCTTGCTCGTGTACGTTTCCGCGAAGGAGACCTCAAGCGTCTGCGTGCGGTTGTAGCGATCCTGCACGCCTTTCAGCATACCCGCGACTTTATCTTCGCCACTTGCGTTAGGGAGACAGGCGATCCACAGTCCAGCCGCCATCGCGACGCCAGCGATAGCGCAGGCGGTCGTGAAGACGGAACGCACCGCCTTGCCAGAACTCAATCTCGGTTGGATCGACACGAAAACCTCCCCAGTGTAAAGGACGTGGCGGATCGCCGTTTGGATACTTTTCCTCAATCTTCTTTAATTTCTCCAGGAGAACTTTTCGCGACGCTACGGGCGAGCTCTGCTTCGATATAGACGCACTGAAGCGGCTGCCCAATGGCCTGCTATGGAAGTACTGGTCTGATTCCGCAGAGGTTACCTTCATTACGCGTCCTGTGATTCGGATTTGGCGCTCCAAGGGCTGCCAGAACAGCACCAATGCCGCGTGCGGATTCTCTTCGAGTTCGCGGCCCTTGCGGCTCTGATAATTGGTGTAAAAAACAAAGCCACGCTTGTCGAAGCCCTTGAGCAGCACCATGCGCGCCGACGGTTTGCCGGATTTAGTGGACGTCGCCAAGGTCATGGCGTTTGGTTCAGCGAGGCCCGCTGCTTCGGCGGCCTCGAACCACTGCTTGAACAGGCGGAATGGATCGATGAGTGCCAACTTCCAGTGTAAGCTGAAGGCATGAAGAAAACAGACGAGGAGTGGAAGAAAGAGCTGACGCCTGAGCAGTATGCGGTCGCCCGGCAGTGCGGCACCGAGCCTCCGTTCACCGGCAAATACTGGAATCTTCACGACGACGGCACGTATCGCTGCGTGTGCTGCAACGCGGAATTGTTCAGCTCCGGCACTAAGTTCGAATCGGGCAGCGGCTGGCCGAGCTTCTACGCTCCCATGGACGAGAAAAATCTCAAAAAAATCGAGGATAACAGCCATGGCATGCGCCGTACTGAAGTGCAGTGCGCGCACTGCGGAGCGCACCTGGGCCACGTATTTCCGGATGGTCCCGGGCCGACTGGGCTGCGGTATTGCATCAACTCGGCGTCGCTGAATTTCGAAAAGAGCTAGTGAGCATGCGGGCGCTTCCGGTCAGCGAATCGCTGGGACGGGACGCTTGCCTGGCGGCGCATGGCGCCGCCCCACGGGACCCGGAATGGTTTAGCCTGAAAGCATCATGATACGCGGGATTGCCTTTCTGCTTGCCACCCTGCCGGCGTTTGCGCAAACGCCTTTGACGTTCGAGGTTGCCTCGGTCAAACCCTCCGGCCCGCTGGACCCGATGGCGATTC
>Ga0075030_100004923_pt1 | contig 12046 bp, 13 predicted proteins | sample LitLauG_LLR_2012_FD_71393 | JGI IMG/M metagenome (GOLD analysis project Ga0075030, IMG submission 71393) | Freshwater sediment microbial communities from Pennsylvania, USA - Little Laurel Run_MetaG_LLR_2012 | ecosystem: Environmental > Aquatic > Freshwater > Creek > Sediment | place: USA... | reverse complement strand
GCCGCGTTGTATTCATGGCCACCATCATCAATTTTTCACTCGCCAGTGGCGTTCTGGCCTTCACCCCGGATAACGGTTGGTGGTTCCTGTCGATCTTCCGTTTCTTCGTCGGCTTCGGCGTCGGCGGCCTATACTGCGTCGACCTGCCCCTGGTGCAGGAATTCGTGCCCGCCCGCATGCGCGGCTTCATCGGCGGCCTCGTCACCGTCTTCATTCCCCTGGGCGTCATGATCGCCTCCTCGTTCGCCGCCTTCACCACCGATTCCATCGGCTGGCGCGGCCTGTTCCTGGTCGGAGTCGTCCCCGCCGCCTTCACCCTGATGGTGCGCGCCTGGGTGCCGGAGTCCCCCCATTGGCTGATCGCGCAAGGACGAGCGGAAGACGCCCGCAAATCGCTGGCCTGGGCCCTGAAGATCAGGCCATCGGACCTGCCGCTGCAAACGCACGCCCCAAAGCAGGAAGTCGCCCCCTGGAGCGACCTGTTCCTCTACCCCAAAAGCCTCGCCGTCTCCTTCATGGCGAGCATCGGCGCGCAGACCGCGTCCTACGGCATCGGCCTCTGGGCACCCACCCTGTTCGTGCTGCAACTGGGCGTCACGCCGGCCTACGCCGCCTACCTGTTCCTGTGGGTCAAACTCGCCGGAATCATCGGACGCATCACCTTCGCCTGGCTGTCCGACGCCATCGGCCGCCGCAACGCCGGCATGCTGGCGGGCTTCGGCGGCGCCATCACCATCGCCGCCGCCGGCATGCTGCATGAAACATTCTACAACGGCATCTCGCTGTTCTGGCTGTCCATCGTCGTCGCCGACTTCTTCTACGACGGTGGCTTCGCCGTCATCGGCCCCTACCTCGCCGAGGTCTGGCCAACCCGCCTGCGCACCACCGGCATGGGTGCCTCCTACGGCTTCGGCGGCATCGGCAAGATCATCGGTCCGCTCGGTTTAGCAATGATCGTCGGCTCCTCCGACGTCATCACCCCAAAAGCCACCATGGATGCGATCGGCCCGTCCTTCGCTTACTTCGCCGGCTGGATGCTGTTGTGCGGCTGTGCCTTCCTGTTCTTCGGGTTCGAGACCGGCAAGAAATCGATCTCCGCCGTGGATCGCGAGTTGGAGAACAAGGTCACCGCTCCCGTCGGGGAGTAATCGCCTTGCTTTGCAATTTCCCAAAAATACGGCATCGTTCGGGCCAAGGACGGTATCGCCACGATGCGGAGACCTATGGATGACTGAAGCCCACCCCCAGGTGGCACGCGCCCTCGCGCTGCACCCTTTGATCAAGCAAGAGGGCGACCAGTTCAACGAACGGCGGAAATTGACCCCGCCGATCGTCAATGCACTGAAAGAAGGCAGCTTCTTCCGCATGTTGCAGCCCCATTCGGTGGGCGGGATGGAGATGAAGCCATCGGATTTCGCCTGCGTGACCGAAGCACTCGCCAGCGCCGACGGCTCCGTCGCATGGGTCGTGTGCCAAGGCAACGGATGCTCGATGTCCGCCGCCTATCTGGACCCGACAGTCGCACGGGAGATCTTCGGCCCCGTCGACGGCATCCTGGCCTGGGGACCGCCCGGCGCGCCATTTTTGGCCGAACCCGTCGAAGGCGGGTACTGCATCTCCGGCACATGGCGCTTCGCCAGCGGCAGTCAGAACGCTACCTGGCTGGGCGCCCACATGAAGGTCGCCGGGACCAACGAAACCCGCACCATGCTGTTTCCGAAATCCAGCGTGACCATGGTCGATATCTGGCACACGCTCGGCCTGCGCGGCACGGCCAGTAACGAATATGTGGTGAAAGACCTGTTCGTCCCCGCCGATCACACCATGCTCCGAGACAAGCCTGTGGACCGGCGCGAACAAGGACCGCTGTACCGGTTCGGCAGCAGCCAGCTTTACTCCGCCGGGTTCGCCGGCGTCGGCCTCGGCCTCGCACGCGGCATGATCGATGCCTTCCTGAACCTGCCCGCGACCAAGGTGTCCCGCGGCGCCGCCAAACCAATGCGCGAGAACAATGTCGTCCAATCGCAGTTGGCCCAGTGCGAGGCGAAATGGCACTCCGCCCGCGCCTTCCATCACAACACGTTGGACGAAATCTACGACCACGTCGTGAAACACGGCGAGATGACCGACCATCACGCGGCCATGATGCGCCTGACCTCCACCTGGGCCATCCAGCAATCGCGTGAAATCGCCAACACGATGTTCCACTGCGCCGGCTCCATCGCGGTGTTCGAGGAACAGCCTTTCGAGCGCCGGCTACGCGATATCCTAACCGTATCGCAACAATCCCAGGGCCGTCAGCTCCACTACGAATCAGTCGGGCAAATCATGCTCGGCCTACCACCCGAAAACCAGTTCTAGAGGGAAATGAACCATGCCGGCACAATCGCTGAACCACTACACGATCAAGGTCCGCGACCTGGAACGTACCAAGGATTTCTATCAGGACATCGTCGGCCTGAAGGTCGGCGACCGGCCGCCGTTGAATTTTCCGGGATACTGGCTGTACTGCGGCGACATCCCGACCGTGCACCTGATCGGCTACCGGCCCGAAGATCAGGTCATCGTCGACGGCCCATCCTATCCGGCCGCCACCGGCCGCCTGGACCACATCGCGTTCTCCTGCAACGGATTGAAGGAAATGCGCGCCAACCTGCAAGCACACAAAATCAAGTTCGATGAACGGGTGCTGCCACGCATGAACATGACCCAGTTGTTCTACCTGGACCCGGACGGGATCTCGGTCGAATGTAACTTCGACGCGGTGGAAACCGAAGTCCAAGGCGCCAAGGGATACTAAAACGCGATCGGGGCCGGGCTCGTCCCGGTCCCAGAACCACCCCGGCCATATCGACCTATCGGGAGTAGCCCATGACCAAACCACCCGCCGGCGGACGCGACGCCGTTCGCTCCACCGTGCCGAAAATGATCGAAGTGACCGAGACCGTCATCTACGGCGACATCTGGGAACGCCCCGAACTGAGCAAGCGCGACCGCAGCCTGGTCGTCCTTGCGACCCTCATCGCCACATACCGTCCGGAACAACTCCGCGGCCATCTCGCACGCGCGCTGGACAACGGCGTGACCAAGGACGAAATCGCCGAGATCATTACCCACCTCGCATTCTACTCCGGCTGGCCCTCATCGATGACAGCCGCCAGGATCGCCCGGGAGGTCTTCGAGGAACGCGGCCTGGCCTAACGCCCCGCCGCGACGGAGTTTTCCCTTGCGCCATGACGAGCCCGGCCATGGCGCAAGGGAAACACACCACGGTCCAGAGGACCAGGAATAACACACTCAACATCCATAACCTTGCTCGGACAAGAAGATGACGGCCGCAGCGGCCGCAAGCCGCATCACGGGGCGGCGTCAAAGTTGATTAATACCAAGACCGGCTCTCGTGCACCACGTCCTTATGATCCGGTTGTTTGATAAACCAGTCATGGCAAAAACCAGAAACCACCCGCACCGAAGACCACCAATTATGCACTGAATCTCAGTGACCTATCGCGGCTCTGGGGTTCATTCATCTGTTTCGCAGCGCCCCGAATGCTGCCCGTCGTCCAACTAGCCCTAAGCCAAGCCATAACGAGCAAACAGATGATGGTACACCATCATCAAAGCGGACAGATACAACATGATAAAATATTAATATTTCGGAACTAACAAATATATCTTCACTATATTACCCAAGAATTAATAGTCTGTAACCAAGCTGATTCCCTTTGCTTTTGCTGATCGAGATCAACTAAGACACTCTCGTGCGCCGCACGGCGTATAGAAAGGACGGATCAACCAGCATTACATCATCTTCATGAAGTAGTGCCGATGGCTCTTATGTGAGGCCATCCGTCGAAAAACACATACTTCAGAAATCAAGAGGAAAACATGAAAAAACTTACAACACTGTCAATCGCCATGGCCCTGGGAATGGCGCTTGCCCCCGCGATCGTCAACCACGCTTTCGCTCAAACCGCGACCCATAGCGCCATCGTCGCGTCAGACCACACAATGCGCACCAGCAAGCTGATCGGAATGGATATCTTCGACAGTAAAGGCGAAAAAATCGGCAAGATCGAAGACATCCTCGTCAAGGGAGCTATGGCGGAACCGGTCGCGGTCCTGTCGGTCGGCGCCTTTACCGGCGGCGGCGACAAAATGGTCAGCGTGCCCATAAGCCATATCTCCCTGAAACACGACAAGGCTAGTATGGCCACGACAAAGACCGAGATGGCCGCCATGCCAGCCTGGAAATTTGAGGGCCTGGAAGGCGGCGGCGGCTAAACCGGCCCATCCTGGCCGAGCGGTCTCCGCTCGGCCAGTCAATCCCATTCCTTGATCGACGTGCGCCAGTGGATGCGATCTTGCTCCGGCGGATAATCGCCAGCCGCTTTGTGATAGGAACACCGGTTGTCCCAGATCACCACGTCGCCAACCCGCCATTTGTGCCGGTATTCGCCCTCGGGCTGGATCATCAACTCCGTGAGCTCGTCCAACAGTGCGTCGCTTTCCGATTGGTCCGCCCCCTGTATGGACAATATCTTGCCCGGATCGAAATACAACGACTTGCGGCCGGTCTCGCTGTGCGTGCGAATGATCGGATGCAGCGCCGGCGTCCAGTCGCGATCCTCGGGGTTCAGCAGCGCCTGAGACTTGCTGCGCCCGCCATAAGTGAACGCCCCCTTCACCCCGTCCAGCCGCTGTTTCAATCGTTCCGGCATCGCGTCATACGCGGCGTAGCCGCTGGCAAACAGCGTGTCCCCGCCAGTGTCCGGGATCGCCAGCGCGTAAAGCTGAGTCGCCTTGAACGGCACAACGTCATAAGCGCCATCAGTGTGCCACCCCTCGGCCCCGCGGCGGTAGATCGCCTGGTTCAACGACCCGTCGGGATTGAATTTCCCCGTACCGAGCATGGTGATTTCGGGAATGTCGGGGTGACGGGTGCTCTTGGACGGATGCGGTGACACGATCCCAAACCGCCGGCTGTAAGCCAGGAACTCCTGCATCGTCAGATCCTGATCCGTAACGACCATCACATTATGATCGAGCCAGGCCTGATAGATCCGCGCGAATCCAGCCTCATCCAACGTCCGTAGATCGACCCCGGACACCTCGACCCCGATGCGAGGCCCCACCTGACGTATCTGAGCCATTGACACTCTCCCGTTGAGGCAATGCAATGCTCTCCAAGCCCGGCCGTCAAGGTGCTGACTGTCGCTGTTCGTGTTCCAGGAGGGTTCGATGCATCTGTTCAAGCAGCATGCGGTCAAGGATTCCGACAAGATCTCCACGCTGATCCCGGTGATCGACTTTGGCCCCTACTTCGCCGGCGAACCCGGAGCCTTGGCGATCCTCGCCGAACACCTGCGCCATGCCTGTCAGGACGTCGGCTTCTTCTATGCCGCCAATCACGGTGTGCCGCAGGACGTCATCGACCGGGCCTTCGCCGCGTCGCGTCGCTTCCACGCCCTGCCGCTGGCCGAAAAGCTGAAGCTGAGCCTGAATGAAAACAACATCGGGTATATGCCGATGAACGCCTCGATGCAGGCCGCCTCGACGGTGCATCAGGCGACCAAGCCGAACCAGAATGAAAGTTTCTTCATCAGCCACGATCGTGGCGCCGACCATCCCGATGTCGTGGCCGGAGTCCCATTGCGTGGCCGCAACCAATGGCCCGAATCGCTACCCGACATCCGAACCGACATGACGGGGTATTTTGACGCCCTGCGCGCGATGTGCACCCGCATGATGCCCGGTTTCGCCGTCGCACTGGACATGCCGCCCAACTATTTCGCCCCCTTCTTCGCCAACGAGGAGCACATCAACCTACGCTTCCTGCACTACCCGCCGCAGGAGGACACCTCCGACAATACCTTCGGCACCGCCCCGCACACCGACAACAGTTTCATGACCGCCCTCGCCCGGACCGACGTGCCGGGCCTGGCCGTGCGGCTCCCGTCAGGCGAGTGGTTCGCACCGCCAGTCATTCCGGGAACATTCCTGATCAACCTCGGCAACATGATGCGGCGCTGGTCGAACGACCGCTTCCTGTCCACGCCGCACGGCGTGATAAACGAATCGGGAACCGATCGATATTCGATCGCTTTTTTCCACAGTCCCAATCCAGCCGCCACCATCGAGTGCCTGCCAAGCTGCGTGTCAGCCGACAATCCGCCGCGCTATCCACCCGCCGTGTATCGGGATCTGGTGCTGGAATTCTACCGGAAGAACTACTTTCATCAGAAAGGACATAAGCCAGAACCGGTCAGCGCCTGACCAGCATATCAAACCCGATACGGCATCCGCACGCCAGGATCATCCACCGGAAACCCTTTGGTGTCGCGCGTGACCAGCAGCATGGCGTGGACCTGTGCGGACGCCCACACGACCGCATCCGGCAACTTGAGACGATACCGCCGCCGCAAACCGATCGCTCGGTTTGCCACCGTTTCATTCAACGCGATCAACGCGAATCCATCGAGAAAATCCCGCGTGGCCCGCTCCGCCAACACCGGCGCGGCGGCCATCACCTCCATCCAGGTAACGATACTGATGGCCTTGTCGTCGTAGCGGTCCAATTCGTCGCGCGCCGCTGGAATGCCGCGCAGGAAGTCGATCAGGATGTTGGTATCGAGCAGCGCTTTCACCACTCGGCGCGCGCCCTCTCCTGATACGCCAACCCGTCCTCGGTCGCCGCACCCCACAGACCATAGGCCGCATTAATCGGTTTCGTGGCGTGGCGTTCAAGGTATTCGGCGACCGCTTCACGGATCACCGCGGTGCGTGGCTGCCTGACCCGTTCGCACAACGCCGCAAGCGCCTGAATCTGGTTGTCGGGGAGGTCGATCAACGTGCGCATAATCCTACATCCATATCTGATATCAGCATCATATATCACGCCGCACACGCGTTTCAAGCCAAACCACGTCAGACCTCCAGCCACTCCTGCCGGATCACCTGGTTCGCCGCCAAATCCTCCGGCGTGCCCTCGAACACGATCTGCCCGTGCCCCATCACGTACAACCGCTTGGAAATCTTCAATGCAATCGTCAGTTTCTGCTCGACCAGCAGGATCGACACCCCCCGGCTGGCAATCTCCGCCAGCAAAACCCCAACCTGTTCCACCAGCAACGGCGCCAACCCCTCGGTCGGCTCATCGATCAGGATCAGGTCCGGGTCGCCCATCAGCGTCCGGCACATCGTCAGCATCTGCTGCTCCCCGCCCGACAACACCCCGGCCGCATTGTGCTGCCGCGCCGCCAGATTGGGGAACAACCGGAACACATCGTCGAACGTCCAGCGGCCGAACCGCCCGGCACGCCGCAATCCGAGTTCCAGGTTCTGCCGTACAGTCAACGTCGGAAAAACCTGCCGGTCCTCCGGCACGTAGCCAATACCGGCCCGAGCGATCAGGTCGCTGCGCAGCCCCGCGAGTTCACGTCCCCGGAACGTCACGCGCCCCTGCGGCTCCACCAGCCCCATGATCGCCTTGCAGGTCGTGGACCGCCCAACCCCGTTGCGACCCAACAGAGAAACGATCTCGCCCTCGTTCACGTCCAGATCGATGCCATGCAGAATATGGCTCTGGCCATAGTAGGCGTGCAGGTCGCGGACCTCCAGCATCATTCCTCCAGCGCCCCCAAATACGCTTCCTGCACCGCTCGGTTTGCCCGCACGTCCGCCGGTGCGCCGGTCGCGATTACCTGCCCATATACCAACACCGTAATGGTATCGGCCAGGTCGAACACGACCTTCATATCGTGCTCCACCATCACCAGAGTCTTGCCCTGCGTCATCCGCCGGATCAGCGCCATCGCATAGTCCGTTTCGGTGTTGCTCATGCCCGCCGTCGGCTCGTCCAGCAGGATAACGGAGGCACCACCGGCAATCGTCATGCCGATCTCCAGCGCGCGCTGTTCCGCGTACGACAGCAGGCCGGCCAGAATACCGCGTCGAGCACTGAGATTCAGTTCCTCCAGCAGCCGTTCGGTCGCCTCGTTCAGCGCTTTCTGCCGCCACAGCGGGGACCAGAACGAATACCGGTAACCCCGGCTCCACAACAGCGCACAGCGCAGGTTCTCGAACACCGACAACCGATGAAAGATCGAGGTGATTTGGAAGCTGCGCGACAGCCCCAGACGGTTGATCTTATGCGGTGGCAACGTGTCGATACGTTCGCCATTCAGCAGAATTTCCCCCGCGGTGATCGGAAACCGTCCACTGATCAGGTTGAAGCAGGTGGTTTTGCCGGCGCCATTCGGACCGATAATGCAATGGCGCTCGCCCGGTGCGATATCCAGAGTGACGCCGCGGATGATTTGGGTCGCACCGAAACTCTTGTGCACATCACGGAGCGACAGCGCGGTCATCGCCGCACCTCGGCGGCCAGGTCTTCCCAGACCCGGTGGAAGCCGGACGCCTCCCACCGCAACCACAACCCGCCCACCACCAGCGACCCGATCGAGATCGCCCAGGGCAGCATCGCATGCACATCGATCGCCGATCCGAACAACACCAGTTTCTTCCCTTGTGCCGCGCCGATGGTCAGGAACGACATCAGTTCCACCAGCCCGACAAAACCCAGCAGCAATCCAAGCGCGGGAATGACCAGCCGCAGATACGGCACCAGCAGGCCTCGCATCCGTCCCGCTTGCTGGATCGGACCGTGCGCCTTGATGATGCCGGCCAGCCCGGTCGGTGCGAAGATCACCATCGCAATGAACATCACCCCTACATAGACCAGCCAGGAGTTCGACAGCAGGCTCACCCCGCTTTGCAGCAAGGTAATCAGGATGGCCCCCAGGATCGGGCCGCCGAACACCGATGTCCCACCGATATAGGCCATCAGCAGGGCGTTCGCCGATAGCGGCGCCGCCAACGCGTCGAACGTAACGATCTCGTACGTGATCGCATACAGCCCGCCGCCGATGCCGGCGAAAAATCCGGACAGCGCGAACTGCAGGAACCGCACCATGCGGGGATCGTAACCGATGAACTGCGCCCGCTCGAAATTGTCCCGCGTGGCGTTGGCCATTCGACCCAGCGGCGTCAACGTCAGGAAATACATCAGCCCCGTCGCGATCACCGTCCACGCCAGGATAAGATAGTAGACCTGCAAGCCCGAGGCATAGGTCAGTCCGAACACGCTGTTGTCGATCATGCGATTGGTGGTGACGCCCCCCTCGCCGCCAAAGAAATGATGGAACATCAGCGCCGCGGTGGCCATCAATTCGCTGATCCCCAGCGTAATCATGGCGAAAGCGGTGGCCCTTTGTTTCGTTGCCATCGATCCGAACAGGATGGCCAGCCCCAGCCCCGCCAGCCCCGCCAACAGCGGCATGACCTCCATCGGCAACGGCAGCCCGCCATCGCCGGCGGCGTTCAGAAAATGGATCGTCGCGTAACCGCCCATGCCAAAAAACGTCGCGTGACACAGCGAAAACAGACCCGCCTGCCCCAGCAGCATGTTATACGACAGCGCCAGGATGACCATCATGCCCATCTGGCTGAGCATGGAGATCAGAAACCCCGCGTGGCGATGATGCCCCCAGTCATAGAAGCACCACGGCAGCGCGATCGCCACCACGATCACCGTCAGGATCAGCCAGCGGGACTTCATGTGTCGCGCGTCCCCATCAAACCGCGAGGCCGGAAGAACAAGATCGTTACCATCATGATAAACGGCAGCAACGCGCCAATCCGCGCCACCGGAACCGTCAGCACCTCGGTCAGCAGCGTGTCGCCCGTGAACACGACTCCCAACGGCCGCAAGAAATCGGCGATGGAATAATCGATCACCACCGCGAACGTCTGGATCATCCCCATGATCATTGAGGCAACGAAACAGCCTGCCAACGATCCCAACCCGCCGAACACCACCACCACGAACACGATCGGCCCCATCGAGTCCGCCATCCCGGGTTCGGTCGTCTGATAGTTGCCGCCGATCACCCCCGCCAACCCGGCCAGCAGACAACCGCCGGCGAACACGGTGGTGAAAACCCGCGGCACGTTGTGACCCAACGCGCTGACCATGCTGGGATGGGTCAGCGCCGCCTGGATGATCAACCCGATGCGGGTCTTCTTCAGCAACACCCAGGTGCCCAGCAACATCGTGGCGGACACCAGCAGCATGAACCCGCGATAGGCCGGGAAGTTGGCGCCGTACATCACGAACAACGGAAAATCCAACGATGGAGGCACGCGATAGGCCATCGGCAGCATGCCCCACGTCATCTGCACCAGCCGTTGGATGATAAACACCAGCCCGAACGTGAACAGCAGTTCGGCGATGTGCCCATTGTGATGCACCCGGCGTAGCCCCCAGATCTCAATCGCCGCGCCGATCAGCCCGCACAGGACGGGTGCGATGATCAGCGCGGGAAAGAACCCCAGGAACCGGCTGACGGTGAACGCCAGATAGGCGCCCACCATATAGATGCTGGCATGCGCGAAGTTCAGCACGCCCATCATGCTGAAGATCAACGTCAACCCGCTCGCCAGCATGAACAGCAACATGCCGTAGACCAGCCCGTTGATGACCGAGATCAGCAGGGTTTCCATACTGAAAAGGAACCTCGGCCTAAGATTGCGGGCGCTTCATCTTGCAGACCGTGGGTAGCGTCAAATCCTCGGTCGTAGCGGTGAAATAGGTCTTCCAGCCCAGCCCGGTCTTTTCGGCATCGTATTTGACGTCGCGCGAGAAGCTGGCGGCATAGAACGGCATCAGAATCTGATGGTCCTCTTTCCGCATCTGCACCGGCGCGCCCACCAGATCCGTCGCCTTCATGTCCTCCAGCGCCAGCGCCACCTTCAGCGCGTCGGTCGACCCGGCGGTGTTGATCGCCCGAGCCAGCATCTGGAACATGGTCAGGAACGGCACCTCGGAGAAATCCGTCGAGTGGTTCGCCCGCCAGCCGTTGCTGAACGCCTCGGCGTCAGGTTTTTTTAAGTCCACCGGCACGTTCGGGTCGAATTCGACGATCGATGTCAGCCGGTTCTCGCCGGCCGCGCCGATTGCCGTTGGGCCGCCGATCAGATGCGCCAGATAGGTATCGAACCGGACGTTCAGCCCATCGTCCACCGCCGCCTTGATCAGCAAATTCAAGTCACGGTTGTAGTTGCCGGTGACGACCGATTGCGCGCCGGATGCCTTGATCTTGGCGATGTAGGGCGAAAAATCCTGCACCTTGCCGAACGGCATCAACTCATCGCCGACAACCTGAATATCCGGGCGCAGCTTGGCCAGCCATTTGCGGGTGTCGTGCTGGATCGACTGACCGAACAGATAGTCCTGGTTGAGCAGATAAACTTTCGTGACATCCTTCGGTAGCGCCTTGATCCGGGCGACCGCCCGCATTTCCACGTTGCCAGCGAAACGAAACTGCCAGAAGTCGCATTGCTCGTTGGTCAGTTCCGTCGCCAGCGCGCCGCAGTTCAAGTACAGGACACGGTTATCCGGATTGCGGGCGTTGTGCTTCGCCACGCCATCCAGCAGCGCCGCGCCAACGTTGGAGCCCGTGCATTGCATGACGAACGGGATGTTTTGATCGGTGATGCTTTTCAGCGCGATCAGCGCCTCGGCTGGTTGCAGCTTGTCGTCGAACGGCACCAACTCGAACTTCTTGCCCAGGGCGCCACCGTCGGCGTTCACCTTCGCCAGGATATACGCGAAGACTTTCAGGAATTCATCGCCGCCGGATGCGAACGGACCCGAGAACGGATCGACATAGCCGACCTTGATGGTGTCCTCGGCCACCGCCGGGCGAATCGCCAAGATCAACGACAACGCAACGAAAGCAAAACACAAGCGCCGGACAGACGATGTCATTCTTCCCCCTGCGGCCCAAACCGGCCAATTTATTTGTTAATAAAACAGTAGGCATCCGCCGCTTCCCGAGTCAATCGGCGCGAACGAGGGAGACGACGATGCCGCGGGGATTGGTCGCCCGCGACGCCGGCGCCGTCCAGCCGCTGGCGACCGCAAGTCGCACAACCGGCCGACGAGCCGATGGCAATACTGTGACGACAGTCGCCAATACAGGGG
>Ga0075030_100004922_pt1 | contig 12049 bp, 9 predicted proteins | sample LitLauG_LLR_2012_FD_71393 | JGI IMG/M metagenome (GOLD analysis project Ga0075030, IMG submission 71393) | Freshwater sediment microbial communities from Pennsylvania, USA - Little Laurel Run_MetaG_LLR_2012 | ecosystem: Environmental > Aquatic > Freshwater > Creek > Sediment | place: USA... | reverse complement strand
TTTCGCGCGCTCCAGATCCCCGTCGTGGTTGGCGGAGATATCCGCCACGAAGTACGTCGGATATTCCAGGCCAACTCGCTTGCTTCCCAGTTGGAGCGAGGGCAAACTCTGCGATGTCATAGCTGGGCCTTGCTCAGTTGCCCCTCCGCCCGTCCCATGCGTCCGGCTGCTTGCAGTTGGGCGAACCGGAGTAGACCGGCATCCACGTCAGGCAGGGAGCAGTCTAACGCCGCACAGATTTTTCCCGTATTCAGGGAGGTGTTCCTGGGGCGGGGCGCCTTGAGGCTCGCGTCCGCCAGTCGCGCGGGGACCACTCTCGCCGGATCGAACCCGAACGTCAACGCGGTTCGCCGGGCAAACTCGTACTTACTCACCTGCTCCGAACCGGCGACGTGGTAGGTCCCCACCAGTTGATGGTCCAGCATCGCAAGCAGAACCCGCGCCAGGTCGTCGGCCAAGATGGGACAAAAAACGACATCTGCAAATCCAGGAACAACATTCCCGAGCATCAACTGCGCGAGTATCCACTCCGCCAGACTCTGCTTGGGCTGCCGATTCCACCCGTATAGGTTGACGCGGGCAATTGCCGCCAGCGGGTTCAGGGCCAACACCGCTTCTTCGCCTTGCAGTTTGGTCTGGGCGTAGACGTTGACCGGCCCAGGCAGGTCGGTTTCGCTGTAGTGGCCCGCCTCGCCATCAAACACGGAATCGGTCGAGACATAAAGCATCCGAGTACGAGCGAGTGCGGCGATCTCGGCTAGCCTGCCGGACGCGGCTACGTTGATGGCCTGCGCTGCCTCACGATGTTCCTGGCACCAGTCCACATTCGTTGCGGCGGCGCAGTGAATGATACTTGAAGGTTTGAATTCGGCGAGAACTCTGCGGGCTTCGGATTCCTCGGTTAGATCCACACTCACCAGCGCCGCACCCGCCAAGTCCACTCGATGGCGATGGTACACGCCCACCACCTCACGGCCCTGTTCCCGCGCCACCCCAACCAGGCTGGCGCCCAGCAAGCCGCTGGCCCCGGTGACGAGGATCATTTGGCGCGATCTCCTGCCTGCGGCAGCATCCGGGCTTCCTCACAAACCGGCGTAAGGCGGCGGTCTCTCATCACCCCTCGCGCAGACTCTTCTGCATCACAAAAGAATTCAACTCCACCAGCTTGGGATCGCGGTCGAGCAGATCGAGCACATCCCGCCAGAGAAAGTGGCCGTCGCTGCCCAGCCGCTCATAGACGGCGCGCACCAGCTGCAAGTCTTGCGGCGTATCGATCGTCCAGCGGTGGTGGCTGTAGTCTTTCTCTCCAGTCACCGACATTAGCCGAAATTTTTCCGGATGCTCGTAGAGGTACGCGGTCACGTGCGCTCTCTGGTAAGCCTGGTCCGCCTCGCGCCACGCCCGTTCCAAGGCCGAGACCGTGAAAACCTCCGTGTCCAGCCCTCGTGGGTAGGTTCGTTCCAGAACATTCGAAGCGTAATCGGGCTGCCCCGCCAGAAACTCAAGGACGGTCCGATCGCTTACTTGGGGATCGATCAATGGGCAATCCGAGGTAACGCGGACGACGAACGCTGCCCGGGCCTCCTTGGCCGCCCGGTAGTATCGATCGAGCACATCGTCTTCCTGACCGCGAAAGACCGACACCGACAGCCGCCCGCTCTCTTCCACAATCACATCGTCACGGGGCGAGTTCGTGGTGGCCACCAAAACTTCGTGGATAGTCTTGGCACGTTTCAAGCGCTCCACAACCCGCGCCAGGACGCTTTTTCCGCAAAGGTCGAGCAACACCTTGCCGACCAGCCGCGTGCTGCCCATGCGCGCTTGAACGATCGCCACGACCTTCAACCCGGAATTAGACGTCCAAGCACTCACTTGACACCCTGAGCGATGCGAGGGACCTATGTATCCTGTCTGCAGCGCACATTCCGCTCGGGAGAGCCACTGCGCCTGTCTAGGCTGAAACCCGCGACGGGACCGGCTGTTCCTCTGGTACTGCCAGTGCGACCAACTCCTGCAGTTCCCGATTTGTCAGCCACTGCTCGTTGCTGTCGCTGGCATAGCGGAATCCCTCCGGCATCGAACGCCCATTCACCCAGTTCTCCCGCCGCCACCACGGATGCGAAGGCTGAATCACGTAACGGTCTTCGACTTCGAGCGTGTTGCGCGCCTCGTCTTCCGACACCAGCACTTCGTGCAACTTTTCCCCCGGCCGGATGCCGATGGTCTCGATCTCGCACCCCGGCGCAATCGTTTCGGCCAGATCGACCAGCCGCATGCTCGGAATTTTTGGAACCAAGATCTCACCGCCGTGCATCTGTTCCAGCGAACTCACCACGAAGCGCACCCCCTGCTCCAGGGTCAGCCAGAATCGCGTCATGCGCGGGTCGGTAAGCGTGATGCGGCCGCGCCGCCGCTGCTCCAGAAATACCGGGATCACGCTCCCCCGACTTCCCACCACGTTGCCATAGCGGGCGCAACTGAACTTGGAATCCTGTGATCCGGCGTAGGCATTGGCCTGCACAAACATTTTTTCCGCGCACAGTTTCGTCGCCCCGTACAGGTTGATGGGATTGACCGCCTTGTCCGTACTCAATGCGATGACGCGCCGCACGCCCTGATTGATGGCCGCGTCGATCACGTTGCGCCCGCCCATGATGTTGGTTTGAATCGCCTCGAAAGGGTTGTACTCGCAGGCCGGCACCTGCTTCAGAGCGGCTGCGTGGACCACGATGGTGACGCCGGCAAAGGCCCGTTCCAATCTTCCCGCGTCCCGCACATCCCCAATGAAATACCGCAGGCTGGGGTGGTCAAGCCCCGCAGCACGCATTTCGTGCTGCTTAAGTTCATCCCGGCTGAGGATCACCAGTCGCTTCGGCCGGTATTCTCTCAGCATGAGTTCGACGAATTTTTTACCGAACGATCCGGTGCCGCCCGTGACCAGCACCGCCTGCTCTGCCCAATTCATGCATCCGCCGGACTGCAAAAGTTCCATCGTCCTTAGTCATGCAGGCGCGAAAAAGACGCCCTGCGCCGTCTTGTACTGCGGGAGTGCTGCCCTCCTCAAAATGACGAAGCGGCCACGTCTGGCTGGTTCTCGTTTGCGCTAGTATAGCGGACTTTGCCCGTGCCAGGCGCCAGTGGCAAAATTCGCCGATCGTTTTTTTCCGGCAATGCTAAAATGTCGAACGAACTCACCATTAAGGCGTGCGAACTGTTCCCTGCGCGACGAACCAGCCTCTTCGAACCGGGACTGCGTGGCATGGGTCGGGGTATGGGTGTGCTCCGGCCACTGAGCAAGTACAAAATCGCTGAGGAGTACGAATGGAATTCGGCCCCTTGATACGGGCGAACAGTTCCCTGGTTCGCGACATGCAGCCCAACCCGGGCTTCGATCTCGGCCGACCCGCAGGTCCGCACCTCTACCCTCAGCTTCCTCAGCACGAGTCGGCCATTGGCGAATACATCCGCATTCTCATCAAGCGAAAATGGCTGGTGGCAGCCTGCCTGGGCACGATTTTCTCCGTCGTCGCCATTGCCACGCTGCGCATGACGCCGGTCTATGAGGCCGGCGGCACCATCGAGATCAATAAACCGGACGCCAGCCTGAACTTTCAGAACTCCACCACTTTCAGCCTGGACTACTTCGACCCGACCGAACTGGAAACGGAAATCAAGATTCTGCAGAGCGACTTGCTCGCCCTCCAGGTGGTTCGCGAACTCAACCTTGACCGCCGGCCGGAATTTGGCGGAGGAATCGCTCCATCTTCGTCCCTCGAACTCGCGCCCGACCCCATGCAGGTCGATCCTTCCAGGGCTTCCGCCGCGCTGGGTGGATTCAGAAGCAGCCTCCGCGTCGCGCTGGTCCCCAACTCCCGCATTATCGAAGTACACTATCGCAGTTCCGATCCCCAGATGGCGGCCAACGTCGTCAACACCCTGATGACGACCTACGTCGAGAACAACTTCAAGGCGCGGTTCGAATCCACCATGCAGGCTTCGGGCTGGCTGGAAAAGCAGCTCGTCGACATGCAGATGAAGGTGGAGACCTCCCAGGAAAAGCTGGTGCGTTACCAGAAGGAACACGAAATCCTGGGCATCGATGAAAAGCAGAACATCATTACCTCCAAGCTCGACGAACTGAACAAAGCGCTCACCGCCGCCGAAAGCGAGCGTATGGACCGGGAGGCTCTTTATCGCATGGTGGAGTCCGGCGACCTGGACGCCATTGCCGGCAGCGCCGGTGGCACGACCGAGGCAGGCAGCTCGCAGTCGGCTTCGCAGTTGCTGGAGAGCCTGCGCTCGAAGCAGGCCGACATCAAGATCCAGGCGGCGGACCTCAGCACACAGTTCGGCCCTTCCTATCCCAAGCTGGCTCAGTTGAACAACCAGCTGAAGGAAGTCGATTCCCAGCTTCAGGCGGAGATGAAAAAGGTGGGCGCCAAGGTGCGCGCGCAATACATGACCGCCCTGCAGCGCGAAAACATGCTGCGCGACGCGCTCGAGAAACAGAAGCAGGAGGCCAACAAGCTTAACGAGAGCGCCATCACGTACAACCTGCTCAAGCGCGAATCCGAGACCTACCGCCAGCTCTACGAGGGGCTGTTGACCAAGCTGAAGGAAGCCGGCGTGACCGCCGGACTGAAGTCCAACAATTTCCGCATCGTCGACGGCGCCCGTCCCCCCAGCGCCCCCATCGAACCGAACGTCCCCCGGAACCTCTTGTTCGCCCTGGTCCTGGGGTCGGCCACGGGAATCGGCCTGGCGTTTCTGTTGGAAGGACTCGACAGCACCATCCGCACCACCGAACAAGCGCAAATGATTTCCGGCCTGGCTTCCTTGGGGATGATTCCCCTCGGATCCAAATCGGCGCGCGAGGGCCCGAATCCCAAGCGGCTGGTCATTGCGTCCTCTAATGAGGCGGTGGAGCTGATCACGCAAGTGCGGCCGCAGTCGCAGATGGCTGAGTCCTATCGCGCCCTGCGCACTTCGCTCCTGCTCTCCAATCTCGGATCCCCTCCGAAAGTCATCATGGTCACGAGCGCACTGCCCCAGGAAGGCAAGACGACGACCAGCATCAACTGTGCCGTCGTCCTGGCTCAAAAGGGAGTCCGCGTCCTTCTGATTGACGCCGACTTGCGCCGCCCCAGCATTCACAAGACCCTGGGCATGGGGCCGCGCTCCGGCCTGAGCAACGTATTGACGGGAAGCACCACCATCGAACAGGCCATCACGCGCACCGCGATTCTCCCCAACCTGTTCGTGCTCCCGGCCGGGACGCCGCCCCCCAACCCCGCTGAACTGCTGGCTTCGGCCAACATGAAAGACGTACTGGCCAAGCTGTGCGAACAGTATGACCACATCGTCGTCGACACCCCGCCGTCGCTCTCGGTCACAGACGCGGTCGTGCTTTCTCCCCGCGCCGATGCCGTCGTGCTCGTGATCCGCTCGGGCCAGACCACCAAGCAGGCCTTGCGCCGCTCGCGCGACCTTCTCGCGCAGGTCAATGCCAAGGTCGTTGGCGTGCTGCTGAATGCCGTGGACCTCAGCTCGCCCGACTACTACTACTATTACGAATATCAAGGCAAGTACGCGCGCTACTACCGCGATGAGGAAACCTCCGGAGACTCCCACGACGAGGAGGCAGAGCAAGTCGTGCCCCCGTCGTCCACCAGCGCTTAGCCGCGGGTCCGGGCCCATGGCATGAAGATCTCTTTTCACAGCACAGCGCGGAAGCGAACGGTGGGCGCGGTTGCGCTCCTGCTTGCCGCCCTCTACGTGGGCGAGGCCGCACGGGCGTTTGTCGCCTCCTGGCTGGCGGGACGGGTCGAGCTGACCAGCCTCCGATACGCCGCTCGCCTGGATCCCGGCAACGCCGACTACCGCAACCACCTCGGCCGCTACTACGACCTGGTGGCACGCGATCCTGCCACCGCCGTCGGTTATTACCAGGCTGCAGTCCAACTCAATCCGCACTCAGCCCGCTATTGGTTCGACCTGGCCAGCGCCTACCAGGTTCTGGGAGACACGCTCCACCAGACCGGAGCTCTCGAGCATGCCATCCAGGCCGACTCGATGACGCCAGACGTCGCCTGGGAGGCGGCCAACCTCTATCTGGTGCAGGGTGAAAACGACAAGGCGATGCGCGAATTCAGCGTTGTCCTGGCCAACGATCCCACTCTGGCCGGCAGCGCGATCCAATTCTGCTGGCGCATCAATCCCGACGTGGATTCCCTGCTGCGCGATGTGGTTCCCCACAGCGCCCCGGCGTACATCGCGTTCCTCGACTTGCTCACCACCAAGCATCAAACCGCTGGCTCGTTCAAAGTCTGGAGTGCGTTGATCGACACCCACCAGCCCTTCGAGTTGCGATATGTGTACGAATATCTGAAGTACCTGATTCAAAACAAGGAAGTTGACCAGGCGGTTCTGGCCTGGCAGCAGGCCGCCCCGCGCTTTGGCTTTTCCTCTTACCTGCCGACACCGGGCAATCTGATCGTGAACGGCACTTTCAGTCTGGACGTGCTCAACGGCGCCTTCGACTGGCAGTATCAGAAGCAGTCCGGTGTCGCGCTCACCCTCGATCCCAGTGACTTCCAGGCCGGACGGCGTTCGCTGCAGATCACCTTCGATGGTCCCGGAATCAGTGATGCCGGAATTTATCAATACGTCGCCGTGCAACCCAACACGGCATACGACTTCTCTGCCTACTACAAGAACGGAGAATTGGAAGGCGCGGGCGGCCCGCATCTCACCATTCAGGACATGTTCACCCAGGCCGTGTACTACGACAGCGACGAGTTGAAAGATGCAAGCTTCTGGAAGTCGATGGAAGGCGAATTCACCACCGGTGCGGACTGCAAGCTGGTGGTAGTGCACGTCCGGCGCATTCCGGCGGGAAGTCCGATCCGTGGTAAGCTCTGGATCGACACCCTTCGTCTGACCCGCAAGCCAGCTTAACCCCGCCGTGGGAAGGGATCTCGATCAACTGATGGCCTCGAATAACAAAGCGGAAAGCACGCGGTCGCAATTGTCGCTCCGGATGGGAAATATTCTGCTTTACGGTACTTTCGGATTGCTGATGTTTGGACCCCTCGCCTTCGGTGCGGTCGAACCCTGGTCTATCTTCATCCTGGAAACCGGTGCGGTGCTCCTGGTCCTGCTTTGGCTCGCCCAGCAATGGGTAAACGAAGAGCTTTCGTTGCTGGCAAACCCGCTGTTCATTCCCATGGCCGGGTTCGGCCTTCTGATTCTGCTGCAGATTTTTTTCCGCTCCAGCGCCTACCTGCACGACACCGTCTCTGAAGCCATGTTGTACGCGGCCTATGCCATGCTCTGTTTCCTGGCCAGTCAAGCCTTGCTGCGCAGTACGCAGGCCCGCCGGCTGGCCGTCATCCTGGCTCTCTACGGTTTCCTGATCGCCGCCCTCTCTCTGGTGCAGGGCGTTGCCCCCAACGGCAAGCTTTACTGGCTCCGTGAGCCCCGGCTTGGAGGCTGGATCTACGGTCCCTACGTCAACCACAACCACTACGCCGGATTGATGGAACTCCTTATCCCGATTCCCTTGATCATGTCGCTCACGCATCTGACGCATCAGCGGGAACGCATCGCTGCGGGAGTCGCCACCGCCGTGATGACCGGCACCGTATTCCTCTCCGGCTCGCGCGGCGGGATGCTGGCCGTGCTGGCGGAGTTCAGCATTCTCGCCACCTTGATCGCCCGCCGAAAAAAGGGCTCCCGCATGGCGGTCGGCGTGGCGGCGTTCGCCATCGTGCTGATCGGCCTGCTCAGCTGGCTGGGCGGAAAAGAACTTACCGCCCGCGTGACCAGCATTTCCGCCGAGACTCGGGGCGAGCTTTCCGGCGGCATGCGCCTCCACATCGACCGCGACGCTCTCATCGTGTTCCGCAGAAAACCCGTTCTGGGCTGGGGTTTGGGAACTTTCCCGGTGGTTTACCCGCAGTTCCGTTCGTTCTACACCAACTTCTTCGTGAACCAAGCCCACAACGATTACCTGCAACTGCTAGCCGAAACCGGAATTCTCGGCTTTGGCATGATGGTCTGGTTCCTCGTCTCGTTCTATCGCCACTCGATGCGCAAGATCGGCAACTGGACGTCGAGCGTGACCAGCGCCGTCAGCCTGGCCTGCATGCTGGGATGTACGGGAATCGTGGTGCACAGTTTCTTCGACTTCAACCTGCAGATCCCCGCCAACGCCGCACTGTTCTACGTCTTCTGCACGCTCGGAGCTGCACCTCCCCTGCTGCAACGCACCCGCAAACGAAAACCGGCAGAGCCCAGCACCGACGAAGATCTGCTGCCCGCCTCCGAAGTGGTCTGAGGGTTCGCTGCTCCGATTCCAAAGCGATTCCTGGAACAATCACGAAACCTACCCGGGGCGTCAAACATAAAGACGGCACGGGACGTGGTCTTCGGGTTCGCATGGAAAAGCAGTCCGCGGGTTCGAACCGGCCGGCGGAAATGCGACGACCGGGCTCGAGCGCTTGGGAAAGTGCACGAACCGCCGAGGGGTTCCACTCAGGACGTGAAAATCGGAGCAGAATCTAGGGAGTGGACGGGCTGGCGGGATTGTCATTCTTCACGAGCACCCAGGCAGCGATCCCAGCGACTGCAGCTGCACCAACTCCTACTGCAATCGGAGAATTCAGGGTTCCGCCTTCCGCGCCCGCGCTGGCTCCCGCGGCGCGCCTTTTGTTCTTCTTCTTGTTCTTGCTGTTCTTGTCGTTGTCAGGAACCGACTCGTCGCGCGTGGTTTCCTGGCCTTGCGCCAGCGTGAAGACTTCACTGCCGTCGGTGATCGTCAGATCGCCCTTCCGCGCGGCAATTCTCACCGTACCATTCACGTCGACTACGTTGAATTCCGTCCACGAAAATGAAGCCGGAGTGACTTTCACATCGCCGGCGGTTGTGGCCACTCCCTTCGAAGTGGAAACTGTGACCGCGCCGTGTTCGATCCGCACCGAAGCGGGCTCGAACTGCACCAGCGAATCCGCCAAGACGGTAATGGTTGACCCCGGCTGGTTGATGCTGGCCACCGAGTCTGAACGGGTCTGCAACAGGTCACCGGAAAAGATCGCAGAAGAAGGGCGAGGTACGTGAGCTCCGTTCACCCAGGCCGGTCCGTTGGTATAGAGCATCGCCGCATTGGAATCAGCGGCAAACATCGACAGGGGAAACAGGACCAGTAGCACGCAGCTAGCCACCTTGCGCAAGGCGAACCCGCCCATTCCCACGCTCCGTTAATAACTATTTTGGTAACTTGTTCTGAATCGTATCCCCCTCGCTGTTGCCCGTCAATGGCTTTTGTGCTTGCCGTCGGTGGAAAACTCATCCACCAGGACACGCCCACTCAAAGGCTCTAAGCCTGTTCGCAACTCATCGCCCACCGGCCCACCCCGTCCCACCACAGCAGTCTGAGCCACTCGTCGACCAGGGTTTTCGCCCACTGCCGGTGTTGCCACCAGCGGATACCGAACTGGGTGCCGTCATAGGTCGCGGCCACGGAAAACGGCTTCCCGGAAATCTCGCGCCGGAAGATGCTGAGCGCCCGCCGGGTATGAAATTCCGACGTGACGATCAGAACGCTCGTGCCACCTTCCCGGCTCAGGCACCTCTCCGCATCGTGGGGCTCATCTTCGGTCGAGAGCCCGGCAACCGGACAGATGCGCACCGACGCCGCTTCTAGCATTTCCTGCGCATACTTCTTTGCGAGTTGGACTTCGCTGGATCCGTAGACCGAGGCCGTAGCCGGCACGTCGATCACCAGAATCCGGCCATGGCCCTGCCGTAGAAGTTGGAGGCCGCGGTCGGGTCGATGTTCGGTCTCTCCTGCCAGCACCAGAATCAGATCAGATTTCTGCGGAGCGTCAACCACCAACATGCGGCCCGCGTTCGCCGCAAGCGTCATCAACGACGCCATCCCGAACGCTCCGGCGTACAACCATGGGCGCATTCGTCGACTTATATTTTCGATTCCCAGACCCCCTCCCCAAACTGGTCTCGGACGCGTCCCTGCTGTGTTTTCACGCACAGCCGCCTCGCCTTCTGCGTGCTAGAATTGGGTCGATTTTGTGTCCCTTATCCGCATCTGTTCAGGAAGCTCTCATGACCATGTCCTCTGCCGTAGAGACCTCATTCGACCTGCTGAAAAGCAAGATTCAACAGCACCAGGCGCGCGTCGGCATCATCGGCCTCGGCTACGTAGGATTGCCACTCGCCCTCTTGTACAGTGAGCAGAACTTTTCCGTCACCGGCTTCGACATCGATTCGCGCAAAGTCGAGACCCTGGCCAGCGGCGGTTCCTACATCTATCGCATTACCGCGGGGGAAATCCAGACAGCCCGGGCGCAGGGGTTTTCCGCCACCGCGGACTACGCCCAACTGACCGCCATGGACGCCATCATTATCTGCGTCCCAACCCCGCTCGACGAGTACCACGAACCCGATCTCAGCTTCATCACCAACACGACCCATGCCATCGCTCCTCATCTGCGCGCCGGCCAACTGGTGGTCCTCGAAAGCACGACCTACCCGGGCACCACTGAGGAAGTCATGGTCCCGATTCTGGAGAAGGAAAACAACCAGGGTCTAAAGGCCTCCCGCGATGATGGGTTTACCGGGAAAGAGTTCTTCGTCGCCTTTTCTCCCGAGCGCGAGGATCCCGGCAACACCACCGTGGCCCGCCGCGATATTCCCAAAGTCGTCGGCGGCTTGAATTCTCAGGCCGCGGATCTCGCCTGCGCTCTCTACGGATCGATCTTCAACCGCACCGTCCCGGTGTCGTCTCCCGCCGCAGCCGAGATGACCAAACTGCTCGAAAACATCTATCGCTGCGTCAACATCGCGCTGGTCAACGAACTCAAACTGCTCTGCCTGCGCATGGGCCTCGACATTTGGGAAGTCATCGAAGCCGCTTCCACCAAGCCGTTCGGCTTCCACCCCTTTTATCCTGGCCCCGGTCTCGGCGGACACTGTATTCCTGTCGACCCCTTCTATCTTTCGTGGAAAGCGAAGGAGTGGGACTTCCGCACCCGCTTCATCGAACTCGCCGGCGAGATCAACACCAACATGCCCTACCACGTTCTCTCCTCAGTGGGCAGCGCGTTGAACCGCCACAAGAAGTCGATTAACGGCGCGCGCGTCTTGGTGCTGGGAGTGGCGTACAAGAGAGACATCGACGATCTGCGCGAATCTCCATCCCTCACCATTATTGAACTGCTGCAGAGAGACGGCGCCCAGGTCAGCTACCACGATCCCTACTTCCCTTTCATCGGAAAAGGCCGGAAGTACGACTTGCAGATGAAATGCGCCGAGCTGAAAAACCTGGGGCAGTACGACTGCGTGGTTATCGTCACCGACCACTCCGATTATGACTATCCCGGGATCGTTCGGGAGGCCCAGTTGGTCGTGGACACTCGCCATGCCACACGCGGGATCGCCAGCGAAAAGATCGTACACTGCTAGCGCCCGCCATCGGTAAGAACCTCAGATCCGGGCCCGGTTCGGGCGGAACGGAGCGTCGGGAAATCTCGGGACGCCAGGGTGTATTTTTTTGCACGCTCGGCCTCGAGATCTCCTACCCTGCCCCATTAAGCCCTGTAAGCCACTCATGCACAATACTTTCCGCCCCGAGGCTCAGGGGATCGAATGGCCTTCATCGTGCATGTTGAAATCAGGAATAGTACACTTTGAGCGGACCCCTGACCTCCCAGGCGTTCGAAAACCGAAAGCGAACTTTTTGCGCTGTGCCGGTGTTTGGGACAGTGAACGAGACGAGCTTTGACTATGGGCCCTTCGGTAACTGAACCAGCATTGTTCTCCGTGCTGCCACGGTGGAAGACGCCGTGGTCTGAACTTTTCCTGAGCTATGGCACACAGTCGATCGTGATCGCGGTTTTCGTCTGCGTGCCATTGCTGCATCCCGAGATCATGGAAGCGCCCAGGCGGGACTACCACGCCATCGAACTGGTGCCGACTCCGGTCCCGGTGAATCACGCGCCGCAGAGGCAACTGCCGAAGCCCGTCCTGGTGG
>Ga0075030_100004917_pt1 | contig 12055 bp, 8 predicted proteins | sample LitLauG_LLR_2012_FD_71393 | JGI IMG/M metagenome (GOLD analysis project Ga0075030, IMG submission 71393) | Freshwater sediment microbial communities from Pennsylvania, USA - Little Laurel Run_MetaG_LLR_2012 | ecosystem: Environmental > Aquatic > Freshwater > Creek > Sediment | place: USA... | reverse complement strand
GCGAGCCAGTGAATATTTCACTAAGGCGTTTCAGTTGCGGGAACGTACCAGCGAGTGGGAAAAGTTGGCAATCAGCGCCGACTATTATCTGAATGTGACTGGAGAACTGGACAAAGCGGCCGAAACATATGAGCAGTGGGTCGAGAGCTACCCGAAGGATAACGAAGCGTTCGCGAGTTTAGGTGTCGTCTACGCCACACAAGGACAGTACGATAAAGCCACTGAGGCGACGAGCAAGGCCCTACGCCTTGCTCCAACTCTGAGTGCCTATGGGAATCTCGCCAATCACGCCCTTGCCCTACAAAACTTCGATGAGGCGCGACGAATTATCCACGAGGCCCTCGACCGAAAAATGGATGCTTTCGAATTTCACAGCGTTCTGTATGCTGTTGCATTCCTAAGGGACGAATCCGCAGGGATGACGGAACAGCAACAATGGTTTGCGGGCAAGCCTGAAGAGAACTTTGGATTCGCGCTCGCAAGTGACACCGAGTCGTATCGCGGCCGTCTGGGTAAGGCCCGGGAACTTACCAAGCTCGCTGTGGAGTCCGCGATACGTGCCGACAGCAAGGAGAGCGGAGCAATATGGGTGGCGAATGCCGCGCTGCGACAAGCCGCCTACGGCTATGCTGCCGAAGCGCGCCAGACAGGCGCAAATGCCTTAAAGCTTGCTCCCGCAAGTCAGGGGACAGAGGCCGAAGCCGCACTTGCGTTTGCGATGGCTGGTGATGCGGTGCGAGCCGAGTCTTTGGTGCAAGACCTGCAGAGACGATTCCCATTGGATAGCCAGATGCAGACGCTTTGGCTGCCCGCGATTCAGATGCAGTTGGCGCTGCGCAGGAAGGACCTGCCTTACATCTTGAACACCCCGAAAAGTGTTTCCCCCATCGAGTACGGGACGATTCTGTTTGTTGCCAATTCCACTTGTCTCTATCCAACTTACATTCGCGGGGAAGCGTATCTGGCAGCTGGGCAGGGCATGCAAGCCGGCGCCGAGTTCCAGAAGATTCTCGACCACAGCGGCCTGGTCTGGAACTGCTGGACGGGAGCTTTGGCACATCTGGGTGTGGCGCGCGCCGCGGCCCTGGAGGCGAGAACCTTACCCGGCGCGGATGCCAATGCCGCTCGCAGTCGGGCGCTCACCGCCTACAAGGATTTCCTCACACTCTGGAAAGACGCCGATCCGGATATTCCGATATATAAAGACGCCAAGGCCGAGTACGCGAAGCTGCAATAACGGTCTTGGAATTGGACAGGACGAGAATCTGATTATGGCGCAGCGGAACTGTCCTGCTGCCCTTGAAACTTCGCAGATGATGTCTCCTCGTTTCTTCCTATTGCCTTCCTGGTACCGTCTCGACCCAACCTGTCAATTCTGACAGTACACCACCGGCGTACTTCTTTGATACAACCTACACAAGTGTGCGGTCCAGGTAAGCTCCGAGCCGATCCCACCGCTATGAGTGTTCGTGGTTGCAGCAACATTGTGATCGCCGCCCTTGGGTTGCTGATCCCCGTTGGTCAGCCTCGGCCCCGGCGGAGGTGACCGATTGAGAGAAACGGATGGTGTCCCAGATCTCTGCACCTCGGAATAGCCTCACGGCGCGGGATGTCGAAAGCCAAGTGGCGCATTTCTGGCGATTCCTTACTGACAAGAACTACCAGGGGATTCACGACTTCTATTCTGCCGATGCGCTGGTATTTGGAACGGCCACCGATAGAGCCGAGTCTGCACTTACGACAGCGTCGAGACGCAACATCGAGTATTTTGGCGAACACATGAAACTGGAAGCCAACGTAGGTGCGATTGCGGTAAGCATGCTAAACGAACGTTCGGCCATAGCCGGCTACACCTTCACCTTTTCCGCAACCGAGCGACACCCATCCGGCTCGACCCGAGCGTATGAGGTCATTCACAAGGGAAGGGCTACCCAGGTGTTTGCCATGGACAAGGACAGCAACATTCGTATTGTTCACGAGCACTTCTCGATTGCGTCCAGGAGATAGCTGCTCCGGAAAGGTTGAGAGCGGAAAGTAATGCCGAGGCGAGCTGATCCTCGTATGGAGGAGCGGATTTTGAATACTGCCCAAGAACTGTGGCAAAGGGGAGGGCAAAGGGCCCTCACAATGCGAGCCATTGCGGAGGCCGCGGGTACGAATACCCCAACGATCTATCGTCGCTTCAAGAGCCGGCGCGACATCGAGTTCGCCTTGGTGCAACGTGTGCAACGAGATCTGATTAGTGCCCTTCAGCCGTCCCGTTCTCCGGAAGAGACGTGCGTCCGCTATGTTGAGTTTGCGATGAATCACACTCGGGAATACAAGCTTCTCCAAGTTCACACAAGCGAGCTACTAGCGTCTATACCTTCGCCAGCCACATCGACAACGTGGAGCTCAAAACCAATATTGGAGTTAATCGGGAAACAGCTGGCTGGACGGCTGGGTGGATCTGCTGGCGAGCATGTGCGCTTATCCCTTGCGCTGTGGGCACTAGCGCACGGAACAACCACGCTTCTGATGTCGAAGTGGATCACAAAGCGCAACGCGCGAGAACTAAGGGCGGCCTTTGCTGCAGCTCTGGACACCTTAACCTGCAGTCGGATTCTGGCGAACAATGATTTGTGGCTGGGGGGATCCCGGTAAGCGTTCAAGGGTTGAAAACGCTCTCTTGTTTCCAGAATAGGACGATTCTCTCAACCGGTGTCAGAAGGCCTTGGGGCGGCCCCGAAACCAAACGTGCTCATCCAGCAGTTGTATTTTTCGATCTTAACCACGATTCCAGGTTCTCCTAAGTGCGGTTCTCATGTGGAAACGCCGAAAGCTGAAGAGGCTACGAGAAGAGGTGATGTCTATCGACATCTTTAACCGGCTTTATGAGGACAGCGCGAACCCAACAGAAGCACAGAAAACAGCACACCTGGCCCGGCAGAACAGAAGAAATGAAGTACTATCCGAAATCGAGAGATTAGCAGGGCTGAAGCGCGACAAATGTGAACACTGATCATCTTACAAGATCCAATCATCTGTTGGCCGACCGGCCACGTGCAAGTTTCAGGTTGTCCGCAGCCCGGAAAACCGCAAGGGGTTGCCGCGAGACTAGCAATTGGCCTAACCCAAGCTGGACTGGCTCTCCGATTACATTACCGTGTTCCATTTTCGTAACAAGACCGAGACCCGCAATCGATCTCTGTATCTGTGCGGCTATTGTAGTGAATAGCAGTGGAGTGGCACCGCCGACCGCCGCCCGAATCGCATGACCGATATCTTGGGAAACTCACTGGCGGCATCAATGCGGAATTAGGTTTGACTTCAGCCTAACTGCTGTTAGCTTTTCGGCCCCCGGTCAACCGTTCAGGCAATTTCGAAGTTCTGCAGGCCCCCGTCTCATTTATGACGTACATCTGAATGAAGCTGGTCCAAGGGTCGCACCATCAGACGAGTTCGGCCAACTCAGTGACGCTCAGTAGGAACGTGGGAGAGCCTTATGAAGTCCATTCGGGTACTAGTGGTCGATGACCACCCGACCATGGTCAAGACATTGAGAAAATTGCTGGAGAAGGACTTTGAGATCGTCGGCAGCGCCGGTGATGGACGCACGATGATAGAAATGGCTCTCGAATTAAACCCAGACGTAGTATTGCTCGATCTGAATCTGCCGTTTCTGGGTGGCTTCGATGCAGCGCGACAGCTACGAAAGAAAGCGCCCAAGATAGCCATCGTATTCCTCACTACGAATGAAGACTGCGATCTTGTCCGAGAAGCTTTGCGTATCGGTGCTGCAGGCTATGTTCTGAAGAAATCGGCGGCTTCTGAGCTCCACCGGGCGATACGCGGAAGCCTGAGACGGCGGACCTTCGTCAGTGCACCTGTTGGCCTGTTATGGACCAAGACCGGTTAGTGTCATCGTGGAGGGTCGGGCTTGCCGAGGCGATGGAGATATTTGCATTTGCTCAATTCCGGCAGTGGTTGCGATTCTTGGCATTCTTGCCCCTGGCATCCGCGCTTCTCCCCGCCCGGGGTAGGACGAATCGTCCGATGCGATCCATGGTTCGCAATTGTTGGGAGCCAAAACTTGCCGACGGGACTAACCACCATTGGACCCATCTCTGACGCACAACCTTCGGCACCGGGTCGGACGACGTGACAACATGCGCTACCGCAACTAAATTCAGCAGGCAACCTACTGCCAAGGCGGAGTGGTAATGGGGTTCAGGTCGGACTGCCATCAACGGAGAATCCAGACCATCTGCTGGTCTGGTGGTTCCTGCGCAGTTTTCTTTGAGGCTCCAGAGAAAATAAGTACCGGGCCTTTGAGCACGGTAAGAATTGACAGTGTTCAGGTGTCTGTATTCCTCTAAACTGATCCGCCACCAGTCTGTCGCAGAATCCGTACCTCAAACAGTACGGGCCGACCGTCGGCGGTACTAAGGATGCGCCAACCATCGCTTGCGAGGGGCAATGAGTTTTCTCTGGCAAGTCACGTGCTAAACGGAATCGCTCTAACAACAGAGTCTCCGGAGACGATAAACAAGCATGACAGGGCAATTTCCCAAGAGCAATACAGGGTGATCGCCTTCGATGGAGATCACCTTCTGATACGAACGGTTCAGAGCGGGCAAATCCTTACGATCGTTAAGCCGCAACCAGAGACTTCTTTAAACGAAAGAGATTTGCCGCCGGGAATGCTCGTCATATTGGCGCACCACAGAGCCAACAAGACTAGTTCGATGGCTGTGATCTGCCACAGATTCGTCCGATTGAATTCGAAGAACACGATGTAAACTCCCACATTGTCCGCGCCCATGGACAATGTGATCGAAAGCGATGGAGATGAGGTTTTGCCGCTCCCGATATCGTGGCCGCCGTCGCCGCTGCACGCAATCGCCCGAATTGGATAATTCCGAAGATCAACTGGTCGAATCTCACACTCAGAGTCGCAGCACGACGATTGTCATGTCATCGTGCTGCGGCGCGCCGGCGGCAAAGGCGTCGGCCGCACGAAACAAGCGCTGCAGCAGCTCCTCGGCGTTCAGGTCCGCGTGCGCTTGCGCCTCGGCGATCATTCGGTCTTCCCCCCAATCGTCTTCTGAGGAGTTCACGGCTTCGCTGATGCCGTCAGTAAAGGCCAGCAGAATATCGCCGGGGAGTAGGTGAAGCATCTGCTCTTTGTAGACCGCGCCGGCAAGCAGCCCGATGACGGGGCCGCCGTCTCCCAGGCGAAACACGCGCCAAGCGCCGTCTTCTTTGCGTAGCACCGCAGGAGGATTGTGTCCGCCATTGACGTAGTGCAACGTCCGCGAGGCGCAGTCCAGTTCGGCGTAGAAGACCGTAGCATAGCGGTTGGAGTCGGACGCGTCGTAGAGAAGGCGGTTGACTTTGGCCATCTTGGTCCCCAGATCGCCAGCGCCACTCAGCACTTGACCGCGCAGGCTGGCGTGAAGGCTTGCCATCAACAGGGCGGCGGACATACCCTTGCCACTGATGTCGCCAATCGCGATGCCCAGACGGTCGCACCCGTGCGCCGTTGTCCCGCTGGCGGAAGAGATGTTTTCGGCGGGCGCATGCCCTGCTTCGGCCAGCGAGCCATCACGGATGTCGATGAGGTCGTAGTAGTCGCCGCCGACTGCCTGGGCGGGTCTGCAGTGCGCGGCCATCTCTACGCCCGCAACGTTGGGGAACGTCTGCGGGAACAAGCGCTCCTGCACCTCGCGGGCAATCTCGAATTCACGTTCCAGCTTGGCGCGCGACAGGGCCTCCTCGGCCAGCGTGGGAATAAGCTTGTAGACGTTGACGAGTATGCCTGACGGCAAAGCCATGGTGCTGCCCAGCGCAAACCCGCGCGGCAGCGATCCGCCCTCGAAAAAGCGTTTGCCTTTGCCCAGCATAATAGGATTGACCAGCAGAATCACCTCGTCCGCCAATCCGTGATCGAGGAGCACGGAAATCAGCGTCAAGCTGCCCGTGACGATCAGCTCCGGGCCGTTCCTGGCCTTAATGCGTCGAACGCTCTCCACGAGGTCCGATCCAATGGCCTCGAATGGACCCCATTCCAGACTCTCCGGTCTGTGAGTTACGACGTACTTTGTCGCCGCATTCAGGCGGTCTGCCATCGGACTCCTCGGCGCCTTCGGCCAGAAACCCGACCACTGATCGTAGGTTCGGCGGCCAAGCAGCACGTCGCGGTTGCCGTACATCTCGTTTACTAGCTGTAACCCAGCGGGCGAGCGATACGGCGCGGTCCAGTCGCCGTATTGGAAATCGTCCTCCGGACCGGCGGTGGTCATCTGGATGACGCCATCGAGCGAAATATGCTCGATGATCTTGAGTTTGCGCATATCGATCTCCTATAAATACTCGGTTTCCGCCTTCGTGAGGGACTACCTCGGACCGATTGAACGAAGAGCAAAAGCCGACGGACAACAGTTCGACGACGCTTTCATCGCCAAAGGCGGCAAGTGACAGATTGTGCGAACTGGATCCAGCGAACAACGAAACAGTAGCTTCGACCAGTAATTAGAGTATCGTATTGCGTTGCAACCAAGGTACTCGCCGTCTGATTTCTGGACTGACGTACATCCTGCGGCTGTGCATCGACGACATATTCGAAGTCTACTGGCGGCAGTCCGGTGATTTCTCTCCATGAACGGGCTTCTGGGAAGCGAGAAAAAGAGGCTCTGTGCGGTTTGTCGGCGATTCGGAAACTACGTCTGAGAGTCGCTGTCGTTTTGTTAGACTTGCGCGGCGTAGCGTAGCAATTCGCTGCGGAACGGAATGCTCAGGAATCGTCTATTCGGTATTATCAGGCCGCCGGTACCAAAATGTCTTCTCTTTCAATCACTTCAGCAAAACCCTGCAACCATCCGAGTTTGTGGTTTTCATTGTCAAGCAGTACTGGACTTCATTTCCTACTCTGAGTTCCTTGTGGATGCATTCGGCAATTAACTGCCGGTCTGCTCGTCGTCTGCTCAAGATCGCGTCCGCGATCACTCCGCGAGTCGGCGGTAATCGGCACGACTACCTGCCACGAAAGAAGGCGTCAATTTGCTCTCGCAGGGGAGCGGGGCATTCGAGATAGGGGAAATGGCCACAGTCTTTGAGCGTCACCAGGCGGGCACCTGGAATGGCCTGCGCAATGTGCTCGGCAGCGAAGGGAAAGAAGTCATGGTCGCCTGTGATGACGAGCGCCGGGATGTTCAGGCCCTTGAGCTTGGGATGCAGGTCGTAGCCGTTGGGCGAGGCCCACGTCTCATTCACCAGCCGGTCTTCGACGGCTCTCGATTTGAGAATTCCCTCTTTCCCCTGTTCGATGAAGCGTGCCTGCATTCTTATGATGAGCTTTTCGTAGTCCTCTGATCGCGCAAATGCGGGTTTGAAATGAACGCGATAGTAAGCAATCACCGCTTCGGGGTCGGCCTCTTTATAAGCCGTGGTGTCTGCGATGGCCTTTCGTAGCTCCATTAGAACGGGCCATTTGTCGACCCGTTCCTTGCGGAAGCGGTTGATGTCGGCGGCGGAGGCAGGCGCGGGATCCATCAGCACTAGGCGCGAGACGCGTTCCGGGTGGCGAAGCGTGTATTCAAGCGCCAGCACCGTGCCCCACGAATGCCCAAGCAGCATTACCTTGTCGAGATGAAAATGCTCTCGGACCTCATCGAGATCGGCCATTTCAGATTCGAGCGTAACGTCTTCAGGCTTCACGTAATCGGCCGATCGGCCGCGCCCGCGCTGGTCGTAATAAATGAGATGGAACTTGTCGGAGAGGCGGTCCAGTTCAGGCAGCAGATAGGAGATGTCGAAGTCTGGGCCGCCATGCAGGACGATCATGGGCGAGCCCCGTCCGACTTCGCGGCAATACAACCCCGCGCCTTGAACCGGGATGCGGCTCACTTGCGCCGCGGAGTGCTTGCTTTGAGCTGCAGCACCTGCGCATACCACGACGACGGTGAGAAACAGCATGACTTTCATGGAGAAAAGCTACATCAGGGTCGTGGTGGGTGCAATGGATAGAGCAGATCAGGTTATTGCGGTCGATTGGTCGGCAACCCTTAGCCTACCGAATTATGGAAGGGGTGCCCGTCATCCAGAACACAGATCAGCGAAGCGGTGAGTGGAGCAAAAACCTGTGCCGTCAGTTTGATTCTCAATGTATTATCGCTACAAATGGAGATGAAGCGCGTTAGTTTCGTTGCACTCGCAGTTGTCACCCTGGTCGTATTTGTCGCAAGCTCGATTTGGTACAGCCCTGTCCTGTTTGGACGGCAATTTCTTGAGTTAAGTGGAGCTACCGCGAATGCTCATCCAAGCCCGGTGAAGGCGCTATTTGAACTTCTGCGAACTTTCGTCCTAGCATTCGTGATTGCACATCTCGTGCTCCGTCTCAATGTTGCAGACTGGAAACAGGCCGTGGGATTGGGCCTGTGGCTATGGGTAGGTTTTCCCGTCATCTTGCTAACCGGGTCCATTCTTTGGCAGAACGTCCCGTGGCAACTCGCGGCCATACATTCGGGTGACTGGCTCATCAAGCTGATCTTGATACCTGTGGGCGTGGCAGTTTGGCCCAAGAGAGCGTCCGCGTAGCTTCACTGGGATCATCAATTTGGCAGTGTTCTCCTACCAACTCCTACTTTATGCCAACCGAACAGTGACGGTCTCGCCGACTTCCTTACCGATGATTCGCCTGATTTCGGCTTTTATTGGCAGCATATGGGTTCCATCACCCATCGCCATGAAGGAACTTCGGAATGGACGACCCTCGATGCTGCCCTTGACCTTAACCAGTCCGCGAGTTCCAAAGAATTGGACGGACTTTGGCCAAACCACATAAGTCCATCCACCCTTGTTCGGGCTTTTCTGCAATTTGGCCGTGAACGTAGTTCTCATAGGGTAAATATTTTACCGGATCGACGCAACGCGCGGTTTTCGCGCGAATGCGTCGGACAACAGATCGTGCATCTGAGGATTCTTCCCTTGTTCTTGTCCATTGGGGCGCACCTAGCGACGGACGTCCCCGAACAAGTGAATGAGGTGAGAGACCATTTTCGCCAGCTTGAGGTCGAGGTGCTGGCGCGCGTTGGTGAGGACCCCCGTTTGGGTAGATTGATTCAGCAGATTGTGATTGAAACCCTGAGCCATTGAAGAGCTGTGATCGAAACAGAGCGCAAAGTCAGAGCTTTCTACCCTGTCACGGCAGAGGCCGCGGGTTTCCTCGTTCGCCTTCCAAATTCTGAAAAACTAGCGGAACCGTGAAGGTCCCGAGCGTTGATTTCTGCCCTCATCTCGTCGGCACCGCACTACGGATTACGCTACGGTTTTGCCTCGGCTACCGGAGATTTCCAACGACTTAGAGGTCGTCCGCCTCTTGTAAGTCTTTTAGAGACGTGTATGCGCCGTTCTTTCACGGCGATAACACGGGTTCGAATCCCGTCGGGGACGCCAACCGATCAGTTTCCTATCAGATGTATGAACCGAGTTCGCTGCGGAGCGGCGCGAAAACGCTTAACGGCGAGAAGGCGAAGTCTCGCCAGCCGCGTTCTTCGTTGGTCAATTTTGACCACTCTTTCCGCGCATCCCGTTCTCTAATGAGGAGGGACGAGCGTATGGTCGCGAGTCCGAGCCTTTGGAAATGAGCGGTGGGAGCAGATGAGTCACGGAGCAAAGGGTTTGGTCCGCGCCGCCCTCCTGAGTGGTGTGGCCCTTTACTTTGCCGCCAGCGTGTCTTGCGGTGTCAATCTGGGTGAGATCCAGCCATCTGATCTCTGCAAGTGCGTTCCGCTGGAGCCGGACATTGCTGATTTTCGCCACAACGAAAAGCATGTCCCGATCGCGAATATCCCGCCGATAGAGACGACCGTCGACACGATTCTCAATTGGCCCCAGGATATCTTCGTTCCTCCGGACGCGCCGAGAACCGGGCGCGAACTCCAGGTATTCCATGTGGCGCAGTCCTTTCTACAGAACGTCAGCCTTAACAGCGGAGACTGTGACGTCGATCTTGAAATTTCTCAAACGGCGGATCGAAACGCTCCGCGTGTGATCGTGGAAACGCCGGTGGACAGCGAGTTTTGCAGCGCACGGCACAGTATTCAGTCGCAATTGGCGCAACACGGGTTCCGACTTGACCCGGAGCACGGCGGGGAACTGCCCCAGGCTTTGCCGGCCGAGGTCATTGGGATGGCCTTCGAAGATTTCGAGCATAATCGGGGACATGGACAGGTCGCGACGTTATGGGAACTTCATCCCGCAATCGTAAACCTGCTCCCCTAATGACAGGACGAAACCATTTGAATACGAAGCCATTGAGAGACTACGAACTTGAGAGGCGATGGCTGAGCCTTGCGTTGTTTATCAGTGGACTGTCTCTGGCAGCCAGCGCGCAGCGCGTGCCAGAGGTCTCGTTACCGGATGCACCATCGGCGGTGATGCTGAGAGCGGATGCGGTTTCTGACGCCCTGTTCCCGGCGCAAACCGAAGTTCGCGAACCAGACCATCCGCAAGCCTCCAATCCGCAAGACTCCGATCGAAACTTTATGGGGATGGTGAAACGAGGCGTACGAGATCAGGAGGAAATTTACCGGGCTCCACTGCGTCGCCAGAATCTGAAGTGGGACGTTCTTTTTCTGGCGACCACTGGCGGACTCATCGCGGCCGACAAACGGATCTCGGGAACGATCTCGCATGATCACGTTTCCGTAAGCCAGCGTGTTTCCGACGTCGGCCTGTATTCCACCATGGCGGCGACAGGAGTGTTGTACCTTTCGGGGATTGTGAACAAAGACGACCATGCGCGGGAGACCGGAGTGTTAGGACTGGAAGCCCTGGGAAACACTTTCGTCGTGGTCGCCGCGACGCAACTGATCGCCGGCCGGGAGCGTCCGGCAGAAGGCGCTGGCCACGGCCGTTTTTGGGTCAACAACGCGTTTAACAGTTCGTTCCCGTCGCAGCATTCCGGCCTGACGTGGTCGATGGCAAGCGTGCTGGCACACGAGTATCCGCGACCCTGGGTGCAGATTCTCGCCTACGGCACGGCCACGACTGTATCGGTCACGCGCGTGACCGGGCTGCGGCATTTTCCGGCGGATGTTGCCGTGGGCGGAATATTCGGGTACTTCATCGGTCAGCACATCTTTCACGCGCATTCCTATTTCTTCCGGGGTCGCTTTCAACCCCTGCGCAGTGGTCCGGATTACGCGCTCGACCAGGTGGATTCGAGGAAGTTCGATTCCCGACCGTCCGCATCGAGGGTTATCGCTCATTGACGTGTTGCGGGGTGGGTTGGACGGGCCACTCTTTGACTATTTTCACACCTGTACAAGTTTGACCACACCCGTCACTGTGCGCAAGTCGTATCATTAAGGGGTCTAAGGGGAAAATGGCCATGGGTGGGCTGCAAAGCGGGTGCGGCGGGAGACGTTTAGCGAGCGTCTGCGCGCTCGCGCTGGCGCTTCTCCTGTTTTTTGGCTCGCCTGCGCACATCTCCGCCTATGCCGTGCTGGCGCACGAAGCTATCATCGACAGTGCGTGGGACACCACCATCCGTCCGCTGCTGCTAAAGCGATTTCCCAACGCCACAGCCGAAGAAATCAAGGAAGCACATGGCTATGCGTATGGCGGCGCCATCATTCAGGACATGGGCTACTATCCGCACGGAAGTCATTTCTTCAGCGACTTGACGCACTATGTGCGGAGCGGCGACTTTGTGCTGGCCCTGCTGCACGATGCCCAGGACCTCAACGGTTACGCTTTTGCGCTGGGCGCGCTGGCCCACTATGCCGCCGACCACGACGGCCATCTGATCGCTACGAATCGGGCGGTGCCAATCCTGTATCCCAAGTTGAAAAAGAAGTACGGCGACGTTGTCACATATGAAGAAGACCCACTGGCGCATGTAAAGACGGAATTTGGGTTCGATGTTCTTGAAGTGGCACACGGACGTTACGCTCCGGACAGCTACCACGACTTTATCGGTTTTGGAGTTTCCGTTCCCCTCCTGGAGCAGGCTTTTCAGGAAACCTACGGTCTGGAACTCAAGAGCGTTTTCTCGGACGAGGACAAGGTG
>Ga0075030_100004913_pt1 | contig 12061 bp, 9 predicted proteins | sample LitLauG_LLR_2012_FD_71393 | JGI IMG/M metagenome (GOLD analysis project Ga0075030, IMG submission 71393) | Freshwater sediment microbial communities from Pennsylvania, USA - Little Laurel Run_MetaG_LLR_2012 | ecosystem: Environmental > Aquatic > Freshwater > Creek > Sediment | place: USA... | reverse complement strand
AGCCGATGCATCTCTTGAGTTTGCCACACAGTAGCGCCGGCATCCTGCCGGCTGTCGCGAGGGGCGTCCTCGCCCTCGCCCGCGTCCGAATGCACGATTCTCGCGCGTTGATTGAAACGCATGCACTAACAGTAGTGGCCGTAAAGTAACTGGAAATCCACAACGAACCTCGATTTACTTGTGACATCTGACCTTGCGCTCCACCTCGCAGTTCTGTCATCCTGTGCATAGGCGACGCCGTGGCCTTGCTCAGAAGAAAGCGGAATCGCCGAGCTAAGTCTTTTGCGCTCAATATTTTGCCCGTAAGTGATTGAGCGCCAAAATTTAAGCCTCAAAATCCCGCTAACTCGGTGATTCCCAAGATCCAGGGGGGAGGGGGTGGGGGTACTAACCAGTAAACTTTCCCGTTTCGAAACTCGGCATCCCCTTAACTTCTTCAAGAAAATTGTTCCCTGATCCACCGCGGTCCCTCTGAATCCCTCGCTCATCTAATGGTTATCAGTTAATTACTAGCAAGAAGAACGGAGCACGTCATGATTCAGATTCGTCCCAGCGCCGAACGCGGTGGCGGAAACCACGGTTGGCTCAACACCAAACACACCTTCAGCTTCGCCGATTATTGGGATCCGAAGTGGATGGGATTCCGCTCGCTGCGGGTTATCAATGAAGACCGCGTCGCGCCCAACACGGGATTTCCCGCGCATCCGCATCGCGATATGGAGATCATCACCTACGTTCTCGAAGGCAAACTCGAGCACAAAGACAGCCTGGGAACCGGATCGGTGATTCTCCCTGGCGATGGACAGAGCATGAGCGCAGGCAGCGGTATTCGCCACAGCGAGTTCAATCCATCGACTACTGAGCCGGTGCATTTCCTGCAGATCTGGATTCAGCCGGAGAAAGCCGCACTGCCGCCAAGCTACGAGCAGAAGAGCTTTCCGGAACCCGAAAAGCGAGGCAAGCTGCGCTTAATCGCATCGCGCCATGCGAACAATGGATCGGTGAAGATCAATCAGGATGCGAAGCTGTATGTGACGCTGTTGAAGCCCGGAGAAGAAGTCGGACACGATCTCGCCACCGGACGCTACGGTTGGTTGCAAGTAGCGCGCGGCGCAGTAGAACTGAACGGCAAGAAGCTGAACCAGGGCGACGGAGCCGCAATCAGCGACGAGAAGCAGGTGACGATTAAAGGAGCGGAAGACGCCGAAGTCCTGCTGTTCGATCTGGCGTAAAGGCACTCACCACAGAGGACACGGCGCAACACAGAGGCTTACCCTATGAACCTCTGTGTTCTCTGTGGTGGAAGGTTTTCTATGCAGCGTCCGAGAGGAGTCATCGTTGTTTCGGTGTTATCGGCGATTGCCGCACTCTATCTGTGGATGCTCGCTGCAATCCTGCTAATCTCTCCCGGAGCCGTCTCCATCATGGCGGGAAAATACTTCCTCCACGGCCTGGAACTCGCCGGACCGTACATGATCCTGCTTGGAGCCAGCTTTTACGCACTCGTTGCGTGGGGCTTGTTTCGTCTGCACAATTGGGCGCGCTGGATGGCGATGCTGGTGATGGTGATCGGCGTCGCATCGCTCATCCCGAAGATCTCTATGGCAGAGCTCGGCGTTCCAGTTCTCTGGTACGGATTGCAGATCGCCTTACGAGTTGCCGTCGGATGGTATCTCGCGCAAGCCCCCGCGGTAATCGACGCGTTCGCAGCGAAACCTTAGCCAGGATGGACACGGTTTTGCTCGGATACTTGTTTGATGGTTTATCCGTGAAGATCCGTGAAATCCGTGGCGCTATTCTTACCGCTTCGTTTTTGCGGGTTCCTTCTCGCCCACCCTCTTGCTGACCTCGAAGGTCATCTTGCCGGCTTTCTTGTCGGCGTCGACTACTATGTGATCGCCGTGCAGAATTTCACCGTCGAGGATCTTTAGCGCCAGCGGATCCTGCACCAGCTTCTGGATCGCGCGCTTCAGCGGACGCGCGCCGAAGTTCGGATCGTATCCCTGCGCGAAGAGCAGGTCTTTCGCCGCATCCGTGAGTTCCAGCGAGATCTTGCGATCGGCCAGCAAGCGGCGAACGTCTTCGAGCCGCAGCTCGATAATCTTGACCAGCTGATCTTTACCAAGCGGCCGGAAGACAATGATATCGTCCACGCGGTTCAGGAACTCGGGCCTGAAGTGCGCGTGCAACTGGTTCATCACCTGCTGCGTCGCCTTTTCGAACTCAGCCTCGGAGCGCAACCCTTCGGCCTGCAGGAACGCCGACCCGATGTTCGACGTCATGATGATGATCGCGTTCTTGAAATCGACCACACGCCCTTTGCCGTCGGTCAGACGACCGTCGTCCATCATCTGCAACAGAACGTTGAACACATCCGGATGCGCCTTCTCAATCTCGTCGAAGAGCACCACCGCATACGGACGACGACGGACTTGCTCGGTCAGTTGTCCGCCTTCTTCGTAGCCGACGTAGCCTGGAGGCGCGCCGATCAGGCGGGCCACGGAATGCTTCTCCATATACTCCGACATGTCGATACGAAGCATTGCGTGCTCGTCGTCGAAGAGGAATTCGGCGAGTGCGCGAGCGAGTTCGGTTTTACCGACTCCCGTTGGTCCCAGGAAGATGAAGGACCCGATCGGGCGCTTCGGATCGCTGAGCCCCGCGCGGGAACGGCGAATGGCGTTGGCGACGCGTTCCAACGCCGGATCTTGTCCGACAACGCGCTGGCGCAAGCGTTCTTCCATCGTGACCAGTTTCTTGACCTCGCCCTCGAGCATTTTCGAGACGGGAATTCCGGTCCATTTAGAGACGATGCGCGCGACGTCTTCTTCGTCGACTTCTTCCTTGAGCATGCGCTGTTTGCCCGGGCTCTCCATCTGTTTGGTCAGCTTCGAGAGTTCACCTTCGGCCTGGCGAATCAGGCCGTAGCGGATTTCGGCGACGCGCTGTAAGTTGCCATTGCGCTCTTCCGCCTGCTCTTCGGTCTTGAGCTGTTCGATCTTCTCTTTCAGAGCGCGCGATCGAGCGATAAGGTCTTTTTCTTTCTTCCAGTTCGCCTTGAGCGTGTTCGACTTCTCACGGATCTCGGCGAGTTCCTTCTCGATGACTGCAAGGCGCTCTTTCGAGTTCGGGTCGTCTTCCTTCTTGAGCGCCTGCTTCTCGATTTCGAGCTGCGTGGCTTTGCGTTCGAGCTGATCGATATCGGTCGGAAGCGAATCGATCTGGATGCGCAGTGACGCCGCGGCTTCGTCGATCAGATCGATGGCCTTGTCCGGCAGAAAGCGGTCGGAGATGTAGCGATGCGAGAGGGTCGCGGCCGAGACGATAGCCGAGTCCTTGATGCGGACGCCGTGATGGACTTCGTACTTCTCCTTCAGGCCGCGCAGGATCGCGATCGTATCTTCAACGTTTGGTTCGCCGACGAAGACGATCTGGAAGCGGCGTTCGAGAGCCGCGTCTTTTTCGATGTACTTGCGGTACTCGTTCAGCGTGGTTGCGCCGATGGCGCGGAGTTCTCCGCGGGCCAGCGCCGGCTTCAGCATGTTCGAAGCGTCAATCGCGCCCTCCGCCGCGCCGGCTCCGACCAGCGTGTGCAGCTCGTCGATGAAGAGGATGACCTGGCCTTGCGAGTCTTCGATCTCTTTCAAGACCGCTTTGAGACGATCTTCGAACTCGCCGCGATATTTCGCGCCCGCGAGCATCGCTCCGAGATCGAGCCCGACGACGCGCTTGTTCTTCAGGACTTCCGGCACATCGCCCGAAATGATGCGTTGCGCCAAACCTTCCACGATGGCGGTTTTGCCGACGCCCGGTTCGCCGATCAGCACAGGATTGTTCTTGGTGCGGCGGGAGAGAACCTGAACCACGCGGCGGATTTCTTCATCGCGTCCGATGACCGGATCGAGCTTGCCGCGGCGAGCCTGTTCGGTCAGGTCGCGAGCATAACGCTCCAGCGCCTGGTACTTCGCTTCAGGATTCTGGTCGGTGACTTTCTGCGATCCGCGAACTACCGTGAGCGCCTTCAGGATGGCATCGTAGGTCGCGCCGTGCTGCGCCAGAATCTGCTGCGCTTTGTCGCGCTTCAGATGGGTGATGGCGAGCAGCAGATGCTCGGTCGAGACGTACTCGTCTTTGAAGTTGCTGGCCTCTTTGAACGCCTGCTCGAGAAGCTTGTTGACTTCGTTCGAGAGCGTGGCCTGAGACGCCTCTCCAGAGACCTTCGGAAGCTTCTCGATATCGCCATAGACGGTGCTCAAAACGGCTTGCGGACCGATGCCGATCTTCTCCAGCACTGGCGGAACAATGCCTTCCTTGTCTTCCAGCAGCGCCGCAAGTAGATGGATCGGCTGCAGCTCGGGATTGCCGTGCTCGGAGGCGAGCTCGTTCGCGCGCTGGACGGCCTCCTGCGCCTTGACGGTAAATTTGTCCCAACGGATGGGCATGATGACTCCTCGCTAAATTCTACGATGATCTTTGATCGCAATTAGCAGTTGGCAATTAGCATTTGGCCTTTTAAGACAGATGCCAAGTGCGAACGGCTAGTCGCGTTAAAAAGAATCGGGAGGCGGTCACCTCTGCCGCCTCCCGTTGTCAGGGGCTAATAAGCCCGCATTCTTCGTCACCTCAACGCGGCCCTGAAGGGCCGCTCTTCCACGAAGTGCCGCTCGCCTCCGCCTTCACGGGCCGGGAGAGGCGCCCGTCCCCACACGAGCATCTCAGCTTTACGCGGCTTTGCTGGGGCTTTTGCTTTCGAGCTGTTTTTCGGAGCCGACGTTGACCTTGATCTGCTTCGGCTTCGCTTCGGCCTTCTTGGGCAGCGCGATCTTCAGCACGCCCTTGTCGTAGGTCGCCGAGACGTTGTCGGTGTCGACGGTCTGGGGCAAAGTGAAGGAGCGGGTGAAGGCGCCATACTGACGCTCCACGCGGCGGTAGTTCTCTTCCTTTTCTTCCTTCTCGATCTTGCGCTCGCCGTGCACGGTCAGGGTGTTGTTCTCGACCCGGACGTCGATGTCCTTCTCGTCGATTCCGGGCACTTCGATCTTCAGCGTGACCTTGTGCTCGTCTTCGTAAACGTCAACAGCAGGGGCAAAGGTGCTGGTTGTCAGGGACTCATCCCGGCCGGCATCATTGAAGGAATCACGGAACAGACGGTTCATGCGGTCCTGCAGCGTGGCGAATTCACGGAACGGCTCCCAACGGGTTAGTACGGTCATGGCTAAATCCTCCTTCGGATTTTGGTGTGATCAGAACTTTTGAGATTTGTGACCGGCCTCGAAGCGGTTGACTGTCTGGCGTTAGAGCAACCAGATCATCTGTGCCCGAAGCGACGCTAAGGCACCGCTCTTCCACCGGCTACTCATTAGACGCATAATTAGCGTAAAGGAAGCATAAAACTTGAGCGTCTTATTGTCAATATAAATTTACTTATTTTACTTCAGGTTACGTACGCTAGGACGCACTTTAAGTACGTGGTCTCTGGGATATTGAGCAAAGCCGGATGGTCCTTCGCCTGACCTCGAACCTCAAGCAGACGCAAAGTTCGGTGTGCGTCAATCGCGGCAGAGGCCAGCATTTGGAGGAAACTGACCTCGCTGACGTGATAGGAGCAAGAGCACGTGACGAGGATACCGCCCGGTCGCAGCATCTTCAGCGCGCGCAGGTTGAGTTCTTTATAGCCGCGGAGGGCGGCATCGAGGTCGCGTTTGGTTTTGGCAAAGGCGGGCGGATCGAGGACGATGGTGTCGAAGAGATGGTTGGAGGCAGCGTAATCCTTGAGCAGGTCGAAGGCGTTGGCCTCGATCCATTCGATCTCTCTACCATTCAGGGCAGCGTTCTGATCGGCGACTTCCAGCGCGGGACGGGAGCTATCAACGCCAATGACCTGCTTGCACTTCGGTGCCAGGTGGAGCGCGAAGCCTCCCTGATAGCAGAAGACGTCTAGGGCCTCGCCGTGGGCGTACTGGGTGGCCGCGGCGTAGTTTTCGCGCTGGTCGAGGAAGGCTCCGGTCTTCTGGCCTTCGAGGGCGTCGTAATGGAACTGAACGCCGTTCATGGTGAAAGTGGTTGCGGTCTTGTCTCCCTGTAGAAGCCCCGAGTGGCGCGGCGGGAGAGTTTCGAGTTCGCGCACGCGTGGATCGACTCGCTCAACGATCGCCGCGGGACTTGTTTGCTCAGTTAGTTCAGAGATGACAGTTTCGCGGATAGGGTTGGCGTCCATCGCCTGAGTAACCACTTGCAGCGACAGGATGTCGTTGTACCGGTCGACAATGAGGCCGGGGAGAAAGTCGGCCTCGCTGAAGATAACGCGGTACGCGTCGGTCTCGCGGACGAGGTTCTGGCGATAGGCGATGGCGTCAGCGATGCGGCGACGGAGCAGCCCGGAAAAGTCGGAGACGGCCTCGGACGAGATCATGCGGATCGCGATTTGCGAGGAACTTGAGTAGAGAGCGGTCCCGAAGGACTTCCCCCGCTGGTCCGTGACGGCAATGAGGGAGCCCGGAGGAATCCCGTCCGCCTCGAGTACGTCAGACCGGTAGACCCAGACGTGTCCGGATCTGAGGCGGGACACGCCGCGGGGAGAGACTTTCACTTTGGGGAGATCAGACCGCGCCGGAGTCGGGGACATGGGACCATGGTAATGCCTGGGGATTGTGAAGCGGGATTGCCGCGAAAACTGGTCGGCCAGGTTACCGTGAATGAGAACCGTCGCCTGATAACGTCAGTTATCTTGAACGCCCGCGGTAGCCGTGCTGCAATCGTATTTCTCGCAGCATAGGATATGGGCAATTTCTACACGAACGTCACGCTACGAACTACTCAAAGACAGGCAGTGATCGAGCACATGCGTGCACAGGGCCGAAACTGCTTCGTCTCGCCAACCTGTCACGGCTTCACCACAATCTATGACCGCTTGTGCGAAGAACAAGACATCCGCGACCTCGAAGCCCTCGCCACAGACTTGTCCTTACGGTTCCACTGTGGTGCCTTGGCAGTGCTGAACCATGACGACGACATTCTGTGGATGGGCTTGGCTCGTGAAGGTGAGTGGCTCACGGTCTACCATTCCGACCGAGTTTCCAGCGGCAGTGCATGGCAACTTGCGAAGGAATTCAAGGTCTTAGGACTGCTACCCCTCGTCTGGTTTCTGATGAGATGGCCGTTTGTGTTGTTCGAGATTTGGCGGCACGGAGCGTTGGCATCGGTGCTCGGAATTCCGAACGTCACAGTGGGGTTTGGGTACAAGTACCTCTCTCGGGGTGAAAGGCCAGATAAGGATGCGGAACAGTTCGATAGCGTTTAGCTACGAATTGCCGCCAGTTGTCGCAGGATCGCATATTCACTCATCAGCCTAGGATTCCGCACGATTTGTTTTCGGTGCGACCAGAGTCGAGCTGCGCTCGACGGACAGCCGAGGGCGGCTGTCCCCACATTCATTCAGTAATTCGGCGGGTGGCCCGCTCTTCGAAGTTGTTGGCGTGCGGCAGCACAACAGAGGGTGCCCCGTCCTCGCGCCTTTTGCAAGAGCGGGTTAGTCTTTTGATTCCGCGCGACCGACCCAGGCTTTTTTGCCTAATTCGCGACTTTATGCGTTTCGACTGGCGCGCGAATGGGATTCAAATGGTGGCAATTGATGAAAAATTGCCATGGCGCTCATGGACCCCGCAGAAGAGGGGGCTCAAGCTTGAAACCAACCCCAAATATCGTTAAGTTTTGGTTTCTACTTTTTGGACTGGAATCCCCGGCCGACGCGGAACACGTGGCCATCCGGATGGCGAAGGTGCATCTCGCGAACGTTCCAAGGCATATCGGTGGGCGGAAATGTGACCTCCAGCCCGGCGGCGACGCAATGCTTGTGCATCTCGTCCACGTCGTCCACCCATACCGACATCCATACGCCCTTGTCACCCTCTTCGTCTCCGTCCTGCTGAAACGTGGTGGTGTTCGCGCCGCGTCCGCGGCCTCCCTGCGCCCCCTGACAAAGAAAGATGCAAGCTTCCTTACCCGATCCAACCGCGCCAAACCTCGGAGGCGTTCCCCAGTCCCACAATTTCTTCCATCCCCACTTCTCAAACCACGCTACCGTGCTGGCAATGTCGGACACGTTCAATATCGGAGTCAAACCTTTGGCTTCCATAACCGAAGCAGGATAACACCTGGCTGAACGAGGGATTTAGCCGGCCGTGGCGCTAGAGTCGAGCTTCGCTCGACCGGACAGCCGAGGGCAGCCGTCCCCACAGTGTTTCTCTGGTTAGCTGGCGGCTTGTTCGGTGGGGGCGGGAACTGCCAGTTTCGCATGCGATCCTGAGGCGGCTTCGTGGCGGGCGGCATCGAGGTCCGTGCGCAGAGAGTCGAGGATCACCATGGGAAGCTCGCCGCCGAAGCCGTCGAGTTCTTCTTCGCTCCAGTTACCGTTGAGGCGCGTGGCGCCGGTGATGTCTTCGGGGAAAGCCTGGCGGTAGTCGCCTTCGCGGATGAGGATGTCGCCCATCAAGCGTCCGGTATGGATATCGTAGACGCGGCGGCTGGCTTGGCCGCTGGCATTTGTCAAGCAGAGAAAGACCTCGCCGTCGCCGGCGAACTCAGGGCGATAGTACCAGGCTTGCGGGGCGTCGATCTTGGGATGGTGGCGTTTCGGGCGGTGGATTGTTTCCTTCTTCTCGACCAACTCTTCTGCCGGATTGAAGTAAAGGATGCGCTGGCAGGAGTCGCAGACCACGGTTTCTTTGCCCGACCGGACTTCGTTATAAGTCTGCGGGCGCAGAATCACCTGGCAGGCCATGCATTTGTGATCGCGCACCTCCGAGATGCCGCTGCCGCGGAATTTCGATACGCGCTCGTAGTGCCGAAGCAAGTCTTCGCGGATGCCGGTACGGAGTTGGTCGCGCTGGGCGCGGGCTTCGGCCAGCAGCTTTTCGTCTTCGGCGGTGCGCTGGCGGGCTTGCTCTTTTTCTTTTTCGATTTCGGCCGCTTCTTCCTTCATTTCCGCCTGAGCCGCTTTTACTTCCTTGTCGCGGGCATCGGCGTTGACCATCAGCTCAAGGATCTTGTCTTCGTTCGCAGCGATTTCCTTTTCGGCGAACTGGATTTCATGCAGGAGAGCTTTGTACTGCTCATTGGTCTTTACGTCGAGGGATTGGTCGCGATACTTGGAGATTTTTCCCCTCAGGTCGCTGATGTTGGTTTCGTACTTGCGGCGAGCCGCCTCGTCGGTTTTGACGGCAGTCTGTGCTTTCTCGAGTTGGGCTTTGGTGCTGGCGAGTTTCTGCTCGATAACGGCCACGCGCTTGGGGAGTTCGGCAACCTCATCCTGGAGGCGACGAATTTCCCTGTCGATATCCTGCAGTTTGAGCAGATTTTCTATGTCTGGAAGCATCCGGCTGCATTGATTTTAGCATGTGAGTCGGCCCGGGACCTGAAGCGGAGCCGGCCCACTTTGAGAAAAAGGCAACAACCACAAAGGGCACGAAGGGCCACGAAGGTAACAATTTAGATCGCTCGGACGTCCTCTGCAGGTGGGGCTTCCGCGGTGTACACTCGAACGTTCGTCTGTGGGTTCTGTATTCCATTCTTCCAGTCGAGGTTGCCCAGTGAAACGAGGAACAAGTCCGCACTTTTGTCTTCTCCTTGCCTGTTTGTCATCGATTCCGCTTGAGGCGCAGAACGTGCCGACCAAAACCCTGACCATTGAGAGCATATACCAGCCCGGAGGGCTGGCGGGGCGCGGTCCTGAGACAGCCGAGTGGAGTCCGGACGGGACCAAGCTCTCGTTCGTGCAGCGCGACGAGAAGGGCGAAAAGGGCGAATTGTGGTATGTGGATGCAGCCAGTGGAGAGAAAAAGGTGCTGGTCAGCGCGGCGAAGCTGGCAACGCTCGATCCGGATGTCAACAAGGTGAAGAACGAGCGGGAGAAGGAGCGGCTGACGCGTTATCACGTGGCGGCGTACCTGTGGGCTCCGGACTCGAAACACCTGATCTTCGATTCCCATGGGCAGCTCTGGCTTTACGACCTGGGCAACGAGACGGCAGTGCAGTTTACGTCCGCGGGCGATCCGAGTGGAGACCCGAAATTTTCTCCGGATGGAACGCACGTGGCGTATGTGCGCAAACACAACCTGTACGTCAATTCCGTGAGCGGGAAGAGCGAGAAGCCGCTCACCAAGGACACGGGGGAGAATCTCTTCAACGGCGACATCGACTGGGTCTATGCCGAGGAGTTGGGCGTACGCAGCAATTACTTCTGGTCGCCGGACAGCAAAGAGATCGTCTTCCTGCACATGGACGAAACGAATGTGCCGACCTATCCGATCACTGACTGGATGCCGACGCATCCGACCGTCGATCAGGAGAAATATCCGAAGGTGGGCGATCCGAATCCGGTAGTGAAGCTGGGAGTGGTTGATGTGGACAAGGGCAAGCCGCGCTGGGTCACGCTCGGCAGCGATCCCGACACGTACATCCCGCGGTTCGGGTGGGTACGCGAGGGAGTGATCTGGGCGGCGCTGCAGAATCGCACGCAAGACAAAATGGACCTGTATTTCATCGATGTGAAGTCGGGCAAATCAAGAATCGTATTCACCGAAAGCACCCCAGGCGCCTGGATAGAATTCGAAAACATCGAGATTCCCTTCCTGAATAAGACCGGCGGATTCCTGTGGCGAAGCTGGCGCGACGGCAACACACATATATACCTCTACAGCTTTGACAAGCAGAATCCCATGGAGGCGGACGCGAAGCTGGAGCGCCAGCTGGAAAAGGGCGACTACGAAGTGCTAGGCATCAAGGGCGTCGACGAGGCGTCGGGCACAGTGTTCTTCGAGGCGAATAAAGATGATCCGCGGCAGACGCAGATTTTCTCGGTTCAGCTTGACGGTTCCGGTTTCAAGGCTCTGACCACGGAAGAGGGGTTTCACCTGTCGAGCTTCAGCGATGACGGCAAACGCTACACGCAATTGTACTTCGGCCCACGGGCTGCGCCGGTCTTGTCGCTGTGCGCGGTGGGAGGAACCTGCAATCCGGTCTGGAAAGCGCACGATGAGGTCGCTGAGTACGGGCTGAGGGCGCCGAAGTATCTGGAGTTCGAGGCAGAGGATGGGACAACACTCTACGGGCGGTTGTTGCTGCCTCCGGCCGGGACGGTGAGCGGGAAGATTCCGGTAATTGTTCATATCTATGGAGGGCCAGCCAGCCAGATGGTAACGAAGGTTCTGCCGGATTCGTTCGATGAGATTCTGGCACGGAAAGGATTTGCGATTTTTGCGGTGGATAATCGCGGCACGCCGGGGCGCGATCGTAAGTTCCAAACGGCGATCCGGCATGAGTTCGGGGCGGTTGAGCTGAAAGATCAGCTTACGGCGCTGGATCAGCTGCTGACGCAGTACCCGCAGCTCGACCCAGACCGCGTTGGGATCTGGGGATGGTCGAATGGTGGGTCGATGACGCTCTATGCGATGACTCACTCAGACCGATTTCGCGCGGGTGCGGCGGTGGCTCCAGTCACCGATGCGCGCCTATATGACTCCATCTACATGGAGCGTTACTTTGGCCTGCTGAAAGACGACAAGGAAGGGTATGAACAGTCCGACATGACGAAGTCCGCTGACAAGCTGCACGGAGCGCTGCTGCTGGTGCACGGAACGAGCGATGACAACGTGCATTTCCAGAACAGCATTCAGATGATCAATGCGCTGATCAGTGCGGGGAAGCAGTTCCGGCTGATGATTTATCCGAATAAGACCCACAGCATCGCGGGGAAGGATGCGAAAGTGCATTTGTTCACGATGATTCTGGAGCACTTTGAGAGGGAGTTGAAGTAGGACAGTTATCCGAGCTCCCGCTCATTGTCATCCTGAGCGAAGCGAAGAATCTGTCCAGGCCGAAGCGGTGCAGGCAAGTTGCAGAGATCCTTCGGCCCGCAAAATACGCGGACCTCAGGATGACAGAGTATGGTGAAGCGCGAGAACAGGTTGCTCGCGGTTATTTCTGTTTGTCCGCTTTCTTGGTGGTGCTTTCCTTCGTGGCGCTCTCCGGCTTCTTCTCTTCCTTCTTCGTTTCCTTCGAGTCC
>Ga0075030_100004910_pt1 | contig 12064 bp, 10 predicted proteins | sample LitLauG_LLR_2012_FD_71393 | JGI IMG/M metagenome (GOLD analysis project Ga0075030, IMG submission 71393) | Freshwater sediment microbial communities from Pennsylvania, USA - Little Laurel Run_MetaG_LLR_2012 | ecosystem: Environmental > Aquatic > Freshwater > Creek > Sediment | place: USA... | reverse complement strand
TGACCGGAATGTTGCTGCCCATGCCGCCCGTCGCGTAGAACACACCATCGGCGACCTTCTCGAACCTATAGACTTTGCCCTGGAAAACCGGGTAGGGTGACTGCGTCGCCTGCGCGTTACTGGCTCTGGCTTTGAAAGACACCGACATACTGATTGCCAGGATCAATGCAATTGTGCGTGCTTCCGTAATCGCTCGCTGATACGCTCTTGCTGGCCTTCTGTCCCTGTTCCAATGTGCTCGGTCGACGTCTCGATTCTTGAAGGTTGTATTCATAATGACTCGACTCACTTCCTCCGTGCCTTGGGCTTATTTTTCGGCCATCGCCGATCCATGCGCCAGGTTCGTCCGCGCGTGAAGGTCGCGCAACGCCACCAACTCCGCGGCTGTGGGTGCTGGAGTGGTCTCCAGGTATGGGAAGACTTTGAGATCCCATCCCGTCGCCCCGCGGGCCTGCTCCACGGTTACTCCAGGATGCACGCCACTCAAAGTAAACTCACCAGTCGCTGGGTTAGGCACTAGAACGCCGAGATCGGTTATCACAATTGTCGGGCCACGACCACGTGTCGGCCTGCAGTCGCGGTTCGTGTCCCCAAGTCTTGGCGCCAAGTTTTCCGTCTGCTGATACCCAGCGGATGTTATGAAGTGCAGTCTCTCCACAAAGGTCCGTTTGGTCTGTTTTAGAATGATCCACACTTCTTTTGATGCCGTTGCGATTTCAGGAGCTCCGCCCGCACCGGGCAAGCGAACTTGCGGCGAAGCATATGTGCCGCCAATCACCGTCGTGTTGATGTTGCCATACTTGTCGATCTGCGCGGCTCCGAGAAATCCAATATCTATGCGCCCGGCCTGGAGCCAGTAGCGAAAGAGTTCGGGTACCGAAACCAGGCAATCGGCGGTCTCAGCAAGTTCGCCGTCGCCAATCGATAGAGGAAGAACGCTCGGCTTTGCGCCGATGGTTCCTGACTCATAGATCAAAACAACTTCCGGTGCATGAGTGATACGTGCAAGGTTGGCGGCAGCGCTGGGCATCCCGATTCCAACAAAGCAAACCATGCCGTTCGCCAGCTGCCTCGCGGCCGCGATGGTCATTATTTCGACGGAGGTATACGCCAACTCAGCCATTGTTTACCGTCGTTCCTTGCGCCAGACGGCATCGGAATCCCGCGAAATCCTCAGTCTCGAGAATATGTTCGCGCATCCATTGTAGAAAAATCTCGCGATCACGAGAGATTCCATCCCAAGCTTTGCAAAACGCGTTGTCGCGCTGATAATAGCCATACGTGTAAGAAGGATGCGCTCCTCCGGGAACCTCGCTCACATAGGTCACAACCCAGGACGGAATCACACAGGTGTTTATGGGCGCATCCAGCGTATCGACTATCTCTTCCACTGTGACGATGGCTCTCTTTGATGCGAGCACCGCTTCTTTTTGGATCCCAGTGATCCCTTGAATCAACACGTTCCCTTTGCGATCTGCCTTCTGGGCATGGATGATGGCGACATCGGGTGTAAGGGCCCGCGTTGCTGTCAGTACCTCTCCCGTGAAGGGACAGGCTACCGAACTGATCGACCGGTTGTATTTCGGAATATCCGATCCAACATACCCTCGCAATATTGCAAAGGGCAAACCCGAAGCGCCGGCCTGATAGCGCGCCGCCATGTCCGCGTGACTATGCTCTTCAATTTCCAGCGGAATGGGCCAACTGTTCTGGATCGCATCTCGAAAGCGGTGCAACGAACCGACGCCTGGATTGCCTCCCCACGAAAACACCAGTCTGGTTGCACATCCCATCCCGATCATCTGATCGTAGATGATGTCAGGAGTCATGCGAATCAGCGTGAGATCTGTCCGGCGTTGGCGAATTATCTCGTGCCCGGCAGCCGACGGAATAAGGTGCGTGAAACCCTCCATCGCTAACGTTGAGCCGTCGTGCACCAGTGCGCTGATCGCCTCCCGTAATGTTGTGATATCAGCCAGGAATTCACCCCTCAATAAACCGGACAATCGCTGCAATAGGCCCATATCAGACAGACCGCTTCGCCGGGCACGCCACCGGTGTTTCAACTTCGCTTTTCCCAAACGCCTATTCCTGAGGCTGACCCAGTCTGAGGCGCGGCTGCTCTTTTCGACGCCATGCCTTAGGCCGACGATGGATTCTTCGGCTTGTATTTTCGCAACTCCAGCTTCGCAATCAAGGCGCGATGCACTTCATCGGGCCCATCCGCAATGCGCAGCGTGCGAATCGTGGCAAATAGTTCGGCCAGGGGAAAATCGGTGGAGACGCCAACGCCGCCGTGCATCTGAATAGCCTGATCGATGATCTTTAAGGCAATGTTCGGGACCGCAACTTTGATTTGGGAGATCTCACTGCGGGCTCCCTTCGTACCAGCTTCGTCGAGCATCCACGCGGCTTTAAGAGTCAGCAGACGCGCCTGCTCCAACGCTATTCGCGCGTTCGCAATGACATCGACGTTACCGCCCAGCTCCGCCAGAGGCTTGCCGAAGGCAATGCGAGTCAGCGAACGGCGGCACAGGAGTTCGAGGGCGTGTTCAGCGGCTCCCAGCGTGCGCATGCAGTGATGAATACGGCCGGGCCCGAGCCGGCCCTGTGCGATTTCAAAACCACGACCCGCCCCGGCGATGATTTGGTCGAGCGGTACCCGGACATTGGTGAAGCTAACCTCGGCGTGACCAAAAGGTGCTTCATAGGAGCCAAAAACCGGCATCATGCGCTCGATCTTAACGCCGGGAGTCTCAAGCGGCACCAGTACCATTGAATGACGCTGATACTTGTGGGCTGAGCGATGCGTTAGGCCCATGAAAATGAGCAGCCTGCAATGGGGATGGCCGGCTCCTGAACTCCACCATTTGCGGCCGTTGAGGACAACTTGATCTCCCTCGATGAGGGCTGTAGCTTGCATGTTCGTGGCGTCCGATGAGGCCACGTCGGGCTCCGTCATGCAGAACGCGGAACGGATTTCGCCAGCCAGCAGTGGCGTGAGCCAGCGCAGTTTTTGGGCTTGCGATCCATACTTCAGCAACACTTCCATGTTGCCCGTGTCGGGCGGGCTGCAGTTGAAAACCTCGGGTGCGATCAAGGAGCGGCCAGTAATTTCCGCCAAGGGGGCATATTCCACGTTGCTGAGGCCTGTACCATACTCCCGATCGGGAAGAAACAGGTTCCACAGGCCGGCAGCCCGCGCTTTACTTTTCAAGCGTTCCATGACCGGAGGCTGCGTCCAACTATGCCAGTCGGGAATGTTCTGGAGCTGAGCACAATACTCAGGCTCAGCCGGCAGCACATTCTCTTGCATGAACGCTGAGAGGCGCTGAATGTAGCTATTGGCTCTCGGTGAGCGAGAAAAGTCCATTGGTTAGCGTTTACCTCGAACGCACATCGTAATGATTTCTGTAGAATTCCCCTAATGAATTCTACGAATCCTGTAATATATGCAGCGTGCATTTAAGCCAGGTCGATCTCAATCTTTTCGTTGTGCTGGAAGCTATCTATCGCGAGGGCAACATCACGCGCGCGGGGTATCAGCTTAATCTCACACAGCCCGCGATCAGCCACGCGCTGAAAAGACTGCGTGATCTTTTGGAAGACCCACTGTTCGTCCGCCAAGGCGCACACATGATGCCGACGCCGTTCACGCGGAACATGATTGACCAAGTGAGGCAGGCGCTGCAAATCCTGGAAGTGAACCTTGTCCAGACTCACAATTTCGTTCCTGAACACACACGAAGAAACTTTCATTTATCGTTGTGGGAATACCTCGAGACCTTGATTCTTCCCTCCCTGTTGGGGCGCCTCGCCCATGCCGCCCCGGGAATGTCGATAACGACCTCGCGGGTGAAACGGAGAGACCTGGAGACCGAACTGGCAAGTGGCTCCGTCGATCTGGCCGTTGAAATCCCCATGACGACCGGGGACCGCATTCGGCAGAAGTGGCTCTGGAAAGAACCATATGTGGTCGTAGCCCGGCAGGGTCATCCTGGGATAGGAAATAAACTTGATCTGGAGACCTACCTGAAGCACCGTCATATTCAAGTTTCCTCCCGGCGCCTAGGTGCAAGCCTGATCGATGTCGAACTGAGCCGGCGGGGCCTTCGCCGGCACGTGTTTCTACGGACTCCGCACACCTTCGCTGCCTGTATGGTGGTAAACAAGACCGACATGCTGCTGACTCTGCCGGAACGCCAGGCGCAACTGTTGAACCCAAGCGTCGGGAATCGGGTGCATCCTTTCCCGCTCCATGCGCCCCGCTTGGAGGCACATTTGTACTGGCACGAGAGCGTGGAGAACGATCCAGCAAACCGCTGGCTCCGAGAGGAAATCGAGAATATCTTGGCCTCTGCACCTGGAGTGCCGCGCAAGGGCAGTAACGAACGCCGTCGACCTACACAAGTTGCCCTTCCTGCGATCCCCCAGCCATTCACGACGGGTCAGACAACATCGTCAACATCGCGTTTGTGGCGGAGTGGGGCGGGGCGTCGTCGAAACTCCAAGCGATCGGGTACTATGCGAGCAAGAGCGGATTGACCGTTTCATCAAAGGACATAAACTGCAAGTGAGCGCAATAAGGGGCAAGAGCGACTTCTTACGCGTCTTTGCCGGAAACGCTGGGCACACATGAGGCACATCACGTTGGTTCGTCACGCGCAAGCCTCGTTTCTGGAGGCGGTACGACAAGCTCTGTACGAAAGGTGAGACGCAAGCCAGACTGTTGGGCAAGTATTGGTCGCGGCGCGGCGCGACTTTCCACAAGGCTTACTCGGGCCCGCGCGTGCGGCGGCGAGAGACGTCCCGGATCGTAGCTGAAGTCCATCGCTGCGCGGGCATCAGTTTTCCCGAGATCGAGGTCGTCACCGAATTCGATGAATATCAAGCCCAGGCCGTGATGCGTGCGTGCCTTCCACAACTATTGCGAGTGGACACAAGAATTGGCGAGCTGAGCAGAGCCTATGACGGTTTGTCTGAACCGAGCGATCGGCGCAGGGCTTTTCGAAGACTGTTCGAGGCTGTGGTCAGTAAGTGGGTGGCAGGAGAGACCACCGCGGATGACATTGAATCGTGGCATGAGTTCTGTTTGCGAGTGGAGCGCGGGCTCCTCAACGTGCTACGTGATACCACACCGGCTGCGAGCGCGGTAATCTTCACTTCCGCCGGGTCGATCGGCGCAGCAGTGCGCCGAGCGTTGCATTTATCTGCGGAGGACACACTGCGTCTTTCTTGGATGCCCTATAACAGTTCATTCAGTAATTTCCGGGTTTCGGGAGAGCGCTTCACGCTTAGCGCGTTCAATGCACATCCGCATCTCGATGAGGATTCATTATTGACCTACTGGTAGCGGTAAAGTAGCCGACGATTCCGCACGGCCAATTCTGCATGACCATTTTGGTTCAGCGAACCGGTTTTCGTCCAACAACTTCCCAGTGGCCTGAGCCGATTTCTCGCAGCTAAACGTGTTCCATACTGCATTCTTCACTTTCATACTCAACTATCAAAATAATTCATTTGATGAATTCTACGAATGCGGATACCCTCACGCCCGTCATCAGATACAACGCCCGCGGCAGCACAAACATGACGATTCCCTGTGTGCGTTTCGTTCTGAAGAACCAGCGCAAGTCCTCGGCAATGCGTGCTTGACGATCGCCTAACGTAACGGACTGCTGACGCAGCACACGACGTAACCATAGCTTTTCGGCGTGAAGAGAAGGTCAGGAGACAAAACATGACACGTCAGCGAGCAGCGATGAAGTATGCGGTCAGCGTGCTGATATTCGCCTCAGTAATGGTGCGCATGCCGATTCCGACCTCCGCCCAAGTCGCCGGAGCGACTCTCTCTGGCACCGTTACCGACCCTTCGGGAGCGGTAGTACCCCAAGCTCAGGCTTCGATTGAGAACACCTCAACTGCGATCAGTACGACTGTCCCAACAAACGCGGAAGGGGTGTACGCAGCACCAAATTTGCCGGCCGGGAGCTACCAAGTGACAGTCACTGCCAAAGGCTTCAGGACCGAAGTGCGCAAAGGCGTCAATCTCACCGTGGGAGCGCAGAGGGTGTTGAACATCAGCTTGCAGGTTGGCGAGTCTGGTCAGCGGACTGAGATTGAGGTGACCGATTCAGAAGGCACCGTCGAACTAGCCTCGTCCAGCATTGATGGTGTGGTGGGTGCCGCTGCGATTGTCGACTTGCCGCTGAACGGGCGCGACTGGACTTCATTGGCAGTTCTCCAACCGGGCGTCAGTAAGGTTCTAACTCAGCAGCCAAATGTGGGCAACAGCCTAGGAGGCCGGGGATACGGCCAGGAGTTAGCGATCTCCGGCACACGGCCGCAACTGAATAACTATCGCATCGACGGGATCAGCGTGGTGGATTACGCAGGTGGTTCGCCGGGCAGCGCGCTGGGCGTGGCTCTGGGCGTGGATGCAATTGCGGAGTTTTCCGTGTTGACAACCAATTCTTCCGCCGAGTACGGGCGGGGCTCCGGCGGGGTTGTGAACGCGATCACCCGATCTGGGACGAACAAGATTCATGGAAGTGCCTTTTGGTTCCTGCGTGACGAAGGTCTCGATGCGCGAAATTACTTCGACGGGGCCATTCCACCCTTTCATCGCAACCAATTTGGCGGATCGGTGGGAGGTCCGATCCAGAAGGATAAGACCTTCTTCTTCGTGAACTACGAAGGGCTCCGCGAGGATCTTGGCACAACGAACATAAACAAAGTGCCTTCCCCAGACGCGCGCATGGGGATTCTGCATATGGCAAACGGAACGCCGTTCACGATCACCGTCGATCCGCTCGTGGCGCCCTTCCTCCCGCTGTACCCCCTTCCGAACGCCGGCCTGCTGGGCAATGGCGACACGGGACTCTTCGACGTCGCTACGAACGCTATTCTTAAAGAGGATTATCTAACCACGAGGATAGACCGGAAGTTTTCGGCGAAGGACAGCATGTCAGGAACGTTCTTCCGGGACAAGGCTTCCAACACAAGTCCAGACAATCTTGACACTCAGCTCGTCGCCAGCACAACAAGCGGGTACATGGTGGGTGTAGAGGAAAGTCACTTGTTCAGCCCCACTCTGATGAATAGTGTGCGAGGCGGCTACCACAGGGTTACGGCATTTCCTGAACAATCTGTGCAAGCGCTCAATCCGCTTGCCGGGGACCTTTCCCTGGGTTCTTTCCCCGGCCGGGCCGCGCCGTCCATTAGCGTGACAGGACTGAACGACTTCAGCGGGGGGCTCGGTGCGCTTTCCAGCCAAGCTTTCTATTGGAACTCCATTCAGGCTTACGATGATGCGTTTCTGACTAAGGGCAAACACTTGCTAAAATTCGGCTTTGCCTTTGAGCGGATGCAATTGAACAACCGCATCTTCCCCGACAATGGAAATTTCAAATTTGGCTCGTTGCAGGACTTTCTGACCAATCAGCCGAAGTCCTTCAATGGAGCTCCTCCAAGTAACGTTACCGGGCACGGAGACCGACAAACACTCTTGGGCGGATATCTGCAGGATGATTGGCGCGCGCGACATAACTTGACTCTAAACCTGGGCCTACGGTACGAAATGGTCACGGTCCCAACAGAGGTTGAGAACAAGATTTCCAACCTCGTGACGTTTACGTCCCCCTCGCCTAAATTGGGTTCCCCCTACTTCAACAATCCAACCCTGCGTAACTTCGAGCCGCGGATTGGTCTCGCGTGGGACCCCTTCGGCAACGGGAAGACCGCAGTCCGCGCGGCCTTCGGGATTTTTGACGTCCTGCCTCTCATTTATGAGTTCTCGGGTGCAATCGGTACGTCAGCTCCGTTCACGGAGAAAGTCGCAGCATCGGGTACGCCGGGTTCGTTCCCGACGGGAATCGTTCAGACCATATTTGGTATGGGTCCTCCCCCGCCTACCAGCCTGCGGTACGGCTCTATTCAGGTCAATCCTCCTCGCAATTACCTAATGCTCTGGAATCTGAATATCCAGCGTGAACTCACTCCGAGCACCACCCTTATGATCGGTTATGTGGGAAATCACGGGGTTCATATGCTGAACCGTGCGGATGACGTCAACATGGTCCTTCCCCAGTCCACGCCGCAAGGGCTTCTTTGGCCCTTCCCGGCAGGCAGCGGGACCATACTCAACCCCGTGATTGGCGACATTCGCGGCGAGTATTGGACTGGTACAGCCTTGTATGACGCTCTCCAAGTGCAGTTAAAGAGAAGAATGAGCCACGGCTTCCATGTGCAGGGTTCTTACACTTGGGGCAAGAACATTGACACGGGCTCGGCAAGCCTTATTGGCGATCCGTTTACGAACTCCATCACAAGTCCCCTCTGGTTCTGTGGTTCCTGTCGACGCGGCCTGTCGGACTTCAACATAGCCCAGAACCTCACGATCAACTACGTTTGGGATGTTCCGACTCCACAAGGCTGGGGAGGGGTCGCCTCCCATCTGCTGGGGGGGTGGCAACTGGGAGGGATTATCACCATCGAAACAGGCGTGCCATTTACGCCCCTCATCGGAGGGGACCCGCTTGGGCAAAACAGTACTGACGCTTTTGCTTATCCTAGTCGTGTTGCAGGGCCAGGGTGCGGTGCAGCTGTGAATCCAGGGAACCAGGGCAATTACGTGAAACTCCAATGTTTTAGTGTTCCCATGGCCTCGCCTGCCATTTCCTCGCTGTGTACGCCTTTCAGCGCTGTACCGGGCAGTTGCGAGAACCTTTTCGGTAACGTAGGCCGCAACTCGGTAGTCGGGCCTGGACTCGCGACCTGGGATTTCTCCATTGTTAAGAACACCCGCGTGAATGAGCGTTTGAATCTGCAGTTTAGGGCGGAGCTGTTCAATATCTTGAATAAAACCAACTTTGGAACGCCCGTTGACAATTCAACGTTCTTCGACTCGAATGGAAATCCGGTTGGTGGCGCAGGTTCTCTTGATACGACTTCCACAACTTCACGACAGGTCCAGTTGGGACTGAAGCTGATATTTTGATTAGGCGATTCCCAAGTGGCATCATCTAGAAACAGAAGCGTTCCGCGATTATCGGGAGGAGTATAGCAACGATGCGAAAAGCCCTTTCGATTGTCATGCCAGCAGTCTTGTTGGTCGGCGTCGTCAATGCACAAGAGACTATCGGAGCGAAGGCCGAAGAAGTAAGGCAAGAAGTCCTGAAAATCGAGACCGACAAACTAGCATACCGTTTGAATCACCAGGGCAGTATCGAGGATTGGAACAAACTTTATGATGCCGTTGGCATCGCCGTGACACAGCCAAACGGAGCGAGACCAACCGGAGCCGAGCATGTGGCTCATTTGAAAGACCCGAGCCGAGCAAAGTTAAGAACCAACAACCAATCTGGTTATCAAGTGCACGTCTACGATGATGGAAAGGTCGCCGTCGTGACGTACAACGGGGAGAATACTTTTTCCACCGACACAGAGAAGGACAAGATCATTACCCAAAAAACATTGGATACGGACGTCTGGTTCAGGTTTGGAGATGGGTGGCGTCGTATCGTTCACGACGCCGCTCCTGCTGGTGACTGTTCTGGAGCTAACGCTGGCTTTATTCAGCCGCGAAAGGATTGACGCAGCTGAGCCTTGGTCGCTGATGGCCTGAGCTTTCAATATTTTTTCTGTCAATTCGTCCAGACGGTCCGCCTCAGGGCCAATAAAGAGCGATTTCTAACTCCACACGAGAAGGGGAAACAGATGGAATACCTCATTGGGAAGCTACTTCTGGACTTCGAACAGGGAAAGATGACACGTCGCCAGCTCATTCAGAGCCTTTCATTAGCAGCAACGGCGTCTGCGCTGTGCGCCGTGCCGGCAGCGGCAGCCGAAGTTAAGCCTGCCCAGGCCGCCGCCTTGAACCACGTCGGCTATCAGGTAGCGGATTACGGCAAGAGCCGCGACTGGTATGCGGATCTCTTCGGGATGAAGGTATTTTTAGACGATGGAGAGAAGGCCATGCTCTCGGTCGGCGAATCGCTCTTGGTCTTTCATACTCGAAAAACTCCCTCCACGCCGGTCGTCAATCACCTCTGCTTCACGATCGCCAACTGGGACGACGATAAGAGCGTCAGGGAACGAGTACAAGCCGAGATTAAGCGCCGCGGCCAGGATCCGCGCCCGTCCGAACACAGTCTCCACGTTAACGACCCGGACGGTCTTACGCTTCAGTTGGGCGGAAAGGTTCAATATCAATAAAGGTCTGAATCCGCGCGCCACGTTCCGGATTAAGGAAAGGTTTGTATGAGACGCTTGCAGCTACTCGCTTTTGTGACATCGATGTTGGTTCTGGTTTACGCTTCGAGTGTACGAGGGGGTGATGACCCCGTAAGAGAGCTGACAAAGATCAAGGAGCGGTGGTCCGAAGCAGAGGTTAAACGTGACATTGGCTATTTGGATCAGCTCTTTTCCGAAGACTTCGACATGTTCAACGCCCGGGGGCATTTCAACAAGGAGCAGATGCTCCAATCGATCAAGGATCCGGATCTTACATTCACTGAACTCCATTCGGACAACATCCAAGTGCGTCTATACGGTAGTGTGGCAGTCATGACCGACCACGTGAAAGCCCGCGGTATCGCCAAGGGCAAGGAGTTCAGCAGAGAATCCCGCTTTGTCCGCATTTTCGTCAAGGAGCACGGAAAGTGGCAAGCTGTGCTGGCGCAATCAACTCCCCTCACGCCGGAGCCTGCTGCTCAGAAATGAGAGAAGATTCTTATTCGGACCAGGTCGGAAATTCTGGCTCTCAGAGGTTCAAGCTTGACGAATGCTTTGTTGATAGAAGGCAAGATCCACCGGCTGTTCGCGCTCTTTCTTGGGTCAATGTTCGGGCTTTCAATCGGTTTGACCCCAAAATCGGAAGCGCAGGCCGCCCCTTCTTCACCGATCGTCTTGACGGTCGATCATGGAGTAATCTGCGAGTCAGAACTTGGTCCCATTCAACGAGCGTTTGCTGATTCAGGTCTCCAGTCCGATTACGGTGGACGCCACCTGGAATCGCCCACTCAAATGGCAGTCCTCGGTTTTGAAGATTATTCGTACCTTGGGCTGGATACGCCGGTAACGTCACCGGCGCCACAGGGAGTTGAGTTGGGCAAGTTCATGGACGGGAATGCTGGCCCCTGCGCGTGGGTGGTGAATGTACCAGATATTGGGCGGGAAGTAGAGCGAGTGTCCCGTTTGGGAGTTAAGACTGAGGAACCTAATTACTTGAGCAGGAAGAAGCCCGACGGGACCTTATCCAAATGGAAAAAGGCAAAACTTGGAGAGGAAACCTCAGGATCGATGCTGCCATTATTGCTCCAAGATATTACTCCGCGAAGTTACCGGGTCGAGCCATCAGCCAGCACGAAAGGGACAAACGTGACGGGCGTTGTGATCGTTGTCCTGGGAGTGAAGGACCTGGAGGCTAGCATCGATCTGTTCCAGCGCGTCTACGGCTGGCCAGCGCCTATCGTAGAACAGCACCCTGACTTTGGAGCGAAGCTGGCGTACTTCCGGGGAACCCCCGTGATCTTGGCCGTTCCATTGACACGGAATTCGTGGTTGTCTGAGCGACTAGCTCGCTTTGGCCAGAGCCCGATAGCATTCCTTCTAGGCACTCGCGATTTCAAAGCGACTTCGGTGCGTTTTTCGTTTCCGACCGCGACACAGTGGTTTAATCGGAGGGTCTCGTGGTTTGACCTAGAAAAACTACATGGCGTGAGGTTGGGAGTGATAGACAAATAGGCTGAGACATCGGTGTTTCCTAGTAGCAGTGATCTGACGGGCGAGCGATTCCCTTATTACTCAGCCCGCTTCCCTTACAGCTCAATTTCGGGGAGGGCCTATGCATCTCGCCTCCCCGTGACGATTGGAAATCGATTGTTTTGACCGAGGCAAGAACAGAGGAAGAACAGAAATGACCTCGAGCATCTACATTGCAGGCATCTCGATGACGCACCTTGGCAAATTTTGTGACCTTTCGGTCAAGGATCTGGTGCGCGAGGCGGTCACGGGGGCGATTGGGGATGCCGGTTGCAGTCTGGCTGACGTCGAGGCAGCTTGG
>Ga0075030_100004908_pt1 | contig 12064 bp, 14 predicted proteins | sample LitLauG_LLR_2012_FD_71393 | JGI IMG/M metagenome (GOLD analysis project Ga0075030, IMG submission 71393) | Freshwater sediment microbial communities from Pennsylvania, USA - Little Laurel Run_MetaG_LLR_2012 | ecosystem: Environmental > Aquatic > Freshwater > Creek > Sediment | place: USA... | reverse complement strand
CCGCGGGAGATTCGCCGGGAGATCGAGAAACGCGCGGGCGAGCTTCGGGACGGCCAGGGGGAGATCGTGGCAGAGACGGAGGCTCAATCCACCTACGGGGCTGCCCAGATCCGAATATTGAAGCGCGCCGGCATGACGCACAAGGTGTGGCAGACCATGGAGGACGACCGCGTGCGCGATTCACACGAGAATTGCCAGTTACAGGGACCAATCCTGATGGATGCAAAATTCGCCAACGGATTGCGTTACCCAGGCGAAACCGGAGCGCCACCGTCCGAGGTGTGCAATTGCCGGTGCTGGCTTCGTGGGGAGGCAAGATGAACCTAACCATGACACTCGACGAGCGAGAACTCAACCAGATCATAGCTCAAAAGGTTGAATCCGCGCAGCCGCACATCCAGCAAGCCATGGCCGAGCAGTTCCGCGACATCGTCATGTCGAATTTTGGCCCGACCGGGATAGACCGCCCGGCACCATGGCCGCCGCTTTCCGACCGGAGCGAGGTAGGCCGGGCTTACATCCGAAAGGTTGGCCGCACATACGCCACATTGTATCTCACAGGGGCTATGGCATCGGCAGTTCGACAAATAGATGGAAAGGATGTAAGCTCAGTCAGTTTGAGTGATAGCGACGTGCCGTACAGCACAATGCATCACGATGGTTCTGAAAGGGTACCTCGAAGGCGCGTTTTTCCAATTTTAGATGATGGAAATATAACCGAAAAAAGCAAACAAATGGTTATTGATGCAGCCGCTCAAACATTAAATAATGTGATGAAATGAATCGTTCAGTTCATATTTATACTTTGTCAGACCCACGCAACGGACAAATCCGATACGTCGGGAAAACCGTAAACATGCCAAATAGGTTGCGGCAGCATATCCAGTGGCAGAAAAATGCCCACCTTTCAAATTGGATAGAACAGCTTAAAAAAGAAGGTTTAGTTCCTGTCATGGAGGAAATTGAAAAGTGTGAAAGTGCCAATGAAAAAGAGTGGCAGGATGCTGAACATTTTTGGATAGTCACCTTAAGATTTTATGGTTTCAACCTTATAAATCTTAAAGGTGGTGGTATCGGTATCGCAAGCATGGCCGAGGAAACCAAGCAGAAAATATCAAAAGCGATGAAAGGTAGAAAGCCGTCCCAAAAGACTCTTGATTGTGTCAGTCTCAGTAAGCGAGGTAAGAAAATATCAGCAAGCCATTTGGCATCATTGATAAAAGCCAATACGGGTCGGCCTCCGACTCAGACTCAATTGATTGCCAGGGGAGCTATTTGGAGAGGAAAAAAACTAAAAAAAGAACATGTGGATAAAATGAAGGCTGCGTGGGTGATTAGAAAATCTAGAGGCAATGTTTTTCCGCCGGAAGTTAAGGTCAGATTAAAAGCTGCTTGGGCACTGAGAAAATCGAATCCAGATTATAAACATCCAGCCATACCAACTGAAACACGACTAAAAATAGCAAATACGATAAAGCGAAATCATGCGCTGAAACTATGCACAATTCAGAATAGAATATCAGTCATTCCCGACCAAAACCGATCAATAAAGGAGTTGCTTTATGGGTAATCCATCCGGGGGAGGCAATCCCAGCCCAACCGTGCGCGAGGATGCGCTAGCCATCAAGGCGCAACTGGACACCTATGCGACGCCGCGGGGCGGTTGCGTCAAGATCATGGCCAACATGGCGCACCTTTGGGAAGAAGTGCTGAACCCGAACCTGCTGACCGGATCGCCGCGAATCCTAATAGTTTGGATGGGTGAAACCGCCCGAGGGGAGTACCAAGGCGGCCAGCGCACCAAACTTCACCGGGTGGACCGTCGCTGGAGCGTGGTGGTGATGCGGGGGCACGGATTCCGCAACATGGCAGCCGACGCCCAGGGCCAGCCCGGAACGCCGGGTTATTACGAGGATTTTTATGACAGCGTGGAGACGGTCCGGGACGGCTGCCGGGTGATGAGCAACATCACCGCCGAGGATTTAGTCAACTACGAAGGCACGCGCCCACTGCCGAATGTTGCCAGTAGTCCATCCGCCAACGTGTTTTGTGATGCGTTCGAAATCACGTTCACGACTGCGGCTGACATCCAGGAAATACTTGTGAACGGGACGACTGGATGATCGTTTCCGATAAAAATAGTTTGCAAACAAAACCGCTAAAGACCAAAAGTTAATCAAGATTATGAGATCAAAATTTAGCCTGAGCGCGATGGAGATTGTCACCCTGATCCTTTTGGTGTTGATCCTTAGCTGTTCGCACTCGAAAGGCCAGACATTCGGCGGCATCACCTACACGACCACCACCAATTTCTTGCCGGTCATCAACGGCACCAACGCCTACTCAACCGGGTCAGGCACCGGAACAAACACGCTGACCAACGTTTTCAGCTTCTTTCCGCCGAGCAAAACAGTGGTGATTCAGGGCTACCAAAGTAATGAAACGTTTATCGGCAGCATGTACCTCCAGGTGCCAGCCAACCTGATCACCAACATCCCAGGAACATCATTCAGCAACCTGGTTTACATCGGGAACTTCACAAACCAATTTCCGAACAACGTCGGCAACTGGGCAACCAGCACGGTGCCGGCCACGGTGGCGCTGCCGTTTCCGTTGGTGCTAGGCGCGATTATTCAAAGTAATGGCGTTTCCGCCATGAATTACAGTAACAGCATCTTTTGCCCGTAACCCACCACAATCATGATCACCAAACTTGAACTCATCCTGGCCGCCCAAGCCGCCGCCGCAAAATCGTTGACCGCTAAGACGGCCGCCGAATTGGTTGAAGCGAAGAAAACCACCTTCGACGGGCTCGCCATTTCAAAAAAGAATTGGCAGTTTTTCAGCGATCACTTCGACGGTGCGCGCAACCAGTACGCTTTCAATGCGCGCGAACCAATCGCCGCCGACCATCCGCTTGATCCACTGGAAACTGAAGCCAAACCTTAACCGAACACCCCATGAAAAAATCTTACAAATATTTGCTCCTGACGCTAGCCTTGGCCGCCGCCTACGCGCTGGATCACATCCACCGCGCCGCCGGCTTGATACCTTTTTTGGCGATGTCTTGGAACCCAACGACAGGTGCGACTGGCGCTGGCAATGTGGCCGCAGGTCAGTACAACGCCACCGGGACAGCAACAACTTTGTTGTGGGGCACAAGCTATCTTTGGGCAGGCGCGCCCCCGACGGGATGGCTTACGATCACCGATTTTAAGCAGCGAACAAAGACCGAGCTGACAGAACTAATGAACGGCGACGGATTGACCGCTGGAACCGTGCAATTGATTGATGGTTTCATTGCTGACGTTGAAGTTCGTGATGATATTAATCAGGTAACCAGCGCATTAACGAGTGGCCAACGTATTTATATTTACGACGCTGGAGGATTGGTGCCAGGTGGGGCGCGCGGGTCTCAATATCGTGGAATCATTGGTGACCATGATTGGAACACTGCTCCGAAAACGCCAGCGGGACGCAGATTGTCAATCCACGTTTACCTGCTTATTTCGTAATGAATATACCGGAAACAAAAGGCCAGCCAGTAAATATTCCGCCTGAGTTGCAGGCCAAGATTGCCGCCACGCAGGCGCAGCAAGCCGATGCTGACAAGATTGGACTAAAAGCCGCCGGAACCACGCTGCCAGGCCCAGCGCGGGACGTTTGGTGTGATGTGCCGGACATCAAGGAAGGCCCGTTCACGATTCGCCGTTTACGCGATGGTGACTTTGTGAGGCTCGCCCAACTTGGGCACCCCCTGAACAGCTTCAACGCGATTGGAGCATGGTTGAAGGAACCGCAGCCAAGCGGTAAAGAAGCTTGGATGCTGAACTGGCTAATGAGCCGCCCGGTGGCCGAAGTCAAAGCCATCATCGCCAAAGGCCGTGACGCGGTTGAAGCGCAGGCCGAGGAACAATTCAGCGAGCTCGACGGCTATCAACTGGCGCACCTGATGTACGCCGTTGTGAAACAGATTTCCATTTATATGGGCGCCAAGGTGGATTATGAGCAGGTACAGACCGGGGAGGCTGGATCAAGCCCCCCGCCTTTGTCCCAGCCGTAGCTGACGGACTGGGATGGATCATCAACAAGGTCGGTTTGCTGATGGCGCATTACGGCTGGAGCCGCGATTATTGCTTTGACGAAATAGACGGGGCGGAAAGCTGGTTGTGGTTCAATTTCGCCATCGAGCACGAAAACAAACTTCACGGTGGAACCGAGATCAAACCAATCGGGAAAGGGTACATCCAGCAAGAGGTTGAGCGATTGAAACAGAAATAAATTTATGGCCGCACCAGATGGAAAAATCGAAGTAGAATTGAAGTTGCTCCTGGAAGCCGCTCAAAAGCAGGCTGCTACTTTTGCCGCCAAAATGAAGAAAGACTTCGATGACGCCGCAAAAGCCAGCCCGATGTCGAAGATGGCCGCCGACGCCGACAAAGCCGCCGCATCGGAGAACAAAGCCACCGCAGCCATCAAGGAGCGGACGCGCGCCACGAAAGCCCTGAGCGACGCCCAGCAACGATTACGGGACATCGCCAGTGGGAAGCTAAGCCCGGTGGCGCCTGGGCAACGGGTGAGCGACATCAGCATGGGCACATCCACCGGAACACCTGGATTTGTTTCATCCCCCAGGATAGGCATCCCGCAATTACCAGGGCAAGCATTTCCAAACTTGCCTTTTGGTGGTTACAGCGGACCCAAGTCAGCCGGGGCGGCCGGAGCCGGCATGAAGCAATACCTGCCGATGCTCGCCGCCGCAGTGGGCACCGGGGTAGGAGGCCCGCTCGGTGGCGCCATAGCCGGAGTGCTGACAAAGATGAACCCCGCGGTTGCCGCCACCACGGCCGCCATAACCGCGCTGCGTTACGCCGCCCAGAAGGTCACCGAGGCTTACGACCGCGCCGCCAGCCTTTACGCCAGAAACCTTAGTAGAGGCGGGCTCGGTCAAAACTTTGTGACGCGCCAGAACATACTGGCCGGGGTCATCGGGGTGAGTGAACAGGACGTCATGCAATACGGCAACCAGATCGCCGTGTTGAACCAGAAGCTGCAGGTTGCGATTCGGACCATCTCTGACGCCCAGCCCACATTGACGGCCACCGCCTGGAACTTCCGGGTTTTGAAGGAAAACCTGTCCGCATTGTGGGCCAATGTAGCCGAGGCGCTAGCGCCCGCAATTAACCGGATTACAGAGCTTTTGAGCGCGCTGACGAAGCTGTCAATTCTGTCCGGACTGGCCACTATGGTTGGGACTGCTTTAGAAGTGTTGATCGAATTGATGACTAGGATGGTAGCCGTCACCCAAATAGCAGTTTCAGCAATTATGACCATGATGACCGCCATTAAAGATGCGTTCATCTGGAACTTTCATCCATCACATGGTTTCAAGGATACCAAGGCAGCATTTGAATCCTTGAAGGAAGTGCTAAAGGCGGCATTTGCGATGGACAACAAATATCGCCAAACCGCCCCGAACGTAGGCAGCAACATTAACCGCCTGCCAGGCTCAAGCTGGGAACACATGGGCATGGTCATTGGTCAGACCGGAGGCGGGACCAACTGGAACCAGAAAACCGCCCAAGGAGTTGCACAACTGGTCAGCCTAACCCAGAAGATGGTTAACGCTGTCAGCAACGGAAACTCAGGCTCATTCAGTAATCCGAACGCAGCAATGCCATAATTTTATGCAGACAATATCCGCAATCAACAGCATCACATTGACCAGCGCCACCGGCACATTGACTGGCAGCAGTAGCACAAACGTCAGCGACGGCGACACCGTAACGATTGGAACGACCACCTACCGATTCAAGTCAGCGATGGCCGCAATCAACGACATCCAGATCGGTGGCAGCGGGAACAGCGACACCAGCCTGACCAACCTCATTGACGCCATCAACGGGACGGGCAGCGCTGGAACAAACTGGTACGCAGGCACGGTCGCAAACACCCAGGTGAGCGCCGGAGCACTAGCCGCCCATGCCTTCGTTGTGACTGCCATCGCCGCCGGGATCTATGGTCAGAACATTGTGACGACGGAAACCAGCGCCGCGCTGGCGTGGGCAGCCGCCACACTAACCGGTGGCACAGGAATCACCATCGTTGGAACGACATCACTGCAAACCTTCACCCAGCCAAGCCAGGTTACAACCATTGCCGAGTATCCAGCCAATCCAAATTGGAGCCGTGGCCACCGGATGACCAATGGGGCACACATCGTGCGCCGGAACGGTTCCAACTTTGTGGCATGGCTAGTCAACTGCTTTTCACAGGTGGCTGTCGCGCTGGAGCCGTCACTTTCATGGCCGCCCCTCATCACCACCCAGCCAGCCGCAGCGACGGCCACGGGCAACGCCAGCGCCACCGGGACATTAACCGGGAGCAGCAGCACGAATGTCAGTGACGGGGATACGGTGACGATTGGCGCGCAAGTGTATCGCTTCAAGACCGTACCAAGCCAGGCTTACGACATCTTCATCGGTGGCAGCGGCAACAGCGACACCAGCCTGACCAACCTCGCTGATGCCATCAACGGGACCGGGACGGCTGGCACCAATTGGTATGCCGGGACGGTGGCTAACACCCAGGTCACCGCCGGCGCACTAGCCGCCCATGCTTTCGTGGTGACGTCAAAAGCTGCCGGATTGGCATCCAACGCCATCGCCACCACCAAAAGTGCCGCCGTGTTGGCTTGGGGAGCGGCTACTTTGACCGGAGGCACAGACCACGCCGCCGTCATCACGGTGGTGCCTGGGGTGACTGAGACGCCGTTAACCTACCTTTGGCAATACAGCGCCAATGGGACCACAGGGTGGACGACGGCCACCGGGACGGTTAACGGCACGACGTACACCAATGGCGCGACAGCCAGCCTAACCTGCACGCCGACCACCACAGCTCAAACGGGTTATTTCCATCGGTGCATCCTGACGAATTCCAGCGGGACAAACACCACGACGAACGCGGTTCTTACCATCACCTGATATGGCCAACAACCCCAATGTGACCGACCCAGCCGGGCAACTGCCGGCAGGGCCAGACCGCGCCGACGGTTACAACGGGAATTTAGGCACAGCCAGCGGAGCCGGCCAGATCATCACCAACGATTCGGACGGGCAAGACAACATCAAAATCCAGGAATGCCCGGACTCGCCGCAATTTGAATTAGCTGAGCAGGAAACCTGCGTCCACACATGGGACATGAGCTACGACGAAGCCATGACCCGCAAAGAGTATTACGGACGGGGAACCGTGATCGAAGATTCAAATAACGATTTTTGGCGCGTTCTGAGCTGCACGATCAGGACCGTAAAGGGATACGCTGCGCCAGTCAAATTCAGCGTGGCCAGCGAGAGCCTGAGCAGCAACCTGCCGCCGGATCAATTCGAGATCAACCCGGTTGAGTTGGGCATTAACATCATCAAGTATCCGCGGTACTTCTATGCATTCAACCCGCTTCAATCCCAGGACCCGAGTTGGAACACAAGCCAAATTCTGAATCAACAAGTAATCCGTGTGCTGCAAAATTATTTCGAGAACACCACCAGCCAATACCGGGACGCATTGATTCTGCAACTTCAAATATCAATGAGTTTTCCAGGCACGGTGAATGCTCAAGGTGTTGCTATTCCAGCAGAAGATTTATCAATTGACTTAGCGACTGGACAAATTTCATATTCGCCAACTATACCTGGTTACATTACGCCAATTTGCGGCACCGACCTTGCAAAAGCCGCCGCCATCGAGATCATCCAGAAATATTGGCGCAATGAGGAAACACCTTACATCGTCGGCTGCGAGATTAACTGGTATAGCTATTATTATATACCTCAATTCCTTAATCCAGGTGGATATATAGAGGACCCGCTTACTCAAGCGAATCCGCAGCTACCATCTGACTGTTGGGACACCACTGGAAACCCGGACTCCGCCGAGGTAAATACTGATGGAGGCCCTAACACCGTCTTTGATTTAATGACGGTTTACAATCCACAGTGTTATTCGCAGGATGGACTTCAAGGAGGCCCATTAGTTATTTCATGGCTTCGTAAAGCGGATCATATTGACCAAACGCAACGGACATGGATCAAATTGCGACGGCAATGGGTTGGCACGCCGATAGGTTACTGGGATTCCGACCTATACAATGACGGTGATCGTCCGACAATGGCATCACAGTACAATACTTGCACACCGCCAATCATGGCTGCCAAGGATGTCGCCGACGCCAAGTGCCCCGGTGTCAATGCAGGACTACTGCCATGAGACCTTACGTAAACACCAACGCAACAGGCCGACCGGTCCCGAACTTCCCCGAGGTGTCCGGACTTCGGAGCAAATTTTCCACCAGGGAAACCGACTCGCCCAACCGCGTCCACTACAAACAGCAGGATCAAAGCGCGCAAATCACCGCAATGGCTGCCACATTGCGCAGCGTTGTCAGCACGTTAAACCGCCTGCGGATTCGCGGCAACGGTGCCGGTAGTAGCGCAGCGCAAAACCAATTCCTAGGTGAATATTCCGGGACGACGGACACCGCCGGCGGATATTCACTTGGAAACATTGTGGTGGTGAGCACCGGGGACAACCAGGGAACATACACCTACGTCAACACTGCGCCGTCCAGCGGTGCTGCGTCGCCATGGACAGGTGGTGGCTATTGGGTTCAATATCCTGGCGGCCTTTATTCGCAATGGATGTGATTTATGGATACGCCACCCTTACAACAGTGCAACCAATGCGGAGCGATCAACACCGCTAAAGCGCAGAATTGGATTCGCATCCCGCACGTCATCATGGGCACGAGCCTGCAACCGATCCGCAGTTTCCCGCCGATGAAGCTGGACCTTTGCCCGACATGCGCGCCGAAGGTCACCGTTAGCCAGTTGCCGGCGTTGCTGCAACCGAAAAAAACGTAATGGCAGTCACCGCAGGAGAAACGATCAGCCAAACCGACATGGCCGCCATGGCCACGCTGGCCAACAGTAAATTGCTGCCGGTTGTGAACGCCATCAGTGCCGCAGATTTCTGGCTTTACAATTATTACGACAAATACGACGGTGGAATGCCGGTTGGCACACCAACGTCACCGAGCAACCTGATATCGCCCCAGCCGAATTACGCATTTGCAACCGTCGCATTTTCAAACCTAGTCACCTCAGGCGCGACATACAACGGCAGTGGAAAATACGTTTACACAGTAGGAACGGCAGGCGATTACGAAATTCTTGTGCAGGACGCCGGCTTTATCGTGGACACCATCACGTTTGGATCGAGTGAACGCTGTTTTTACGTCAAATCAGGTGAGACTATCACCCTACTTGGAACAGCCGGCAAGCCGGTGCGGAGCGCAATATCAGTGGCGCGTAATTGGCTCTCGGAGTATAACCGGATTAGGGGGGATTTCTTCGCGCTACTGTTGAATAATTTCACGCCGGGGACAGGTGGGCTCTTTCTCAATTCCGCAGCCATTGTTTCAGGTCCATGGGTGGTTGGGGTGAACGACCCAACAACGTATCCGATCACGCCGATACCGACCGGAGATTACATCGGAGGTGGACTACCTCTTCTGGAAGGAATTTTGAACGCCAGCTATCCCGGATATTGCGAGGATCAGGAATACACGCCAATAGGGTTTCTGCCGCAAAACATGGCCATATTCAATACCGTCAAATTTATTTGCGCCGCCAATGATGCCATCGGATTGAGCGTAAAAGGCCAGATGCTTGTGGCAAGTGCGGCATCCCCGATGACATTCACCGGGACGGTCAGCAACCTGACGATAGCCTACACAACGGATACGACCGGGACGATGAACTGGGCTCTGGTGTACATTTTCACATATACCGGTGGTGGAGCACCGCCTGCAGCGCCGGCCGCCTCGGCATTCACATTGACGACGCCAAGCCATGTCACATGGTCAACCAACGCTATCGGAGGTGGAATTTACCAGTTGATTGCGACTTACAGTAAGGCCGTCAGCAGCGGTGCCAGCGATTCCAGCAACCTCAAGGTGACCGGAGCACCAGCCAATTTTTCTTTGCCAACATTACCGGGTGGCCCAAACCCTTACACTTACGCCTGCGGTTTTTACTCAAATCTGGATTTCAGCACGGTCAATACCCACACGAAGGTGAACGCGCTGCACCCGACGCAAGACGGCGCCCAATTCGCCTGCCCTGATAACGGGACACATTCGCAGGTGGTTTTCACCGCCACCAACGGTTCATTTGGTGGTTATTCCAGCGTTTACGCCATCTGTGTTTACACGCTATCAAACCCAGCGATCAAAGGGGTCTGGGTGGCGAACACGCTGCCCGTGCCTGGCAACAATGTGTTTCTGGATCAGGACATGCCGCCATACATTGACACCAAGGACACATCACTGGTGGGGGATTCAATCGGTTTCGGCGCTGCATTTATAGGCACATCGAGCACAATTTACCAAGCCACATCTGGAACACCCACCAACCCGCTGGCCAGCGCAATGCGACAGGCCGCGCCGCAGAACAACCCGGAGATAAATCCGGTTTACCCAGGACTGAGCGCGCAACCTGCGCAATGGCTAATCCGCCGAGATACCGACTTTGTACCGTTTGAGCTAGGGTTTAACGAAAACATCGCGCACGAAACTTATTCGCAGCAGTCAGCCGGCGGCCATTATTCGGTTTTGATCCCGCCAGACACCACTAGCATCAAGATCCGAATCGTGCAGCGAGACACAGCGCCAGGATGGTACAACGGACAATTTCTCTACGGCCAGCCGATCACAACGCCTTTACAGATTTACGTCAAAAAAAACACTTACGCCACGCCGACCAATTACGACTTTTTCACAAGCAATAATGCGGTGACAATACCCACCGACGGTGGCCCGACATACCTGCTGGACGTCATCAACAACACAGGATTTAATTTTTTCATTTATGATCCAGCCGGGGCTGGAGTAACGTTTGACGTTTATGTCGAGTTGGACTTCGGAAACCCAACCCGAATTTATTTTCCTCCGTTAGCCGAAGCATGGAGCTATTCACTGGACGGCACACCGCCGATACAAAACCGTATCGCTAACAGCGGTTATTACGCGCCGTCGTATTCTAAATTGGCAAACAAGCCGATCCCACAAAACGGTTATTGCATTTTTAAGGTGCGAGCGACCCGAGTGCCGGTGAACAATTCAGCCGGAGTGGCACTACTGCCGGCCACCGGGAGCGAGATTGTCATCACGCTTGGCCAGAACAAACTGATCAACGGACCAGCCTCCCCGTTTACGCCGACCGGTGGAATGGGTGGTGGTGGATTTGGGAACATGGGCGGATTCAACAACGCCCCGGGCATGGGTGGCCAGGTTGGCAGCAGTTCGCTCGTGTTCACGCCTTTCCTGAATGGGGACGGCAGTAATATGACGATCACGATCCCCGCCATCGGCAACACCACCGGGGACGTCGAGGTGTTCATCGTTTGTCTGGCCGGAAATGAGGTGGTGTGGCAGGCGTTGCAGCCGGTGAAGGTCGAGGTTTACGCCAACTTTCAACCAATATTTTTCAACACGACCTACGGGAAAATTGAATCCCCGATGGACACTTATTATTTTGTGGATTTACCTTTCCCAACTGTTTTTCAATACGGGCTCGCCTTCGTTAACAATTTCAACGTGACAGCCACCGGACAGGACTATACTTATTTCCCAGGCAATCCGTTTCCGAAACCACCCACCGTGATCTACCCGGTGGACCACAATATTTACAACGACATGATGACCGCACTAGCCTTAATAACATGAAAACAAAAATCACCAGCATATTGATCCTGTTCACCACGCTGCTTACCAAGGCCGCGATTCAGTACATTGATTACAGCACCGTCCAGACGCCGCAGCCTTACACGAACCTGCTGAACATGACGATCCCAGGAGTCACGACCAACAACAGCGTGACAATCATCACCACCAACAGCATCGTCGGGGATTCATTGCCGCTGGCGGCAGCCAAGATCAACGGTGATTTTGATTGGTTAAACACCAACGGGACAACCGCCAACTCGACTTTGACGGGAGTGATTG
>Ga0075030_100004906_pt1 | contig 12067 bp, 11 predicted proteins | sample LitLauG_LLR_2012_FD_71393 | JGI IMG/M metagenome (GOLD analysis project Ga0075030, IMG submission 71393) | Freshwater sediment microbial communities from Pennsylvania, USA - Little Laurel Run_MetaG_LLR_2012 | ecosystem: Environmental > Aquatic > Freshwater > Creek > Sediment | place: USA... | reverse complement strand
GGATACACCATGGCCAGTGTTCTGGCGAACGAATTCACCGAAGCGACGGGAGACGTTTATCTATCCGCGCTGATCGAGATTGGCCTGGCACTGTTCCTGGTCACGATCGTGGTCAACGCGCTGGCGCGATTGCTGGTCTGGAGCGTCACCCGCGGCCAGCCGGCGAAAGGGGTTGCCTGAGATGAGCACTACCTCGACAGCCATTGTGATCCCGCCCATCAGTCTCTGGCGGCGCGTTGTGGACCGCGCGATGACCGGCGTCGCCGTGCTGACGGTGATCCTCGTGCTCCTGCCCCTGTTCGCAATTTTCGCGTATCTGGTTTACAAGGGCATCGGCTCGATCAACTGGGCGTTCCTGACTCAGACTCCGAAGCCGGTCGGTGAACCCGGCGGGGGCATGGCCAATGCGATTGTCGGGTCGACGGTAATTTTGGCGATCGCCAGTCTGCTCGGCGTCCCGCTGGGAATCGGAGCCGGAATCTATCTCTGCGAATACGGCCGCAACCGCTATGGCGATGCGGTACGCTTTATCTCGGACGTCCTGAACGGCGTGCCCTCGATCGTAATTGGCATTGTGGCTTATGCCATTGTGGTTATGCGGCAGAAACACTTCTCCGCATTGGCTGGAGGTGTGGCACTGGCCATCATGATGGTGCCCACCATAGCCCGCACCACCGAGCAGATGCTGTTGCAGGTCCCGCAAGCGATCCGCGAGGCCGCGTACGGGTTGGGCGTTTCGCGCTGGCGCACCACGCTTTCGATTACCCTGCGCACGGCTACCTCGGGCGTGATCACCGGCGTCATGCTGGCCTTTGCGCGCGTCGCCGGAGAGACCGCGCCTTTGCTATTCACCGCCTTCGGAAACCAGTTCTGGAATTGGAAAACGGACCAGCCGATCGCCGCTCTGTCGCTCCAGATTTTCACCTACGCCATCTCGCCGTTTGACGAGTGGCACCGGCAGGCCTGGGCGGGTGCGTTGGTTTTGATCGTTTTGATTGTCAGTGCTGTCACCGCCGTTCGCATTGCTGTCCGGCGCGGAACTCTGGCAGGAGCGTAACAAGTTATGGGTGTTGGAATCACGGTCGAGCAACTGAATGCCTTCTACGGCAAAACGCAGGCATTGTTCGACATCAATATCGTGGTGCAGGCCAACCATGCCACCGCCTTGATTGGACCTTCGGGCTGCGGAAAGTCCACCTTCATCCGCTGCCTGAACCGTATGCATGAAACCATCCCGGACGCACGCGTCGAGGGCAAGGTCCGCATCGGCGACCTTGCGGTCTATAACGGCACATCAGCTACCCAACTCCGCCGCCGCGTGGGCATGGTATTTCAGAAGCCCAACCCGTTCCCGACGATGTCGATCTACGACAACGTGGCCGCCGGGCTCAAACTGAACGGATTCCGCAACCGCAAACAACTGGACGAGATCGTTGAGAAATCGCTGCACAGTTCCGCGCTCTGGGAGGAAGTGAAAGACTCGCTGCACAAGAAATCCGGAGCCAGCCTCTCCGGCGGCCAGCAGCAGCGCCTCTGCATCGCGCGCGCTTTAGCCGTCCAGCCCGAGGTTCTCCTCATGGACGAACCCTGCTCGGCGCTCGATCCCATCTCAACCGGCAAGATCGAAGACCTGATTTTCCAACTAAAAGAGCAGTACACGATCGTCATCGTCACGCATAATATGCAACAGGCAGCCCGGGTGGCCGAGTTCACGGGTTTCTTCCTGCTCGGCAAGATGATTGAATTCGACAAAACCGAAAAGGTGTTTACCAATCCGTCCGACAAACGGACGGAAGACTACGTCACAGGCAGGTTTGGATAATGCGCACGCGTTTTCAACAGCAGATTGAAGAACTGCGGGAGAAGTTGCTCCGTATGGGCGGCCTCGCGGAGCTGGCGGTGGACCGTGCCTGCCAGGCCTACACCGAGCGCGATCTCGGGCGCTGTCAGCTGGTGCTCGAAAACGAGAGCCTCATCAATGCCGCCGAGCGCGAGATTGACGAACTCGCCTTCGACATTCTGGCCACCCAGCAGCCCGCGGCGGTCGACCTGCGATTCATTCTCGCGGTCACCAAGATCAACGCTGATCTCGAGCGCGTGGGCGATCAGGCCGTCAACATTGCCGAGCGCGTCATGGACATGATCGAGCTCCCCGCCGTCGTATTGCCGGTGGATATTGCGCGCATGGCAACCGCCGTCAGCGCCATGGTGAGACGCGCGCTGGAGTCGTTCGTGGAAGGCAAAGCCGAACTGGCGCAAGCCGTGCTCGAGATGGACCACGTCGTTGACCGGATGCGCGACGAGGCTTTCATTATGCTCGTGAAAAAGATGAATGATGAGCCGCAATCCACTCAACAGGCGCTCGATGCTCTCCTCGTCGCCCGCAATCTGGAGCGCGTGGCCGACCACGCCACGAACATTTCCGAGGACGTCATCTTCTGGGTTCTCGGCGCCGATGTCCGCCACCACGCGCAAGCCGCCTCCTCGTCGCAGCGGCCTGACACCCGCGAGCAATAGAGCCTTTCCGGGTATTGGTGCAGTTCTAGAGTCTCGACTGCCTCTTGCTTAGCGGACTCTGCGGCCTTTCTTTGCGAGCTTTGCGGTTAAAGGTCCTAGACCGCAAAGTGCGCTAAGGACTGCCTAAGGGCCGCAAAGAATACTGCTACTTCTTTCTGCAATCTCTCCCCGCCGTCGCTGTTCCTGAGGTAGACTGAGCAATTCCGTTGCTGGTTTCTTGTTTCTAGTTTCCTGGCACAGCCGCCAATTATCGAGGTCTACGAGAGACCAGCAACTAGCAGCTCGAAACCAGAATGAGCCATCGACTCCGCGTCTTCGCCACCTGCGATATCGGGGACGCCCTCAACATTCTGCGTAGTCGGGGATACAAACTGGAGGTCTGTCCCAACCCCGAAGCTCCGCCCAAGAGGCTGATCGTTGAGAAGGTCAAGTCGGGAGTAGACGGCTTGATCACCACGCTGCGCGATCCGATCGACGCCGAGATCTTCGCCGCAGGGAACGGCACCCTGAAGGTTGTCGCCCAGTTCGCCGTCGGCTTCGACAACATCAACCGCGCCGAAGCCAATCGCTACAAGATTCCGTTCACTCACACCGCCGACGTCCTGACCGAAGCCACCGCCGAATTCGCGTTCTTTCTGGTGGGCGCCCTCGCTCGCAAACTCTGGCCTGCCGAGCAACTGGCGCGCGACCATCGCTGGAGCTACTGGCATCCCTACCTGCCATTCCTGGGGGATGAGGTTACTGGTAAAACAATCGCCATCATCGGCACCGGACGTATCGGATTGGCCATGATCAAAAAGTGCACTGGGTTCGACATGAATATCCTGTGCTTTGATCCCGCCTACGAGAACCGTGATTACATCCGGGCCATCCAGGAGGTGAAGGACCTGCGTTTCCAGCGTGGTATCAGCCGGGAGAGAGCCACCATTCGTTACACCACGCTGCAGGAAGCGCTCAGCGCGGCCGACTTCATCAGCCTGCACGTCCCGTTGCTGCGCGAAGGCGAGAGCGCAACGCCGACCTACCACATGATCAACGAGGCGACGCTCCGTACGATGAAGCCAACGGCGATGCTCATCAACACCTCGCGCGGTCCGGTAGTGGATGAGAATGCCCTCGCCCGTGCTCTGCGAGAGAACTGGATTGCCGGCGCCGCCCTCGACGTATATGAAAAAGAGCCGCTCCCCGCCGATTCCCCGTTGCGCGATCCTTCCATCGCCGATCGCTGTCGCCTGCTGCCGCATTTCGCCAGCGCGGCCAAAATCACCCGCCTGTCCCCGGACCCCGAAAAAGGCATGGCCGGACGTTGCGTACAGGGACTGATCGACGTCCTGGAAGGCAACTACGGCGGCGACATCACCAGGATGCCCTACGTAGTAAACAAAGAAGCCTTCGAAAAATGATGCTCGTGTGGCGCGGACACTCCTGTCCGCGAAAAGTTGACACCAAAGTAAATTTGCAGGATTGCAATTGAAGTCGTAGTGCCACGGGTCCCTCTGTGCCCCTCTGTGTCCTCTGTGGTAATCGGTCTTAAGTCCATAGCCAACCGCAAACCTTGAACAGTGAGGCCCGTCACGGTGTTAGCTCGGGTACTGTGGTATTCAGCAGCAAGGTGAGCCTGCGGAGCGATCGAGTTCGTCAGCGTCGTGGGCTGTGTCGACAGAAAAGAGGTTCGTATGCCAATCATCACCATCTCCAGAGGATCGTTTAGCGGAGGCAAGATGCTGGCCGAAAGCCTCGCCCAGAGGCTGGGCTACCGCTGCATCGATCGCGACCAGATCATCCAGAACGCTGCGGCTTGGGGCGTGTCTCAGGACGACCTGCGGACTGCTATCGAAAAACCGCCAACCTTTCTCGGGCAATCGCACCACACCAAGTACCTCTACCTCGCCTACATTCAGGCGGCGATGGCCGAGGAAGTCAAAACAGGAAATGCCATCTACCATGGCCTGGCTGGACATCTATTGCTCGGCAAGGGGCCCCACATCCTGCGCACCCGCATCATTGCTCCCATGGAATTCCGTATCGGCAGGCTGCAGGACCGGCTGAAGTGCAATCGTCAGGAAGCCATTGCCTACATCGAAAAGATGGATGACGACCGGCGCAAGTGGACCCAGTTCCTCTACGGCGTCGATTGGAGAGACGCATCGCTCTACGACATTGTGCTCAACCTGGAGCAAATCAATCTTGAGGAAGCGTGCGACGTAATCTGTTCGGCTGCGCAGCTCAAGTATTTTGAGGCCACTCCCGAAAGCCAAAGAAGCCTGAACGATCTCGCCACCGCCAGCCGCGTCAAGGCGCACCTGGCGATGGATCCAGCGACCTCCAGCGTTCAATTCGAAGTGCTCGCGCAAGGCGGGTCGGTGTCCGTCAAAGGAGACATCCTGGGCCCGGTTCAGGCAAAGAAGATTGGCAGTCTCGTCCGGGCGGTCCCCGGTGTCACGGAGGTCCACTTGGACGAACTGGAGGTGGTTACCCGCTTTTGAATCGGATTCCCGACCGGTGTGGCGCGGACATTCCTGTCCGCGCCGTACCACTCTCAGTGATACAACTCTGCGCTAGCCAGCCAGCCCGTCTTTCCGCCTCGCGCGTTATTCCCTCCCGCAGCCAATACTTGCCCGTTTGTGAGTAACGCGGACGCGTGTCCCTGGCGCGGCGTGTTCAAGCTCGCGGCATTACTGAAAGTACCGCTTGCAGGATCGTACAACTCGGTGCTCGCCAACGGTCCGAAATGATTGCCGGCAACGATCAGGACCTTCCCACTGCTCAGCAAATGTGCCGTGTGCAGAATACGCGGCGTGTTCAGACTTCCGGTGTTCGTGAACTTGCCGGTGGCGGGGTTATACAATTCCGCGCTCGAAAGGTAGCCGCCGTTGGCTCCAGCATTCTGTCCGCCTGCCAGCAGGACGTTGCCGTTCGGCAGCAAAGTTGTCGTCTCGCTTGTGCGCGCCGTGTTGAGGCTTCCGGTTAGCGTGAACGTTCCAGTGGTTGGATCGTACAGCTCAGCGCTCGCGAGATAATTCGGGACGAGATTGGGGCTGGTGCCGGTGTAGTAGACGCCTCCAGCGACCAGGACCTTCCCGTTGCCCAGCAGAGTGGACGAGGGTCCCGCGCGGGCCACATTCAGGTTTCCGGTGAGGCCGAAAGTCCCAGTCGTGGGATTGTAGAGTTCCGCGGTGGTAAGGGCAGTGCTCCCATTAATCCCGCCGGTGAACAGCACCATCCCGTTGGCCAGCAACGTTGCGCTGAACCCGCAAGCGCACGACAAGCTGCCGGTCATGCTGAAAGTGCCGGCGACAGGGTCGTACAGTTCCGCACTGGAGAGCGCGCCCGTGGTACTGTTCGTGCCACCCGCGATCAAGACCTTCCCATTGTTCAGCAGCGTCGCGCTGTGCCCGTAGCGCCCGGTGTTCAAGCTACCGGTCGTGCTGAACGTGCCGCTGGCGGGGTTATACAATTCTGCGCTCGTCAGGCCATACTGGACAAAGGTGCCGCGGTAAGTTCCGCCCACCACTAAAACCTGACCATTGTTCAGCAGCGTGGCCGTGAAGTACATGCGCGCCTGCTGCATGCTGCCGGTAAAGGACCAACTTTGCGCGCGCCCTGGCAGGCTCATCGCGAAGAACAACAAAAACACACCCAGACATGCGCTGACATTCGCTCTTTTCATAACATCACCTTATTCTGAGCGCACCAGAATCTGGCCCTTCGGCGAACATCAAGAATTGAGTTGGACGCTGGGCAGGAAAGGCGCTCTCCAAAACGCATACTATAGTAGGAAGAGCAGTGTGGGTTGTCTGCGCAACGTCAAACAATTTGTCATAAGTTTGTAAATAGTGAGCGCCGCCGAGGTTCGCCTGGTCACCCGACCGTCAGAGTGCGGCTGACTAGCAGGAACCGAGGAGTGCTTGTCACCGGACTTTGCTACCGAACGTCCTTTCCGATAGTCTGCCATCGTGGACGCCCCACGCCTGTCCATGATTGACCGCCGCTACTGACCCATGTTCTCCCACCGCACCCGTTGGCGTCTCGCCCCCAACGCGCTGACCCGAGCCCTCGAAGAGGTGCGCGCGTCCGGCCAGGAGATCCTCGACCTGACCATCTCGAATCCAACCGAAGCCGGCATTCACCTTGACCCTGAAGTCGTCCTCGGCGCGCTTGTGAATCCCGCGGCCATGCGCTACGACCCGCAGCCGCGCGGCCTCCTCAGCGCTCGCAAAGCAGTCTGCCACTACTACCGCGAGTCGCACGAAGTCTTCGATCTCGACCCGGACCGCCTCCTCCTGACCACCAGCACCAGCGAAGCCTATTCCTACATCTTTCGTCTGCTCTGTAATCCGGCGGACGAGATTCTCGTGCCCAAGCCGAGCTATCCGCTTTTTGAGTTTCTGGCCGACCTGGCCGACGTGAAGCTGGTGCCGTATCCGCTTCTCTACGATCACGGCTGGCAGATCGACTTCGATTCACTTTACAAGGCTGCGACGTCACAATCGCGCGCAGTGGTGATTGTCCACCCCAACAACCCGACGGGTTCCTATGCCTCCGCAGCGGAAACGTCGGCACTGAATGCCTTCGGTCGCGACTATGGATTGGCGCTGATCGTGGACGAAGTCTTTCTCGACTACGCGCACGACGGCGTGCCTCGGCCCAGTTTTGCGGGCAATACGGAGGCGCTGACCTTCACGCTGAGTGGAGTATCAAAAATCTCGGCCCTGCCGCAGATGAAGTTGGCATGGCTCGTCACCAGCGGTCCAGAGGAGGTTGCGCAGCACGCAGGCGCTCGTCTCGAAGTGATCGCCGACACGTATCTCTCGATGAACGCTCCCGTGCAACTGGCCGCGCCGGTGCTGCTCGAACAACGAAAGCACGTGCAGCCCACGCTCCTCGACCGTTTGCGAGTGAACTTGGGGGAACTCGATCGGCAGCTTGCCGGTCATCCTTCCTGCACCCGCTTTCTTGTGGAGGGGGGATGGTATGCCGTCCTGAGGGTTCCCGCCCTCGGAAGCGACGAAGACTTGGCCATCGATGTTCTGCGGAAGATGGCCGTGATCGTGCATCCCGGCCACTTCTATGATTTCCCCAGCGACGGCCACCTGGTGTTGAGCCTGATCGCCGAGCCTGAGGCGTTCCGGGAAGGCGTTGCCCGTCTGCTGCAGTGCGTTGGGGCTTAACGCATGTCACAAACGTGTAGTTGGGGTTGTTGGTGTAATCGGGAATATTTCGCCATTTGACCGGGGCCCCTTCCGCAGAAACCGTCTTGGGCCCAATTTGAAGAAGGTTTAGCTTGTGTGTGTCTCTGCACCGAAAGACTATTCAATCTGCTATTGGCGGTCGGCAACCGGGGGCGCTAGGCATCTCCACACATTAGCGCAATCGTGTCACGCAGAGCCATCAGATTGCTACGCGCAGATTCGGTAGCGCGACTGGTAGGGTCACTGGCAACTTCTGCCTGGTACAGCCTTAGCAGCAAGGCGCTCTGGTTCCTCACACGATCAATTGTTCCCAAATGCACTTGTTCTTCAAACTGCATACTCTATTGTACGGTTTTTCGAGAGAATAGGTCCCCGTCGACGGAAGTGACCTGATCCCAGCAATACACAGAGGCGCATGCCCGTTCCGCAGCTTGACAGTAGTGTTACAGAGGACTAGCGTTGAAAGTGAGGTGGTTCCCACCTTCCCCTCTTTCAGGTTCCCTGAGCTAAGTCAGCCCATCTGGAGTTCTCTCCTCTTAGTGACAACAACCTTTAGGAGGTTGATATGTTTGCACGCAATGTCTCTTTTCGTCTGAAATCCAACGTGTTTTCTGATTACACCCGGACCTTTGAGAGCCAAATTCTTCCTTTACTTCGCAAGCAGAAGGGCTTCAAAGACGAAATCACTTTGTCTAATCCCGGCAGCCAGGATGCGATTGCAATCAGTCTGTGGGAGAGCAAAGCCAATGCTGACGCTTACAACACCAATACTTACCCAGAAGTGTTGAAAACATTAGCAAGAATGATCGATGGAACGCCCAGGGTTCAGACGTTTGAGGCCGTCACCTCAACCTTCCATAACATCGCAGTCGCAGTGTAAAGGAGATCGTCCGCCGTAAACGGGGCGGCCTCGTTGAAGGGCCGCCTCTCTTTCGAAAGCCCCATTCGTAATCCGGCCATGACCGTGAGAGTCAGCGATCCTTTCGGCGGAACGAATCGCTGCCTCATTCAGGTGGTTTTATGCGTTGCCAAAAGCTAGACGAGCTAGAAGGGGACTTTCTTCAAGCGGGGACGGAAAGTCATGACACAGATTCCTTGGGATGGACAGACCGTGAGTTTTCGTGCCTTCGCGCAATACTGGATCACAAGCGGAAAGGACATCAAGGCGAACCCTGTGTTGGGGATTAAACAGCATCTAAGAAAAAGTCCGGATGCTAGTCAAACCTGCCGAAGCTCAAAATTGGGACACTACCGAACTCAGGCAGGAACTTGCACAAAGAAGCGGCCCACACTAGCGGCAATAGTGGGTGTCGAAGGGTGCCCAACTGTTGAAACCAGATAGCGCTCAGAACCCCGTAACCGCGGCTTCGACAAGAACGATGCTCGAACTCTTCTAACGCGTTTCCTGCCTGCTACAATCGCGCCATGCGAGGATTTGTGCAAACCGTGGCAGTGATCATCGCCTTCGCGATGCTCAATCTTCTCCTCTCCGTAGCCAACGCACAGGAAACATCCCCGCCCGACGTTCCGGATTCGATTCGTGCACCCGCGGGCGAAAAGGTTGTCTTGCTCGCACATGCCTCCGGAGCGCAGATCTATACGTGTCGCGCCGGAACGGACGGCAAGGTCTCATGGACCCTGAAGGCGCCCGAAGCCGAACTGGCCGGCCGTGAAGGTAAGGTCATCGGAAGCCATTCTGCCGGTCCGACCTGGAAACTGAACGACGGCAGCGAAGTCACGGGCAAAGCCGCGGCTCAGGCAAACTCCCCGGACCCAAACTCCATTCCCTGGCTGCTGGTGAACGTGGTGAGTCATTCCGGAAATGGCCAACTTGCGAACGTGACGACCATTCAGCGCGTCCACACCCACGGCGGTAAGGCGCCCTCTGGCGGATGCGACGAGTCGCACCGCGACGCCGAAACGAAAAGCAGTTACACAGCAGACTATTATTTCTACGCCCCGGCCCATTGAAACAAGTTCTGCCAGGTCCAGGCATATACTTGAACCGATTGTCGGAAAGGATCAATTCTATGAACCGCAAAAGTCTTCTACTTACCCTGATCTTGACTCTGGCGTCTCTGGCGTGGGCGCAGACCGAGAGTGCGCCGCCACCAGCGCCTCCTCCCAAACCCGGTGGTCATGACCACATGGGCATGGAGCACCACGGCAAAATGGCGGAGATGCACAAGCAGCACATGGAGGCCATGAAGGCCGACCTGGACAAGATGAAGGCATCGCTGGATCAGATGAAAGCCAGCGCCGATAAGATCAGCGAACCCACGGAGAAAGCGCGGTGGCAAAGCAACATCGATCTGTGGACGATGATGGTTGGCCACATGGAACAGATGATGAAGCATATGGATGCCATGGGTCCGGGCGGCCCGATGGGTCATGGCACGATGCACCACGGCGGCCCTCCCACTCCTACTCCTCCTCCGCCAGCCGAACCGAAACCGCAGTAGCGCGCGTTCGGGTCATCGTGAAACCCTGGCTACCGTCATTGCATACGGGCTCGTGACCGGCGCCACGCATGTCCCGAAGGGACAGCTGAGAATAGGCAGGTGTTCACGCATTGTCCCGGAGGGACATCTGACAATAGCCCGGCGTTTCAACGCCGGGTGGAGGCCTGTTTGGGATGAAGAGTCCCGTCAGGGACGACTGAGTCCGTGGGGATGCTGCTCGTGCTTCAGTCGTGCCTCAGGCGCTTGAGCCTATTTACTTGTTCCCCCGCCAGTGAAACTGGCGGACTATTCTCAGTGGTCCCCGGGACCTAGCTCGGGCTCGATTGCTCTTCGTGGTATCCTTTTCGCCGTTTCTTAATGGAGCCCTCATGTCGATCACCCGTCGTGGATTTCTGGAGTCTGCGGTTGTTGCGTCGCTGGCCAGCGGCTTAAGTGGGCAAGACAACAACAAAGACCAAGCCTCGCACTCAGGCAAGCGGCCCATCATCCTCTGCTCAAACAACGGCCGCAATTATCTCGACGATGCCTTCCTCTTCCTGAAAAACGGCGGCGACACGCTCGACGCCGCCCTCCGCGTAGTAAAAGGCCCCGAAGACGACCCGAACGACGACAGCGTCGGACTGGGCGGCCTCCCCAACGAAGAAGGCGTGGTGGAACTCGACGCCTGCTGCATGCATGGTCCCACGCGGCGTGCGGGATCAGTCGGCGGAGTCCGCAACATCAAGAACGTCTCGCTGGTGGCCAAAGCCGTGATGGAACACACCGGCCACGTCATGCTGGTGGGCGAAGGCGCCGAGCGATTCGCCGTCGCAGTGGGCTTCCCGCGTGAGAACCTGCTGACCGACCGCGCGCGCAAGGTCTGGCTGCTCTGGAAAGAGAGCCACTCCACCGACGATTGGTGGGGACCGAGCCTGGCCAGCCCCGAATGGAAGCCGCCGGCAATCCCGCCGCAATCCGAACTGTGGGAAGAACGCATCCACCGTTTGGCGGAGCACGCTGCCCAGCTGGGCATTGAACCAGAATTTCGTGCGGCCGCGATTCGCCGCGTCCTGTCTCCGCCGACTGGCACCATCCACTGTTCTGCGCTCAACGACAAAGGTGAGATCTCCGGCTGCACCACCACCAGTGGGCTCGCCTTCAAACTTCCCGGCCGCTGCGGTGATTCTCCCATCATCGGCGCAGGCTGCTACACCGATCAGGATGTGGGTTCCGCCGGTGCCACCGGCAGCGGGGAAGAGAACATCAAGGTCGCGGGCGCTCACACCATCGTCGAGAACATGCGTCGTGGCATGTCACCGCAGGAAGCGGGCATGGACGCCCTGAAGCGTATCGTCCGCAACTACAACAGCGACATGAATCGGCTCAAGTTCATGGACATGACCTACTCCATCCTGCGCAAAGACGGTGCCTACGCGGGCGTCTCATTGTGGGAAGGGTATGCTCCGGCCGACGTGCACAGAATCGCAGTCCACGACGGCACCCGCCGCTCCGTGCAGACGGTCGCATTATTCAAAGGATTCTCGAACGAGTTCCCGCCCTTCCCGGTGCCGATGCCACCCGAACTGAAACTGGATTAGGGCGGTGGCGCGAACAGTCCTGTCCGCGTGTTTGCGCAAAATCCCGATCTATAAGAGGAGAAGTCAAGGACATTTTTCTCCCTCGACTGGAAGGAGAAGATATTTCCTTGCCTTCCAGCCCCTGTGCGTGAGACGAGGGGTTAGGTCGTGTCGTGGATCTTGCATGGTTCCATCTCGGTTGCATCCTTATTGAGTAGCAACGACGTTGATCGGTTTCTGGAGCTGGCAAGCCGCGGCGGTTGCTTGGTTGGCAACACATAGATCTATCTGAGGCTCGTGGCCTAGAGCTTTTTCGGGTTGTCCGAGAGGGTATAGGGAT
>Ga0075030_100004904_pt1 | contig 12069 bp, 12 predicted proteins | sample LitLauG_LLR_2012_FD_71393 | JGI IMG/M metagenome (GOLD analysis project Ga0075030, IMG submission 71393) | Freshwater sediment microbial communities from Pennsylvania, USA - Little Laurel Run_MetaG_LLR_2012 | ecosystem: Environmental > Aquatic > Freshwater > Creek > Sediment | place: USA... | reverse complement strand
ACGTTTATCTGTTTTGACCGGAGTTACCATGAGCAACAAGGGCCAATTACTACAAGACCCGTTCCTGAATGCGCTGCGCAAGGAACATGTGCCTGTGTCGATCTATCTGGTCAACGGCATCAAGCTGCAGGGCCAGATCGAGTCCTTCGATCAATATGTCGTCCTGCTGCGCAATACGGTGACGCAGATGGTCTACAAGCATGCGGTGTCCACGGTGGTCCCGGCGCGGCCCGTCACCCTGAGCACGGAGTCCGAAACCTGAGCGGACGGCGCGCCGCCGCCCCGGCCGACGCTGCAGCAGCGGCGCCCGCTGCGCTGCCGGTGCAAGTTGCCTTGCGCGGGGCTGGCGTCGACACCGACGCGCAGGAGGAGTTGCAGCAACTCATCCACAGCGCCGGCATGCGGCCGGCGCCCGTGGTCTTGGCGCGGCGCGATCGCCCCGATCCGGCGTTTTTCATCGGCAGCGGCAAGGTGCAGGAACTGCGCGTCCAGGCGCAGGCCCTGGGCGCGGCGCTGGTCGTGCTCGACGTCCAGCTGTCGCCGGTGCAGCAGCGCAACCTCGAGCGCGAACTGGCGCTGCCGGTGATGGACCGCACCGGCTTGATCCTGGAAATCTTCTCGCGGCGCGCGCAAAGCCGCGAAGGCAAGTTGCAGGTCGAACTGGCGCAACTGGACTACCTGTCCACCCGCCTGGTGCGCGGCTGGACCCACCTGGAACGCCAGCGCGGCGGCATCGGCTTGCGCGGCGGCCCGGGCGAGAAGCAGATCGAGCTCGACCGGCGCATGATCGGCGTGCGCGTCAAGCAGTTGCGCGAAAAACTGCGCCTGCTCGAGCGCCAGCGCGGCACGCAGCGGCGCGCGCGCGAGCGCGGCGGCGCGTTTCGCGTGTCCCTGGTGGGCTACACCAATGCGGGCAAGTCCACCTTGTTCAATGCCCTGACGCGGGCGGGCACGTATACGGCCGATCAGCTGTTCGCGACGCTCGACACCACCTCGCGGCGCTGCTTCGCCGCCGCCGGGGCCTCGTTCGTGCTTTCCGACACCGTGGGCTTCGTGCGCGAACTGCCGCACACCCTGGTGGCGGCCTTTCGTTCCACGCTCGACGAGACCGCACATGCCGATCTGCTGCTGCACGTCATCGATGCGGCCAGCCCGGCGCGGGTCGAGCAGGCGCGCGACGTCGATGGCGTGCTGGCCGAGATCGGCGCGCAGGACGTGCCCTGCGTGCGTGTGTACAACAAGATCGACCGGCTGGGGCGGCCCGCGGCGGTCGTGCACGATGCCTGTGGTAGCATCGACGAGGTCTGGCTCAGTGCGCACTCGGGAGACGGCGTCGGCAGTTTGCGCGCGCTCATCGCCGAACGCATGGCCCGGCGCGAAGGGCCTGCTGCGGCACTAGCGCTGGCCGCCGATCCTGATCGCCGGGGCGCCGTGGCGCCCGATGCGCCGGCCGATGCCGTGTGCGGCGTGGCCGATCCGTTGCTGGCTGCAGCCGTCGATCCACTGCGCGCCCAGCGGGAATTGCGTAACCTCTTCGATGCCATCTGATCGCTCCCTTCCAATGTCCATGAACGATCCGCAGTGGGGACGCAACGGTTCCGGGAATTCCTCGGACGAACAGCGTCCGGCGCGCCGTCCGGCGCCCTCCGAGGGGCCGCCCGATCTCGACGAACTGTGGCGCGACTTCAACCAGCGCCTGGGCCGCCTGTTCGGCGGCGGCGGCGGGGGCGGTAGCGGCCCGCGCGACGGACGGCAGGCCGGCGTGGGCGTCCTGGTGGTGCTGGCGGCCCTGTTCCTCATCTGGGTGTGCACCGGTTTTTACACCGTCCAGGAAGGGCAGGTGGGCGTGGTCTCCACCTTCGGGCGCTACGACTCCACCACACCGCCGGGCCTGCGCTGGCGCGCACCCTGGCCGATCCAGGCGCACGAGATCGTCGATGTCTTCACGCAGCGCAAGGTCGATATCGGCATGCGCAACGGCCAGGACCGCGTCAAGGAGGCCTTGATGCTCACCGACGACGAGAACATCGTCGACATGCAGTTCGAGGTGCAGTACCGGGTCAAGGACGGCGACGGCGCGCAAAACTACGTCTACGGCAGCCGCTTCACGCCCGACGCCCGCGACCCCGACCCCAGTGCGGTCGTGCTGCAGGTGGCCGAGTCGGCCATGCGCGAGGTCGTCGGCCGGCGCAAGATGGACGAGGTGCTGTTCGGTTCGCGCCTGGAAATTGCCGACGAGGTGAAGTCCGCCATGCAGGCCATGCTCGACCGCTACAGCACCGGGCTGCAGGTTTCGCAGGTGGCGATCCAGAACGCCCAACCGCCCGACGAGGTACAGGCCGCCTTCGACGATGCGCAAAAGGCCAAGCAGGACCGCGAGCGCCAGATCAACGAGGGCCAGGCCTACGCCAATGACGTGGTGCCGCGCGCCCGCGGCAACGCGGCCCGCCTGACCCAGGAATCGGAAGGCTACCGCGTGCGCGTGGTCGAGACCGCCGAGGGCGACGCCGCGCGCTTTCGCCAGGTGCTGACCGAGTATTCCAAGGCGCCCGGGGTGACGCGCGAACGCATGTACCTGGACACCATGCAACAGATCTTCAGCAACACCAACAAGCTGCTCATCGACAGCCACAACAATTCGCAATTGCTCTACCTGCCGCTGGACAAGCTGCTGCAGCAGGGTGCGGCCGGTGCCGCCGCCGGCCATGCGGCCGGCGCGGGCCTCGGCGCCAGCGTGCCGCCGGTGGCCGGTGCCGGCAGTGGCGCCGCCGCCAGCGGCGACCACGATCGCGACGGCGCGCGCAGCCGCGATCGGGAAGGACGGTGAGCCGCATGAACCGCCTCCTTGCGGCCGCCCTCGGGCTGGCCATCGCGGCCGTGGTGCTGCGCCTGTCGGTGTTCATCGTCGACCAGCGCCAGTCGGCGATCGTGTTCGAACTGGGCCAGATCGTGCGCGTGATCAACGAGCCGGGGCTGCACTTCAAGATGCCGCCGCCGTTCCAGAACGTCGAGACCGTCGACCGGCGCATCCTGACCATCGATTCGGCCACTCCCGATCGCGTGCAGACCTCCGAGAAGAAGAACCTGCTGATCGATTCCTTCGTCAAGTGGCGCGTCACCGACCCGCGCGCCTACTGGATCAGCTTCCAGGGCGGCGAACGTGCCGCCGAGGAGCGCATGTCGACCCTGGTGCGCGACGCCATGAACCAGGCCGTCAACAAGCGCACCGTCAGCGAAATCGTCTCGCGCGCCCGCGAAACCGCCATGGACGAGATCCGGGTTGCCGTGCAGGAGCGCGTCAAAGACCTGGGCGTGACCATCGTCGACGTGCGCCTGCGCCATGTCGATTTCGTGCCCGAGATCATGTCGCAATCGGTCTATCCGCGCATGGTGGCCGAGCGCAAGCGCGTGGCCAACGAGCAGCGCGCCGAGGGCGCGGCCGAAGCCGAGAAGATCAAGGCCGACGCCGACCGCCAGCGCGAAGTGCTGCTGGCCGAGGCCTATCGCGATGCGCAGCGCGTCAAGGGCGATGGCGACGCCAAGGCAGCGGCGATCTATGCCAAGGCCTTTGGCGCCAATCCGGAGTTCTATGCCTTCTATCGCAGCCTGGACGCCTATCGCCAGAGCTTCAAGAGCCCGTCCGATACGCTGATCGTCGATCCGTCCTCGGAGTTCTTCCGCTACATGAAGAACCCCAACGGCGGCGCGGCGCACTGACGCCCTCCACCGCAGCGCCCCAGCCCTCGCGCCACCTGCGCCACCGTCCGACGGCGTCGCCCATGCAGACTGTCCTGATCGCCCTGGCCCTGATGTTCGTCTTCGAGGGTTTGTTGCCCCTGCTCTCGCCCGCCTCGTGGCGGGCGGTCATGCGTCGCATCGGCGCCCTGGCCGACGGCCAGATCCGCTTCTACGGACTGGCCTCGCTGCTGGCCGGTCTGGCCCTGCTGCTGGTCCTGGTCGACTGAACCATGGCGACCAGCATGGCCCGTTGGCTGCTGCCCGAGAACCTGTCCGATGTGCTGCCGGAAGAAGCGCGCACGGTCGAGCAACTGCGCCGCGCGCTGCTCGACCTTTATGCTTCCTACGGCTATGAACTCGTCATCCCGCCGCTGCTTGAGCACCTGGAGTCCCTGCTCACCGGCAGCGGCCACGACCTGGACCTGAGCACGCTCAAGCTGGTCGACCAGCTGAGCGGCCGCACCCTGGGCTTGCGCGCCGATACCACGCCGCAGGTGGCGCGCATCGATTCGCACATCCTCAATCGCGACGGCGTGGCGCGCCTGTGCTATGCCGGCTCGACGCTGCACGCGCGCCCCATGCACCCCCTGGCCAGCCGCGAGCCGCTGCAGGTCGGCGCCGAGATCTATGGCGACGCCGAGCTCGCCGCCGATCGCGAAGTGCTCGAATTGGCGGTGCAATCGGCGCGGCGCATCGTCAGCGCTCCGGTGCAGGTCGACCTGGGCCACACCGGCATCGTGCGCGCGCTGCTGGGTGCCGACCTGGCCGCCGGCGAGCAGGCCGAGGCCGTGCTGGCGGCCCTCAGCGGCAAGGATCCGGCGGCCCTGCACCTGGCCACGCAGGCCCTGGCACCGGCGGTGCGCAGCGCGCTGCAGGCCTTGCTGGGCTTGAACGGCGGCCTCGAGGTCCTGGAGGCGGCACAGCGCGAGCTGCCGGCCTCGGCGGGCCTGGAGCGCGCCCTCAACGAACTGGCGCTGGTGACCGAGGGCGGCGCCGGCGATGCGGTAAGCATCGACCTGGCCGATCTGCATGGCTTCCGCTACCACACCGGACTCACGTTTGCGGTGTATGTTCCCGCTTTGTCCGGGCCGCTGCTGCGCGGGGGGCGCTACGACGCCATCGGGCAGGCCTTCGGGCGCGCCCGTCCGGCCACCGGTTTCTCGCTGCTGGACCTGCGCGAGGCCGCGCGCCTGGCGCCGGTGCAGCCGCTGCGTGCGATCCGCGCGCCGCGCGGCGGCGACGGCGGCTTGGCCGAGGCGGTGGCGGCCTTGCGGGCCCAGGGCGAGGTCGTGGTGCAGGCCGGGCCCGGCGGCGAACTGGGCGTGGCGCTGCAGGTCGATCGCGAGCTGGCGTGGCGGGGCGGCGCCTGGCACGTGGTGCCGTGGCCAGGGCCGGGCTGAGCGCTGCCGGCGTCGATAATACGGATACGGATGCGCCGGTGGCCGATGTCGCCGGCGCGGCAAAAAAAGGGCTGCGATGTCGCGCAACGTGGTGGTGGTGGGCACCCAGTGGGGTGACGAAGGCAAGGGCAAGATCGTCGATTGGCTCACCGACGAGGCCGACGGCGTGGTCCGCTTCCAGGGCGGCCACAATGCCGGCCACACGCTGGTCATCGACGGCCGCAAGACCATCCTGCGGCTGATCCCCTCGGGCATCCTGCGGCCGACCACGGCCTGCTACATCGGTGCCGGCGTGGTGCTGTCGCCGGCGGCGCTGCTGGGCGAGATCGACGAGCTGGCTGCCGCCGGGGTCGACGTCGTTTCGCGCCTGTCCATCAGCGGCAGCTGCCCCCTGATACTCGACTACCACGTGGCGCTCGATCGCGCGCGCGAGGCGCGCCGCGGCGACGACAAGATCGGCACCACCGGGCGCGGCATCGGCCCGGCCTACGAGGACAAAGTGGCGCGTCGTGCCGTGCGCGCCCAGGACCTGTTCGATCCGGCGCGCTTCGAAGAGCGCGTGCGCGAGGCACTGGATCTGCACAATTTCGTGCTGGCCAATTACCTGCATGCCCCCACCATCGATGCACGCACCGTGATCGAGACCACGCTGCGCCTGGCCGAACGCATCACGCCCATGATCACCGACGTCTCGCATCGCCTGAGCGAGGCGATGCAGCGCGGCGACCGCCTGCTGTTCGAAGGTGCCCAGGGCACCTTGCTCGATATCGACCACGGCACCTACCCCTTCGTCACCTCGAGCAACACGCTGGCCGGTGCAGCCGCCACCGGCGCCGGGGTGGCCCCCCAGCGCCTGCAGTACGTTCTGGGCATCACCAAGGCCTACGCAACACGGGTCGGGTCCGGGCCTTTCCCGACCGAGCTGCTCGATGCCACCGGCGAGCGCCTGCGCGACAAGGGGGGCGAATACGGCTCGGTCACCGGCCGGCCGCGCCGCTGCGGTTGGTTCGACGGGGCCGCGCTGCGCCGCTCGGTACAGCTCAACGGCGTCACCGGCCTGTGCATCACCAAGCTCGACGTCCTCGACGGCCTGCCGGTGGTGCGCCTGTGCACGGGCTATCGCCACGGCGCTACGGTCAGCGACATCCTGCCTTTCGGCGCCGACGAGGTGGCGCGCTGCGAACCGGTGTACGAGGACTTCCCCGGCTGGACCGAATCGACCTACGGCGTGCGCGACTGGGATGCCCTGCCGGCCGGCGCGCGCCGCTTCCTCGAGCGCCTGGCCGAGGTCTGTGGTGCGCCCATCGACCTCGTGTCCACCGGTCCGGAACGCGACCAGACCATCGTGTTGCGACACCCGTTCCGCGTGCCGCTGTCCCCGCTTTGAGGCTGGTCATGGACGACAACCCCGACTCCCCGGCGGCAGACGACAAGCTGCGCGTCGACTGGCACGAGTATTACGCCCTCATCGAGCGCCTCGCGCTGATCGTGCACCGGGGCGGCTATGCGCCCGATGCCCTGGTGTGCCTGGCCCGCGGTGGCCTGCGACCGGGTGACGTGCTGTCGCGTGTCTTCGAGCTGCCACTGGCGATACTGTCCACCAGTTCCTACCGCGAGGAGGCCGGCACCAAGGCGGGCGAACTCGACATCGCGGCCGCCTTGACCTCGACCGGCGGTGATCCGCACGGCCGTGTGCTGCTGGTCGACGACCTGGTCGACAGCGGCAACACCCTGCAGCAGGTGCTGCACGAGCTCCCGCGGCGTTATCCGGCGATTTCCCAGATCCGCAGTGCGGTGATCTGGTACAAGGCCCGTTCCAGCGTCGTGCCCGACTATTACGTCGACTATCTGCCGCACAACCCCTGGATCGTCCAGCCCTTCGAACGCTACGACAGCCTGCGGCCCGCCGATCTGGCGGCCCAGCACGCCCGCGCCGGCGCACGCTAAATCGCGTCGCGCTGCAGCACCGGGCGGCGTCGAGCCGCTACACTCGCGCCCGGTCCTGCGCGGCTGATCCCTGCGCAACTCGCTACGCGCCTCGCACGGGCGCGCGGGTCCGGGCATCCGCCCGATCCCCAACGGTATAAAAGGAGAGGCACACATGGGTTTGTTCGATGGCTTGGTCGGCGGGATCGTCGGCGCGGAAGTCAACCATATCGTGGCCGGCGTCATCGAACGCCACGGCGGCATACAGGGCCTGGTGAGCCAGTTCGAGCAGCAGGGAATGGGTGGCGTGGTGCAGTCCTGGGTCGGCAATGGTGCCAAGCAGCCCATCACGGCCGAGCAGTTGCAACAGGTCCTGGGCAGCGATGCGGTCACCCAGCTGGCAGCCAAGTTCGGCATAAATCCGCAGGAATTGCTGCAACACGTGGCCCAGGCGCTGCCGCAGGCCGTCGACAAATTGACCCCGGACGGCGTGGTGCCCGCGGCTTGAGTCGCGCGCCTGCGTTCGGTCCGGTTTCTTGAATCCAGGAGAGGATAGGCAATGAAACATCGTATCGAGACTGCACTGGTGGCGCTGGCCCTGAGCACGGCGACGGTGGCATTTGCCGCAGCAAGCCCCGCGCTTCCCGCCGATGCCCCGGCTGGCACCACCGGCCTGTGCAAGGACGGCAGCTACAGCACGGCTGCCGCGAAAAAGGGCGCCTGCAAAGGTCACAAGGGCGTGAAGGACTGGTATGCGCCGGCGCCGGCCAAGGACGCCAAGGATGCAACGGAGTCCAAGGACAGCAAGGACGATAAGGGCGGCAAGGAGGCCAAGCACGCGAAGGACGCCAAGGATAAGGTTGCGAGCGGCACCCCGCCCGCAAGCGCGCCGGTGACGCCGTCGTCAGCCCCCACCCCGCCCGCGGGCGCGCCGGTGACGCCGTCGTCATCGCCCACCCCAGCCAAGTCGGCCAGCGCGCCAGCGCCGGGTGGTGGCCCTGGAATGGTGTGGGTCAACACCGATAGCAAGGTCTACCATTGCCAGGGTGATCGCTGGTATGGCAAGACCAAGCAGGGACAATATCTTTCGGAATCCGAGGCCAAGGCCAAGGGCAATCGCCCGGAACACGGCAAGGCCTGCTCCTAAGCAGCGCGGCAGCCCTGTGCCAGACGGCGCAGGGCGCCGGCCAGAGCGCGGTCCGGTGGCCCGCACGGGGCCCGGATAAAAAGAAAACTACTGAATAATCAGCACGGTACCGATATGTTCGGCACAATGCCGGGCTGAGATGGTGCCCAGGAGAGGACTCGAACCTCCACACCTTGCGGCACTAGAACCTGAATCTAGCGCGTCTACCAATTTCGCCACCTGGGCACGACAGCGGAGGGCGCATTCTAAGTCGAGGCGGCAGCTTGTCAAATGGCACGTAACAAGAACGAATTGCGCGATCCCGAAAAACCGGCCCCGACGAGCACGTCCGCCGCAGCCCTCACCACCGCGGTACTCGAGGCGCTGACGCGCGCGGGCACCCCCCTGCGGCCGGTCGAACTTGCGGCGCAACTGGAGCTGGACGACCCACAGCGAGTTGCGCTGGAAACAACACTGCACGAACTCGAGCGCACCGGCCAGGTGGTGCGCAATCGCGCCGGGCTGCTGCTTATGGCGACGCGGGCCAACCTGCTGCCCGGACAGGTGCAAGGGCACCGCGACGGCTACGGCTTCCTGATCCGCGACGATCGCGGTCCGGATGTCGTGCTGTCCGAGTCCGAAATGAGCAAGCTCGTGCATGGCGATCGCGCCTTGGTGCGCGTGACCGGCGTGGACCGGCGCGGCCGCCCCGAGGGCGAGATCGTCGACGTCATCGAGCGGCGCACCAGCCGCCTGGTCGGGCGCCTGCTCAACGAGCGCGGCGTGACCGTGGTCGTGCCCGAGGACCAGCGCATCGGCCATGACATCCTGGTGCCGCCGCACGCGGCCGGCGGTGCATCCGAAGGCCAGGTGGTGGTGGTCGAGCTGGTGCAGCAGCCCCAGCGCAATATGCAGGCCGTGGGCAAGGTCGTCGAGGTACTGGGCGAGATCGACGATCCGGGCATGGAGATCGAGATCGCCGTGCGCAAGTTCGGCGTGCCGCACATCTTCCCCGATGAAGTGCTGGCTGCGGCCAAGGCGCTGCCGACCGAGGTGCGGCGCAAGGACCTGCAGGGTCGCATCGACCTGCGCGACGTGGCGCTGGTGACGATCGACGGCGAGGACGCGCGCGATTTCGACGACGCCGTCTATTGCGAGGCCGACGGGCGCCGCGGCTGGCGCCTGATCGTGGCCATCGCCGATGTCGACCACTACGTCACTTCCGGCTCCGAGATCGATCGCGAGGCGCAACGGCGTTCGACCTCGGTGTATTTCCCGCGCCGGGTCATTCCGATGCTGCCCGAGCAGCTGTCCAACGGCCTGTGCTCGCTCAAGCCGGCCGTGGACCGCCTGGTGATGGTCTGCGACATGACCATCACCAAGGACGGCACGGTGCGCGGCTATCAGTTCTACCAGGCCGTGATGCATTCGCAAGCGCGCCTGACCTACAACGAAGTCTGGGAGGCGCTGTCCAATCCCGCCAGCCGTGCCGCGGCCAAGCACGCGGCGCTGCTGCCGCGCCTGCACGAATTGCACGAGGTGTACCGCGCGTTTTCCCGGGCGCGCGCGGCGCGCGGGGCGCTCGAACTGGAGACCACCGAAACGCAGATCATCTGCGACGCCAACGGGCGCATCGAACGCATCATCGCGCGCACCCGCAACGATGCGCACCGCCTGATCGAGGAATGCATGCTGGCGGCCAACGTCTGCACCGCCGACTTCCTGCAGCGCAAGAAGCAAGATGCCCTGCTGCGCGTGCACGAGGGCCCGACGCCGGCCAAGCTCGAGGCGCTGCGCGCCACGCTCAAGGCCTTCGGCCTGCAATTGGGCGGCGGCGAGGCGCCGCGCCCGAGCGACTACGCGCAGCTCATCGCCAAGATCCGGCCGCGCCCGGATGCGCCGCTGCTCAACATGATGCTGCTGCGCTCGATGCAGCAGGCGCAGTACAGCCCGCACAACGCCGGCCATTTCGGGCTGGCCTACGAGGCCTACGCCCACTTCACCTCGCCGATCCGGCGCTACCCCGATCTGCTGGTGCACCGCGCGCTCAAGGCCATACTGACGGGGCGACGCTTCGTGCCGCAGCTGGGCGAGGGCGCTGCGCCCGATGCCGAGCCCATGGCGCGCTGGGAGCAGCTGGGCCTGCTGTGTTCGGCCCACGAACGCCGCGCCGACGACGCCTCGCGCGACGTCGAGGCCTGGCTCAAGTGCTACTACGTGCGCGAGCGCGTCGGCGAGACCTTCTCCGGATCGATCGGCGCGGTCGTGCCTTTTGGCATGTTCGTGGTGCTCGACGAACTGTATGTCGAGGGCCTGGTGCACGTGTCGGAGCTGGGCAGCGAATATTTCCAGTTCAACGAGGCGCTGCACGAACTGCGCGGCGAGCGCACCGGCATCCGCTACCGCCTGGGCGACCGCCTGACGGTGCAGGTGGCACGCGTGGACCTGGAGGCGCGGCGCGTCGATTTTCGGCTGGTCAAACCCGGCGAACTGCGTCCCGGGGACCCGGCGCCGGCGCGGCCGGCGCGCGCCACCCCGGGGGAGGGTGTCGAGCAGCGGCGCGAGCGCCAGGCCAAGCGCGAACAGCGCATCGCGGCGCGGCGCGGCAAGCCGGTGGCGGCCAGTGCCAAGCGTGGCAGTGCGGCGGCCAAGGACGGCGCACCGCGCCGCCGCCGCAAGGGCTAGCCGCCAGCCGGTAGCCGATCCGTGAGCAAGTCTCCCGAGCGCGCGGCGGCGCGCATCCTGGCCGGCTTTCATGCGGTGGGCGCACGCCTGCGCAGCGAGCCGGCCACCATCAGCGTGCTGTATTTCGACGCCGGGCGCCGCGACGCGCGCATGCAGCAACTGCTCGAACGCGCCGCCGCCGCCGGCGTGCGCTGCGTGGCCGCCGACGCCGCGCGCCTGCAGGGCCTGGCCCCGGAGGTCGTGCACCAGGGGGTGGTGGCGCAGACCAGCGCACCGGCACCCTCGCTCGATCTCGATAGCGTGCTGCAGCGTGTGCACCCGCAGAGCTTCCTGCTGATCCTCGATGGCGTAACCGATCCGCGCAACCTGGGCGCCTGCCTGCGCACGGCCGCTGCCGCCGGTGTCGAGGCCGTGGTGGTCCCCCGCGACCGGGCGGCGGCCATGACCGCGGTGACGGCCAAGGCCGCGGCCGGCGCGGCCGAGTCGGTGCCGCTGGTCACCGTGACCAACCTGGCACGGGCCATGAAGGACATGCAGGACGCCGGCATCTGGATCGTGGGCGCCGACGGGGGCGCCGAGCGCAGCCTGTATGACATCGACCTCACCGGCCCGCGCGCCTGGGCCTTGGGTGCCGAAGGCTCGGGACTGCGGCGGCTGACCCGGGAGCGCTGCGACCAGCTGGTGCATATTCCCATGGCGGGCGGCATGGAAAGCCTCAATGTGTCGGTGGCCGCCGGCGTGTGCCTGTTCGAAACCGGCCGCCAACGGCGGCTGGCGGCGCCCGGCGGCTAAGGCTGCCGGCCCGGCTCCACTTCCACTTGCCGGCGTCGGGCATTTCGCAGTAGAATCAAAGGCTATTTCCTTGCTGCACCGTTGCTTTACCGCGGTCGTGGCGTGCGCGCAACCGCTGCGGTAAAGGCGGCGCGCCGCACCGACGACAGTCGGGAGCGCGCCGCTTTGGCGGCCGCACCCGCATACGGGCAGCTACTCCCGCAAGGGAAATCCACGAGGAGCGTTTGCATGCGCCATTACGAAGTGTGTTTCATCGTCCATCCGGACCAGAGCGAACAGGTTCCGGCGATGGTCGATCGCTACCGCACCCTGGTCACGTCGCAAGGCGGCAAGGTGCATCGGGTCGAGGATTGGGGGCGGCGCCAGCTGGCCTATCCGATCGAAAAGCTCGTCAAGGCCCAT
>Ga0075030_100004902_pt1 | contig 12070 bp, 10 predicted proteins | sample LitLauG_LLR_2012_FD_71393 | JGI IMG/M metagenome (GOLD analysis project Ga0075030, IMG submission 71393) | Freshwater sediment microbial communities from Pennsylvania, USA - Little Laurel Run_MetaG_LLR_2012 | ecosystem: Environmental > Aquatic > Freshwater > Creek > Sediment | place: USA... | reverse complement strand
CGGCGATGCCGTACAGGTACGTCTGCTGATCGCCGCCGGTGATCGTCGCCATTCCTTGCGTGACCGTGAAGTTGGCCGGTTTGGAGACGAGCGGAATCCCGTACTGATCCACCAGCCGCATGGCAACTCCCCAGCCGCTGCTGTTCGGGTATCCGAGGAAAGAGCCGCCATTAATAGCGAATACATTAGCGGGCACGTTGTCGCTGACCAGGTATTGGTACGGGACGCGCAGCGCCGGTCCGGCGCTGGTGACCACGATGAAGCCCTCATAGTTCCCAGGCCGCGGAAGGCTTCCCTGCAGCGTGACGCTGACCGAGTTCGATTTACCAGGTGCCACCGTAAGGCTGGAGGGCGATACCTGCACGCGGGCGTTGGAGTCGCTATCGCGCTGCTGCGCCCCGAAATTGAATGTGGCGCTGGAACTACTGACGTTGGTCACCGTGAGAGCGAGGCTGGCGGAAACCGTGGGCGTGGTGAGCTGTCCGAAAGCCAGGGTGGCGGGTTCCAGCGTCGCCGCCACGTTGACCGCATCGCCAATGCTCAGTTTGCCCGCACCCACTGCGTTCACGCGTGCGGTGACGCCACCATCGGTAACATTCTGCGTAGCGGTGTTGACCACGGCCGATTTCAGTTGTGCCGGAGTGAGGGTGGGGTTCTTCTGCTTGACCAGCGCCACCGCCCCGGCCACGAACGGGACGGCGTAGCTGGTGCCCGAAAACGCCGCATATCCGCTGGCGTTGTAGGCGTCGCCGGTCGGATCGAATTTTTGCGTCGCCGTGTAAATACTGTCGCCAGGCGCCACCAGTTCCGGCTTGATGGCGCGCGCCACATCGGCGGCGTTAGCGAAAAGCCCGATCGCCGGTCCGCGCGAGGAGAACACCGCCACTGTGTCGGAAGTGGAACCGGCCGCGGCTAACGCGGGATCGAGCGAAGCCGTGGCACCGGAGTTCGAGGCCAGGAACGCCTTCAGCGCGATCCCATCGGTGTTGCCGATGATGATTGCGGGGATGCCGGTGTTCTGCGCTCCTTGAAGGATGTTCAGGATGTCGTCGCGGCCGCTCGACTGGTAGACGATCACCCCCACGGCGCCGGCGTTCTGCGCAAAGTTAATCTTGTCGCTGAAGAAGCACGTGCCGCGCTGGATTAGCGCAATCGCCCCGGTCAGTGACCCGGCCGGCAAAGCGGAACAGGCCAGCCCGTCGTTCTGCAACTGGGCGACATCGCGGACCGGCGCCGCGAGCGGCGCCGGGATGTGAGGACCGTCACCAAATAGCGCCTTCACGTTCTGCAAGCCGGAAGGCACGCCCGATCCGCTCACGTGTACTGCCTGGTAAACCAGGTGCGCGTTGGTGGATGCGCCCACGGTAATACCCGAAGGCGCACTGCCCGGAGTATGTACCGTGCCGAGCGTCACGGGCAGCAAGCCGATCGGGCCGCCCGTATTGCCTGCCGAGGTCACCACCACCATGCCATTCTTCACTGCGCTCTCCACCGCCTGGGTGCGCACATCGCATGGCCCACCACAATAATTCGGGTCGGGGTCCACGTCGAACGGGCCGAAAAAAGCCGGGTCGCCTTCGTTGATGGACAGGGTCACAACGTCCATGCCGTCGTTGAGCGCGTCGGTCAGCGCCTGCGTAATAGCGGCGGCATTGGTGAAATCGTTCACGCCAGGCGAACCGAAGATCTTGTAGTTCCCCAGAAATGCCTTGGGTGCAATTCCCTGAATGGTCCCGGCCGGCCCGGTATTCTGCACACCCGCCGCGATCATGGCGATGCCGGTTCCGTGGCCCACACGGTCGCGCGGCGAGTTGTCGTCCGGCCGCGATGTCTCCACCGGGTTGGTAGTGAAGCCCGCGCCCACCAGCGAAACATAACTTCGGGCCACGATCACCTTATTGTTGGTGAAGCCGGAATCGCCTTTCGGAAAACCCGAGGGCGGTGTCAGCGAGGAATCCTGAAAGCCGGGATGGTTTTGATCGATACCGGTGTCGATGATTCCGATCTTGATTCCGGCGCCGGCATTGGATGCGCCACCCGGGATGGCGCCATACGCCTTCGAGACGTTGACCAGGTTCGCCGCGGCGTTCAGATCGCGCGTGGCCGGCGGCAGGTACTGCACGTAACGCACGCCCGGCAGGTTCTTGAGCTCGCGAGCGGTCTCGCGCGTGGTGCTCACGAAGATCGCATTCACCAGAATCTGCGACGTGGAAACCACCCGCACCTTGTGCTGCGCCAAACGGGCCAGCACTATCTTTTGGACACTGCGGATTTTCTGCAGAAGCGACTGCGCCTCCGCGCTCTGCAGAGCCACACGGGACTGGGCCTTTTGAGCTACCGGCGGGTCTTCGAGGACTAATGCATAGTCGGCGACGCGGCTACGGGTCTGGCTGAATGCGGAAAATGCCAGCAATACGAGGGCTGAAACTGCGCGTTTCATGACAATCCTTTAGACGGCGGAGGAGCCGTCCCGTTTACGACGAAAGAATGATAGCAAGTTACTCCGCCTGGGAGCGCAGGATTTCGTCGGCAACATCGGTGGCTGCGCGCATCTCGCGCACGTCGTGCACCCGGACCACGTGGGCGCCCGCCAGCACCGCTGCCACTACCGCGGCCGCGCTGGCAAACTTCGTCTCGTCGGGGTCAGGGTGGGCCAGGAAAGACTTGCGCGATGGCCCCACCATGATCGGCAGATCCAGTGCGCCCAGCATACCGAGTTTGCCGAGGATCAGGGCGTTTTGCTCTTTGCGCTTGCCGAAGCCAAGGCCGGGATCGATCACCATCCTGGCTTTGTCGATGCCGGCGCGCCGGGCGCGGTTCACCGTGGCTTCCAGTTCGCGCGTGATGGTTCCGATTGGGTCGGTCATGGGCCCCAGCTTGGCCCAGGTCTCGGGCCGGCCGCGCATATGATTCAGGATCAGGCCCGCGTTGTGATTGGACGCGACGCGCGCCACCTGCGGTTCGATGGTGAGGCCGGAAGGATCGTTGATGATCTCGACGCCCAGTTCCAGCGCCCGCTCGGCCACTTCGGCCTTGTACGTATCGACCGAAATCGGCACCCCCAGAGCGTCTTTGAGCCGCTTAAGCACGGGGATCAGCCGCCGCATCTCTTCCGCCACGGAGATGCGTGCCGAGCCCGGCCTGGTGGATTCGGCTCCGATATCGACGATGTCCGCGCCCTGCTCTTCGAGTTCCAGCGCGCGCGCGAAGGCGCGATCGGGATCGGAGTATTTGCCGCCATCGGAGAAGGAGTCGGGTGTGACGTTCAGCACACCCATCAACACGGTGCGTTCCCCGAGCATGATCTCGCGCTGCTTGAGCTTCCAATAGAAGAGTTTTCTCACCGTGTATCCAATTTCGCACTATTTCAGGGTGGGGCGGAAGCCCGAGCGCACTCCTCTCCCTGCCACTCCATCACCGCCGGAGGACGCAAACACTTGGCCGACGAAGAAGAGAACTGGGTGCAGTGACTCCACTCCTCCACCAGCAGGCAGTGTCCCCTCTGCGGCGGAGTAGTTGAGGTCATCGAGATGATCCCGCGCGAGTTATCACGTTACCGGCGAAGCCGAAGACGTGCACTCGATTCGTCATAGCGGAACCTTTCTCCTGGCTGGTCACGCGGGCCAGGGGGCCCGCATGCCCGAGGTGTGCGCACACGGTCTCATCCAGCGCGAATGGAGACGCAGGAGCTACCGCTCCGGTGCTCATGATCCACACCACAGACCGTCTCCACCGGCTGCGACGGCTAGCCCAAAGGTACCAAAACGCCTTTCGAAATACATACCCGCGGCTGCCGCGTCCGTCGCCAACGCGAGCGGCTCACTTCAAACGCCAAGGCGCATCAGAACGCTGAGGCGTGCCGTTGGTTTGCCGTCGGTAAACCCTGGCGAATACGCCCCTCAATGGTGGAACGACAGTGGAATGGGCCTGTGCCTCACCTGCTGCCCACAGCGGATAGCCCGGAATAGCGGGCCCGAGGACTAAACTTATAGAGTCAGCCCAATCATGAACGACACCCCATCCAGACCCGAACAGGATGCTGTGCGTAGCGCTCTTGAGCGGGTGCTCGCCAGTCCCCAATTCGTAGCGTCTCCTCGCGCGAGCCGATTCTTGCAGTACGTGGCCGAAGCGGAGCTTGCCGGCCGCGGAAGCGGATTGAAGGAGTACGTTTTGGGTGTCGAGGTATTTGATCGTAGGCCTTCCTTCGATCCGCGTACCGACACTATCGTCCGGGTAGAGGCGGTGAAGCTTCGCAAACGGCTCCGGGCGTACTACCGTGGCTCGGGACGCCTTGACCCGGTTCTCATAGACGTACCCAAGGGCAGTTACGAACCCAGATTTCGCCTACGTTCCAAGAGGAATGTTTCGAGGGCGAGCAGCCGGGCAAAGCCTGTTTGTATCGCGGTGCTTCCTTTCGTGAATTTGAGCTCTGATGCAGACCAGGAGTATTGGAGCGACGGGTTGACGGAGGAACTGACGTCGGCCCTGGCCAGGACCGGCGGCCTCCGCGTCGTATCTCGCACGTCAGCCTTCACGTTTAAGGACAGCTCAATCGATGTGCGGGAGATCGGACGGCGACTCGGGGCCGATCTGGTCGTGGAAGGCAGCGTCCGGAGGATTGGCGCGAGAATCCGGATCACGGCACAACTGATCAAGGCTGCGACGGGATTCCAGCTTTGGTCAGAGACGCTCGACCGGCCTGTCGAAGACAGTTGCCTGGTTCAGCAGGATGTGGTCAGGGCCATTGCGCAGGCCGTCCGGCTGGAACTCACGCCGGCGCAGCAGCGCGAAATCTGCGAACGGTACACGGTCAATCCGCAAGCCTTCGAGTTATATCTGAAAGCCAGGCACTCGATGGATCGACCCGATTTTCCGTCTCAGCATGAAGCCATGGAACTGTTCAAACGCGCCCTTACCGCCGACCCGACTTATCCTTTGCCGCTGGTCGGCATGGCCCGAAGTCATATGCGGTGGGCGATGATTGGTCTGGAGCCTCCACGCAAACAGGCCGCCCTGGCGAGAAAGGCGTTGGAACAAGCCTTGGACCTGGACTCGCAGTTGGCAGAGGCCCACGCACACATGGGCCGTCTGATTTCACGGCACGAGTGGCGATGGGCCGACGCGGCGAAGCATCATCGCCGCGCGCTCTATCTTGCGCCATATTCGGCCGAGGTACACAACGCGTACGCAACGGAATATCTGGCCCCGCTGGGTCGTATCGATGAAGCACTGGCGGAGAATCGCCGGGCGCGCGAGCTGGACTGCTTTGCGCCTAATATCGCTCTTGGCTACCCGTACATTCTGCTGCACGGCCGCCGGTTACGAGAAGCGGAGGACGAGTACCGCAGAGTGTTCGCGGAGCACCCGAAGTTGACTGGCATTCGAGGTGGGGTGGCTTTCGCACTTTGGGCACAAGGACGCTTTCGCGAAGCAGTATCGGAATTCGAGGTGCTCAATGCCGCCGATCCGAGTGGACGACTGGGCGCGGGCTCGGTCTTCCTCGCATCCGCCCGTGCGCTTTGTGGAGAGCGCGAACCCGCGCAAGAACTGTTGAGGCTCCTGGAGCAGCGGCGGGCCTCCGAGTTCGTCCGTGCAATGGACTTCGCCTATTTGCATCTCGCACTCCGGGAGGTCAACGAGGCTGTCGCGGAGTTGGAACGAGCATATGAAAATCAGGAAAATGTCCTGATGTGGGCCAAGGTGAGTTTTCTTTTTGATCCGCTTCGCGAACATCCCCGATTTCAGGCGCTCCTCGTCAAGCTCGGCTTCGGTTAACCGTTAATTCACGGCGGTTCACTTTCCGAATCGTATGCGGAACGGTCATTCTGCTTTTTGGGAGATACACGAATGACCAGCATCGAGCAACTTGACGGACGCGGTGGTGCCGCGGCAGCAGGTATGAAAGCGTTTCGGTCCTTTGACGGAATCCAGATCGCCTATCGTGACATGGGCGAGGGTCCGGCCGTGATTCTCCTGCATGGAGGGTATGCCGATGGCCTGGGCCAGTTCGGAGACTTCAAGCATATTCTTCCGATACTGGAAAAACGGCAAGAGATGTTCCGAGAGGTGTTTGGGGGAGCGCTTCCGCTTCCCAATCCTCCCCCCGGAGGAAGGCCGGGCGTGGTCCGAGCATTACTGGCGGCGGGTGCGCGCACCATCCTGCCGGACCTGCGCGGTTTCGGAGCTTCCGACAAACCCCGGGAGAAAGCCGCCTACGAAAATTCAGCAATGGCTCGGGACGTCATCACTCTCATTGACCACCTCCGTCTGGATGCCGTTGACGTGATCGGTTTCTCAATGGGAGCCGGCGCAGCCGCAAGGTTGCTCCTGCTGCGCCCGCCCCAGGTGAAGTCTGTCATTCTCGCAGGTATTGGGGACTACGCCATCGAAGATGCTGTTTTGGAGTTTCCGAAGAGTTGGCCGGTTCCAGACTCCGTACCTCGTCCGATTACTGCCCGGGTGTGGTTGGAGGAGGGAGCAAAAATCCTGGAAAAGGGAGAAATGGTTCCTGGACACCTCGCCTCGGCGAACCTCATAGGGGCTCGGCTCTCGGGAGCCGATCCGAAGGTGATGGCGGCCGTCATTCGTGGTGCGCTCATGAAGAGTTTGCCTGCGGAAGCCCTCCAGCGAGTCGACATACCGGTCCTGATACTCAATGGAAAGGCAGATGCCGCCAATCAGAAGATCTCTGGGCTTCTCAAAGCAATCCCAACCGCGCGCGCCGGCGAATGTGAAGGCGACCACAGCTCCACGCCTTTCCAGCCTACATTTCAGCAGGCAGTTGTCCGGTTCTTTGAAGTACAATGGCGACTGCGCAACGGAGTTCCATGCGCCAAATAAACCTCGTCCTCATAGCCGCAGCGATCTCCGGGTTGGTCGCGGGCCAAACCTCGCCGCAAATCAAGGGCAAGCTGGATCGGATCAAGCTTCACGGTGTCGCGCTCGAAGGTAATCTTGAGGGCGACTCACCCGACCGAGATGTCTCGATCTATCTGCCCCCCAGCTATCAAGCCAACCGGACCCGGCGCTATCCTGTACTCTACATCCTGCACGGGTTCGCCGACGGCGACGACAGATGGTTCGGCCTGATCCCGAGTCTTGTGAATGTGCCTGCGGTCATGGAAGCTGCTCTGGACAAAGGGATGACGAACGAGATGATCCTGGTGATGCCAAATGCCAATACCCGTTACGGAGGGAGCTTCTACGGCAGTTCGGTCACTACCGGCGATTGGGAAACCTTTATCACTCGTGAGCTCGTCTCTTACATCGACAATCACTACCGCACGCTCGCGGCTCCCGACAGCCGCGGCCTCGCCGGACATTCCATGGCCTGCGCGAGGGCGGCAAAGGCGTTGCCGGCGGCAGGCGGGCCCGCTATGCGCGGTCGGCGCTCACGGTGGCGGAAGGCGCGTTCTCGACGATCCTGCTGACCGGCGCCGGCCTGATGACGCGAAGCCTGCTGAGCCTGCAATCGATCCGGCCCGGGTTTCAGACCGAGAACGTACTCACCTGGCGGATCTCGCCCTCGCGCACCAAGAACGCACAGGGACCTGCTGTAGTGGGCTTCTACTCCGAAGTGCTGAGCAGGGTGCGGACCATTCCGGGCGTGGACGGCGCGTCCGCCATCACCGACATCTTCCTCTCCATCACGCCGAATTCGGCGAGCTTCACCATCGAAGGCCACCCTTCGCCGCCCGCGGAACAGCAAATCGAAGCCACCATCGATTCCATCGCTCCGAACTATTTCCAGACGATGCAGGTGCCGTTACGGAGGGGCCGATTCTTCGACGAACATGACTCAGCGGACGCTCCTGGGGTGGTGATTGTCAACGAGACCATGGCGAAGCGCTTCTGGCCGGGCGAAGACCCCATCGGAAAGCGGTTCCGGTTCGGCGGGCCGAGGTCGAAGCAACCCTGGTTGACCGTGGCTGGCATTGCCGGAGACATGCGCCGGCAAGGCATGGAGAGGGGGGCGCGGTGCGAGACCTTCCAGCCCCTGGCCCAACGGCCGGCGCGCGGCATGACCATGGTAGTCCACACCGCGTCTGACCCCGGGAAACTGGTGGGGCCGGTTCGCGACGCGTTTAGGGCAACCGACAATACCGCGGTCATGTTCGAGCGTTCCACCATCGCCGAACAGATCGGAGATTCTTTGTCACAGCGGCGGTTTGAAACGCTGTTGCTTGGATTGTTTTCGCTGCTGGCCTTGACGCTGGCGACCGTCGGAATTTACGGTGTGGTGTTTCAATCGGTCTCGCAGCGGACCAACGAGATTGGCATCCGCGTGGCGCTGGGCGCGCAGAAGGGCGGTCTCTTGGGCATGATCATGCAGGAATCGCTGCGGCTGGTCCTGCTGGGCGCGGTGCTGGGCGGCCTGGCGGCGCTCGCCATCTCGCGCGCGGCGGGCCGCCGGGGTCGACGCGATGCGTGCCCTGCGGTACGAATAGTCGAAACCTCTTCAAGAGACCGTGATTCTGCGCCAGTTCTTGCCCACTTGCACGACGAGCTCCGCGGGCGGGTTGGGAAGGATCAGGTCCGCCACTTTTACGCCGTTGATCTCGACGGCGCCGGCCTTGATTTTGCGCGCCGCATCGCTCACGGATTCGGCGAGCCCAACCTTGGCGAGCATCTTGTCGACGCGGATGCCGGTAGGGACGCGGACGCTATCGGGCAGCGGAACCGTCTGGAGATCGGCGGGCACTTCCTTGCGGCGCACCACGGAGTTGAAGACTTCGGCGGCGCGATCGGCATCGGCGGGTGAATGGAAATCGGCGACGATGCGCTTGCCGAGCGCGATCTTGGCTTCCATGGGGTGGATGGCGTCGCGAAGACGGGCGATTTCGGCCAGGCTGACGTCGGTGAGCAGCTCGTAGTAGCGCCACATCAGCAGGTCACTGACCTGCATCACTTTGCGGAACATGACCTCGGGGGGCTCGGTGATGCCGATGTAGTTGTCGAGCGACTTCGACATTTTGTTGACGCCGTCGAGGCCTTCCAGGATGGGGACGGTGGCCACGATCTGCGGCGGTTGGCCGAAATCCTTCTGGATTTCGCGGCCCACCAGCAGGTTGAACTTCTGGTCGGTGCCGCCCATTTCGACGTCGCAATGCAGGGCGACGGAGTCGTAGGCCTGGGCCAGCGGGTACATGAGCTCGTGCATCTGGATGGGCACGCCCTCTTTGTAGCGCTTGGCGAATTCGTCGCGCTCCAGGATGCGGGCTACGGTGTACTTGGAGAAGAGGCGGATCAGGTCCGTGTACTTCAGCGGCTCGAGCCAATCGCTATTGAAGCGGACCTCGGTCTTTTCGGGGTCGAGGATTTTGAAAACCTGGGCCTTGTAGGTCTCGGCGTTCCGGTCGATGGCCTCGCGGGTCATGGGCGGGCGGGTGACGTTGCGGCCGGAGGGGTCGCCGATCAGGGCGGTCATGTCGCCGATGAGGAAGATGACGGTGTGGCCGAGGTCCTGAAAGTGTTTCATCTTGCGCAGGAGCACGGTGTGGCCCAGGTGGAGGTCGGGCGAGGTGGGGTCGAAGCCGGCCTTGATGCGCAGTTTGCGATGGGTCCGGGCGGCCTCGATGAGGCGATCGCGCAGGTCGTCTTCGCGGATGATCTCCGCCATGCCTTTGCGGATGTAAGTGAGTTGTTCGTCGAGTGTCATGCGGTCAGTTGCAAAGCTGCCTTCAAATCTTCCGAGAAGCGGCGGATGGATTCGACCTGGGCGGCGGTGGCAGGCACCTCAGCGCCCTTGGCGGCGAGAAGGGGGCCGTGTTCGCGCCAGACCAGATACGCCAGACCATTCTCCGTCATCATGCCGGTGCTGCCCAGGGAGAAGACGCCTTCGGCGCTACGGCCGACCATGGCCACGCAAGTTTCGCGAGCGAAGACGGACACCGCGGGTGACTCCGCGACCAACCCGATGCCAACGCTGCGCAGGCGGGCTTCGAGTCCGGCGGTCACATCTTGTAGCGGCCCATGTCCTCGTCGTTGAGGCCTTCGAGCCAGCGCCGCAGTTCTTCGTTGTTGACCTTGTCGGAAACGGTGGCGGCCAGTTTGGACGATTTGAGCACCGTCTCCTCGACGTAGATGGGGCAGTCCAGACGCAAAGCCAGCGCCAGGGCGTCCGAGGGGCGGGAATCCACGCTGATCAGATCACCCTCGCGGTCGAGCCAGATGACAGCATAGAAGGTGTCGTCCTTGAGTTCGCTGACGACTACCTTGCGCAGAGACGTGCTCAAGCCCAGTAGAAGGCTCTTGATGAGGTCGTGGGTCATGGGCCTGGGAGTCGAAACCTTCTCGATCTCAAGGGCGATGGCGTTGGCCTCGTAAACACCGACCCAGATAGGAAGCACGGTGTTGCCATTCACATCCTTCAGAATAACGATGGGCATGTTGGTGACGGGATCCATCATGAGCCCGCGAATTTTCATTTCGACTTCCATGTTGTGCGGCCCTCCCCCCAATCTGATTACACCACAGTTACGCTCTCGCCCACCAACGAGTTGGGGCCGGAGCGGGTGACACGGACGGGATGGTACGTACCATCAAGATCCGCGGCGGCAGCATCGTAGTGGGTGAAATTGAGCGTGCGGTTGCAGGATGTGCGGCCGATCCATTGTCCGAGCGCCTGGTGGCGGCCTTCGACGAGGACTTCCCGGATGCCGCCGATCAACTCAGCGTTGTTACGAATCTGAATAGCGCGCTGTTTCTCCTGCAGGACCAGCAGGCGGCGCTGCTTCTCCTCATCCGGGACGGGATCGCTCATGGCGAGCGCGGCGGTGTTGGGACGCGGGGAGTACTTGAAGCTGAAGAGCGAAGCGTACTGGACCTCATCGAGCAGTTGCAGGGTCTCTTCGAAATCGCGTTCGGTCTCGCCGGGGAAGCCGACAATGATGTCGGTGGTGAGGGCGTAGTTGCGCCGCGCGTTGCGGATCCACTCGATGCGGCGCATGTAGTCGTCGCGGGAGTAGAGGCGGTCCATGGAGGCGAGGACGCGGGAGGAGCCGGACTGAACGGGCAGGTGCACGTGGTCGCAGATGGCGGGGTTGGCGTCCATAGCGTCGACGATGCTCTTGCCGAAATCGCGGGGGTGGGAGGTGGTGTAGCGGACGCGGCGGATGCCGGGCACTTCGGCCACGCGTGCCAGGAGCCGCGCGAAATCCCAAGCGGCGGCGGAGGGATCGCGGTAGCTGTTGACGTTCTGGCCAAGCAACTGAATTTCGGTGTAGCCATCGGCGGCGAGGCGGCGGGCTTCGGCCATGACGCTCTCGCTGGTGCGGCTGCGCTCGGGGCCGCGGGTGAAGGGGACGACGCAGTAGGCGCACTGCTTATCGCAGCCTTCGATGATGGTGATGTAGGCGCGGTGGGGGTTGTCGCGGCGGGTGAAAGGAGTGTCGAAGGTCTCGGCGGTGTCGAGGCTCAGGCCGGTGACGCGGCGGTTGCCGGCTTCGAGTTGGACCAGCATTTCGCCGAGTCGTGTGTAGCTGACGGAACCGGCAACCAGGCTGACGTGCGGGGCGCGGTCGAAAATCTTTTCGCCTTCCTGCTGGGCCACGCAGCCGAGGACGCCGAAGATTTTGCCTCCGCCGGCGGATCGAGATTTGGCGGCGTCGCGCTTGAAGTTCTGGAGGCGATTGAAAACCTTCTGCTCGGCCTTGTCGCGGATGCTGCAGGTGTTGTAGAGGACGAGGTGTGCGTCCTCGGGGGTTTGGACCTGCGCATAGCCCTGGGCCAGGAGGGTGCCGATGACCTTTTCGGAGTCATGGACATTCATCTGGCAGCCGAAAGTTTCGAGGTAGAACGTTTTCGCGGGCACTATTTTTCCCATTGTAGCGTGAGCGGGATGGGGAGTGGCTGCACGGCTGCCGGGCTAAAACGGGACATGTATGTCCCGTTTTTGAGCATTGATTTACTGAAAACAAAGGCTTTAGCGGCGGAGGGCGGGACATTTTTGTCCCGCCTGGCTGTTTCTTCGGCCGATTTTCCGAACGAAGATGAGCGGAATGTTGCCAGAGAGCGCATCACTACCTGCTCCCAGGATGGCATACGGGGGTGCGCGGAGCGGGGGTGGGGC
>Ga0075030_100004901_pt1 | contig 12072 bp, 11 predicted proteins | sample LitLauG_LLR_2012_FD_71393 | JGI IMG/M metagenome (GOLD analysis project Ga0075030, IMG submission 71393) | Freshwater sediment microbial communities from Pennsylvania, USA - Little Laurel Run_MetaG_LLR_2012 | ecosystem: Environmental > Aquatic > Freshwater > Creek > Sediment | place: USA... | reverse complement strand
CCCAGATCGCGCATTGGCGCCCGGAACGTTTCGCGCGCGCTCAGCGCCGCTATCGCCGCGATCACCGTCACGCCAAACGCCGCGCCGCCAATCACCAAGGGCACGTTGTTGGAGCCCGGAGGCGCGAGCGTCGCAAACAAAGCCGGCAGCAGGGCGGTGAGCATGGTTCCGATGTTCTGCGAGATCGCCATGCCGGAAACGCGCGCGCGGGTCGGGAACAGTTCGGGATAGAAGCTCGGAAACACCGCATTATAGCCCTGATAGACCACGCCCCACATCAGGATAGACAGCAGGAACGCCCCCGGGACGTTCTTGACGCTGATCGCGTAGAGATAGGCGAACGAGAGAAGGCCGGCCAGAAGCGAACCCACTATTATCGGCGGACGCCGACCGATGCGGTCCGACAACTTGCCCACCAGCGGGATCACCGCGACCGCCACGATGTTGCCGATCACGGGAATCCACAGATAGACGCCCTTGTCGATGCCGATCCCGTAAGCCGGTTGAACAGCATAAGCCGCCCCGAAGATCGTGGCCACGACCGGGATCACGTTCATCAGCGACATGCAGATCACGCGCAGCATATCGGCGCCGTGCTGCGAGATCGCCTCGGCGACGGGCGCCTTGGGCGTCTCGCCGGCGCGCACCTCCTGAGTGAACGCCGGCGTCTCCTCGACATTGCGGCGGATCAACATGCCGGCGAGCAGCACGAACGCGCTGAGCAGGAACGGCACGCGCCAGCCCCAGGCCATGAAGGCGTCGGAGGGCATGAAATAGAACAGCGGCAGGAACACCGCCGCCGCCAGAATCTGCCCGGCCTGCACGCCCTGTAGCGTGAAACTGCCGTAATAACCGCGCTGACCTTCTGGCGCATGTTCAAGAATCATCGAGCTGGCGCCGGAAATCTCGCCCGCCACCGCAAAGCCCTGCAACAACCGCAGCGCCACCAGCAGCAACGGCGCCCAGACGCCGATCTGCCCATAGGTCGGCAACAAGCCCACCGCCATCGTCGAGAGGCCCATCAGGAACAGGCAAAGCAGCAGCACGTTCTTGCGCCCATGTGTGTCGCCCCAATGGCCCAGAATGAACGCGCCGATGGGGCGCGCGACATAGCCCACGCCATAGGTCGCCAGCGAGGCGACGATGGCCACCGTGTCGTTATTGGAGGGAAAGAACAGCTTGGGGAAGATCAGCGACGCCGCCGTCGCATAGATGAAGAAGTCATAATATTCGAGCGCCGAGCCGATCCAGCCGCTGGCGGCGGCGGTCTTCGATTGGCGGGCGTGATCCGCGCTTATGGTTGCTGCCGACATGGTTTCCTCCCTTTTTTGTTTCGTAAACGCTCAATCGATCCGCGCCAAGCCGCGAAGTTCGTCGGCAGACGCGGAGGGGAATCCGAAGAATTCCAGATACGCCGGGATCTGCTCGAACAGCATGTCGAGTCCGATCTGCGTGCGACAGCCGCGCGCCTTCGCCGCCACCAGGAACCGCGTCGTCTCTTTCTTCAACACCACCTCGCCGACAAAGGTCGAGGGCGCGAGCCGCGAGGCGTCGAGCGGCAGCGGATCGCCCTCGTTCATGCCGAGCGGCGTGGCGTTGACGACGAGATCGAAGCCTTGCGGGTCGCGCTCGCCGACAATCAGCTTCAGGCCGGGGCGATGTTTGGCGAGCCGCGCGGCTAGCGCCTCGGCGGACTTCGAGTTGAGATCGAACAGCGCGAGTTCGGCGAGGCCGGCGGCGGCGAGACTGGCGGCGATGGCCGAGCCGACGCCGCCTGAGCCGATGACAAGCGCGCGCTTGCCTTCAATAGCCGCGCCGTTGCGCCGGGCGCCGCGCACGAAGCCTTCGCCGTCGAACATGTCGCCAATCAACCGACCGCGCGCGTCGAGCCTCACCGCGTTGGCCGAACCGCAGATTTCGACGGTCGGCGAAATCTCGTCCAGCAGATCGAGCACGGCGATCTTGTGCGGCATGGTGACGAGCGCGCCGGCGAAATTGGTCAACCGGCAAAGTTCGGGAAAGGTGGTTGCAAAGTGCGGCGCCGTTACGCCGAGCGGCACCACCGCCGCGTTGATCCCCTTCGCGGCGAACCACGGATTGTAGATCATTGGCGACTTGAAGGTCGTCGTGGGGTCGCCGACATGGGCGATGAGGCGGGTCGATCCGTTCAACATGATCCAAAACGGGTCGCGACAAGCGCGACCCGCCTCCTTAACTTAGAGAATTCCGATAAGGCGCGACGGGCCGCCGGTCGCGCCTTTGACCTTCGGCACGCCGACCAGCAGATGCGCGCCCTTTTGCGGGAAGGCGTCGAGATTCGCGATGGCTTCGGCCCCCCAGCGCCCGCTGCCCAACCATGCATAGTGCACCGGGAACGCGCCCGAAGAATTGAGCCCGGTGTCGAGCGACAGCGTATCGACGATGATACCCTTGACGCTGCGCTCGCCAATCAGCATCTGCGCCGCCTCGACATGGAAGCCCGGCACATGGTTCTTGCCGTCCGCGCTCTTGTTGGTGAATTTGGGATCGCCGACCAGCTTGTGCCAGCCAGAGTTCATGATGACCGCGCAGCCCTCGGGCAGCGGCCCGTTCTTGGCCTCCCAGGCCTTGATGTCGTCGGGCGTCAGCGACGTGTCGGGATTTTCGGCGGCGCGGGCGGAAATGTCGATGACCGCCGCCGGGACGAGCAAGTCGGAGAGCGGCAACAGGTCGGCGGTCTTGCCGTCGGCGGAGAAATGGATCGGCGCGTCCATATGAGTGCCGGTGTGCTCCATCATCGTCCAGCGGTTGACGTTCACCTTGTCTTTCTTGAAATTGACAATGTTCTCGACCGTGAACCATTTGTCGCCGCTAAAGGTGGGAAACCCCTCGTAGAGCGCATGCGAGAGGTCGACCATTTGGTTGACTGTAACCGGCGCGGGAGTCGCGGCGAAGACGGGTTTTGTTGCGCTCGCGGCGAGCGCTCCAACGCCGAGCGTGAAGCCGGTTTTCAGAAGACCGCGACGGGTCGCGGTTTCACAAATCGAGTGCAGGCATCCGGGTGGGCACATGGCGTTTCCTCCAGTTTGATTTTATCGCCGCGCTTGAAAGGCGGCGTGCGATCTTACCTTGGTGCTCCAGGATGAGGTCAAGCCAGCGCCTTCCCCTAAACCGTGGCGGCGGAGCGCACCGCCAGCCGCGCCTCGTCCAGATAAGCCTGCGCCGCGAGCCGCGCGGGCGTGTTGGCGGCGCCGAAGCCGTCATAGCCGCGTCGCTCGACGATCTCGAAAAAGAAGCGGTTACGGAAATTGGCCGTGTAGATGTGCAAGAATTCGCCCTCGCCAATGCGGTCGTAGAGCACGCCAAGGCTGCGCATACGCTCCAGCAGATCGGGCGCGATGTCGAAGCGCGTGGCGAGGTCCTTGTGGTAGTTGTCGGGAATACTCAAGAACTCGACGCCCTTCGCGCGCGCTTTTTCAACCGCCTCAAAAATATCGTCGGTCGCCAGCGCGATCTGCTGATAGCCGGCGCCGCCGAAGGTCTCGATGAAGCGCGAAACCCCGGTCGCGCCGCCGTCGCCGACGTTGAGCGCCAGCCGCAGCGCGCCATTGGGGCTGCGCAAAGCGCGGCTGTAGAAGGCGCCGTGCGGGTCGAGCACCTCAACCTGCGGCTCGGCGACCAACCCGAGCACGGTCTTGTAGAACAGCGACCAGCTCAGAACCTCATTCCGCCTGACGACGTTGCTCACGTGGTCGAGGCGCTTGAGCGGGCCGGGCGGCGTTGGCGCGGCGTCGGCGAAATCTAGGCGCCACGCATTGTCCTCGACGAAATAGATGAGGCTGCCCTCGACGCCGCCGACGGCGGGGATCTGCGCCTCGCCGGGGCCGATGCGCCCTACGTGAGGCGGACATTCCATGGCTCGCGCTCTTTCTATGGCGCGGGCGGCGCTATCGACCTTCAGCGTCACCGCGCAAACGGAGACGCCGTGCATGCGCTCGAACGCTTCGGCGAAAGCGCCCTTCTCGCGGTTGACGACGAAGCAAGCATCGCCCTGCGCGAACAACTCGACTGCCTTCGAGCGATGCGCGCCGACGCGCGCAAAGCCGAGGCCCTCAAACAAACTCGCCAGCGCGCCGGCATCCGCGTCCGACACCGCGAATTCCAGAAACTCCGGCCCCAGCACTTCGGGCGCGGGCGACAGGCCGCCGGCGCCGAGCTTCTCGCCCGTGGCGCGCAACGAACGTATGCCGTCCACCGCGACAGACGCCGCCGAGGCGCCGCGAAACTGCTCGTTGAAAATCTCCAACGAGACCGGCCCCGCGTAACCCGTCTTCGCCACCGCCTCCAGATAGTCGACGATGGGGTAATCGCCCTGGCCGGGATAGCATCGATAGTGCCGGCTCAGCGACATAGGGTCCATGGTCAGATCGGGCGCGTCGGAGACTTGCACGAGCGCGATCCGGTCCGCCGGCAGATCGGCGATCGGCGCGATGGAATTGCCGCGCACGCAGATGTGGAAGCTGTCGAGGACAATGCCGAGATTGGGCTTGTCGGCCCTGGCGACGATCTCCCACGCCGCCGTCCAGTCTTTGACATGGCGGCCCCACGAGAGCGCCTCGTAGCCGATCCGCAGACCCGCGCCACGCGCGATCTCGGCCAACTCCGAAAGGTCGTCGGCGATGCGGGCAGGCTCGCCGAGCGCGTCCGGCGCCACACTGGAGCATAGGCATAAAAGGGGAGCGCCGAGTTCGACGGTGAGTTCGAGCTTGGCCCGCGCCCGGTCAAGATTGCGCTGGCGGCGCGCAGCGGGGACGCCCTCGAAATCGCGCAAGGGCTGCAAGGCAATGATCGTCAGCCCGAGATCGTCGGCGATACGGCGAACGTCGCGCGCCGCGCCCGGATAAAAGGTGAGGTCGTTCTCGAAGATTTCCACGCAGCGGAATCCCGCGCGCGCGGCGGCGGAGAGCTTCGTCTCCAACCCTCCCCCGAGGCAAACGGTGGCGATGGACCATCGCATCATCCGAAAAATCTCCTAGATTTTTCTTTTGCTACGACATCTGCCATAAATAGGCAAGCATGAGTCTCGACGCGCCCACCACATTGACCGAGTCGCTGCGCGAGCGGCTGCGCCAAGACATCATCCTGGGCGTCCTGCCGCCGGGAACCAAGCTTAAGCTGGAAGCCTTGAGCCGTCGATACGACGCCAGCGTCAATACTCTACGAGAAACCTTGTCGCGTCTATCAGCGGACGGCCTCGTGGTGGCGGAGGAGCAGAAGGGTTTCATGGTGCTCCCCGTCTCCGCGCAGGACCTGCGCGAGATCACCGAGATGCGGCAATTGCTGGAATGCGACGCCCTTCGCCGCTCTTTCGCCGCCGCCGATCTCGACTGGGAGGCGCGGGTGATCGCCGCCTATCACAAGCTGTCGAGCGTCGAGGCGGTGCTGGAAGCCGATCCCGAGCGCTTCGGCCCCGAATGGGAGCGCTACAACCGGGAGTTTCACGACGCGCTGATCTCCAACTGCCGTTCGCGCTGGCTGCTGCTTTACCGCCGCTCGATGTACGACCACTCGCTGCGTTACCGCATGCTGTCGCTGAAAACGAAACCGTTTCCGCGCTCGCAATCGGCTTTGGAGCATCGGCAATTGCTGGACGCGGCGCTGGCGCGGGACGTCGAACGGGCGGTGGCGGTCCTAACGCGGCATATTCTGAAAGCGGCGGAGGCGCCGGTATAGACGGCGCTTGCCGCCGGTGCGGGAATGTCGCAAACCCACGGTCAGCATGGGGGCGAGGTTGGCATGAACGCGTTGAAACGCACGCTGGCGGTGGTGTTGACGACCTTCGGCGCCAGCGTTCTCGGTATGCTCGTTCAGTTGATCGTGCCCGCGCAAATGCTGACCGAAGCCAAGGGAACCGTCGGCGCGATGGTCGGGCTGGTGACGCTGCTGCTGGCGCTGGTGCTCGGCTTCCTCGTTTTCACCGCGTTCGCGGTTTTTTCGGGACAGCAATCGGAGGCGCAATCGCTGGGACCATTGCTGATCGAACTCGACGTCGCGCTGGAAAACTACGGCGAGGGGGGCGAGCCCGGACGCGCGGGCCTGCGAGCCTCGCTGCAGCGCACGCGCAAGCGCTTCTTCGGCGACCTCCAGCGCGGCCCGCAACCCTGGACTCTGGAGGAGACGCGCAACACGCTCAAGGGTCTGGGCGGCTATTTCGACAGCCTCACCCCTGCGACGGACAAGCAGCGCGGGGCGCTGGCCACGGCGCGCGATTTGGTCAAGCGCTTCAACGACACGCAGATGCTGATGGCCCGCCAGCTCGCCAATCCGTTCCCGCCTTATGTGATAACCGTCGTGGTCTGCTGGGCGTCCGTCCTGTTCTTCGGCAATGGATTGGTCGCGGCGATCAATGCTGTCACTGTGACCGCACATCTGGCCGGCGCCGCCGCCATCGGCAGTGCGATCTTTCTGATCCTCGAACTGAGCCAGCCCTATACCGGCTTCATCCGCCTCTCTTCCGCCGGCATAGATACGCTGCTGAAGGTGCTTGCGGAGACCGAGGCCGCACGGGCGCAGAGCGCCGCCATCTCGGCCGCTCCTACACCGCCGCCTTCAGGTGCGCCTCCAGCGCCGCCGGATCGGCGATAAGGGCGGCGCTTTTCGCCTCATAGGCGATGGCGCCGCGGTTCAGCACGATGGCCTCGTCGGTGAACGGCAAAATCTTCTTGGGCTTCTGCTCGACGAGGATCATCGACAACCCCTCGCCCGCCAGCCGCCGGAACGCCGCCAGCAATTCGTCAACGATGATCGGCGCCAGCCCTTCCGTCGGTTCGTCGAGCAACAACAACAAAGGGTTCAGCACCAAAGCGCGCCCGATGGCCAGCATCTGCTGTTCGCCGCCGGACAATTGCCGCCCACCGTTGCGCCGCCGCTCCTTCAGGCGAGGAAACATTTCGAAGACGCGCGCAACCGTCCACGCCCCCGGCGTCGCGACGGCCGTGAGGTTCTCCTCGACGCTCAACGAACGGAAAATGTCGCGTTCCTGCGGGACCCAGCCAATCCCGGCGCGTGCCCGCGCATGGGGTTTGAAAGACGTCACTTCCTGCCCATGCAGGAACACGGCGCCGCCCTGACGCGTGGTGACGCCGATCAGCGAGTTTAGCAGCGTCGTCTTGCCGACGCCATTACGCCCGAGCAGCGCCAGCGACTGCCCCTGCCCAAGCGCAAAGCTCACATTGTTGACCACACGGGCCGCGCCATAGCCCGCTGACAAACCCTCGACACGCAGCAATTCAGCCATGGGCGTCCTCGCCGAGATAGACGGCCTTCACGCGCTCGTCGTTGGCGATCTCCTCCGGCGTACCCTCGCACAGCAGCCGCCCCGCCACCAGAACGGACAAGCGTGTCGCGAAGGTGAACACGAGGTCCATGTCGTGTTCGATCAAGAGGATCGCGACGTCGGCGGGAAGCTGCGCCAGCGCGGCCAGAATATCGTGGCGCTCTTCCTCCGGCACGCCGGCGGCGGGTTCGTCAAGCAGCAGCACGCGCGGACGGCAGGCCAGCGCCAGCGCGATCTCCAGCAGCCTTTGTTTGCCGTAAGGCAGCGCGCGCGTAGGCTGGTCATAGACATCCGTGAGGCCAAAGCGTTGCAACAAATCCTCGATTTCGGCGACGATCTCCGGTTTGCCGGCAGGGCGCCAGAAATCTGCGCCGCGCCCCAGACGCTCGGAGATCGCCAGGCCCAGCGATTCGACCGGCGAGAGATCGGGAAAGAGTTGGTTGATCTGAAACGTGCGCGCCAGCCCGCGCCGCACCCGCGCGGCTGAGGATAGGTTTGTTATGTCCTGCCCTTCCAGCAACACCGCGCCTTCGCTGGGCTTCAGCACCCCGGTCAGCAGGTTGATGAGCGTGGTCTTGCCGGCGCCGTTCGGCCCAATCAACGCTTGCCTTGCGCCCGCCGCCAGCGAGAAGCTGACATTGTCGGTCGCCGCCAGCCCGCCGAAACGGCGGATGAGGCCGCGCGCCTCCAGCGCCGGGGCGCTCATCGCCGGAACCTCGCGGTCAGACGCTCGCGGCCAGCCAACACCAGCACGACCAGCATCAGGCCGATCCAGAACTCCCAATATTCCGGCGTCGCGGACGACACCACGTCGCGCACGCCGATGAACATCGCTGCGCCGATGACCCCGCCATAAAGCCAGCCCGCGCCGCCGATGATCAGCATCAGCATCACGTCGGCCGAGCGATGGAAATCGAACAGGTCGAGCGAGACGATTTGCGTCGTCTCCGCCGACAAAGCCCCGGCGACGCCTGCATAGGCGGCCGACAGCGCGTAGACCGCCACGATGCGGCGCGAAGTGTCCACGCCCAGCGCCCCCGCGCGCAGCCGGTTCTCGCGCAGGCCCTCCAGCGACACGCCGAACGGGGAATTGCGCAGCCGCCGCGCAATGGCGAATAGGACAAACAGCACAGCGAGGCTGAACAACGCCGCATTGCGCGGCCCCACGCCCATCGAGCCCAGCGAGAAACGTCCAAACAGCGGCGCGACCGCAAAATTGAGGCCGTCGGCGCCGCCCGTCAGCCAGGCGTTCTTGTTGGCGAGTTCGCCCAGCATCAGCGCCACGCCCATTGTCACCATCAGTCTTGTGAGGTCTGCGCCGCGCAGCAGCAGCGGCGCGGTCAGCAATCCGACCAGCGCGGCGGGGACGATGGCGGCGACGAGGCCCAGCAGCGGGTCGTTCCAGCCGGCGGCGGCCGTGATCGCCGCCGTGTAGGCGCCAAGCCCGAAAAACGCGGCATGGCCGAGCGACACCACGCCCGTGAGCCCCAGGATCAGATCGAGCGACAGCGCGAACAGGCCCGCGACCAGCATTTCGTTGATGAGCGCCGCCCGCGCCGGGAACGCGGCGATCACAGCGACAATCGCGAGCCAGAAGGCGAACTCGATAAGGCGCCAGCGTTCGCGTCGGCGCAGGTGACGTGCGACGTCGATCATCGCCCGTCGCCTTTGGCGAACAGCCCGCGTGGGCGCACAATCAGCGTGACGACCATGACCGCATAGATGATGAAGGCGCCGATGGAGGGGACGTAATATTTGCCCGCGACATCCAATATGCCGAGCAGCAGCGCGCCGAACAGGGCGCCGAGAATCCCGTTGGCGCCGCCGATGGTGACGACGATCAGCATCACGACCAGATATTTGAGCGGGAAGCTGGGGTCGATGCCGCCCACCACATCCGCCGCCAGCGCGCCGCCAAGCCCGGCCAGCCCTGAGCCGACGGCGAAGGTGACAGCGAACAGAGTGTCGACGTCGACGCCCAACCCCGAGGCGGCGCGAGAGTCATCCACCGCCGCCCGCAACCGCGCGCCAAAGCGCGTGCCGACGAGGAAAATTTGCAACGCCGCCGCGATGGCGCCGCATAGCGCTATCGTGAACAGTCGGTAGATTCCTATGCCGACGCCGCCGATCTCGATGCGGCCTTGCAGATAGGTTGGCAGATGTATCTGCTGCGGTTGATCGCCGAGCAGAAAATTGGCCGCCGGCATCGCCATGAATACGAGACCGATGGTGAACAACACCTGATCGAGCGGGCTCGCGCGGTAGAGGCGTCGGTAGAGCGTGCGCTCCAGCACGATTCCGACGACGGCGGGAATCAGGAAGGCGAGCGGCAGCGTCGCCAGAAAGGGGACGCCGGCGCGGTTCATCAGCAGCGCGGTGACGTAGCCGCCGAGCATGGCGAAGGCGCCGTGCGCGAGGTTGATGAAGTTCATTAGGCCGAGCGTCACGGCTAGGCCGCAGCTCAGCACAAACAGCAGCATGCCGTAGGCGACGCCGTCTAGGAGGAGGGTCAGCATGGCGCACACGCATCCAGGCTGCGAGGCCCCCCCACCGCAACCCTGCCCCGCCATAGCCCTCCTTTAGACGGTCGTCTTCGACGCCCTATGGGGGGAGGGGGTCGCTGAGCGTCGTGCGAACCCAAGCGCGTCGCCTTATTTCTTCGACGCCTTAAAAGGGTCTTTCACCATCGGGATCGTCTCGAACTCGACGTTGAACAGCGCGCCGTCCTTCTTCTCGACCTTGCGGATATAGACGTTCTGCACGATCTCGCGCGTGTCGGCGTCGATCTCGAGGGGCCCGCGCGGGCTCATCCATTTGGCGCCCTTCATCGCGGCGAGCAGCCCCGCGCCGTCGGTGTCGCCTTTGGTGGTCTCAAGCGCGTGATAGACCAGCGCCATGCCGTCGTAAGCCGCCACCGCCATGAAATTGGGCAGGAATCCATTGGCCTTCACGAACGCCTGCACGAACGCCTTGTTCTCAGCAGAATCATGCGCGGCGGAATAGTGATGCGCCGTCACCGCGCCGAGCGCGACGTCGCCGATGCCGGCAAGCTGGTCGTCGTCGGTCACGCCGCCATCGCCAATCAACTTGATCCCGGCCTTGTCGAGTCCGCGCTCAACGAATTGTTTCATGAACACCGCGCCGAACCCCGAGGGCACGAACACGAACACCGCGTCAGGCTTGTCGTCGGCCACGCGTTGCAGGAACGGCGCGAAATCCGGGTTCTTCAGCGGCACGCGGATCGCCTCGACGATCTCGCCGCCGTCCTTCTTGAACGTGTCGCCGAACCATTTTTCGGCGTCGAGTCCCGGACCGTAGTCGATGACGATGCTCACCACCTTCTTGATCCCGTTCTTGAACGCCCAGTCCGCCATCGGCGCGCAGGCCTGCGGCAGCGTGTAAGAGGTGCGCACGATGAACGGCGACTTCTCGGTGATGACGGCGGTGGCGGCGGCGGTGACGATCTGCGGCACCTTCGCTTCGGTGGCGATGGGCGCCACGGCGAGCGCCAGCGGCGTCAGGCCGAAGCCCAGCAGCGCGGCGGCGTGGTCGTTGGAGATGAGGTCCTGCGCGAGGCGCTTGGTGACGTCGGCCGCGCCGGTGTCGTCCTTGATCTCCAGCCTGATCGTCTTGCCCGCCACCGTTGCGCCATGCTGGGCCATATAGAGTTCAGCGCCCGCCTTCTCCTGCTTGCCGGTGGAGGCCGAGGGGCCGGTCATCGGCAGGATCATGCCCAACGTCACGTCCTCGGCCCAAGCCGCGCTCGATAGCGCCAGCGTCAGCGCCACCGTCAACACACCCGTTCTCATGGATTTCCTCCCAGCTCAGTCTTGCGGCCCATAGCGCCAAATCTCGTCGTCCGCCATGCGGCGCGGCAGCAGACCCTGATCATACGCGAAATCCGCCGCCACCCGCACCGAAGCCGCCACCGCCGCCCGGCCGATGGGGGCGCGGTCGCGGGCTTGCGCCGGCGCGCGCGCCTTGGAGGCGGCGAACAGCCGCACAAGCTCTTGCGCTACGCCGGGCTCGCGGGCGAGTTCCGTCTTGACCACCACCATATGATTGATCGGCACGAAGCCATAGCGAGCATAAAAAGCCTCGCCCGCCGCCGCCGCATCGGGAAACAGCAATCGAAGGCCGGGATCGTTCGGCACGTCATTGCCGACGATGGCGGCGTCGAGTTCGCCCGCGCGCAACATGCCGATGAGGTCTTGGCCGGCCTCGGCGCGGGTGACGAAAGGCGGGTCCTGATAGGCCGCCACATGCGCGCCCTCGAAGGTTGTCCAGGCGATGTCGGACGGCGCCACGCCAAAACTGTCCTTGAGGATGCCGCGCAGCCAAAGCCCCGTCGTCTGGCTGTAGGCGCGCACGCCGACGCGTTTGCCCTTGAGTTCGGCGGGGCTGGTCAGCGCGCAGTCGGCGCGCACGAACAAGGCCGCCTCCTGGAACCGCGAGGCCGTCACCACCGGCAGCAGCGCGATCTCGACGCCATAGGCGATGGCCTGCAATACTGTGGCGATCGCCATTTCGCTGACGTCGAACTTGCGCTCCCGCGCCATCGGGGCGAAGGCGCGGTTGACCGGCTTGATCTCGGGAAAGTCGAAGGCGAACAAGTCCGAGCCGATCTCTCCGGACTTCAGCGCCGCCGTGTGGGGATAATTGCCAAGGGCGACGCTCAGCACGCGCGGGGAAGCCTCCAGGTCGGCCAAATTCGCGCTCCTCCCCTTCCGCCACGATCCTGCGGCTGCGGGCAGCTA
>Ga0075030_100004900_pt1 | contig 12073 bp, 9 predicted proteins | sample LitLauG_LLR_2012_FD_71393 | JGI IMG/M metagenome (GOLD analysis project Ga0075030, IMG submission 71393) | Freshwater sediment microbial communities from Pennsylvania, USA - Little Laurel Run_MetaG_LLR_2012 | ecosystem: Environmental > Aquatic > Freshwater > Creek > Sediment | place: USA... | reverse complement strand
TTTCGGACGCCAAGGCCGCGCTGGAACTGTTCGTCAAGGTGGCGCGCGCCTGGAAGGTGCAGGGGCGCCTCAAGGATTTCCGCGGCTGGGCGGCGCAGTGCCTGGAACGCAAGAACTCCGTCGACGGCCAGCGCAAGACCAATTTTGACAACGTGCCCATGAAGCCCCAGCGCGTCTATCAGGGCATGAACACCGCGTTCGGCAAGGATATCTGCTACGTGAGCACCATCGGGCTCTCGCAGATCGCCGGCGCGCAGTTCCTGCACGTGTACAAGCCGCGCCACTGGATCAACTGCGGCCAGGCGGGGCCGCTGGGCTGGACCATCCCGGCGGCGCTGGGCGTGCGCGCGGCCGACCCCAAGCGCAAGATCGTCGCGCTGTCGGGCGACTACGACTTCCAGTTCATGATCGAGGAGCTGGCCGTCGGTGCGCAGTTCAAGCTGCCCTACATCCACGTGCTGGTGAACAATTCCTACCTGGGTCTCATCCGCCAGGCGCAGCGCAATTTCAACATGGACTACGGCGTGCAGCTCTCGTTCGAGAACATCAACACGCCGGAGCTCAACGAATACGGCGTCGACCACGTCAAGGTGGTCGAGGGGCTGGGCTGCAAGGCGATCCGCGTGCGCAGCCCCGGCGAGATGCAGGCTGCCTTCGACAAGGCCGAACTGCTGATGGCCGAGTTCAAGGTGCCGGTGGTGATCGAGTTCATACTCGAGCGCGTCACCAACATCGCCATGGGCACGGAGATCGACAACATCAACGAATTCGAGGACCTCGCCAAGAACCGCGGCGATGCCCCGACCTCGTTCGGTCCCGCGGAGGGCGGCGGCACGGAAAAGCGCGAGAAGGAAGAGCTGGCCACGACCAGCCAGGCCTGAGCGTCCCACGCCGCAGCGTTTACCAACCCAGCAGCGCCGCGCACGCACGCCGCCCCCCCCCGGGCGGCGGCGCGCGGCCAGCGCCAATAATCACTACGGAAAGTGCCATGCCAAAATTTGCCGCCAACCTGACGATGCTCTACAACGAGCTCGAATTCACCGAGCGCTTCGAGGCCGCCGCCAAGGCGGGCTTCCACGGTGTCGAGTATCTGTTTCCGTACGCCTACCCCAAGGAATTGCTGGCCGAGAAACTCGCGCAGAACAAGCTCGTGCAGGTCCTGCACAACCTGCCGGCCGGCGACTGGGCCAAGGGCGAGCGCGGCATCGCCGTACTGCCGGATCGCGTGAGCGAGTTCCAGGACGGCGTGGGCAAGGCCATCGACTACGCCCGGGCACTGGGCTGCACGCAGCTCAACTGCCTGGCGGGCATCCGGCCAGCCGGCGTGCCCGATGACAAGCTGCGCGAGACCCTGGTCGCCAACCTGCGCTTTGCCGCCGACAAGCTCAAGGCAGCCGGAATACGGCTGCTGGTAGAGGCGATCAATACCCGCGACATTCCCGGCTTCTACGTGAGCGGCACGCAACAAACGCTGGACCTGATCGGCGCCACGGGCAGCGACAACGTCTACGTGCAATACGACATCTATCACATGCAGCGCATGGAAGGCGAACTGGCGGCAACGATCGAAAAGCAGCTGCCCCGCATCGCCCACATCCAACTGGCGGATAATCCCGGTCGCAATGAGCCTGGAACCGGAGAAATCAACTACCCGTTCCTGTACGCGCTGCTCGACCGCATCGGCTACCAGGGCTGGATCGGCTGCGAATACAAGCCGCGCACGACGACGGCCGAAGGATTGGGCTGGTTCGCTCAATTCCGCGGCTAGCCTGCAACCTCACCCCAGGAGACAACAATGAGCAAGATCGGATTTGTGGGACTCGGCATCATGGGCACGCCGATGGCGGGCCACCTGATCAAGGCGGGCCACGAAGTGCACCTGTTCAACATCCCGTCAGTGCCGGCGGCGCTGGCCGAGGCCGGCGGCAAGCTCTGCAAGAGCGGCAAGGAAGTCGCCCAGAAGGCCGACATCATCATCACGATGGTGCCCGACACGCCGCACGTGCGCGCCGCGCTGTTCGATGCCGAGGGCATCGCCGCCGGACTGACGCCGGGCAAGATCGTGGTCGACATGAGCTCGATATCGCCCATCGAGACCAAGGAATTCGCGAAGAAGATCAACGATCTGGGCTGCCAGTACCTGGATGCGCCCGTCTCGGGCGGCGAAGTGGGCGCCAAGAACGCGACGCTTTCAATCATGGTCGGCGGCACCGAGTCCACCTTCGAGAAGGTCAAGCCGGTATTCGAGCTGATGGGCAAGAACATCACCCTGGTGGGCAAGAACGGCGACGGCCAGACGGCAAAGGTCGCCAACCAGATCATCGTCGCGCTCAACATCGAGGCCGTGGGCGAAGCGCTGCTTTTCGCAGCCAAGGCCGGTGCCGATCCGGCCAAGGTGCGGCTGGCCCTCATGGGCGGCTTTGCGGCATCGAAGATCCTCGAGGTGCACGGCGAACGCATGATCAAGCGCACCTTCGATCCGGGCTTTCGCATCGAACTGCACCAGAAGGACCTGAACCTCGCGCTGTCGAGCGCGCGCGCCTTGGGGGTATCGCTGCCCAACACTGCAACCGCACAGGAACTGTTCAATTCCTGCGCTGCGCACGGCGGCAAGGCCTGGGACCATTCGGCAATGGTTCGCGCCCTCGAAGGCCTGGCGGATTTCGAGATCGGCCAGAAGGCGGAGTGACCTTGAATCGTGTTTCGGCGAATCGCCGGCCGGGGTGGCGCGCGCGGCGGGTGCTGCCAGCATGACGCTTGAACCGCGCGCACTGCTGCGGCAGTTGTTCGATGCGGCCATAGCGTCGGCGCAGCCGGCGCTATGCATACCGCGTCACCTGCCCGAGGCGCCCCGCGGCCGCACACTGGTGATCGGGGCGGGCAAGGCCTCCGCGGCCATGGCCCGGGCGCTCGAGGATCACTGGCCCGGAGCGCTGTCCGGACTGGTGGTTACACGCTACGGCTATGAGGTGGCGTGCAATCGCATCGAGATCGCGTCAGCCGCCCATCCGGTGCCCGACGCCGCGGGGCTGGCGGCCGCCACGCGCATGCTCGAACGCGTGCGTGGCCTGCAGCCGGAAGACCTCGTCATCTGCCTGATATCCGGCGGAGGCTCGGCGCTGCTGCCCGTACCGCTGCCCGGGCTGACCCTGGCCCACAAGCAGGCCGTCAACCGCGCCCTGCTCCAGTCGGGCGCAACCATCGGCGAGATGAACTGCGTGCGCCGGCACCTTTCGGCCATCAAGGGCGGGCGCCTGGCGGCGGCCTGCCATCCGGCGCGTGTCGTAACCCTGATGATCTCCGATGTTCCGGGTGACTTCCCCGCCGACATCGCCTCCGGCCCTACGGTGGGCGACCCCACCACCTGCGCGGACGCGCTGGGCATATTGCAGCGCTACCGCATCGAGGTCCCGGCCGAAGTGCAAGATGTGCTGCAGAGCGGGCGCGGGGAATCCATCAAGCCCGGCGATCCGCGCCTGGCCGCCAGCGAACTGCGCATGATCGCGACGCCGCAGATGGCCCTGGAAGCGGCCGCATCGGTTGCGCAGCGCGCCGGCGTCGCTGCGCACGTGCTGGGTGATTCCGTCGAGGGCGAGGCGCGGGACGTGGGCAAGGTGATGGCGGCAATTGCCCAGCAGGTCCGGCGCCATAACCAGCCCTTCCCCGCGCCCTGCGTGCTGCTCTCCGGAGGCGAAACCACGGTGACGGTCACGGGACAGGGCCGCGGCGGGCGCAATGTGGAGTTCCTCCTGTCACTGGGGATAGCCCTCGACGGCATGGCCGGCGTGCATGCCCTTGCCGGCGATACCGACGGCGTGGACGGCGCCGAGGAAATTGCCGGGGCCTACCTGGCGCCCGACAGCCTCGAACGCGCCTGGGCCCTGGGACGCAAGCCGCGCGAAGCGCTGGCCAGCAATGATGCGCACAGTTTCTTCGGCGCGCTGGGGGATTCGGTCGTCACCGGGCCGACCCTCACCAACGTGAACGATTTCCGGGCCATCCTGGTTCTCTGACTGCACCCGCGCGCCGCTCCGGGCAAAATGACGGCCGGCAAGCTGCCGCGCCGCAAAAGGAAACCATGAGTCGACTCTTCGAGCCCCTCGCGCTGGGATCGCTGCGCCTGGAAAACCGCATCATCATCGCGCCGATGTGCCAGTATTCGGCCGTCGACGGCACGCCGGGCGACTGGCACATGATCCACCTGGGACAATTGGCGCAGTCCGGGGCCGGCCTGCTGATCCTCGAGGCCACGGCGGTTTCCCCCACTGCGCGAATTTCGCCGCACGACCTAGGCCTGTACTCCGACGCCAACGAAGCCGGACTCGCCCGGGTGCTGTCCGCGGTGCGCGCCCAATCGCCGATGCCGATTGCGATGCAAATCGCGCATGCAGGCCGCAAGGCATCGGTTCACGTGCCCTGGGAGGGTGGCGCGCAGATCGGACCCGGGCAGCCCGGCGGCTGGAAGACCGAGGCGCCGTCCGCCCTGCCCTTCAGTCCTGGCAATGATGCGCCGTTGGCGCTGGATACCGCCGGGATGGCGCGCGTGCGCGACGCCTTCGTACAAACAGCCCGGCGTGCGGCCAGGCTGGGCATCGACGCCATCGAAATCCACGGTGCCCACGGCTACCTGCTTCACCAGTTCCTCTCGCCGCTGTCGAACCAGCGCCGCGATGGCTATGGCGGCAGCCTGGAAAACCGCATGCGCTTCCCGCTGGAGGTCTTCGAGGCGGTGCGGGCGGCGTTCCCGGCTGAGCGGCCCGTGTGGGTCCGAATTTCCGCAAGCGACTGGGTCGATGGCGGCTGGGACCTGGAGCAGTCCGTAGCGTTTTCGCGGGCGCTGGCGACGCGCGGCTGCTCCGCAATCCATGTCAGCAGCGGCGGGCTGTCGCCGGCGCAATCCATACCCCTGGTTGCGGGCTACCAGGTGCCCTTCGCCCGGCGCATCAAATCAGCCGTGGGCCTGCCGACGATCGCCGTCGGCCTGATCACCCAATCGCAACAGGCAGAGGACATACTGGCGAGCGGCGACGCCGATGCCGTCGCACTGGCCCGCGCCATGCTCTACAACCCCCGCTGGCCCTGGCATGCGGCTGCTAGCCTGGGCGCTCAGGTGCGGGCACCCAGGCAGTACCTGCGTTCACAGCCGCGGGAATACCAAAACCTGTTCATGGGCGGCTAGCTGCGCGGCCAGCGACAGCAGCAGCCGGCCCCAGCACCTTTCCCCAGCCGATCGTGCGGTCGCTACCGCACCGTGATTTCCGCCGGCCGATCTAGCGGCCACCCAAGCGGCAGCTTTCACCGGCCCGACGGCATTCGAGTATCCGTTTCTGCAGGTCTACACGCAGCGGCTCGGCCGCCATAAGCGACAGGCTGTCGAGTTGCATCAACTGCCCGGGCGTCGGCTTGACCGGTGCCGGGGTGTTGCCGAACACGGCGCCATAGGCATTGGCGTCGATATCGATGCGCACGGATGCTGGGGGTACAGCCGGAGCCGCCGCAAGCACGACGTCGGGCGCCGGCGCGGCGGCGGGCGCGGTCTGGGGGGCATCGGACGTGTCGCCCTTGAACACGCGGCGGCCTTCCGGTGAAAGGGGGCTGAACTCATTGCCGCCGTACAGACCGGTCGTCGTATCGAATGGTCCGCGCGAATCACCAACGACCGGCGGTCCCCCGCAGGCACCGAGCAGCGCGACCGAAAACGCGATTATGCGGCGGGCGTTACCCATTGTTCAAACTCCTTCCAGGAGCCCCGGACGCCTCGCTGCCGGGGCATGGTTATCAATGCGGCAAGTAGCGCCGCGGCATGCGCCCAGCGGAGCGCACAATCAGGCCGCTCAAGGATTGCCCAGGAAATCGCGCTTGCCGATTTCCACGCCGTTGTGGCGCAGGATGTCGTAGGCCGTTACGGTGTGGAAATAGAAGTTGGGCAGCACGAAGCCGGTGAGGTACTGCAGGCCGGAGAAGACGGTGTCCTGGCCGCGCAGGGTCAGGGTGATCTTGCGCTCTTCGGAGCCGTCGATCTGCTGCGGCGACACGGACTCGATGAAGGCGACCACCTTGGCGATGCGCTGCTGCAGTTCGGCGAAGGTCGTTTCGGTGTCCTCGTGGCGGGGCGCGTCCAAGCCGGCAAGGCGGGCAACCGCGCCCTTGGCGGTGTCGCAGGCGATCTGGACCTGCCGCGTGAGCGGCAGCATGTCCGGGTAAAGCCGCGCCGCGAGCAGCACCGTCGGATCTATCTTGCGCGCCTCGGCGTGGGCCTCGGCCTTGGTAAGTATGGCCGAAAGATTCTTGAGCGTATTGGCCAGCCGCGGTGTGCTGGCCGTGTACATGGATATGGTCATGCGGTACTCCCAGGGATGGTTCCGGCTTGAAAAGTCTGCCGGTTGCGCATTATGGACCGGACAGGCCGCGCCCGGCCCCAACGGCAGTCAGGGCAGCAGCACGATCTTACCGACGTGCTGGCTGCTCTCCATCAGCGCATGCGCTGCGGCCGCCTCGGCAAAGGGGAAGGTCCGGTAGATCACCGGCTTGACCTTGCCCAGTTCAAGCAGTGGCCACACATGCTGCAGCAGCTTGCGGGCGATCTCGGCCTTTATCGCGATGGGCCGCGAACGAAGCGTGGAGCCCGTGACCGTGAGCCGCTTGACCATGACTTCCACGAGATTCACGGTGGCCTTGGCGCCGCCCATCGTGTTGATGAACACGAGTCGCCCGTCTTCGGCCAGGGCGGCGGTTTCGCGCATGAGGTAATCGCCGCCGATCATGTCGAGGATGACGTCGACACCCCGCCCTCCGGTCTCGGCCTTCACTACGGCAACGAAATCCTCGGTTCGGTAGTTGATGGCGCGGCTGGCGCCCAGGCGCACGCAGGCGGCGCATTTCTCGTCGCTGCCGGCCGTGGCAAATACCCGGCTCCCCAGTGCACTGGCCAGCTGGATGGCGGTGACGCCGATGCCGCCCGATCCGCCCTGCACGAGCACCGTTTCACCGGGGCGCAGGCCGGCGCGGTCGAAGACGTTGGTCCAAACCGTGAACATCGTTTCGGGCAGGGATGCCGCTTCGATGTCGGTGAGGCCAGTGGGCACCGGCAGGCACTGCTGGGCCGGAGCAACGCAAAACTGCGCATAGCCGCCGCCCGTGACCAGCGCGCACACATGGTCGCCAACGGCAAAGCTTCCCACGGCATCACCCTTTTCGACGATCACGCCGGCAACCTCGAGGCCGGGAATGTCGGACGCGCCTGCCGGCGGCGGGTACACGCCCTTGCGCTGCAGCACGTCGGGCCGGTTGATGCCTGCCGCGGCCACGGCTATGAGCACCTCGCCCGGTCCGGGCCGCGGCTGCGGCCGCTCGGCAATCCGAAGTACCTCCGGTCCGCCCGGCGCGCTGATTTCGACTGCCTGCATGGCGATGGCTTCCTCTGCTGTCCGGCGCTAGCCGGTATTGCGCAAACCCGCCGCGATCCCGTTGATGGAAATGTGGATCGCGCGGCGGTCGCGCTCGTCCATGCTTTCCGGGTCGTTCCGGTAGCGGCGTATCAGTTCCACCTGGAGGTGGTTCAGGGGATCAATATACGGAAATCGCGCGCGGATGGAGTTGGCCAGTACCGGATTGCGCTGCAGGTTGGAGGATTGCCCCAATATCGACAGGAGGTGATGCGTCGTCAGGGCGTGTTCCTTTTCAATGGCCCCGAAAACGGCCTTGCGCAGCCGTGTGTCTGCCACCAGTCCGGCATAGCGCGAGGCCACGCCCAGGTCGCACTTGGCCAGCACCATCTCCATATTGGCCAGCAGGGTGGCGAAGAATGGCCACTCGCGCGCCATGCGGCGCAGCAGCGCCAGCCGTTTGGACGACTGGTCGGGCTCCTGATTGAGCCACGCGTCGATCGCGCTGCCAAAGCCGAACCAGCCGGGCAGCAGGAGTCGGCACTGTCCCCAGGAAAAGCCCCAGGGAATGGCGCGCAGGTCCTCGATGCGCCGCTGCGATTTGTCGCCGCGCGGCCGGCTGGCGGGCCGGCTGCCGATATTGAGCTCGGCAATCTCGGCTATGGGGGTGGAAGAGAAAAAATAGCTCGCAAAGCCCGGGGTGTCGTATACGAGGCCGCGGTAGGCCTTGTATGCGAGGCCGCTCAGCGTGTCCATGGTGCTCTCGAACTGGCGCTGCAGGGCGGCCGCCATGGCGCTGTGCTCGAGCAGCGGAGCAAACGAAGCCTCCAGCGTGGCCGCGACGAGCGTCTCGAGGTTGCGCCTGCCATTTTGGGGACTGGAGAACTTGTTGGCGATGATCTCGCCCTGCTCGGTCACGCGGATCTGGCCGTCGACCGTTCCGGGCGGCTGCGCCAGTATGGCGTCGTAGGTCGGGCCGCCGCCGCGGCCCACCGTGCCGCCGCGGCCGTGGAAAAGGCGCAACGGGATCTGCGCCGCCTGGAACAGTTCGACCAGCGCGACCTCGGCCTTGTAAAGCTCCCAGTTGGAGGTGAGGAAGCCGCCGTCCTTGTTGCTGTCGGAATACCCCAGCATGATCTCCTGGGCGGCACTGGCGCCGCCGGCCGGGTAGAAGCGCAGCCGATCGCGAAGGTCAAGGGCGCTCTGCATGATGCCCGGCGCATTGCGCAGGTCGCCGATGGTTTCAAAGAGCGGGATCACGTGCAGGTCCAGCTCCGCCGGAGCGCCGCGCCGCTCCATCCGCGCCAGGCCGGACTCCTTGAGCAGCACCACGGTCTCGAGCAGGTCGGACAGCGTTTCGGTGTGCGAGATGATGGCGTTGCGCACGGCGGCGGCACCGTAGCGTTCGCGCGCATCGCGCGCCGCCTGGAAGATGGCCAGCTCCTTGCGCGTCTCCTCCGAGTACTGCGCGTAGGGCGAATGCAGCAGCCGCGGCTGGGCCATCTCGGCGGTGAGCAGGGCCACGCGCTCTTCCTCGGAAAGCGCGCCGTAGTCTTCGCAGACACCCGCCGAGCGCAGCAGTTCCGCGATCGTGCGCTCGTGCACGTCGGAACTCTGGCGCAGGTCGACCGAGGCGAGATGAAAGCCGAAGACGTCAACCGCCCGGCGCAACCGCGCCAGGCGCGGCTTGATGAGGTCGGCGCCGCCATGGGCCTGCAGCGAATCGACGACGACGTCCAGGTCTGCGGCAAAGGCCTGCGGCGACGGATAGGCATCGGCGCGACCGATCTCGTGGCGCAGGACCGTGGCGTGCCCCAGCGCCCGGGCGCTGGCCGCCAGCCGCGCATATACGCCCACCAGGGCGCGCCGGTAGGGCTCGCCTTCGCGGTGGGGCGAGCGGTCGGGCGAATCATCGGCCAGCTGCTGCAGCGGCGCGCTGACGGTGGCCAGCACCGAGGACACCGACAGTTCGGCGCCCAGGAGGTGGATTTCCTCCAGGTAGTACTGCAGGGCCACGCCCGACTGGCGGTCGAGGGCGCGTTCGAGCGTGGTGGCGTTGACATTGGGATTGCCGTCCCGGTCGCCGCCGATCCACGAGCCCATCTGAAAGAAGGCCTGCAAGCCCCCGCGCGCCGCCGCGGTGCCGGACTTGCCCCCCTTGGACGCCTTGCCCGGGCGGGCAGCGGCCAGGCCGACGCCCAGTTGCTCCTCGAGATCGCCGTAGAGGCTGGGAATCTCGCGCAGGAAGGTCAACCGGTAGTACGACAGCATGTTCTCGATTTCATCCGCAACCGTAAGACGGGCGTCGCGCAGCATCCGCGTCTGCCACAGCGTGGTGACGCCAGCGCGGATCAGGGCCGCATTGTGGGCGCGCTCGCGCTCGGTCAGCGGCATGCCGCGCTCGGCGAGCAGGCGTTCGATCTCCCGCTCGGTGTCCAGGATGCTCTTGCGCTGCACTTCGGTGGGGTGCGCCGTGAGAACCGGCACGATGAGCGCGCGATTGAAGAAGTCGACGATCTTGCCGGAGGACACCTTTGCGGCGCGCAGCCGGCCGAGCGCGTAGGCCGCGCTGCCGGGGCCCGGTTCGGCTCCGGCAAGTTCCTCGGCGCGGCGTGCGCGGATCTGGTGCTGGTCTTCGGCGATGTTGGCCAGGTGCGAGAAATAGCTGAACGCGCGCACCACGGAATTGGTCTGCTCGGGTGAAAGCCGGTTGAGCACGCGATTCATCTTCGCTCCGGCATCCGGGTCGGTACCACGGCGAAACTGCACCGCCAGGCGTCGCACCGTCTCGACCAGGTCGAAGATCTTCTCGCCGGCCTGTTCACGGATGACGTCGCCCAGTATGCGCCCGAGGAAGCGGATGTCCTCCCGCAGGGCATCGTGCTTGGGCGCACTGACGTGCGGGGAGGGCGTGGCGGAGACGGCGTCGGTCATTTGGGGCTACCCGGATGGAGGATATATTCGCCGCAGCAAAAAAGATGCCATCCCCCGCGGAATCAGGGAGCGGTCGGGCGCATGACTGCCTTGCAGCAGCCACGCGCACAAGAATATCAGCGGGAAACCGACTTGTGGATTGCGCCGGTGAAGCGCGAGCTGCGCCGCGCTTTCACTGACCAGCGACTGCGCCCTGCGCGCCGCCGGCTATTGACCAGTGGCAGAGCTACCGGGCGGAACGAGCCGCCGTACCGCTTCGACCACGTTTGGCTGCAGGCCGCTCTGGTTGAGCGCATCGCCGCCGGCATTCACGAACGCGCCGATGGCCTGGAGCATGCGGTGTTCCCAGAAGCGCTTGAGGTGGTCGGCGATGCCGTCGACCGCCTCATCGTGCGTGCCCTGCGAGGAAAAGAACGCACCAATTTGGTTCGCCATGCCTACCAGGTGCTCGACGTTCATGGCGCGTGCACCGGTTTGCGCTCTTCGACGAGCCGCACCTGTTCCCGCGAGAAGCTCTTGAAGCGGTTCTGCCACTCGGACGGATGCGAGACCAGGGTGGCCTGCACCGCCGTCACCTTGTATTCCGGACAGTTGGTGGCCCAGTCGGAATTGTCGGTGGTGATGACGTTTGCGCCGGACTCGGGGAAATGGAAGGTGGTGTACACGACACCCGGCTGGACGCGTTCCGTGACGCTCGCGCGCAGGACGGTCTCGCCCGCCCGGCTGGTGATGCCCACCCAGTCGCCCTCGCGGATGCCCCGGTCCTCGGCGTCCTGCGGATGGATCTCGATCCGGTCCTCGTCATGCCAGGCCACGTTGGCGGTGCGGCGCGTCTGGGCGCCCACGTTGTATTGCGAGAGGATGCGGCCCGTGGTCAGGATGAGCGGGAAGCGCTGGTTGACCTTCTCCTCGGTGGGCACGAACTCCGTGACCACGAACTTGCCCTTGCCGCGCACGAATTCGTCGATATGCATGATGGGCGTTCCGGCCGGCGCAGCCGCATTGCAGGGCCACTGGATGCTGCCCATGCGATCGATGGCCGCAAAACTCACGCCGGTGAAGGTTGGTGTCAGGCGGGCGATCTCGTCCATGACGTCCGACGGGCTGTCGTAGTGCATGGGGTAGCCCAGGGCCTTGGCCAGCGCCACCGTGACCTCCCAGTCGGCCATGCCGGCCAGTGGCGGCATGACCTTGCGCACGCGGGAGATGCGGCGTTCTGCGTTGGTGAAGGTGCCGTCCTTTTCCAGGAAGGAGGAGCCAGGCAAAAAGACATGCGCGAACTTGGCGGTTTCGCACAGGAACAGGTCCTGCACCACCAGGCATTCGAGCGAGGTGAGCGCGGCCGTTACATGCTGCGTGTTCGGATCGGACTGGGCAATATCCTCGCCCTGCACGTACAGCGCCTTGAAGGTGCCGTCGATGGCCGCCTCGAACATATTGGGGATGCGCAGCCCCGGTTCGTCGGACAGGTGCACACCCCACTCCGACTCGAACAGGCCGCGGGTGGCCGCATCGGATACATGGCGGTAGCCCGGGAACTCGTGCGGGAAGGATCCCATGTCGCACGATCCCTGGACATTGTTCTGGCCCCGCAGCGGGTTGACGCCCACGCCGGGCCGGCCGATGTTGCCGGTGGCCATTGCGAGGTTGGCGATGCCCATCACGGTGGTCGATCCCTGGCTGTGCTCGGTGACGCCCAGCCCGTAGTAGATCGCCGCGTTGCCGCCGGTGGCGAACAGGCGCGCGGCGCCGCG
>Ga0075030_100004899_pt1 | contig 12075 bp, 5 predicted proteins | sample LitLauG_LLR_2012_FD_71393 | JGI IMG/M metagenome (GOLD analysis project Ga0075030, IMG submission 71393) | Freshwater sediment microbial communities from Pennsylvania, USA - Little Laurel Run_MetaG_LLR_2012 | ecosystem: Environmental > Aquatic > Freshwater > Creek > Sediment | place: USA... | reverse complement strand
TTCCACAAGAAGACGTTCCTGAAGGACCTGCATCGCAGTCCCGAGTTCTGCTCCACCTGTCACAAGGTCCACCTGCCCGAGCAGTTGAACCACTACAAGTGGGTGCGCGGACAGAACCACTACGACACCTATTTCCTGAGCGGCGTATCGGGCTATTTCGCGCAGTCGTTCTACTACCCGCCGGCGGCCACACCCCGGTGCAGCATCTGCCACATGCCGCTGATGGGCTCGGGCGACTTCGGGGCGGGACGCTTCGACGACTCGGGCGCTCTGAAGGTCCACAATCACCAGTTCCCCGCCGCCAACACGGCGCTGCCGCAGCTTCTGAATTACCCGGGCTGGGTGAACCAGGCGCACCTGAAGTTCCTGGACGGGGTGGTGCGGGTGGACCTGTTCGGCCTGAAGACCGGCGGCAACATCGACGGGGAGCTTCTCGCGCCGCTGCGCCCGGCGGTCCCGGTGCTGGAGCCCGGCCGTCGCTACCTGCTCGAATCGGTGATCCGCACCGTCAAGATCGGGCACCCGCTGACCCAGGGCACGGCGGACTCGAACGAGCTCTGGCTGGACGTCGTGCTGAAAAGCGGCGATCGGATCGTGGGACGCAGCGGCGGCATGGATGCCGACGGCGCGGTCGACCCGTGGTCGCACTTCGTCAACGTGTACATGCTGGATCGCAACGGCAACCGCATCGACCGGCGCAACCCCCAGGACATCTTCACGCCGCTCTACAACAACCAGATACCGCCTGGCGCGGCCGACACCGTGCACTTCGCGTTCACCGTACCGCCGGGGCTGAAGGCCCCGATCGAGGTCGAGGTCAGGCTGCAGTACCGCAAGTTCGACGCAACCTACGTCAAATACTTCAAGGCCGATCCGGGCGCGAAGGATGCCCTGCCGGTGGTCACGCTCGCGAGCGACCGCATCACCTTTCCGGTCAGGGGCGTGGCGACGACGGCGGACAATGCGCCGTCGGGCATCGATTTGTGGCAACGCTGGAACGACTACGGCATCGGGCTCCTTCGCAAGGGCGGCCGCGGCGAGCTGCGCCAGGCCGAAGCCGCCTTCGCCGAGGTCGAGAAGCTCGGGCGCGGCGACGGCGCGCTCAACCGGGCCCGGGTGCAGCTGCGGGAAGGCAGGCTCGACGATGCGGCCGCCTCGCTGGAGCGCGCGGCCAAGGCGAAGGCGCCGGCCTATCCCTGGTCGGTGACCTGGTTCAGCGGCCTGGTGAACAAGCAGAACGGGCACTTCGAAGAGGCGATTCGCAATTTCGAGGACGTCGTCGAAACCAACTTCGCCGAGGCGCGCAAGCGCCGCTTCGACTTCGGCAAGGATTACATCGCGCTCGACGAGCTGGGCCAGACGCTGATCGAGCGTGCCAAGCAGCAGCGCGCGCCGCAACAGCACGCCGAGCGCGAAAAGCTGCTGCGGCAGGCCGCCGCGTGGTTCGAAAAGACCCTGCTTCTGGACTCGGAAGATCTGTCGGCGCACTACAACCTGGCCCTGATCTATGCGCAGCTCGGCGATCAAGGGCGCGCGGCCGAGGAACAGGCGCTGTATGCCCGCTACAAGCCCGACGACAATGCGCGCGACACCACGGTCGCCTTGCACCGCCTGCGCAACCCCGCCGCCAATCACGCCGCGGAGGCCGTGGTGATCTACGAGCTGCAGCGCGAGGGGCGCTACCTTGCCGACGTCGGCCCGATCCTGAAGCCGGTGGTGTCGATCGCCGCCAACGCCGCCAATGAACGATCGCCAGCCTCCTCACGCTGAGGAGGAGACCGAGGAATACGTCGACGCGGATGATCGCCGCATCGGCGTCGCGTTCCGCCGCTCGCTCTGGATCCTCGGCGCGGCTGCGCTGGCGGGGCTGCTGCTGTACCTGGAAACCCAGCGGCAGCGTCCCGCGGCGCACTTCACCGAAGCCAAGGTGCAGGCGCCGGCCGCGCCAGAGGCTGCCCCCGTGGCCGCGCCTGCCGCCCGCTTTACCGATGTCACGAAGGACTCCGGGATCGACTTCGTTCATCACAACGGGGCCTACGGGGAAAAGCTGCTGCCCGAAACGATGGGCGGCGGGGTCGGCGTCATCGATGTGGCCAACAACGGCCGCGCGGATCTGCTGTTCGTCGATTCGGGCAGCTGGCCCTGGAAGGCCGCGCAGCCTGGATACCCGACGCTGAAGCTGTATCGCAACGACGGTCATGGCCATTTCCACGACGCGACCGCCGGCTCGGGGCTCGAGTCGCTACGGCTGTACGGCATGGGCGTGGCCATCGGGGACTTCGACAACGACGGCTACGACGACATCGTCGTCACCGGGGTGGGCGGAATCCGCCTTCTGCGCAACCTTCACGGAACGGGGCGCTTCGAGGACGTCACCCGCCGCGCCGGGATCGCATCCGGCCCGCAGGACTGGAACACCTGCGCCGCCTTTTTCGATTTCGACAACGACGGGCTGCTGGACCTGTTCGTCTGTCGATACGTGCGCTGGTCGCCCGATATCGACCGCCAGATGGATTTCCGGATGACCGGGATCGGGCGCGCCTACGGACCGCCGAACTCGTTCGAGGGCTCGTCTCCGCGCCTCTTCAGGAACAACGGCAACGGGTCATTCACCGAGGTCAGCGAGCAGGCCGGCCTGCGGGTCGTCAACCCGGCCACCGGCAAGCCGATCGCCAAGTCGCTCGGCGTGCTGCCGATCGATCTGAAGGCCGACGGCTGGATGGATCTGGTGGTGGCCAACGACACGGTCCGCAATTTCCTGTTCCTGAACCAGCACGACGGGACCTTCAAGGAAGTGGGCGCGCAAAGCGGCATCGCCTACGACGTGAACGGCAACGCCCGGGGAGCGATGGGAATCGACGCCGCGTACTACCGCAACGACCGTGACCTGGCCGTCAACATCGGCAACTTCGCCAACGAGATGTCCGCGCTGTACGTCAGCGGCGGCCCGCAGCCGCGCTTCGAGGACCTGGCCATCGTGGAAGGCATCGGCGCAGCGACGCGGCAGAACCTGACCTTCGGCGTGCTGTTCTTCGATTACGACCTGGACGGGCGGCTGGACCTGTTTCACGTCAACGGGCACATCGAGGACCAGATCAACAGGGTCCAGTCCAGCCAGCAGTACGCGCAGCCGATGAAGCTTTTCTGGAATTGCGGTGCGGCCTGCGGGCACTGCTTCGTGGAAGTGCCGCCCGCGCAGGCCGGCGCGCTTTCGAAGGCGATCGTCGGGCGCGGAGCCGTCTACGCCGACCTGGACGGCGATGGCGATCTGGACCTGGTCGTCACGCAGATCGGCGGCCCCGCGCTCGTGCTGCGCAACGACCAGGTTTCGGGCAATCACTGGCTGCGAGTACGCCTGCAGGGCAGCGGCAGGGTCAATCGCGATGCGATCGGCTCATCGGTGGAGCTCACCGCCGGCGGGGTGACGCAGCGCCGGCAGGTGATGCCCTCCAGGGGCTACCTGTCGCAGGTCGAGCGCACGCTGACTTTCGGCCTGGGCAATTCGACGAGCGTGGAGCAACTGAAGGTCCACTGGACCGACGGCACGACGCAGGAGGTGCCGGTACCCCAGCCGGATCGGGAGATTCGCATCACGAAGCCGGCGCACCCCTAGCCAGTCGGGCCGCCGGGCTGCGTGGCTGAAACAGCGGGTCATTCGCCGCCCATCCCTCGCGGGCCGGCTTGCGCTGCTCATAGCGGGCGAGGTTCATCTGCAGGAAGGGCTTCAGGGCCTCGCCGCCGGTGTGTTCGAAGACGATGATGGTCTCTCGTTGCAGCACCACGGCCTGATCGAAGCCTCCCGTTTCGGCGAGCGCCATCGCGTAGGTCTGGCCGATGTCGGGGTCGCGCGTGGACTCGAAAAGCGCCTTGGCCAGCTGCAACGCTCGCGAGCCGTCGCGAACGCTGGCCTGCGGCGCCGTCGCCAGTATCCGCGCCAGGGTGTTGATGACGTCGGGATTGCCGGGTTGCAACTTCAGCGCAGCCTCGAGGATCTTGCGCGCCTCTTCGTAGTGCCCGCCTCTCACATTGGCCATGGCGAGCGACAGCCGCGTCCGAAGGGAATCGGGCGCCCGCTCGAGCGCCTGGCGGTACAGTGCCGCAGCCTCGTCGGCATGGCCGACGCGCATCTTCGCATCGGCGAGGTAGACGCGCGCCTGAAGGTTCGATGAATCGCGGTCCAGCGCCTGCCGGTACTGGTCCATCGCCAGTTGATCCTGCCCCTGGCGGTCCAGCACGACACCGAGGCTGAAATGGGCCAGGGCATTCGAATCGTCCATCGACAGCGATTGTGCAAGCCGCTGCTGCGCCTCCTCGAGGCGGCCGAGGTTGGCGAGCGAAATGCCCAGGTTTGCGACGGCATCCGCATTGTTCGGATCGGCCTGCACCGCGGCCCGGAATGCCGGCTCGGCCAGGTCGAAGCGGCCCGCCCTGCCGAAGCGCTGCCCCCGACGAACCAGGGTACGCGAGGCGGCGACCTTCTCGTCCAGGGCTTCCGCCATTGGATCGGCAACGCCAGGCTCCATGCCACCGGGGTCGAACTGGCGAAGGTTGCGCTCGGCCATGGCCCGATCGCCCAGTTCCCGATAGGCCATCGCGAGCGGCTGCCGCAGGCGAGTGGAACCCGGCGACAGCTTCAGCGCCTCCTCCAGGTCCGCGACTGCCGTCTGGTATTGATGCGTCGCGAGCGCCACCTTGCCCAGCCCGGCCAGGGCGGCCGCCCGCGCGTCGCGGTCGGACTCGAGCCTCGCGTACATCGCCTGCGCCTTGTCGAACTCGCCGTGCTGCAGGTACGCCTCGGCCAGGGACAGCAGGATCGGGCTGTTGCGGCCGTCGATCGCCAGCGCCGCCTCGAACGCGCTGATCGCTTCGGGTACCCGGCTCGCATCGTTGTAAAGGTGGCCGAGCAGGTACGGCCAGCGCTTGTCGCCGGGTGCGAGTACGCGCGCATTGGCGTACGCCGCCTCGGCGGGGGGCACCAGGCTTTGCGCCTGGTACGTCATTGCAAGCTCGCCGTAAGCGTCGGCCAGCTCGGCCGCCTTCGCCTTTGGCTGGCGCTGGTCGACGCGATCGAATTGCGCGCGCGCACGCGCCAGCGCCAAGCGCACGGATGGTTCCAGGTCAGTCGTATCCACGACCGGCAACGGCCGCAGCTCGCGGCTGGGCTGCTGGCAACCGCTCGTCAATGCCACGGCGAGCCCGATGCACGCCCATCGAGCGAGCTTCAAGCGCAGGGGCGTCTTCACTTGCCCGAGTCGCCGGAGCCGGTGCCCTCGACCAGCGTCGTGTACTGGCGCAGGGGCGGCACGGCGAAGCGTTCGGTGCGGCCATCGGGCCAGTGCACCGCAAGGCTCTGGATCTGCGGGGCGTCACCCAGTCCCACCAGAATGCGCGGATCGTTGGCCGACAGATAGCTGCCGTCGGCGCGCACGCGGCGCCATAAGGTCGGTGCGCCCGAACGCCTGATCTCGACCTTCGCACCGTACGCATCCCGCTTGCCGGTCAACAGGCGCAACCCGATCCAGGGCCTGGCGCTGCCCACCTTGTTCAGCACCACGCGCAGCGGTCCGCCGTTGTTGCTGATGACCAGATCGGTGCTGCCGTCGTTGTCCAGGTCGCCTGCCGCAAGGCCACGCCCCACTTCCACCAGCTGGAAGACCGAACCCGCCGATGCGGTCGTTTCCTCGAAATGGCCGTTGCCGAGGTTGTGAAACAACTGCTTCCTCTGCTGCAACGGATAGGGATCCTGCGGCGTCTTGAGCTCCTCGATCAGGTGCACGGCGCCGTTGACGGCAACGATGTCGAGCCATCCATCGTTGTCGTAGTCGAAAAACACGGTGCCGAATCCGGTGAAGGGGACGCTCGGTGCCGCAACGCCCGTCTCGACGCTGCGATCCTCGAAATAGCCTTCACCCCGGTTGACGAACAGCGTGCTCTTCTCGCGCGTCAGGTGGGTCAGGAAGATGTCCTCGGTGCCGTTGCCGTCGAAATCCGCGATATCCACGCCCATCCCCGCCTCCGCGACACCGTCCGCATTGACCGCGCAGCCCCGTATGTCGGCCTCGTTCTTGAAAGTCCCGTTCTTCTGATTGATCCACAGCTGATTGGGATTGCCGTCATTGGCCACGTAGATATCCGGCCAGCCGTCGCCGTCCAGGTCCGCGGCCATCACGCCCAGCCCCGCTCCGTATGCGCGTGTGATGCCCGCCTTGACCGATACGTCCTCGAACGTCCCGTCGCCACGATTGCGGTAAAGAATGCCCGGGACCGGCTTGTAGGCCGACGGCGCGCAGTAGTCGCGCGCGCTGGTGCTGGCATAACACTTCTGGTTGTTCTCGATCCGGTAGTCCACGTAGTTGGCCACGTACAGGTCGAGCAGGCCGTCCCGATCGTAGTCGACGAAGGTCGCGCTGGACCCCCAGCGCCCGTCGCCCGCCACGCCTGCCTGCCGGGTCACATCGGTGAACGTGCCGTCGCAGTTGTTGCGGAACAGCTGATTGGGCGCGCCGAAATGCGTGATGAAGACGTCGGCGCATCCGTCGTTGTTGTAATCCCCGATCGCGATGCCCATGCCGTAGCCATGCGAGCACAGCCCGGAGGCGTCGGTGACATCGGTGTACTTCAGGTCGCGCGTGCCGTCCGGATTGACCACGAGGTCGCTTCGATACAGCCGGGCGGTACAGGTGTCCTTCTGTGCGCCGGCGCCGGCGGCGGGGGCGAGCACACTGCCCTGCAGCACCAGGATGTCGAGCTTTGCGTCGTTGTTGTAGTCGAAAACGGCCACGCCCGAGCCGATGATCTCCGGGTAGTAGAACTGGCCGGTCCTTCCGTTGAAGTGCTGGAATCGGACCCCGCTCGACTGCGTGGCGTCGACGAACAGGTCCTGCGCAGGCGCCGCCCTGTCAGGCGGGCGAGCGTTCCTGTCGGGGTTACAGGCGCAAAGGGCTCCTGCGGCGACGATCAAAACGGGCAAGCGTCCGAGCCACATCTCGAAAACATGGGCCTTGGATTCGTCCTTCAGTTTATAGGGACGGGGCCGGGCCGATCCGCGAGCAGGGAAGCGGCCGCACTGCCGCACCGCGGCACGGGCGCAGGTTGCCAAAGAATCGCCGCCACCTCCATTCGACCAAGGTCTAACCGACCCGGCGGGTCCCAAAATCGGTTCGCGGAAGGCAGGCTGTTCCGCATCGCAATATCCACTCGCGGGTCGCATGGCAGGCCATGATGAGAATAAGATCCAATCGCGTCATGGCCGCTTGCGCCGCCGGGTGGCTGCCCTGGTACGCGCGTGACCCATGAAGAGCGGCCCGACACCGATGCGCGGGGATCGGTGCCGACCGGGGAGGTCCGCACGTGCTAAACAGTTGGACGCTGTTCGCCTTTTCCACAGGCTACGTCGCGATCCTTTTTGCGGTGGCCTACTTCGGCGACCGTCGCGCCCGCATCCAGGGTCCTCCCGCGCGCAAGCCGTGGGTCTACAGCCTGGCGCTGTGCGTCTACTGCACCTCGTGGACCTTCTACGGAGCGGTCGGACGCGCCGCCACCAGGGGATGGGACTTCCTTCCGATCTATCTGGGACCCGCGCTCGTGTTCCTGTTCGGCGGACCGTTGCTGCAGCGGATCATCCGGATCTCCAAGCGCCACAACATCACGTCGATTGCCGACTTCATCGGCGCCCGCTATGGCCGCCACCAGGCGATCGCGATGCTGGTGACCGCGATCGCGGTGGTGGGCGTGCTGCCCTATATCGCGCTGCAGCTCAAAGCCGTCTCCTTCGGATTCGGCCTGCCCGGGGCAACGCCGGTGAGCGCTCCGCACATGGTGGACAGCGCGTTGACGATCGCCCTGATGCTGGCGGCATTCGCGATCCTTTTCGGAACGCGCGACCTGGTGAGCACGGAGAACCATCACGGGATGGTGCTGGCGATCGCGTTCGAGTCGCTGGTCAAGCTCGCTGCATTCCTGGCGGTCGGGCTGTATGCGGTGTATGGCCTTCGAAACGGCATCGGGGACGCCTACGGGCACGCTCTGGCGCTGCCGCAGGTCGCGAGCTGGCTGAGCGAGCCGTCATGGAGAATCGGCTTCATCTCGCAGACGCTGCTCGCGGCCATCGCGATCGTCTGCCTGCCCAGGCAGTTCCACGTCGCCGTGGTCGAGAACACCAACCTTGCGGACCTGCGCACGTCGCGCTGGGTCTTCCCCCTGTACCTGGCGATCATCAGCTTCTTCGTGTTGCCGATCGCAGCAAGCGGCCTGGAGCGATTTGCCGGCCTTTCGATGCCGGGCGACACGTTCGTGCTGGCGCTGCCGCTGGCCAACAACCATGCGGTGCTGGCGCTGGGCGCCTACCTGGGCGGATTCTCTGCTGCAACCGGCATGGTCATCGTGGAAACCATCGCTCTTTCGACGATGATCTGCAATGAAATCGTCATGCCGCTGCTGCTGCGGTCCAATCGGTCCGTACGGCTTCCCGGCCAGGACCTGTCCGGGCTGATCAAGCTGGTCCGGCGCGTCGCGATCGTGCTGATCATCGCGCTCGCTTACATCTACTTCCGCCTGTTCACCGGGCCGGGCACGCTGGCGCAGATCGGCCTGCTGTCGTTCGCGGCGGTCGCCCAGTTCGCGCCGAGCCTGGTTGGGGGTGTTCTCTGGAGAGGGGGGCGCTACCGCGGGGTTGTCACGAGTCTGGTCGTGGGCTTCGCGGTGTGGGCCTACACGCTTCTGATGCCGGCGCTGTTGCTCGCCAGCGGGCACCACCTCGAGATTTTGCGCGAAGGACCGTTCGGCATCGACTGGCTCCGGCCGGAAGCGCTGTTCGGCAGGTCCGCGATGGGCCCGCTGACGCACGGTGTTTTCTGGAGCCTGTCGCTTAACCTGGCCTTCTATGTCGGCGTCTCGCTGCTGCGGTCGCCGGGACTTCGGGAGCGACTTCAAGCGGCCAAGTTCCTGGACGACGCGGTGGGACCGGAAGCGCCCGAGCGCAGCCTGCCCCGCATTTCAGCCACGGTCGGCGACCTGCAGGAACTGGTCGAGCGCTTTCTCGGACCGGACCGAGCCACGGCGTCGTTTGCCGAGTACAGCGCCCGCCTCGGCCGACCCGCGCTCGAACGCTCGGATCATGCGGATCCCGAGTTTGCGCGCTTCGTGGAGCACTTGCTGGCCGGCGTGCTGGGCACGTCGAGCGCGCGGCTCGTGCTCGGCACCACGCTGCGCGGCCGCGACATGCAGCCCGAAGACGTGGTCCGGCTGCTGGACGAGACCTCGCACGTGATCCAGTTCAACCGCGAGCTGCTGCGCGCGGCGCTCGAGAATCTGTCGCAAGGGGTGAGCGTGGTCGACGCGAACCTGTCGCTGGTGGCGTGGAACCAGCGTTACCAGCAGCTGTTCAACTATCCCGCCGGCATGGTGGCCGTGGGCCGGCCGATCGAACACCTGATCCGGTACAACGCCACGCGCGGCTGGGTCGTGACCCCCGATGTCGATGCGGCCGTGGCGCGGCGCCTCGCGCACATGCGCGCGGGCAAGGCGCATTCCCATGAGCGCGAGCTTCCGAACGGCACGGTCCTCGAGATCCTGGGAAATCCGATGCCGGGCGGCGGATTCGTGACCAGTTATTCCGACGTCACCGCGTACAAGCGGGCGCAGCGCGCGCTGCAGGAAGCGAACGAGACGCTGGAGGATCGGGTTGCGCAGCGCACCGGCGAGCTCACGACCCTCAACGCCGAGCTGGCCATTGCCAAGATCTCCGCCGAGAGGGCCAACGAGGCGAAGACGCGCTTTCTCGCGACGGCGTCGCACGATCTGGTCCAGCCGATGACGGCGGCGCGCCTGTTCATCTCGTCGGTGGATCGTGCCCACCTGCTGCCGTCCAGCGCCGCGCTGGTGGGACAGGCCGAAACGGCGCTCGTCGCGGCCGAGAACCTGCTGGGCGGCTTGCTCGACATCTCACGCCTGGACGCGGGCGCCCAGGAAGCCCACAGTGAACACTTCCAGCTGGCGCGGGTGGTAATGCCCCTGGCGGCCGAATTCACGGTGATCGCCCGCGACCGAGGATTGCAACTGCGCACCGCCAACTACGAACACGTGGTGTACTCGGATCCGCAGTTGCTCAGGCGCGTGCTGCAGAACTTCCTGTCCAATTCCATGCGCTACACGCGGCGCGGAAGCGTACTGCTCGGCTGCCGGCGCCGCGGCAATGTGCTGCACATCGAGGTGTGGGACTCCGGCCGCGGCATTCCGGCGGAAAAGCAGAGGGAAATCTTCGAGGAATTCCGCCGCCTGGACGACGATGACAATGGACAGGAACGCGGGCTGGGTCTGGGCCTGGCGATCGCCGACCGGATCGCGAGAATGCTCGGGCACCCGCTGTCGGTGCGTTCGTGGCCGGGGCGCGGCAGCATGTTCGCGATCTGCGTGCCGATCGGCGACAGGACTGCGGTTTCGCTGCCGCGCCCGGCCGTCCCCGATCCGGCGGAAAGCCGGCTGGCAGGCCGACGCGTTCTTTGCATCGAGAACGAACCCGCGGTTCTGGCCGGGATCGAAGCGCTGCTGTTCAGCTGGGGTTGCGACACGGTGGCCGTGCGCGATCGGGAGTCGGCGCTGACCTGGGTGCGCAAGGGGGAAGCGGTTCCGGATCTGATGCTGGTCGACTACCACCTCGATCGCGGCGAAAGCGGGCTCGACCTGGCCGAGGAGATGCAGGAACTGTGGGGCAGCCGCCTGCCCAGCATCGTGATAACGGCCGATCACACGCAAAGCGCCCGCACCGCGGCCAGTGCGCGCGGTTGCCACATACTGCGCAAGCCGATCAAGCCCGCCGCGCTGCGCGCCGTGATGAACAGCGTGCTGGCCTAGCCGTCGTCGTCCTGGCTGCCGATCTGCGGCCGCTCTCCCGTCTGCATCAGGCGCTGCGCCAGAACGGCTGCCTGGGTCCGCCGTTCGATCGCGAGCTTGCGCAGGATGCCGGTGATATGCGCCTTCACCGTGGCTTCGGTAATGGCAAGATTGCCGGCAATGTACTTGTTGCTCTGACCTTCGGCCAGCATGATCAGCACCTTGAGTTGCTGGGGCGTCAAGGTCGACAGCCTGCGCGCGAGTTCGCGGTCCGCCTCCTGCGCTTGTGAGCGGCGTTCGGCCAGGTGCGGCGCGCAGATTCCGCCGTCCAGAACCGTGCGCAACGACTCGCCGATGGTCTCGATGCTGGCCGACTTCGGAATGAACCCGGACGCACCGAAGTCCAGCGACCGTTGCACCACGCATGGATCTTCCGAAGCCGAGACGACCACGATCGGTACCGTGGGGTACTCCGCTCTCAGGTACAGCAGCGAGGAAAGTCCCCTCGCCCCGGGCATTCGCAGGTCCAGAAGGACCATGTCGGAATCGGGATGGTTGGCAACCTCCGACTGCAGCGCGTCGAGGGACGACACCTCGATGATCTGCGCACCGGGAATCTGGCGCCCGACCACCTCGCGCAGAGCGGCACGAAACAACGGGTGGTCATCCGCGATGATCAGTGTCGGTTGCGCCATGTCCGTGCCCGCCAGGCGGCGATTGTAGCGACGCGCCAGCGCAGCCGATATTGCACCTTCGTCGAATGCGCGTGGTGCGAATCGCGACCCGCGTCGCGATCTACAAGTTCACTTCAATCCGGTTGCGGCACACCGCACTCGCGGCAGTCTGTGCGCCCGTTTTCTGCGGCACCAGCTCCAGCCATGCGCTGATGCGCCCGCCTTCGCGCTTGTGCTGCGCTGCCGCAATGTGCGTCTGATTGCCACGAGGTGCGCGTGCGCCGCTGCCTCGCGCGGCGCGCAGATGGCTCCCGCGTCAGCCTGCGATGAAACTTCTCGGGGACCACTTGCCAACTAGCCTACGTCATCAGGACAATGAAGTCTCCGCGATCCCCTTCAGGAGTAGACATGGGCAGGCTCACATCCGCAGGTCTCTGGATCGTGGTGGCAATCGTCGGCGCTTTCGCTTTCGCGACCCTTGCGCTCGGACGCGGCGAGAGCGTGAACGCCGCCTGGCTGGTGACCGCCGCGCTCTCCGTCTATTTCATCGCGTATCGCTTCTACAGCAAGT
>Ga0075030_100004898_pt1 | contig 12078 bp, 9 predicted proteins | sample LitLauG_LLR_2012_FD_71393 | JGI IMG/M metagenome (GOLD analysis project Ga0075030, IMG submission 71393) | Freshwater sediment microbial communities from Pennsylvania, USA - Little Laurel Run_MetaG_LLR_2012 | ecosystem: Environmental > Aquatic > Freshwater > Creek > Sediment | place: USA... | reverse complement strand
AAGCCCTACGGCGAGCAGTTGGAGATGGCGCATCCCGCCAAAATGAAAGCCATCAGCGCGGGCAAGAAGAAGAGCGACAGGCTCGATGCCCGCACCATCGCCGACCTGGTACGCTGCCATCTTTTACCCGCCTGCTATGTGGCCCCGCCGCGGATTCGCGAATTGCGCCGCCTGCTGCGCTATCGCAGCCTGGTGGTCAGCGAAGCGGTGCGCATGAAGAACAAGATGGCCGGACTCCTGATGGAAACCGGCGCTCTCTACGTGAAGGAAAAATTACACCGCAAGAAATACTTCGCCAGTCTGCTCGAAGAGCTGGAGGAGGTGCCGGAATCAGTGATCGATCTACTGCGCTTAAGTCGCGGTGCGCTGGAAATGTTCGAGAGCACGCAGAAGCGGCTGGTCCGCGAGTTGCTCGCCGATCCCGAACTGGCCGAACGCGTGGAGCGGTTGATGACGATTCCAGCCGTTGGAGAAATTACCGCTCTGACCTGGGCCCTGGAGGTCGGCGATCCGCAGCGCTTCCACTCCAGCTCCGATGCCATGAGTTACTGCGGGTTGACGGCTGCCTTGAAATCTTCGGCCGGCAAGCAGCAACGCGGCCCCCTCTCCAAACAGCGCAACCGCTGGCTGCAAACCACCCTGGTCGAGGCCGCCAAACTGGCCCCGCGATGGAATCCGCAACTGGCCGCGCTGCAGGCCCGCGAACTGGAACGCGGACACCGCAACCGCGCCACCCTGGCCGTGGCGCGCAAACTCGTCGCCTATCTGCTAGCGGTCGACAAAAGTGGTCGGCCCTTCCAAGTGCGTGCGCCCGCGGAAGTCCCAACACAAAAAGCTGCCTGAGAAGTAGAACCTTCGAACCCAGCGGCGATCCACCGGCCGTTCCTCGCCACCTCGGGGACTGGGCAGAGGAGTTCCGACTCCCGATGCTCCTTACCGTCTGTATCGAGGCCGGCCGGTCCACCCTAACTCATACTTCGTGGACCGGGCTCGCGCCTGTTTCCCGCAAATGGATGTCTGGCCAAGCTGCTGCTTTGGCCGCTACCAAGGATCGCACGCCGTTCGCCAACTTATCCGCCCCACGCCCGCTTCGAGACCTCGCTCTTCCAAGCGTCCGGAGACCTCCGTCTCCCCTTGACTTTTACTTATCATGGATGTCCCCGGGTTCCGGGTTATCAATTCAAGATCAGAATGTGGCATCATTATGTGATGGACTGAGACTATGTGGCGTGAGTTGCTTGTTCGTCTATTGCTAGCCATTGTACCAATTCCCATCGGGGCTGTTCAGACTCCGTCTGGCCGCATTCTATTGCCGATTGAGGTGCTGGGAGCGGACGGAACTACGGCGAGCCGAACGGTGGCGCTTGAGGCTGCACAGAGTGAGTCAGTAACATTTCTCTGGCTGCAGGTGCATGGTCTGCGGTATCCAGAGCAAGCGAGCGTTCAGGTCAACGCCAGCCCGTGGATACCTCTCAGAAACGACACTGTGATCGTCGCCGCACCCGGCAGAACATACGGCGGTGTCGGAGGCGGCTTCGCGACGCTCGTGCTGACTCTACCGCTTCCGAGTGGCACGGTCGTTGCGGGGGGCAACGCCGTTCACTTCCGGTTTAACCGGACTGATGGGCTCGCCAGTGGCTATCGCGTCCTTGCCTGGAACTTCTTAACGGCCGAAGGAAGTAAAGTGATTCCGCCCGCAGTCTTCGTGGAAGATGCACCTGAAACCTGGACACCTCCACGACCCGATACAGCCTCCATCCACGCGGGACAGGAGCTCTGGCAGACCGCCTCACTCGTAGCCAGCGGCCTGCCCAACAGTCCGAGAATCCAGGCGCACTGCTCCGATTGTCACGCGCATGATGGGCGTGACTTGAAATACTTCAATTTCTCCAATGCCAGCATTGTGGCTCGCTCGCGTTTCCATGGCCTGACTACTCTCCAGGCTGAGCAGATCGCCAGCTTCATCCGCAGCTTGCCGCTTCCCAATCCCGGTCGACCGTGGAACCCTCCCTACCAACCCGGGCCGGGGTTAGACGAGCAACCAATTTCGAATTGGGCGGCTGGAGCGGGACTTTCATGGGTCCTCGACGAGGACTCGAACGGCCTTAAGTATCTGCTTGTTCCGCCCGTTACGCACCTGGACGAGGCGACTTCTTATTCTCCGGCGAACGCTCCCGACCTCCACCAGGTCGTGAAACAGATTACCCCAGACGTCTTTCGTCCCGATGGTAATCTCAACGTTCGCGAAATCCCGATTGCTATGCAATTACCGGATTGGAGCCAATGGCTGCCCCGAATTCATCCCAAAGATGCTTGGGGAGCAGATTTTGCCCACAGCAATTTCGCGAAAAGGTACGACGGGGGAACAGGTTCGGATGAGTCGAGACTCAAGCCCAAAACCTCGCTGCGCGCGCTCCTGACCGCAGCTCAGACTTCTGACTCAGATATTCGCTCTGTCGTTCCCGCGTTCGCTCGATGGTCGCGAGCGCGGCGTGCTTTCCTTGGACGCTTCGTCAAGAAGAGAACAGTATGGTCAACGGAGCTGACAAATAAGGTTTACTCTACTCAGCTCTGGCAACTCGTGAAGACATGGGAAATGACTCAGGAGTTTGGCCTCGAAGGGAAGGGACGCAATTTCTCTGGCGAGGCTGCCGAACTACGCACCTGGTGCAATACTGTTCCCGCCGACGCCGCTCCCGCTGCAGCCCACATCCCGGATGGACCGACTGGGGTTGGTGGAAGCGCGTTGGCAAGCGAGTACCTGTCGGCGTCCTGGTACGAGCTACAGATTTTGCTGAATAGTGGCAACCATCGACACCACGATCGCTCGCCAATCGATTGGGTCTATCTCATAGGCCAGTTCCACGACCTGTACCTCCAATCACACAATCCCGAACCAGTGCGCCTCCTTATCGCGGTTACCAAGGCACTGCAATCCACCGATGCTCGCCTCGGCCCTGACAATTACAGGGAGGGCTGGCGGCCAGAGCAAAACATCGATCCCCGCATCATGATCAATCCCTACTGGGCGCCCATCTTCAAACCGTTCCCCTTCGAGATACGGCGCGCTATTGCTGAGTCGGTGCTTGCGGCCTGGATGGAGAAAACTCTGAGCTACCCCATCGCGACGTACCTGCCGCTTCCTATGGTGCAACGCGATTACAACCCACGTTTATACAGCGACGTTAGCGGCGGAAGAGTATGGGAGGCGGCGGGACAATTCCGTGCTGCTGGCGTCTCCGACGATCTTGTCGCGCGCTTGATCAATTGGGGCATCGCATACAACGACCGGGCTGCCGCTCTTCAATATCATTGACGCAGTGTACCTCTGCCGCCCCCCACTAGCTCTTCACAGCTAGCGAGTATAAGCAAGAGAAAACAGATCAGCGGTAGCAATACGGTATTTCTAAGTTTCATTGTCATTTTTCCCGCCACGCTGTGGTCCCAAAAGGACTCCGTTGATCTCAGAAGAAAGGCGGCGGTCCGGGCGGTGGCGCCGTGTTCGTGATGATGTACGGCACCAGTTCATACCAAAAATGTCCCGGGGAAAACCGGAGACAGACGGAACGCTCGCCAGTTTTTCGACGAATCGCGATTGGTGAAACGCCCCGTCTGTCCCGCCTTCATTGAATGGCTATCTTCTTGGCTCATACCGCATCGCCACCGCCCCCGAGCCGAACTCCAGCCGGCTGACGAGCTTCAAGTCGACACGCTTCGATAGCCCCGCGAACAACGTGGGCCCATGGCCCGCCAGCCTGGGCTGCACCACGAACTCGTACTCATCGATTAATCCCAGCTCCGCCAACGCCAGCGGGAGCTTCACGCCTCCCACGAACAGTCCTTTACCCGACTCCTGCTTGAGCTCCTGAACGGCCTTCGCGAGATCCCCGTGCACGAGCTCCGCATTCCAATCGACTCGGCCCAGGGTGCTCGACACGACGTACTTCTTTGCAGCGTCGATCGTCCGGGCGAAGGGTTCCATCCAATCAGGCCGCGCTCCCGTCTGCGCCGGCGGCCGCCACGCTGCCTCCATCATTTCGTAAGTCACCCGGCCAAAGAGGAGGGCATCGGCCTGCGCGAGGTTCTCGACCGCATGACGATGCAAGTCTTCGTCCGCGATCATTGCGCGATGATCGCAGCACCCGTCCAAGGTGACGTTGATGGAATACCGAAGGGGTCGCATTACGTAAGTATAAGGGCTTGAGGCCGTGGGTCGCGATAGTGCCTTAATTGACGTTATCAGGCGATTTCACTTGTAACCTTTCGGTTACAAGTGTAAAGGCGATTCTTGCCAGCTGAGCCAATCCAGTCTCCGATTCGCCGACCGTCCGGTCATCCCGCAGGCGGTCGGCTGCAACGCGTTGTTAGCAACCTACCGACTTTCACCGAAGTACAACGTATGCCCTTGATCGTCCTTGATGACGAACTCGCGTGTTCCCCAGGCCGTCTGGGGCACGTCCTTCACAAGAGGCACTCCGTTCCTCTTCAACGCGGCCGCCGCGGCCGAGGCATCGTCCGTTTCAAAGTAGAGGTGGAAGTGCTCGCCCTTATCCACGAACTCGATTGAGGGGTCTTTCTCGTCTGACAGCTTGAGGTGAAACAGCTGACTGCCTGCTCGAATGCCTGCGTAGAAGTCCTGGTACTGGAACTCCAGCGTTAGTCCCACCTTCGTCGTGTAAAAGCGTATCGATTCAGTGAGGTTGGTAGTCCGAAGCTGCGCAATTGCGCTCGATATCTGCATCTTCCCTCCGATCGCTTGCTGAAGCTAGGGCGAGTGAACAGGGGTCCCCTGATGAAAACGCATTTGCCAGCCGATTGTCGTGCGCACCCAGATAGAAGACCTCAACGTTTGTCGGTGTGACTTTCCTCCGGCATCCACATGCGCCGAGAGATACGTCAGCAAGGCAACGCCTTCACCCAACACAACCAGTTCAAAATTGAAGGACCGAAGGGGCGGGAACACATCGCCTCGGCCGAACTCCTTGAGGACGTCGGCGCAAGTGTAGCGTGTTCCTGATCGACCGAACTCGACGAAGTCTGGATGTAGAAGGGCCTGCATGCGTCGTCGGTCGTGGCGAGTTTCATCTTTGTGGAGCTCTGTCTCCAGAGTTCTAAGCTCCTCAAGGGAAATAGGGCTATTGGTTTCGAAGTTGTTCATACCGTCAGCCTGAGTCTCTCAAAAGCGGCAAAGATAACTGTTGTAAACAGCATCGCGCTCATCAACCCCACGATGAGCGCAATCGCGACGTTTCGCAGTTCCACTCCATCCTCAAGGCCAGATACGAAGCAAGACGTCCGCGTTTCTAGAAGCTCATCAAAAACGCGACCGGCAGCGCAACCGCCGCTGAGTAATCCGGCCGTTTTCCTCGGTGCGTGATACGAATTCCGTTGGCGCTGCACTACTAAAGTGGACGGGGCGGACGAAGTCGCTCAACGAATCCCTCCTCGGCAAGCAGCGCGTGCCAAAGCCCGGTCCCCACAGGAGAGTAAAACGATGTTCCGTATATCAGCGTCCTCCCGACTTTTCAAGTCGGTCGCCCTTACCATGCTTACCGCCGGCCTGGCCGCAGCCCAAGTTCCCGCTGGACCAAATCGCCCAGCGGCAGTTCCTGCAGGTTATCTCATTACTCCATTCGGCTACTTCCATTCAAGCTGCGTCAAGCACTTGGCGAAGGGAGATGAGGTGCGGCAAAACGAAAAGACCATCCGGCACACGAATGGAACCTTCGACAATATCCAGGAGTGTGCTTTTCCACATTTCAAGGCCGACGGAGCCAAGGTAATCGGGGACGAGCGGGGGGTTAAGGATCCCTCAATCGGCCATGCCTGGGTGGAATATGCGAGCACCACCACGGCTACCTCTTATAGCTACCTGTATGCCAACTGGAACGTCCCGGCGGCACCGAGCACCAACCACGGCCAGACGGTGTACCTGTTCCCTGGCATGGAGGACTATGCCGATGTGGTGACGATCATTCAGCCTGTCCTGGGATGGAACTCCGATTATGCCTCAGCGTGGGGCATCGCCAGTTGGAATTGCTGCGTCAGCGGCACGGTCTTTGAAGCGCCGCCGGCCCATGTCAATTCCGGAGATGTCATCCTCGGCTATATGTTCGACACATGTGCCTCGGGAACACTGTCCTGCCCCACATGGGACATCGTTACGTGGGATCGGACGAACGGAAACTTCTCTGAGTTGCTCAATACCTCAAGTTTTGGGCAGACTTTCAATTGGGCTTTCGCCGGCGCGCTGGAGGTCTATAGCATCGTCCAGTGCAGCGATTATCCCTCCAATGGCTCAACCTCTTTCTATAACATTGGACTCTACAACTACAACTGGGCAAAGATCCCTTTTCCGGCCTGGTCCGTAACCAATCTATCTGCTGGATTAACTCCACAATGCGGTTACGGCGGGTCACTGCCGAAGCAGTTGACTCTCACTTATTAATTCCCTTGTCCATCTAGGTGTGGGGTATCCCGGAATCCACCGACTCCTCCGGATGCCCCACCCTTCATACAGTTCTTGAGCAAACAGCTGCATGCACCCCAGAGAAGAGCGCCATTTCGCTCCGGTTGAAAAAACACTTTATCCAACCAAGGCTCGCTCGTAATCCTCTCAGGTCAGGACTTTCCGTCCCACCCAATACCGTTCGGTCCAGCCCCCGATCATAATTACTAGTTCAGACTCCCATGAGAGAGCGGGGCGCCCTATTAATTACTCGCTGTTTTACTGCACACCATCGTGAGGTCGTGCTGTCCCGCGTGGCGAGCAGACAAGTTGGCTGAGAGCTGGTTCCACAAGAAACTTTTCTCCCTGAGCTACTTTCCCAATTTTTTGCGCTTATAGGAATGGGAACCGGAGTTGCTGCCTTCCCCCGAAATGGCTCGGGCGGCTTAAGGGGCATAGTCGCTCGTCGATCTGTCCGAGGGCATCTCAGGTCCACATCAATCAAGAACAGGAAAAGGAAGGTTGCTATGACAAACAAACTTTGGGCCCTCGGATCAACACTGTCTCGTGGGAACATGACAAATCACCGCTGTACCTCGCAGCTCGCGTCTCTGGTCGTCTTGGTCGTCGCTGTCGCTTTGCTGAGCATCCCCAGCTCCGCCACCGGCAACATCGTCAAGTCTGACCTGACGGGAACTTGGCAAATCGCTTTAGCGGGGAATACAGGCTGCGGCCTGGTCGCGATGCAAGCCACCGCGACGATCAACTCCGCCGGCAAGGGTACGGCATCTATCATCACGCATGGTCAATGCGGCGACTCCAGCCTCAGCGGCCAGTCCTTCAACATCAACACGCTTGCGGCCAATGGCTCCGGCACTGCTGGTCTCACCTGCGGCATCGCCTGCGGTTGGAACTTTAACATCCAGGTATCCCCGGACCGATCGAAATTCAGTCTGGTGGACATCTACCCTGCCAACCCTCGCAACTATCTCTCGGGCGTAGCGGTCCTCAGCTCACCAGCTGGGGATGTTGTTACACCCGATCTGACGGGCGACTGGGAAGTGTCTCTCTATGGGGTTACTGGTTGCGGCATCAGTGACTTGGCGGTTACGTTCACGCTGGATTCATCCGGCCTGGCGACCAACGCTGCCACAACCGGCCACAGCGGTTGCGGGGATGGGATCAGCAGCGGCAACAGCTTCCAGATCCTCTCGCTGAACTCTGACGGGAGCGGCACGGCTGGCTTGACCTGCGGCAGCAGTTGCGGTTGGACATTTAACATCCAAGTGTCTCCGGACCGCTCCACCATCGCGTTGGTGGACGTTGCGACGTTCAACCCGGGCAACTACCTGGCTGGCGAAGCAATTCGCACCTCATCCGCCGGCCATATCTCCAAAACGAACCTGGCAGGACCTTGGCAAGTGGCCCTCATCGACTCGACTGGCTGCAACCTGGGCTCCTTGCTGGTGAGTTTCACGCTGAATGCTACGGGCGTGTCGAACGCCGTTACCGAAACCGGACACACCCTCGGCTGCGGTGATGGCACCACTACCGGCAACACGTTCACCATTCAAACCCTCAATGCCGACGGCAGCGGTACGGCAAACTTAACTTGCGGACCCGCCTGCGGCTGGAACTTCAACATTCAGGTGTCGCCTGACCGCTCCACCTTTAGCCTTGTGGATGTATCTTCCGCCAACCCGGGAAACTACATCGCCGGGAAGGCAGTCCACAGATGATTCACTGAAAAGGGGGACATCAATCCACTTTCAGAGTTGTACCAAGGAGTTTCACTCCGACGCCGACGCTCATGCTCTGGGTCGAAGGGGAGGCCGCGTTGGCTTCCCCTTTTTTCGTGTGCAAGCCGGAGTAGGACCAACCGCCAATCGCCAAAATTGAGCTTAATCTTGGGCGGGGAACCACCCCTTCGTGCCGCCACCCCAACTAGCGTACAGATTCGTTACATTCTTTACATTCCGTTGACATATCCCTTACATCACGATATGTTTGCAAGCCGACGAGGGGGTCCTTGGGGAGGTGCTTAGGTGTCCCGACCTACACCCGCCGACACCGTCAGTGAACTCCTGGCAAATCTGGAAGCCGGCGATCAGGCAGCGCTGCGCGCAGTGCTGCCTCTGATCTACGGCGAGCTGCGCCGCTTGGCGCACTGCCATTTGCGAAAAGAGCGTCCCGATCACACACTCCAGAGCACGGCTCTGGTGCACGAGGCGTACCTTCGTCTGGCCAAGCAGGGACCCATCCGTGTCCAAAATCGGGAGCATTTTCTTGCCGTCGCAGCCCAGCTCATGCGCCAGATCCTGACCGAGCACGCCCGGAAGAGGCTCGCCGCGAAACGAGACGGGGGTCAAAAACTCATGCTCGACGAAACCGTCTCTCGAGCGAAAGAACGCAGCGTTGACCTGGTTGCCCTGGACGACGCCTTGAACGAACTGGCCCGGCTCGACCCTCAGCAGGGCCGGATCGTCGAACTGCGGTTCTTCGGCGGCCTTTCGATCGAAGAGACAGCGGACGCGCTCCGCATCTCTCCGGCCACCGTGAAACGCTACTGGAATACGGCTCGAGTTTGGTTACATCACGAGATGAGCAAGGACGTTGGTTGATGACTCCGGAGCGCTGGCAGCAAATTCGAGATCTGCTCGATGGCGCGATGCAACTGGAACCGCGGGAGCGCCGGACTTATCTGGACCATAATTGTTCCGCCGATCCCACTCTGCGCCAGGAGGTGGACTCGCTCCTCATGAATGAAGCAGGGTTAGGCGAATTTCTTGAGGTTCCGGCGGCGGAGCAGGCCGGTTTGGTTGCCGGAGTTCTCGACGCAGAGCCTGCCGCGGGATGGGTCGGACGCAGGATTGGCGCCTACCAGATCATTGAGCAGATCGGCCGGGGAGGTATGGGGGAGGTATACAAGGCGGTGCGTGCCGATGACCAGTATCGAAAACAAGTTGCGGTAAAACTGGTAAGGACTGGCTTCGCGTCGAACGCGGTGCTGATGCGGTTCAAGGCTGAACGACAGATCCTGGCCAGCCTGGAGCACCCGAACATCACCCGGCTTCTCGACGGAGGCACGACCGATTCGGGTGTGCCTTACTTTGTCATGGAACTGGTCGAGGGGCAACCCATTGATGTGTATTGCGACGGTCATTCCCTTCCAATCATTGAACGGTTGAAGCTATTTCTCAACGTCTGCTCTGCAGTGCAGTACGCCCATCAGAATCTGTACATCCATCGCGACTTGAAGCCGAGCAACATTCTCGTGACCGCGAACGGCACGCCCAAACTGCTGGACTTCGGCATCGCCAAGATTCTGGACCCAACCTCCTTTCCGACAAACACCGATGCGACGATCACCGGAATGCGGGTCCTGACACCGGAATACTCTAGTCCTGAGCAGGTGCGCGGTGAAGTCATCGCGACGACCAGCGATGTCTACTCATTGGGGGTAGTGCTATACATTCTGCTGACCGGCTGCCATCCCTGCTCTTTTGGCGGCCGCACTGCTCTGGAGGTGGCGAGGGCAGTCTGCGACACAGAACCATCAAGACCTAGTGAGACGGTGCACCAAGACAATGGCGTTGGAGTCAGCGTTGAGTCGATCAGCCTGGCGCGGGGCACGCGGCCGGAGAAACTTCGGCGACAACTCTCCGGTGATCTGGACAACATCGTTCTCAGGGCACTTCGCAAGGAGCCACAACGCCGGTACCCGTCGGTGGAGCAACTGGCGCAGGACATTCGGCGACATCTCGACAATCTGCCGGTCCAGGCCCGCCCCGACACCTTCGGATATCGTGCTTCGAAATTTGCCCACCGTCACAAGGCAGGTGTGATCGCCGCGGTTACCGTGATCCTGACAATCCTTGCGGGTTTGACTGTGATTTTGCGGGAGGTACGGATCGCTCGGGCCGAGCGTGCCCGGGCAGAACAGCGATTCAACGACGTGCGCGCGCTGGCAAGTTCTGACCTGTTCGAACTCCATGACGCCATCTCGCAGCTTCCCGGTTCGGCTTCGGCCCGGCATCTCGTTATCCAGCGCTCCCTGCTCTATCTCGACCGACTCAGCAAGGACCGGATTGAAGACCGTGACCTGATGCGCGAACTGTCCGTGGGGTACCAGCGAATCGCCGACCTGCAGGGAAATTTCAGCGGGCCCGGCATCGGAGATTCGAAGGCGGCGCTGGCAAGTTATAGCAAGGCGCTCGCGCTTCGAGAAGCGCTGGTCGCTGGCTCGAAGAACGATATCAACGAACTTCAGGGCGAGTTAAAGCTGTTTCAGAGTTATCTGAGGTGCCTGCTGGCTACCGGTAGAGTGGCGGATGGATCTCGCATGGCACGCCGCGCCCTTCAAGTCGCCGAAGAAATCGCCCACGATCAGCCACAAGACGCTGCTCAGGTTGACGTGGTTCGGGCCCATTTGCAGCTCGGCTGGTTCCTGGGTGGTAACGGGTCATCACCCAGCACCCGCGAGATACCTGAGGCCATCGAGCATGACCGTCAAGCCTTGAGCGCGTTGAAACAAGTTGCTGGTGGAAACCCGACGGCACCGCTCAGAGCGGCCATTTCCAGCACCAATTTGACCCTTGCCTTTCATCTGAACCGCGCACGACAGTTTGAGGATTCCCAACACCTGTTTGACGAAGTCATCGCGGCGGAAAAGGATCGGCCCAGCCTGTCGGTCTACATGCTTGCGATCGCCTACAACTCGCGCGGGATGATGTTCGAGCGTTCTGGCGAGCAGCGGAAAGCGCTGGCCGATTACTCACAGAGTCTGGAAGTCGCTCAAAAAGTGGTCGCTGCGGACGCGAGCGATCTTGATGCACGGACAGCCGCGGAAATCGAGAAGGCTCACGTCGCGATGCAGCGCGCGCGCCTCGGCGAGACGAAAAAAGGACTCAACACTTTAGAGACAATAATCCTCAGGTTTGAACCGGTGGCCAGCGCGGATCCCACAAAGACCTTTTACCAAAACCTTCTCGGGATCGGTTATTCCTATTGCGGGGAAATCCTTTCGGTAATGGGCAGCCACGAGGAGGCCCGGGCGAGCTACGCCAAAGCGCTCTCCACGGCGGAGGCAATTTCGAAGATCGATTCCGAGGATCTGGATTCCCGGCTGACCATTGCCAAGACCCACGTGGCAACGGGGGTCGTGATGGCAAAGGCAATGCACTACAGCGAAGCCCAAAAAGAGCTGGACCTTGGAGTTGCATCGGCACAGGAGCTGCTGCGCCTGCGTCCTGCCGACAGCGAGGTCCTGGAAACTGCGGGAAACGCGCGTGCCGACTCCGCAATGCTGAAAGGTTGCTCCGACGGGCAGTCATGCCGTGCTGCAGCCGGTCTGCCATTACCGACCCCAATAAACTAAACCGTCGATTTTCACTTCATTGGAACGTTGGGGTGAAGCCCTTTGCCTTTGTGTGTCTTTCGCCCGACTGTGGAACTCGGCGGTATTGTCTCAGTTTGAATTTCACTCTCTTTGCGGAGTCATCCCGGAGCCCCGCGTTCTTACCGGGGGGGCGAGGGATCTCGGGAACAGCAGGCATCTTTTCGCATGTTAAACTAGTAGTTCCCATGGCTACGATTCAACGCAGAAAGGCCGTTACCGCAGTCGTTGGAGG